>OJCB01000664.1_pt1 | contig 12466 bp, 7 predicted proteins | sample 1591501 | NCBI WGS metagenome assembly OJCB01 (sample SAMN05416813, study PRJEB24817) | seawater metagenome | isolation source: Sea water | place: Canada:Atlantic | collected 2013-07 | reverse complement strand
GAGATCAGCCTCGGTCTCGTGGGCTCGGAGATGTGTATAAGAGACAGGCAAAGGGCACCACCTCAATGTCTTTCTTCGCCAACCAGGGCTTCAAGCGACTCGCCCCAGCAATACAAAACCGACAGGTTCCGTCGTAAAACATCTGCCCCCTGCACATTCGGCGGGTGTTGTTTTTCATTTCAGTCATTTCTGTCAGGAGAGAAATTAATTACCAAATTTTTTTAGGGGGAATGGATTCGATTACGTACCGGGAATAAGGCCGACAGCTTTGATTACTTTGTCGCCCATTTTCACGACCTTAACTGCGCTCTTGGTGGGGAGACGATTCATCTGATCGTAAAAATTGCTTACCAGTTCAAAGAACTCCCTGAGATCTCCAAGCCGCTCCCTGGCGTAGTCATCAGTGGTGCTGTTACTCTCTCCCGCTTCTTCAGCGCAATTGCGCAGCATGGTGAGCGTTGGGTCTACCTCGCGCTTTTTACGCTCGGCGGCGATCACCCGAAACATCTCGTAAACATCTTTCATCGACTCGAAATGATCCCGCCTGTCGCCGGGAATATGGACAACTTTTACGATTCCCCAGTTCTGCAGTTCCTTGAGACTGTTACTCACGTTCGAGCGAGCTACTCCGAGCATCTCACAGATTTGCTCGGCATTGATCGGATCTTCCGATGTGAAGAGCAGCGCATGAATCTGAGCCACGGTGCGATTAATTCCCCACTTCGTTCCCATTTCTCCCCAGTGGAGGATGAACTGTTGCAGGTAGGGTGTTAGATTTTTCATTTCAGTAATTTCTGTTTTGACAGAAACATAAGAAACGGGTTCGTGCAAGTGAAAGTTGAACAGGGGGCTGAAGGACCCGCGCGGACGCATAGCTGTTTGTTCACGGCTGTGGCAGGGCGGCGAATTGCCCAAGTGAAAATCCCTAACAACTTTGCTATTCAAGCTGGATCTCACCCTAACGCTTCTTTACAATTCGAAGATTGCTTATCAATTAGATTCAGAAGCATCCTTGTATGAGCCTAGACCAAATCATTTGTTGTAACCACGGGGAGAGACTTGCTCGGCAATGCTGAAATCTGACTCAAACTTTCCGAATGAGCGGGAGATCTTCCTCGCTGCCTTGTATTTCGACGATCCTACCGAGCAGACCGAGTATCTGGAATTCGCCTGTGAAGGAAATCAGTCATTGTTCAATCGAATCAAACGCTTGTTGAAGTCGGCGGATAACGACGAAGGTCTTTTCATGGCAGTAGCGGAGTCTGCTGTTTCCCTGCGTCACGAACTCGATTCGGCTGAAGAATCGGGTTCCATGTTTGAAAATTATACTCTGGTTGATTTACTGGGTGAGGGGACATTCGGGACCGTTTGGCGTGCTTCTCAGGAACAGCCGGTAAAAAGAAATGTCGCGCTGAAAATTCTTAGATTAGGCATGGACACTCGCGAAGTGCTGGCACAGTTCGAGCAGGAACGACAGGCTCTTGCGCTGATGGACCATCCGAATATTGTGAAGGTTTACGATGCAGGTGTGACCTCAAACGGAAGGCCCTACTTCGCGATGGAATTGATCGAAGGGGGGGAAGATATCGCAGATTTTTGCGTCAAAAGAAACCTCAGTATTGATGAGAGGATTGCTCTCTTTCAAACGGTTTGTAGAACGGTTCAGCATGCTCATGGGAAAGGAGTCATCCTCCGCGACTTGAAGCCTTCCAACATCCTGGTGTCGGGAGGGGTAATCAACGAGATAAAGCTTATCGATTTTGGTATTGCCAAGGCGAGGGAAGGAGAGGCACTGACTGATTTGACGACTAAGACAGTCGGGGTTTCTCCAAAGAGAACGTCGGCTTACATGAGTCCTGAGCAGCTCATGGGAAGGGAAGGCATCGATACGAGGACCGATGTCTACAGCCTTGGTGTCTTGCTCTATGAGCTTCTCACTGGTGATAATCCATTCGTGAATGGAGAAGGGGAGTTGGAAACCCCGGACATCGTTGCGAAAAGAATCTCCAAACGAATTCCGGGGAAGCCTTCAACGAGGGTCAGGTTAGCTTCTCGAAATCAAGCGGACAAAATGGATTCCGAATTAGGCGGGGACCTCGATAGTATCACTCTTAAGGCGCTCGAGACCGAGCCGGATCGTCGTTATGAATCACCCAGTGCACTGGCGGACGATTTGGAGAGGTTTTTAAAGAGAGAGCCGATCCTGGCGCGACCACATAGCACGTGGCAGCTGGTAAAGCTTTTTGCACGTCGCCTTGCGGAGCGCTAGTGGGAGACCTTCAGTAACTGATCGAGGCGTAGTCTTTCTCGATGATAGCCTTCAGCCATTTCAGATCGGGACGAATCGCCTTGCTGACAGGAGTTTCTGATTCGGAAGACGACTTGAAGGAATAAGCCCCTGAATAGTTGATACCTATTAATTTGCCTTTGCCGTTTACCAAAGGTCCACCGCTGTTTCTTTTCGGGATCGGAGACCGGTGGGAGATTCTCTGGTAGGCGATGCCCTTGAAAATTCGAGCATCGGAACCTTCCAGCTCTCCCTTGAAGGAATCGAGATTGAACATCGGGCCGGTAGTCCCTTCCTTCTGCTGATTCAGAGTGTTCCCGGCTGAGAAGACGGCCTCGCCATTTTCGAATGAATCCGACCAATGGAAGATTCTGGCGGGAGGAGCCTTTACGTGAAAGATCGCAAAATCGAAATCCTTGCGAGAAGGGTTTCCTTTCCAAACGATGCGGATTTTTTGTGGAGCGAAGTTATTTTTTGAATCCGGATAGAAGGCATAGATCTCCTGCTCTTCGACACAATGAGCTGCTGTGACAAAGTAGCCCCGGGAATCAATAACGGCGGCTGTGCCGTAGTTGGAGTCTTCCAAATTCTTGAACTTGACCGCTACATTGACAGTGACTGAATCGGACGATTGATCCGTCACTGATGATTGACTGGACTTCACATCTATCTGTTTGGACGAAAGCAGAAGGGCTGATCTTCCTCCAAAAAATTGCTCAAGGCCCTCCTCTTCAAAGGAATTATCAGCATAGGGGTCGTGATCCAGATCCGATACATCGCTGGGGACGCAACCACTTGCAAAGCAAGCGGCTGTCAGAGCAAGGAGCGAGACGAGTTGAAAAATAGAAGCGTTCATCTGCAATTGGGGGACGGTTAGTCTAGTCCGTGAGAGAATGCGCAACAACGCCATTTTCAGCAGCCTGAAAGGAGCGTTCAATTATCGCTGATTCAATACTCCGGCCACTCGTGTTTGGGATAGCGTCCACGCAGTTGGGTGCGGACACCGGCATAGCTACCTTTCCAGAATCCGGCGAGATCTTCGGTGACTTGAACGGGGCGATGATTGGGTGCCAGGATTTCCACGAGGAGAGGGATGCGTCCGTCTCCGATGGTCGGTGTGTCCTTAATTCCAAACAGGTGTTGAATTAAGGCCGAGGCTTTCGGTTTTTCGCCCTCTTCGTAGGTAAGTCGTGCGCTTCGGCCGTTTGATAGCTCGATACGGTCGGGTGCAAGTCGATCGAGAAGACTGGTTTGGTGATGAGGAAGCCATTCTTTCAAAACTTCCCACACCTTGCGATCCTTGATCTGTTTGTAGCTGGTGGCGCCTGCGCAGATCTGTTCCAGCATCAATCTTTTTGAATCCTCATCCACTCCGGGGATTTCATACTCAGGGAAAGCATCCGAGACCAGGTTGATACGGGCAAAATATTGGGAAACAGACTGATCCCACGCTTTCAGATTCAGTTCGCCGGCAAGGACCTTCTCCGCGAGTAGCGAGGCCGCTTCATCAAGAGGAATCTCACCCGACGGTTTGCTTTCCAATATTAAATCACGAAACCGTTTTTCGCGGCGTGCCTCAACACGACGGGAGCGCTCATCCCAGGCCGCACCTGCAGTTTCTATGAAATCGTCAGGGAACAGTTCTTTGACCCAGTCTTCTTCAAGCAGTGTGCACAGGTTCAGTTTTACGTTGGTATCCCGCCCTTCAATCTCAATCATTTCACCGGCGACGAATAACTGATCGCCGTTGGCAGCAATGGATTCTTTTTCCAGTTGTCCCCGGCGGGAGTCGACAACTCCACAGGCGAGCGTGCTCGGGCTGAGACGCTTGGCGATGCGATCGGAGAATCCGGTCAGGAGAATCCGGGCGAGAATTTCGTCGTCGGGGATCCTTGTTTGATCAATGTCAGGACAAACTCTTTGGGCAATGCGGATAAACTGCTTCGAGACACGATCGACGTCGCGGCATGCGGATACATTGATTCCCATTCTCTTTCCTATTTGGAAATCGAAGCGGTTCGCCCGCATTTGATCCCAGGCCCTGAAGAGCGGCAGAAAATCCGATCCGTCATCCGGCTCTACGAAATCTCCGCGCTCAAGATGAGAGCTGTGGGATTTGCGGTTGGGGAAAAGTGGGCGGCTCTGGGTGAAGCCTGCCACGACCGCAAAAAACTCAAGATGCCCGTGTTTTCCTGCCTCCAATAGAATCCTCCCGTAGCGAGGCGGAAGGGGGAGGCGGCTGATCTTTTTACCAATGTCAGTAAGCTGCTCATCATTGCCAAGTGCGCCAAGGTTCTTGAGCCATCGGATAGATCGCTCGAGGCTGGTAGCGTCGGGTTTTTCGAACCAGGGGAATTTCCGCACATTTTCGACTCTACTGGCCTTGAGGATGAGCACCGCTTCGGCCAGGTCCATTCTCTGGATTTCCGCAGGGGTTGCTGCTGCGCGTTGTTCGTGCTCTCTTTCACTCCACAAGCGAATTGCGGTACCGTCGGCGGTTCGTCCTGCCCGACCCGCCCGCTGGTCAGCTGAAGCACGGGAGATTTTCTCAATGTGCAATGTGGTCAGACCGCGTCGCGAATCGAAAGCGGAACGTCGCTCGAGTCCGGCATCGATAACGAGACGAACGCCGTCGATCGTGATAGAGGTTTCGGCAACGTTGGTGGCGACTACGATTCTGGGAGCTCCACCCGGTGCTACGGCGGCATCTTGTTTTTCAGGGGAAAGTTCGCCGAATAGTTCGTGGATCTCAAAACCACCTGCCCAGCTTGCTTTGTTGAGAGCCTCTACGGTTTTCCGAATCTCGTGGCGGCCCGGCATAAACACCAGTGTGTGGCCATCGACACCGTTTCGTTTGAAGTAGTCCCGCATCACCCGTGCTGCATGATCCCAAACTTCACCTTTGTGGCGCTCCCGTTTTGGTTCGTATTGGATATCGACAGGAAAAGTTCGTCCGTCGGATTTCAAGTGCAAGCAACCGTCCCCGAGATAGGATTTCAGCGCTTCCGTCTCCAGTGTAGCAGACATCGCCACAATTTTCAGATCGGGGCGAAGCGCCTGCTGAACTTCAAGGCATCGGGCGAGACTGATATCTCCATAAAAATGCCTTTCGTGAAACTCGTCGAGAACCACCGCGGAAATTCCAGCGAGATCCGGTTTCTCGATTAATAGACGAATCAGGATTCCTTCGGTGATGTAGCGGATCTTTGTATTTTTCGAGACCACATTTTCAAAGCGAACTTGATAACCGACCTCCTCGCCGCAACGACCGCCCCGCTCACCAGCAACCCGGCGAGCCAACATTCGGGCGGCGAGCCTTCGCGGTTGTAGAACGTAGATCTGCCCTGCATCGCCAACAGGACTGTCGGCCAGGATCTGCGGAACCTGAGTCGATTTCCCTGAACCGGTTGGTGCCTCGATGACAATGCGCGCGTCCTCTTTGGATACTGCTGAGAGCAGTTCCGGCTCGAGTTCAAAGATAGGAAGAGAACGGTCGCGTGGCATGGTTGATTGATTGATACAAAAGGGGGAAGCGGGAGGATTAGCAATGGAGAAAGGAGGTAGAAGATCATTTCCTTCTTTTCAACATTCATACAAAATGATGGAATCTGCGGGATGAGATCGAGTGAGGCATCATCATCATCTTTTTTCCCACCCAAACCTCCGGACGTCCCCGCTGATTTGGCTCGGCCTTCGGCGAAATACCGGCTTCACGCCTGGTTGGCAATGGTCGGGCTTTGCCTGTTTGGATCCATTTATGTTGTGCTGACTTCCTGGTTTGCCTGGTCCGCTTACCGGCTTTTCATACTTGCGGTCGATGAATTTGATCTCTTCATTTTTATCAAATGTTTTGGCGCCGCAGTTCTGGCAGTATTCATGGTGAAGAGCTTGTTTTTTAGAAAGAGCTCTGGAGGAAACAAAGGGTATGAGATCACCGCCGAAACACAGCCGCGGCTTTTCGACTTTCTGAACCGGGTTGCAGAGGAAGCAGGAGCTCCCAAGCCCCACAAGGTTTATCTTTCTCCGGCGGTCAATGCCTGTGTCTTCTACGATCTGTCTCTTCTGAATTTCCTATTTCCGACAAAGAAGAATCTGGAAGTTGGTCTCGGATTGATCAACGTGGTGACACTCAGTGAATTGAAAGCTGTGCTGGCTCACGAGTTTGGACATTTTGCGCAAAAGACGATGGCAGTGGGGCGATGGGTTTATACCGCTCAGCAAGTAGCCACTCAGTTGATCTATCATCGCGATGGTCTTGATACTTTTCTGACTATCTTATCGGGAATCGATTTGCGAATCGCATGGATTGGTTGGCTGCTTCGAGTAATCGTCTGGTCACTTCGATCCCTTCTGGATTCTCTGCTCAGTCTCGTCATGTTGGCAGAAAGAGCCCTGTCCCGGGAGATGGAGTTTCAGGCCGATCTGGTGGCAGTATCGACTTCAGGAAGCGACGCGCTCATTCATGGATTGTATCGCCTGCCAGCGGCAGATGGTGCCTGGAGTGAGGCAATTGAATTTATCAATGAACAGATCGGAAAGGGGCATTTGGTGGAAGATGTTTTCGCGGTGCACTCCGCTGTTCTGGAACACAAAAAGAGGATTTTGAATGATCCAGACTATGCGGCGGTCCCGGATCTTCCGGCGAGCGGTGCCGACAGCCATCGGATTTTCACCGCTGATATCGCTCAGCCACCCCAAATGTGGGCGACTCATCCTCAAAGCCACCTGCGAGAGGCGAATGCAAAACAGCGCTACATTCCTGCTCAGTTGGACTTTCGAAGTGCCTGGGAAATTTTCGACGAACCTGATAAATTGCGCAGGGATCTTTCCGCATACCTTTTTGAGGGTATGAAAGAGACAACGCGTGATCACGGGGAGACGATGGAGGCCCTGAACCGAAGCTATGCCAAGGAGTTTTACAATCCTGCATATCGAGGAGTCTATCTGGAACGTTCCGTTGTCGACTATGCCAATTCCCCGGATGAGCTCTATGACAAGGAAGGAAGTGTCGACCCTGTCGAGGCCCTGAACAGTCTGTATCCTGAACAGCTGAGCGATCACCTGGAGACGCTGCGAAACTTATCCAAAGAGAAAGCTCACCTGGAAGCATTACGTGACCGCACCTGGGAGTCCACGGACGGTATCATTCGGTTCCGTGGTGATGTGATCAATCGTTCCGGTCTGGGGGAGGCCATCGAGACATCGGGGGCGGATTTAACAAGTTGCCGGGAACAACTTCGGGAGCATGACCGAAAGTGCCGCAGTATCCATATGCAGATTGCCCGGACCCTGCCGGATGTTTGGGGTAGTTATCTTAAAGGCTTGATCGGCGTTCTGCATTATGCGGACCATGTCCTCAGAGATTTGATTGATGCGAACGGTAAATTGATGAACACCTATGCGGTGGCGATCGCGGACGGAAGCATCAGTCAGAAAGAGCTCTACCGATTGATTGCCGACGGGAGTGATCTTCACAACGGGCTTCGGGAGGTCTACACCAAGCGGGAGGTAATGAATCTCGACGGACGACTTCTGGCGCGGCTTAAGAAGAAATCCTGGGCAGAATGCTTCGATGAAGATTACCAACTTCCTTCTCCCAATGACGAAAACATGGGAGACTGGCTGGATGTGATCGGTGGATGGGTAGGGCTTACCTGTTCCGTCCTTTTCGAACTAAAAGAGGCGGCTCTCGAAGAACTTTTGAAAACTGAGGCGATGTTGGCAGAGCATGCCCGCAATGGAACTCCCATTGGTGACGCTCCGAATGCCAGCGAGGCTCCACTCATTTATCGAAAACTTCTCCACGGTAAGGAGCGTTCGATTCAGATGAAGCTGAACTGGTGGGACAGTTTTCAAACCGCATCCGGTCCGATTGCTGCGACGACTCGCTTTCTCGTTTCCTTCGGGATCATTCTCCTGGCAGTCTATATTACGTTTCCGGAGGAGTGGTTGCGACGATTGAATCTGTTTTGATGCGAAGTCAGTCTGTTTCGCTGGTGGCTTGAGAGCGTCCAACAAAATCCCCTCTAAAAACTCCCAGAGATTCCAGTAATTAAACTCTCTTGAATTTCAGTAGTCTTTTACCTATGGAAGTTCTTTCGGAATCCGTTTAGTGTTCGTTCGTGCGAGTGACTATGAGGAGATTTGCGGCGCTATTGGCCTTACTGACAGCATTTATTTTGACGACGGGTTCGCTTATGGCGTATCCGCTCACGCTTGAGCAACGTCAGCGTCTCAAGCGATATCTGCCGCGGACGTTTCCCAAGCTGGAAGCGAGAGACCCGGTGACGGTCGTCGCTGTGGGCGACAGTGTCATGTCCGGCTACACTCCATTAGCGGGTGCGTGGGAGCAAAACAACGCGCTTTATACATATCCGGGGATTTTCCTCGAGAAAATGGCCCTGGAATTCTTTTACCCGGGACGTGTACGACTTCTCAATCCTCCGAAAGGCGGAACTTCAAGGCTGACAGATTACCTTGGCGACGAAATCGTGTTTGAAAATCTTTCGGATTTTGGAGCGACTTCTTTTTACGGCCTGAAGCATGTGACCACCGACGCGTTTCTTAATAATCCGGATATACTTTTGATTCAATACGGAGTGAATGATGCCCTGACAAACGTGTCCCTCGACGCCTACAAGCGATCTTTGCAGGAGACGATCGATGCCGGGAAACGGGAACTGGCTGACATGATTGTCTTTGGGCCCAGTCTGGTGAATTACGGAGGTGGTGCTATGAAATGGGGGCTTGAGCGGCCCTACGCGATTGCCGCAAAACAAATTGCTGATGCCAACGGAGTCATGTTTATCGATATCGGGAAGATCCTGATGCGCAAGGGCGGGGGAGTTGATCCTGACACCCACCCACATGCTGCGATGGAGATCGTGGGTGATCGACTTTCTCAAATCTTCAATTACGGACCGGAGTTGCGGGTTCCGGAAAAGATCCACCCATCCGCAAGAGCTCACAGATATCTGGGGCAGCACATTTTCGATGAAATCTTCAATGGTCCGGTTCAATCGAATTTCACCTATGCGGGGGCAGCGGCCTACGGAGACGGAGGTCTAGTGAAGGTTCGTATCTCATTGCGCAATCAAACGGCCGATGAAAAGGAGGGGACCATCGGGGCTCTCTCTCTTCCGGGGATTGTTCCGGTGGAAGCATCTCAGCGTTTTACCATTCCTCCCGGCCAAAGTGTTCAACTCGATTTTGCTTACAAGCGTCCAGTGGTTGGTAAAGATGGTGAGGGTGCGGAGATTTATTATCCGATGCCTATCGACGACGAAGTGGCACGTTTCAGCTTTGTTGTTGAAGACACGGTAAACTCTGAGTTGATCAACCTTCCCTTGAGGATCGGTCCGGTTTCGGTGGCTTGGAAATCGAAACAATACATCAACGTTTCCGATCAACTGAAAGTGGTCTGGGCGCTGATGAACGGTTCGGACAAAACCGTTTCCGGAAAGTATCGAATCGGAATGGCAAAATCGGTTTCGACTCAGACGAGTTTTACACTTTCTCCTCTCGGGACGAAGAGCTTTGATGCGGTCTTCAAATTTGTGGGAAGGGAAGAAGAGATGCAGTTTCAAGAGGATCTCTGGATTGAGGTGGAGGTCGATGGGCGAATTACCCGCTTTAGCAGAGAACTGGAGGCGAGCCGTGATTTGGTCCTCGGTCAGCAAATGGCGATGCAAAGCTGGTCGGACTACGCAAATGCTGAACCTGCCGGATCGGGTGCTGCTCAGCGCCGGCCTGCTGGTGGTGCGACCGTAAGGTTCAGTGCTGATGAGAAAAGCCTCATCATCGTGGCTGATGTTTCCGGAATCGAAATTCCCGACATGGGGGATCAGGCGGCACTGAAAGCGAGAGTGTCGATTGATGCCCGACCAATCAATGAAGTCCGGAATTTCGGATTTGTTAGACCTATCGATGTGTTTACCCGGGGTGCCGATGGAAATGGATACACTCCGGCCTTGCCGCTCGGAAGTTTCGGGAATGGCTACAACATGGTTCTGAGCCCTAGGGCCATCAGTTCAAAACTCACGACCCCGGAAAATGGGGTTCGTCGTCTGGAGATCCGAATTCCCAGGGTTTATCTCCATCGTCACGAGTGGAATCTCGATTCTTCAGATTCCATCCTCGGAGTGAAGCTGGATATTTGCGTTGCCGATTCTGATCCGAATGCTGCGGTTCCATTCCCTCTCCGGAATTGCTTCACCACAAACAGCGCCTCTTTCAATTTTGATGATCGAACGATCTTCGGTTTTTCAGTGAACGATCCCCAGGGACTGACGACGCTCCGCCTTTCCAGGGAGCCGGCATTTACCTGGTCTGTTCGGGTGTATTGAGACGGAGAAATCAATCGCCTCACTCGAACTGAACTTCATTGACCACTTCACCGGTCTCGGAGTGATGGCGGAAAAAGAGAACCGGCTTGTCATCACTTGTTCGATCAGTGAGAACAGAGAGGTAGCCTCCTTTCACCCGCAGGAAGCGATGATAGTCTTCGCGAAAGTCGTCTTTCTTCCAGCCGCCTGCATGCGAGTTACTGGCAGGTCCGCAGCAGAATTCGTGGATTCCCGCTTCCGGGTGAACGGAATGGTATTGCCAGTGACGATCACCGCAAATGACGTAAGCATTCTTGTGGGAAGCCAGAAACTCTCTCAATTGATTTCCTTCGTGAGCGAAGACTTTGTTCGAGTGATTGTCGTTTTTGCCCTTGTCACGATCCGGACCAACCACGGGGGTCGGGCTGATCAAAATACGAAATTTGGCATCGCTTTCGGTAAACGTTTTTTTGAACCAGGCCATTTGCTCCGCTCCCCAGATAGTTTTCTCAGGGCCATCTTCCATGGTGTTGGGGCTTCGGAAATCGCGTCCCTCCACCATCCAGACCTGAAGGTCTTTTCCCCATCGTGCCGTTCGGTATGTTTGATGACCGTGCATCGGGACCTGCTTTACGAAGATGTCGATCCCTTGAGCGAAAGTGAACTCTCCCATCTCCGGAGCATTCATTGAGGGCCAACAGTCGTTGGTCCAGGTGTCATGATCATCCTTAATGAAATAGCTGCCAACTTGATTGTGGAAGCGAACGTTTGTCGGAAGGCTGTAGGTGCGCTGCCAGTGGTAGTTGGCAAGCTCCGGAGTTTTGGCGAGGCGGTCGTAATAGACAATATCTCCAGTGTGAACAAAGAAATCGAGATTGGGGTGTTGCTTCAGCAGCGAGTCGTAGATCACATAGCCATCATCGGAATTTCGATCAATGAATGCCTGGCCGGTGGATATGGCGAACTCGACTCGTGATGCTTTGTCAGGAGATGGGGCTGTAGTGAACCCTCCGCTGACATTTGAGCCGGCTTCTCCGTCGGAAGAGCGTGATTCGACGACTACCTCATATGGTGTTCCAGGCTGGAGGTTTGTTAGAGAATGTTGTCGGATGAAATCCCACTCCGCTTCAACAGCGGCCCAGGTGCTCTGTTTCCATTCGTCCTTACTATTTTTTGGCCGATACTTCACCCGCGTTTCCCCTTTAACCCCGGGAACAGCCCATTGAATGTCTTCGACACCTTTCGCGGGCGCTTCAAACCGGACTCCGAGGACAGGATCCCTGCGGTGCTTTCTCTCCTTCACCCTCTCAAATTTCCCTTCGTAGTTAATCTCGAACCACGGGCCATCACCGGGATTTCGTTCCGCCTTCCGAGTGAGGCGGGTCCAGACAATTGCCGAAGTATCCGTGATCTCGCCTGTTTTGATTCCTGTCGCCTGATGAGGAGGAGCGGCGTTCGCTGTCACTGATACAAAAGCAAAGGCAAGGGCTGCATAGACCAAAATTTTCTTCATGATAAAGACATACACATTCCCGCGCTGCTGAACAACAAAATGAACTTCGCCTTTACGCCAAGGCGGGCTTGTTTTTGGGAACAGGGTCGGGACATTACGGGAAATGAGAACTCGAAAAATTGTCATCATCCTTTTAGTTTTGCTGGGATCCTCAACTGGCTTCACTCAGGAGGAGTTTCCACTTCGGTCAGCCATCGAATGCACATCAAGAGCGGGACTTCCGAATTTTCGAGCAAAGATTGAGGCTGGAGAGACCGTGAAAATCGCTTATCTCGGTGGAAGCATAACAGCAGCAGCTGTCTCTTATACACATCTCCGAGCCCACGAGACCGAGGCTGATCT
>OJCB01000663.1_pt1 | contig 12477 bp, 6 predicted proteins | sample 1591501 | NCBI WGS metagenome assembly OJCB01 (sample SAMN05416813, study PRJEB24817) | seawater metagenome | isolation source: Sea water | place: Canada:Atlantic | collected 2013-07 | reverse complement strand
GTTCAACCCGTGTCCGATCCGGATGCTCCGCTCGCCTCCGGTAGCGATTGGGCTCGCAACGCGATTGATCACTTTATCGCCCGCAATCTTACGCAAAACCATCTCCAACCAGCGGCGGAAGCGACACCCCTGGAACTGGTCCGCCGAATCTATTTCGATCTCCATGGTCTGCCACCTCTACCCGGCCAGGTGGACGCCTTCGTTGCGGCCTACAAAATGAAGCCCGAAGACGCGCTGAGAGATTTGATTGATAAGCTTCTGGCCAGTCCCCGTTACGGCGAGCGTTGGGGGCAGCATTGGCTGGACCTTGTCCGCTATGCAGAGAGCGACGGATACAATCAGGATGCCTATCGGCCCGGCGCAAAGGACTACCGTAATTATGTCATCCAATCGTTCAACGACGATAAACCCTATTCTCAATTTGTTCGCGAGCAGTTGGCCGGGGATATCATAGCCCCCGGCAATCCCGATGTGCTGATCGGAACTTCATTTCTTCGGCAGGGTATTTACGAATACAATCTACACAATGTCAGGATGCATTGGGATATCATCATGACCGATATGACCAATGTGACTGGCGAAGCCTTTCTCGGACTCAGCATCGGTTGCGCCCAGTGTCACGACCATAAGTTCGACCCTATCCTTCAGAAAGATTACTTCGCGCTCCAGGCATTTCTTTCGACGACCGCATGGCCTACCGACATACCGCTGGCGACGCCCGGGCAACGATCTGAGTTCGAACGGGAACAAAAGATCTGGGAAGAAGCTACCAAAGAAATTCAAGCTGGATTGGAAAGGCTGAAATCTGACCAATTGGAAGCGAAAAGAAAAAAAGAGGTGGTCATGTTCCCGGAGGATATCCAGAACATGTATCATAAAGCTCCGGAAGAAAGGGAACCGTTCGAGGAACAAATGGTGCAGTTAGTTCAGCGTCAGATCGACTATCAAAGCAGCCGAATCGATTTTTCCAAATCTTTCATCAATCAGCCGGAGAAACTGAAGAACTGGAAGAATCTCAATGAGCAGTTGCAGGCATTCAATCACCTCAAACCGAAGCCGCTCCCGTCGGGTTTCGTGGCAAGGGATGTCAGTGCAAAGCCGGTAAATCCCGTGATGAAAAACAGGGACGGAGAAATGGCAGTGGAACCTGCATTTTTGACCCTCCTCGGACAACCTTCTCCGAAGATCAAGCCGACAGAGAACTCCACGGGCCGGCGACTGGCGCTGGCTGACTGGATTGCTTCGTCTAAGAATCCCCTTTCGACACGCGTCATCACCAACCGGATTTGGCAGGGCCATTTCGGAACGGGCCTGGTCGCAACTCCGAATGACTTTGGCAATCTCGGTGAAGCTCCGAGCCACCCGCAACTGCTTGACTGGTTGACGACGCGCTTTCTCGAAGGCGGATGGAAGATGAAAGATTTACATCGCCTGATTTTGACCAGTTCCACTTACCGGATGACGGCACGGAAAGAACCGACCTCCAGTGAAACACAGACCGATCCGGCGAATCGTTTGCTCTGGCGTTTTCCGCCCCGGAGGTTGTCATCCGAAGAAGTGCGCGATGCCATGCTGGTCGCTTCAGGAGAGATTCGTTTTCCTGAAAATACCCATCCGGAGTCAGTCCCGGGTACTTCGCCGGACCGAAGCATCTATGTGAAGAAACTACGCAACAAACCCGATCCGTTGCTCAACAGCTTTGATTCTCCGCTCGGCTTTCAGTCCGCCCCGCGTCGCCCTGAAACAACGACACCGACTCAGTCCCTGATGCTCATCAACAACGCATGGCCGCTGGGCCGCGCGAAAGCATTTGCCAAGTCGCTGCGATTTGATGACGACGGAGATCGAAAGCAGAAAATCGTCTCTGCATACCGACGCGCCCTATGTCGTCTTCCGAGTGAGGACGAATTGGAGAAAGCCCTCGTCTTCATCGATTCGCTCAGCACGATTCGGAGTGACGCGAAACAAGGTGATGTCAGTGATCAAGCAGCGTTTCGTCCCAACTCGGAGAAGTTTGCCGCGGTAAAGGAAATTGACATCGGCGGGAGCGCTCTTCAGCTTCAGCGGTCCTCCTTGTTTGAACAAGTCGAAGTCGATCTCCCACTGGATCGAGGGACCAACGAGTTTACCATCGAAACCGTAGCCGAGCTGGACAGTGTTTATCCGGATGGAACTGTCAATACACTCGTGTCGCGCTGGGACGACAGCCGAAGCACGTCGGGTTGGTTTCTATGTGTAACCAGCACAAAATCGCGATACCAGCCGCGGAACCTTCTCTTCGTCATGAACGGTGTCGACCAAAAGGGAGCGCCGAAGTATGAAGTCGTTGTATCCGATCTCCGGGTTCCAGTCGGCAAACCGGTCTACATTGCTGCCGCAGTCACCGCCCGCCCGATATCCAAAGGCAGCGAGTTCGGTGAAGTCACGTTCTATGTGAAAGATTTGTCCGAATCAAAGGCGAAGCTGGAATCGGTGACGGTGAAACATTCTGTCGTAGGCAAAGTCAACGACTCCCCTTTTCCGCTCGTCATCGGAGGGCGGAAGCAAGTCGGTCACCTATGGGACGGACAGATCTCCCGGCTTTCCCTTTCCAAATCGCCACTAAGCAAAGAACAACTTTTTCTCTACCCGTCGGAGGCAACACCGCATCAAATCGTTGATTGGAAATTTTCCCGGGGCCTTCCTCCGAACTCTAGCTGGTATGGACGGAACATCGCAAATCCCTTGCTGGATTCAGCGACTGACTTTTGCCATTTGCTGTTTAATTCCAATGAGTTTCTCTACCTCTACTGAATCTGAAGTCATGCAATCACGACGAAAGTTCCTATCCAGGGCAGGAGGTGGTTTCGGGACAGTGGCCTTGTCGGCACTCATGGGGGAAAACCTGATTGCGGGTTCCTCGACCAACGCGGCTGCTTCGGCAAAGATTCCTCATCACTTCGGCAAAGCCAAAAGCGTCATCTTCCTGTTCATGGAAGGCGGCCCGAGCCATCTCGATTTATTCGATCGAAAGCCACTGCTGCGAAAACTGGCCGGACAAAAACTTCCCGACAGCTTCGAGACACCCGTCACCGCAGCCGGCGAAGTGAATTCTCCGCTTTTACCTGACCAACGCAAATGGGCTCAGCACGGGGAGAGCGGTTTGTGGATTTCCGACTGGCTGCCGAATCATTCCCGCATCGCCGACGAACTGTGCGTAATCCGCTCTTGTGTGACCGACGGGATCAACCATGCAGGTGGCATGTGCCAAATGAATACGGGTGCCGTCTTCGGCGGACGACCTTCGCTCGGTTCCTGGGTGTCCTATGGTCTTGGGTCGGAAAGCCGCGACCTTCCTGACTTTGTCGTCCTCAAAGACAGCAACTCTATGGTGGTCAATGGAGTTCGTGCCTGGGGTTCGGGTTTTATTCCGTCAACGCATCAGGGAGTCCTTCTCGAATCGAAGGATCCGCCAATCTCAAATCTCAACAACCCCGATGGTGTTTCTACTGAAGTTCAGCAAAAGAAACTCGCATTTCTCGGCGAGATGAACCGCCAACATTTTGACAGCCGCTCCTCTCACAGTGACCTTGAAGCGCGCATCAAAAGCTACGAGCTCGCCTTCCGCATGCAGGCCACTGCCCCCGAAGCCATCGATCTCGAACACGAATCCGAGTCCATGAAATCGCTCTACGGACTCGACACGGAGGAAACCAAAGCCTACGGACGCCAATGCCTGCTCGCGAGACGTCTCGTCGAACGCGGGGTGCGGTTCATCCAACTCTACAGCGGAGCGGGAAGCAAGTGGGACAGTCACGACGGAATTGAAGCGAAACACTCCAAACTCTGCCGCAGCGTCGATCAACCCATCGTCGGCCTGCTCACCGATCTGAAACAGCGCGGCCTTCTCGACGAAACCCTCGTTATCTGGGGCGGCGAATTTGGACGCACCCCGATGAGCGAAAAAGGCGACGGCCGCGATCACAATTCCACCGGCTTCACCATGTGGATGGCGGGTGGCGGCGTCAAAGGCGGACAAACCATTGGAGCCACCGACGAGCTCGGCCTCTACGCCACCGAAGATAAACTACACGTCCACGACTTTCATGCCACGGTGATGGCTCTGATGGGCCTCGACCACACCAAAGTCATCTACCCTCACAAAGGCCGCCCGGAACGGGTTGATCTCAACGAAGGCCATGTCCATCAGGGTATTGTGAGTGGTATCACCACTTGAAATTTCGTGAGAGAAAATCTCGGGTGGACCTCACTGATTCGATTCGGCGAGTTCCCGGCTATTCCACCGGTACAATCTGCAAGCCATCAACGGAGACGTATCCATCCGCCCCTCGATTCAAGAGGATCAATTCAATGTCCATACCCTCTTCAATCGTGAAGCGCCCCAGGGAGCGCGGCTGACCGTCCGCAAGCTGAGGAAGCCTTTGGTTCAGTGTCAGGGAATGACTTTCATCACCAATGGTCAAATCGATTGAAGCATTGCTAGCCCGGTTTGAATGAGCGCTGTAGAGCAATCGAAAATCATAACGGCCGGACTTCCCGATCTTCTTTGAAAAGGTGGCTGACTTTTCTCCCTTCCCTGAGTTTCCATCATGGTGATAGCTGGAACCCGACAGCGAGCCGGTAGCATTACTTTTCATCCAGTCCCCCACAAATTTTGCGTCGGCATCATCGATCACAATTCCGGAAAGTTTCGGGCGCGGTTTCAATTTTTCGACTGATTCCAAAACCTGACCACTTTTGATCAGCTCTTCCTTCAAGGTAAGGTAGTCCACTTTCTGAACTGGAGTTCCAAGATCAAGGGCAAGGCTTGCAGCGGTTGCGGCACTTTGACTCGTCACCATAAATGGCGGCTCCATCCGAATACTGGCAAAGGCGGCATGACTCGCCGAAAGAGCGAATGTTACCAGCAGATTATCGCACTCCTCCCGTTTGGGAACAATGGCATCGTATCCAATCTGGTAGGGACCAAACCCGCCACGTCCGCCTGCAATCTTCCCTTCACGAACCACCACGCCATCTTTAACGATGCGCCGAATTTCATGGGCATCCGTTCCATAGCTCCCCAAACCGATCGACTTGGGGGCAATCTCCCGACCGTGAGTGTGGTGTTCTGTCAGGACCAGATCACTGACCATTCGTCGCCCTTCCCGAATATAGATCTGGTGAGGCCAACCACCGGTTTCGACAAATTCGTCCATCGGCAATCCGAATCGCTCAAGATCCTGTTTCACTTTTGCGGGCACACGAGGGTCTGTTCTAAGAAAGTGGAAAAGGCCACGATGATAGTTTTCCAGCTCTTTCGACAACTCTGCTCGCTCGTCATAGGAAGCTTCCGGCCAGGCCCAGCTCAAACCGGGGAGATTCCCCCCGAAAGTTGCGGTGTTGAAATCCCACTTATCATTGGGCAGCTCGTCGTGTTTGGAAAACCAGCGAAGATCCATGTCATCTCCATTCGCGATACAAGCTTCAATGAAACGAGCCACGAGCTCGTAGCGACTCGCGTCATAATTGGAGGGAGCCGCGATAGCAATAAAATTATCCGGATTAGTAGTGAGACACAGACGAAAACAGTAAGCCTGAACTCCCGGAGCGGCCTCGCCCGGGACGCCTGGTTCGCCCTTATTAATCAGCGGTAGCAGTCCGCTTGAGGAATCACCTTCAATCACATAGGGGTCGAGAGGAAAATCACGATCCCACGCTCCATGCCCACCGGGGAGCCGACCGTTTGCTCCCGGTTGATCGAAGGAACTGCGGGGCAGAAACTTTTTGTTGTAGTGAATACCGTTATAGATCTCATCATATTTCGCGTTCGCCTCACGGGTAAGCGTGTAACTCACTCCTGCAGCGGCCATGAGATCTCCTTCGTAGGTGGTGTCGATGAAAACCTTCGCCTTGACCACCCTTCCATCTTCGGTGAGAAGCGCCGTAATCTGAGCACCCGATTTCTTTACTGACTTCAAGCGGGCATCGCGGAGAACAATCACCCCGGCCTCCGCGGCCATGTCGTCAAAGACATGTTCTGCAACATGCGGCTCAATAGAATACGCACCTCCCGTTGCAGGACCGCCTTTGCCCTTACTGTTGAACGCTTCGCCAAAGTTCAATTCTTTCCCGTAGCTGGCAACAAGACGGGTGAAATACTCCCGGGCAATTCCTCCAACACTGCGCGGATCTCCGATATCAACCGCACTCAGCCCTCCAGAGGTCATCCCACCGAGATGTTTCCCCGGCTCCATCAAAATGACACGCTTCCCCATTCTCGCCGCCTGCACCGCAGCAGATACACCCCCGGAAGTTCCTCCGTATACGACGATGTCTGCCTCGCTGGTTTCGGAATGGAGAGAGGTGAATCCAATCCAAAGAATCAGGAAATTTATAGAGTATATTTTCATCTCAAAGGTCTGTCTTTCGAGCAAATTGGAACGCAAAGGGCGTTGCGTTGTGCAGCGTGAATTCTAACCGAAACGGCTTTCCAAGGTGTGCCCAAACCGGGGAAAAACAGAACCCTAAGGACATTGACCTCCAAGCCTTACAGTATCGCTGACAACAACCCCTTGCTGTCAGCATAGTGATCCCGTGAAACACCCAGCGCCTGCAACTGTGTCAGCCAAAGGTTGGCCAGAGGCGTTCCGGGCTCGCAATGAATGTGTTTACCCAGCTTTAATTTCCCGCCTCCCCCACCGGCAACCACCACGGGCAAATCGTTGTACTGATGTGTCGCTCCATCACCGATACCTGCACCCAGAGTGAAAATCGTATTGTCCAGTAAGGAAGTACCGTCTGATTCTTCAATCTGATCCATTCTCTCCACCAAACGCGAAAAGGCGCTCACATGGAACCGGTCCAGCTTCAGGAGGTCTTCCAGGTTTTTTGACTGGGAGTGCGTCATGCTGTGGTGATTACGTGGTCCGTCGAGAATGCCTTCGTAATTCGTCTGCGTCCCCCATCGTTCGGGTGCGACCATGAGAGTTCCAATATTTGTGAGTCCTGATTGCAGAGCCGTTACTAACAAGTCTCCCATGATATGAATGTACTCATTTCGCGGCAGGACTTCAGCGGGGCGCTCAACCCGGTATTCCGCCAGTTCTGCTCTCATTGAATCGATTCGGTCCATCCGTTTTTCGATGGCACGAATCGCTTCGAAATACTCTTCAAACTTCTGACTATCGGAGCCACCAAGGCGGGTTTTCAATTGCTTTGCATTTCCTAAAGCAAGATCGGTAATATTACGATTCCGCGTGTTCGACTTCGTTCCGAAAAGGCGATCGTAAACCAAACGGGGATCGCGCATCGAAGGAGCGACATGCCCTGTCCCATACCAGGACATGTTATCGAAATAGATAGACTCGATGTTATCTTTGTGATCATTGCAACTCAGCTCAAGAGTTGGAAAAGGCGTCTCCCGCCCGATCACGTCGGCTGCAATATGATCCATCGTTCTCGACAGAGGATAAGCGGAATTTTCCACTTCAAACGGCGCGACGCTGGAGAGAAAACAGGACGCGGCCTGGGCGTGGGAATCCGTCCCGTGCTGAAAAGTCCGATCCATCCCGGTAATGAGTGCGATCTTTTCCCGCATCTTGTGGAGAGGGGCAAGGGTAGGTGTAAAAGTCAGGGAATGGCTTCCAACCGGAGCCGGCTCGCCCTCGAATCGCCATACATTGTTCTGGTTCGCAAAACTTGGTAGCTTCCGGTCACTTTCTCCCGGAAAGAATCCCCTTCGCACAAGACCGTTCGGCAAATAGAAGAATGCGAGCCTCTGCGCCGGACCGGACGAATTCTCGCCTTTTGCCAGGCTCTCGAACCAGGGAAGGCTGAGAGCGGCACCACCGGCTCCCGCAATAAACTTACGACGGGAATGACTTCGGGGTTCGGGATTGATCTTCACTTTTCTTATCTGGTTCGGCCCCGAGCCTAGTGGATTACTGTCAAATTGACAAGAACCGCGATCACTCTACCCGGGATTTCGAATTGCCTCATAAAAGAGGACACCGAAGCAAAAATTGACAAGACGGAATAAAGGCGAATCTGTTTACCATGCCAGGATCACCCGAAGAGCTTCTGAAGGAATACGAACGCAGCTTGTCCTCTCAGGATTTCGACCGGGTTCGTCCACTGATTCACGAAGACGCGGTATTCTGGTTCAATGACGGATCGTTTCGAGGTCATGAAGAGATTGAAGGGGCGTTCGCAAAAACTTTCGATTTAATCAAAGAGGAAAAATTCTGGCTCACTGACATCGAATGGCTCTTTTCATCGGAAGAAACTGCCGCCTGCCACTACCAGTTCAATTGGGAAGGAATCATTCACGGGGATCTGTGTTCCGGGAACGGTCGTGGAAGCTCGGTATTGAAGAGTGTCGACGGAGTCTGGAAGATTGTTCACGAACACCTGAGTCGGAACCCTTGAAGACTCAGGATCTCCCAATTCAACATCACTCTAACGCTTGCGTAAGAAAGGCTCACTCATGGCGATGCGTTTCATCAGTGTTCGCAACTCGTCATCTCCAGCCAAAGCCTTTTCCGTGATCGAATCCAGAGCGGGGGAATCAGCGACCCCGAGTTCACGCCCGAGTGCATAGGAAAGCAAATGCCCGGTAAACCCACGGATAAACCGACCTTTCTCTTTCAGTAGCAATTGCTTGAACTCAATCGCATTCTTGAATGGATGGCGGTTAAAGAGGACGCCGCTTGAATCCACCGGTCGACCGTTCTCGTACTCGTCGCGCCAAACTCCAGTAGGCCCATAATTTTCCAGAGCAAACCCGAGGGGATCGATCTTGTTGTGACACCCGGCGCAGTCCTCCCGCTTCCGATGCTCCGCGAGGCGTTCACGAATCGTTAATGTTTCCAGCAGAGCCTCATCCTTTTCCGGAAGTGGCGGGACATCGGCTGGCGGCGGCTCCGGCGGGTCATTGAAGATAACTGCGTTCACCCAGGCACCCCGCGTAATCGGTTGAGTTCTGACAGGGGTCGAAGTCATCGTCATGACGGCGGCATTCGAAATCACTCCTCCCCTCCCCGGATTGTCGAGGGGGACCCTTTTGAAATTGAGAATCTTGTCCTCGCGGCCGGCAGCCTTTCCTTCGTAATTTGCCTGCAGCATATCACTCTGCCAGGTGAAGTCAGGATCTAACAAGTCCATCACGGATCGGTTCTCCAGGTAAACCGTTTCGAAAAGAAGAAGAGGCTCCAACATCATATGCATGCTCACGCGGTACCCGTTGTAGTAGAAGTAGGGATACTTCTCCGGATCAGGCACCGAAGTAATCAAACGGTCCAACTGCAGCCACTGCGCCGGAAAGGTGTCACAGAACCGACTCATGCGCGGATCATTCAGCATCCGGTCAATTTGAGACTCCAGCACTTCCGTTTTCCCCAATTCACCTGCCCGAGCCGCTTCCAAAAGTTCGTCGTCGGGAATGCTCCCCCAAAAGAAGAGGGCGAGCCTGGATGCCAGCTCGAAGTCATCTACGCCTTGCGGATCCGTTTCTGATGCCTCACTTGATTCGTAAAAATAGAGGAAGTCGGGTGCAGCCAGGACCGCACCGACTACTGTTCGCATGGCGCCTTCGAATGAAGCTCCGTCAGAAATACTGCCCTCTGCAAACTCAGTGAAGCGGTCCAGTGTTTCAGGATCAAGCGGTCGCCGAAAACCCCGGGTCAATAGTCTTTCGAGGCGCTCCCTGATCGCTTCTTTCTCAGACTTCGAATGATTCGTCTGAGTTTTTTCAGGGGAACCGGTGACTGCGAAAGTATCCATGGCGAAGAGATGACTCTTCGATTTTTGATTTATCCCCAGACACTTAATCTTCAGTCGATGAACTCCGGGTTCGACCTTGACCGGAATAATGAGGTCCTCCGCCCGGCTTACTTTTGAATCATAGAGATCAATCGATTCACCGATAACTTCACCATCGAGAGACAACTCGAATTGCCCGTAGTCCGGAGCTTTCGTAAATCCAAAGCGGAGACCGCTTCCCGGCTTCTCAGCAACAAAGGTCATTTCAATCTCCCAACCTTTCTTTCGGCACATCCACATCAGATGCTTCCCTCCACTCCAATGAGAACCGAAGGTGTCCATATTCTGAACCCATATTCGTCCCTGAGGATTTGGCGGAACTTTGAGCCAGGCGGGGTTCTCAGCTTCTGAATTCACTTCCACGGGTTGACCGGGAGGGGCAAATAGCCAGTTCCAACTCCGGCATTCCTGTGGATTCAAATCCGGGCTCTCGACGATGGTCTGACTCAATGTCAGAAACGACTCCATTAGCAAAGGCGAGAGAGTCAGGTGGTCGGCACGGTTGTCGAACCCATGTTCCGCCCTTTGATCCTGCGGAAAAGGTGCGACGCCCCTGAAGCCTTCCGGACGCCGACCGTCGATATCTTTGCTCAATGGACGGCTTGCCACCTGAACTTTCGGAGGCATCTGACCGGCTTCCGGATCAAAGTAATCCTGATAGCGACGCAGCAATCGCTCGTTCAGTTGAAAAATTTCACGATCCAATCCCAACAAATCTATGACTGCATTGTTGTACTGAAAGCGGTTCATCCGCCGGATCGGAGTCGGCGCGAAGGACTGGGTTGCCAGGGCCTCTGCAAGCAAAGGCTTGAGGTGAGAGATCAGAGACTGGCGAGTTTCATCAGGCAACGACGGCTCATCCTCCGGTGGCATTTCCCCGTCCTCAAGTGCAACAATCAGCGACTCCAGGAGCTCAGGGTTTGCGATAAGGTCTCGCGTATTCTTCAAGTTAAGAAGATTCACATTCCCTTTAACTTTCTCTCCCTTGCCATGGCATTTCATACAATGCTTCTCGAATGCGGGTTGGAGAACGCTCTCAAAAGTTGCGGAGGAACCCACGGCAAATACGGATGACCCGAGAACAGCCGGGGCGAGAAGATTGAGTAGAAATATATTTTTCACGGCTCCCGATACTAACACTATGACAACTCAGCGAAACGGAAGGTCCTAACCTTTTTCCTGGAAGCTGCGGATGACCTTCATCAACTCAGTTTTCCCCGCTCCACTGCTGCCTTTTGTCAGGACTCCCATTAAGAGGTAGAAACTCTCTTTCCCCTGAACGGCCATACAGACCAATTCACCTTTCACGCTCTCAACGGTTCCGGGCCCCTGGAAAAAGGATGCCGGCAATTCCCCGATTTTTCCCGCTTTGGGTTCGGAAGGCGCGAAATCCGGAAAACTCTCTTTCATAACTTCCACTTTCAGCGCCGCGTATTCTTCAAGAGTGGAAACCTCCACATCAGCAGGGAGTTCCTTCAGCACAGAGAAGCCAATATCTTTTCTTCCATTCTCCCCAACCATTTGGATCGGAGGAGTAAGGCCTAAGGTTATTTTCCATCCGACAGGGATCCGGACGGCTGCATCCTTATCAATGAGCCAGAATTTTTCAGTCTTGGCGACAACCGTGTTCTCTCCCGACTGTATTTTTTCTGCTGTCGTCTCGGCCTCAGCCAATGTGAATATTTGAATCGCAATCGTGAAAGAGACTACTGAGAGGGCGAGTATTTTGAATCTGTTCGTTATCATATTGAAGGAATTTAAGAACCTTAGGAGAAGCTGAACTCCGGAGTCAATAGCCTGTCCCGGTCATTTACATCCCGTCGGACTGTTCCGGAGGGTCTCTTGTAGAAAAAAGACTCCCTTTTTGCAAGGGATCGAGGGATTCAGAGGATACACGATTTACGCAGGCAGGGGATTGACCCGGGCGGAATGAATAGGAAGAATCTTGATATGGTCCAACGCCGTCTGATTTCAATTATCTTCGCCATATTGTGTGTCGCAAGATATTCCCACACCGCAGATCCCCCGCCCCAACCGAATATTCTTCTCGCCCTGGGAGACAACTGGGCATGGCCGCACGCCGGAGCTCTGGGCGACCCAACCGTAAAGACGCCGGTGTTCGATAGAATCGCACGTGAAGGAATCTTGTTTAATTATGCCTTCTGCCCTGTTCCTTCCTGCGCAGGCTCTCGATCCTGTTTGGTCACGGGCCGGGCCGCACATCAACTCAAGGGTGCCGCCAGCCTCTACGGTGATTTTCAAAAGTTCGACTCCTTCACGGAACTACTGGAAGAAGCGGGTTACGAAGTTGGCTATACAGGAAAGGGCTGGTCACCCGGGAAGTATCTCGAATTCGGTTGGAAGGAAAATCCAGCCGGGCCGCACTACAAGAGCTTTGAAGAATTCATGGAAAAGCGCGATCCTGCGAAGCCGTTCTTCTTTTGGCATGGCAATACAGACGTAGCCCTTGGAAAATGGAAATACGATCCCGAACACTGGGGGGAGATGGATCCGGACACGGTTAAAGTGCCAGCCCACTTACCAGACATTCGCGAAGTGATGGAGTCGATTCTCGCCTATTACACCGGCGTCCAGAAACAGGATCAGACGTTCGGAAAAGCAGTCTCACTTTTGGAAAATGAAGATCTTCTTGAAGATACTCTCGTCATTTATACC
>OJCB01000662.1_pt1 | contig 12497 bp, 17 predicted proteins | sample 1591501 | NCBI WGS metagenome assembly OJCB01 (sample SAMN05416813, study PRJEB24817) | seawater metagenome | isolation source: Sea water | place: Canada:Atlantic | collected 2013-07 | reverse complement strand
GATCAGCCTCGGTCTCGTGGGCTCGGAGATGTGTATAAGAGACAGCAATATTGCAGATGACGCCATCACATCAATCCGTGAAAAAGTCGGTACTGACGAAGTCATTCTGGGTTTGTCTGGCGGCGTCGATTCCTCTGTGGTGGCCGCGTTGTTACATAAAGCCATTGGTGATCAACTGACCTGCGTATTTGTAGATAATGGTCTGCTTCGTTACAAAGAAGGTGATCAGGTCATGGCCACTTTCGCCGAGCATATGGGCGTTAAAGTTATCCGTATTGATGCTGAACAACGCTTTCTTGATGCCCTTGCCGGGGAAAATGATCCCGAAAAGAAACGTAAAATCATCGGTAACTTATTTGTCGATATCTTCGAAGAAGAATCTAACAAGCTAAAAGCCGCTAAATGGTTGGCACAAGGCACTATTTACCCAGACGTTATCGAATCTGCCGGTTCAAAAACCGGTAAAGCCCATGTCATTAAGTCTCACCACAATGTCGGTGGCTTGCCTGATTACATGAAGCTGGAATTGCTTGAGCCACTTCGTGAACTGTTCAAAGATGAAGTCCGCAAGTTAGGTGTAGAACTCGGCCTGCCTTATGACATGGTCTACCGTCATCCTTTCCCCGGGCCGGGACTCGGTGTGCGTATTCTGGGTGAAGTCAAAAAAGAATACGCGGATATTCTGCGTTTAGCCGATCATATTTTCATCGAAGAATTACGTAAACACGATCTGTACAACAGCACATCACAGGCGTTTGCTGTGTTCTTACCGATAAAATCAGTCGGTGTCACCGGCGATGGCCGACGTTATGAGTGGGTGGTATCTTTACGCGCCGTTGAAACCATTGATTTCATGACGGCTCGCTGGGCTCATCTACCTTACGAATTCCTCGACCATGTGTGTCGTCGTATTGTTAATGAAGTCTCGGGAATTTCACGCGTTGTTTACGACATTACCGGCAAACCGCCGGGCACAATTGAGTGGGAATAAAACAGTATCATTTGCTGATTAGTGGCCGCGTCCAAGGGGTCGGTTATCGCGCCAGCGCTTGGGAAAAAGCGCAAAAACTCGGCATTCATGGCTGGGTAAAAAACCTGCCTGATGGTCGTGTTGAAATGGTGATCGCAGGCGAACAAGTCACACTTGAACACATGATCAGCTGGGCAGAGCAAGGTCCACAGTTTGCCGATGTCAGTCATATCGACATTAGCGAACAATCTGCAACAGGTACACAAAGCGAATTCCAAATTCGCTAATTTCCCGTTAAAGCTCAAAGCAATAATAGGTTTTCGAACACTAAGCTAACCGCTATGATGTTCTGACCTTAGCCGGATAACATAGGGATTTTTATGGCTCAGAAATTTAACTCACAAGGCTTTTTGCTTCGCTTTATTTTTGCTCTTGTGCTGGTTTATGTCACCTACAACCCAACGGGTTTTAGCTATTACCACTGGGCAAAAGATGTTCTTATCGGTGATGGCACACTCTTATCACCCCCTTTTGCTTTAGTCTCTATCACTCTGCTGATTGGCTGGACTATCTACCTCAGAGCCACTTTTCGCTCACTGGGTGGCTTTGGTTTATTACTCGCACTGGCCTTCTTTGCCATTATCATTTGGTGGCTTGTCGATTTGGGCTTGCTCGGCATTAATAACGTTTCCGTATTCAGCTATATTGTTTTATTCCTTATCGCCGCCGTGTTAGCAGTCGGTATGTCTTGGTCACACATAAGACGCCGCCTGTCGGGACAAGCCGATATGGATGATGTCGACGAATAAAAATAAAAACATTTAATAACCACAAGGAGAAGAGAAAAATGGAAAACATCCTTTCAGCATGGCAACCACGCATATTAAGTGTGGTGCGTATCATTTCAGCTTTTTTGTTTATGCAGCACGGCGCTCAGAAAATCTTCGGCTTTCCTGCTGAACAGCGCTATCCGTTCGAACTGTTTTCAATGTCAGGCGTGGCAGGCACCTTAGAATTATTCGGCGGCTTCTTATTGCTTATCGGCTTGTTTACCCGTCCCGTTGCCTTTCTTTTATCCGGCCTGATGGCATTTGCTTACTTTCTCGTACATGCCCCGCAAGGTTTCTGGCCATTAAATAATGGCGGCGAGCTCGCCACCCTATTCAGCTTTGTATTCCTGTATTTCGTATTTGCAGGTGGTGGCAGCTGGAGCGTTGACTGTCTGTGTAAATGTAAGCGCAATAAATAACGCATAATAACGACACAATGCCGTTGGTAACGCTTACGCAAGCTTACCAACGGCTTTTTTATTTCAAAAACCAGAATAGAAGGCCCAATTTTTCGTGGAAGATGACACATTTTTTGAACGTGCTGACGCACATATCCATTTATCAAACCAACAAATTTCAGACACTGTGAGTCGTGGCAAAGTCAGTGCATCAATGATGTACAGCACAGCCCGGTTCAACGCTTGGCTCAGTGCCTGCGCTCAAGAGAACAGTGACGAAATGGCACAAAACAAGCAAGAAACAATAGACTATTTTGTCGCAGAATATCGAAAAATGCTTGAAGAAAACCTTACTGACTACATCACTAACTTTGAGCCCTACATGTCACCTAAAAAATAAACCAGCACAACATTAATTTCTGCAAACGGCCTGCTTTTGATATAGCATCAGAATATAAATTCAGGAGCGGAACATGGTAAAAGAGCACGCAAACAATGCTGGTAGTCATTTATCTCGCTTGCTTGCCTTAGCCTGTCTTATGGCATTAACCTCTGGCTGTGCAACACGTGCCTTGATGTCATCTGATCGTTATGAAAAACCGAAACCAGAAACCCAGCAATACCGTTCCAGTGAGAAAATGTCACAATCATGGCAACCTATAAAACATAAGCTTTCAAGTTCTTCTATTAAGGAGTCTTAGCATGATTTTCACACGTATCGTTGGAATATTACTGATCGTCGCCGGAACAGCAGGCCTGATTTATGGTGATTTCAGTTTTACTAAAGAAACGCATGAAGCCAAGTTAGGGCCTTTAGAACTGGAAGTACAGGAAAAAGAGAATATCGCTATCCCCACATGGGCGGGTGCTGGTGCGATAGGTGTTGGCGTTATCCTATTACTTGTCGGTGGACGGCGTCGCTAAACACTGACTGAGGCAATACTCATGACTTTAGATGCACTCACGACCTTGTTTGCTTGGATGACCGTAATCAATATCGGTCTTTTGCTGTTTAGTACATTGATGCTGACGGTGTTTAAGTCTTTTGTTATCCGTATTCATCATCGACTCACCGGGCTCGAGGCAAACAAGCTCGAGCCTGCTTATTTTTATTATCTTGCGCTCTATAAAATTTTGATCATCGTTTTTAATCTTGTCCCCTACCTCGTATTAACGTTCAGCTAACACTTAGTCTAAATATGTAGTCTGTTGATTTGTCTCTGATTCCAGAGTTATCAATATTTCGGACACTGAGACAAATACCATCATTTTTTTCTGGTAGTATCCCTAAACCGCACTGTCGATCTCTGCTTCTTAAACAACTCGTAAGAGCATGTTTAAAAAACAGTCGTTATGAAGTGTGGTGTTTGTTAGGCAATAAGAGGACTGCTTATGGAGCACCAAGTAAAAAAAACGGTGAGTCGAACGCTCGCCTTAGCACAGGATTTTGGGCTTATTGTTGTGGCTTTAGCCACGTTAGTGGCAATCGGCATTGAGATCAAAATCATGGTGGATAACAGCTATGTATCGTTAACTGATCTATTGTTGCTGTTTATCTACCTAGAAGTATTAACCATGGTGGCGGTTTACTACGAATCAGGTGAGCTGCCAATCAAGATACCGTTGTATATTGCGATTGTTGCATTAGCACGGTATCTGATTCTCGATATGAAAAATATTGATACCTGGCGAATTATGGGTATTACCTCAGCGATTTTGCTGCTTGGCTTATCCATCATCGTGATCCATTACTGCAAAACGATAATGCAGGAAAAAGTTAAAAGCTCATCATAACGCGATGAAGAGCTTTTAAAACGGCGGTGGCAACATCGCCGTTTTTTTGCATTGCGTTATGCACAACCATGCATTACGATAAATATCGTTTTTGTGGGAATAATAATGACATCACAATTTACCGTTCATGGCAGGTTATGGATTGAAGGTCCGGATGGCACCATTATTGGTCATGGCCGTGTTGAATTATTAGAAAAGATTAACGATCTGGGCTCGCTCAGTGCGGCGGCGGCGGCGTTAGGCATGTCTTATCGCTATGCCTGGAAGCTGGTGAAGTTAATGAATGAACACAGCGACAAGCCGCTCATTACACTCAGTTCTGGTGGCCGAGGTGGTGGCCACGCCGAACTCACGGCAACCGGTAAAGACGCTGTGGCAACCTACCGTCTTACAGACCTTGAGTTTGAACGATTTTTAACAGAACAAGCTGAGAAACTGCCCAGATAATTTTTTGCTTATCGATATGCGTGGCGATGCATAACGATGACTCTATTAGGATTGGTAAATGCGTTCTAAAACGCCTTTTTTTATTGCTTTGCTATTCATCTCTTTGCCCTTACAGGCTGAGCGAATTAATGTAGCAGTAGCCAGCAACTTCAGCCCGGTCATGAAACAACTCATCGCCTTGTATGAGCAGCAATCAGAACATCAAGTCACCTTAATTTCAGGCTCAACAGGAAAGCTCTACGCACAAATTTTAAATGGCGCCCCATTCGATGCATTCTTTGCAGCTGACAGTCTTCGTCCTCAAAAGCTTGAAAACAAAAAACACATTGTCCCAGCATCACGCTTCACCTATGCCATTGGGAAAATCGTGCTATGGAGCCCCGACGCCAGCCTTGTTGATAAGCAAGGCCAAATCATTCAAGCGATGACCTTCCAGCACTTGGCGATTGCTAACCCAAAGCTAGCCCCTTATGGCCGTGCAGCACAGCAAGTTATCGAATCCAAGGGTGTCTGGAAGCAGTTACAAAGCAAGATTGTTCGTGGCGAAAACATTGGCCACACTTATCATTTCGTCAAAAGCGGTAATGCGGCGTTAGGTTTTATCGCTTTATCACAAATTAAAGCCGATAAAACGATCAACCAGGGTAGCTATTGGCTGGCGCCAGATACATTGTATGACCCTATCGAACAACAAGCGGTACAGCTCAGTAACACTGTGGCGGCCAGTGACTTTTTTGGCTTCGTTCAAACACAAGCCGCTGAGCAAGTCATACGTGATTTCGGTTATGACGTGCGCTGATTATGTACGATGATCTGGTCGCGTTCGCGATAACGCTTAAACTGGCTGCAATCACCACTGTGATACTGCTGTTAATTGGCACACCGCTGGCTTGGTGGTTGGCACGCAGCCAGTGGCGCTATAAATTTTTGGTCGAAACCGTTATTGCACTACCGTTAGTATTACCTCCTACCGTGCTCGGTTTTTATTTGCTTGTGATGCTCGGCCCGAATGGCCTTATTGGTGGTCTCTCGGAAGCATTAGGTGGCCGTCCTCTCGCCTTTACCTTTACCGGGCTTGTTATTGGTTCTGTTTTTTATTCTCTCCCCTTCGTGGTACAGCCACTCCAAAACGTGTTTACGGCGATCGGCGAAAATGTCATGGAACAAGCAGCCACATTACGAGCTGGGCCGATTGATCGTTTTTTCAGTGTGATGGTGCCGATGGCAAGGCCTGGCTTCTTAACCGCCGCAGTACTGGGTTTTGCCCATACGATTGGCGAGTTTGGCGTCGTGTTAATGATTGGTGGCAATATTCCCGGTTCAACGAAAGTCATTTCTATCGCTATCTATGATCATGTCGAATCACTTGAATATGCACAGGCACACTGGCTAGCAGCTGTGTTGTTACTGTTGTCATTTCTGTTATTGATGGCCGTTTATGGGCTTAACCGCCGTTTCAGTGTGTTGCGCTCATGAAGCTGGATGTCAACCTTTCTATCCCCAGAAAAGACTTTGATGTCAACGTCAACTTAACCGTGTCGTCTAGTCAGGTTACCGCCGTGTTTGGTCCCTCTGGCTGCGGAAAAACCAGTTTAATGCGAGCGATTGCTGGACTCGAAAGTTCAGCAACAGGCTTCATCAAAATGGCGGATCAAGTATGGCAGGATGCCCATTATTTTCGACCTGCTCACCAACGTGATATCGGTTTTGTGTTTCAGGATGCGAGTTTATTCCCACACCTCAACGTGTTTGATAATTTGCAGTTTGGTTTAAAACGGCAAGCCAAAAATAAGCGTCGCGTCTCCTTAGAGCAGGCTATCGACTTACTAGGCTTATCCCCTTTGTTGGAGCGCAGCATTGATAAGCTATCAGGTGGTGAAAAACAACGTGTTGCTATCGCACGTGCTGTAGCAACCTCGCCTGCCGTCTTGTTATTTGATGAACCGCTGGCAGCGGTAGATGCCGCCCATAAACAAGAGATTCTCCGTTATATCCAGTCTTTGCATTGTGAGCTGGATATTCCGATGTTGTATGTCAGCCACCAGATGGATGAAGTCGCTCGCCTCAGTAACAACCTACTGTTATTAGAGAAAGGCCAGCAACTTGCCAGTGGCCGCACGGTGGAAATGTTATCGCAACTGACACTGCCTTTCGCCCACTATGAAGAAGCCGCCGCTGTCTTGGATACGGTTGTCACCGCACATGACGACGATTATGGTCTAAGTTCATTGGCATTTGCCGGTGGCCATATCACGGTAAGTCGCGATAACTTGAAACAGGGCGATAAAGTCAGGCTTAGGATTATGGCACGTGATGTCAGCCTCTCCCTACAACATCCCGAACAGACCAGTATTTTGAATATCTTACCAGCCACTATCGAGTCGATGGTCAACGAAGGTCATGCCCAAAAACTCATCCGGCTGAACGTGGGCGGTCAAATCATTCTCAGCCGGATCACAGCCAAATCCGTCGATCAATTACAACTAACAGCCGGCAAATCGGTGTTTGCTCAGGTAAAAGCCGTTTCATTGTTAATCTAAACACTTCTTTTCTCAGATTGCTGTCATGGTGCCGTCATCATTTTATGAGTTAATGGCGGGTATGTAGTCACACTTTCATCTCAACGCTGTTAACACCGCTACGTGGTGTTATCCAAGACATCTTCTGAGCCACGCTTTATGATTTTAAACCCACAACGAACACGCCATATAGGGCTGGTAATATTATTGTTACCTAGCCTTTTTATGATCTTCAGCTTTTACCCAATAAGTGATAATACACAAGCAGGTGCCGCTGGCGACTGGGACTTGAACTATCATTACGATATGGGCGCCCCCATCACTATCGCTGACATTAAAGACAACTTGTCAGGTTTAACTTATCACCCAGACAGTGACCACCTGTTTGCCGTCTTGAATAACCCTGAAGAAATCATCGAGCTCAGCAAACAGGGCAAGATTATCCGGCGTATAGCGTTGAATGGCTTTATCGATACGGAAAGTATCGATTACCTTGGTAACGGCCTCTTTGTTGTTTCCGAAGAGCGCCGGCATCGTCTGGTATTTTTCTATATAGACTCGACAACTAAGGTAATTGATTACGCCAATGTGGATCACATCCCATTAAACTGGGCCAGCGACGAAAACAAAGGCATGGAAGGTGTTGCCTGGTCGGCTCGTTACGGCTTTTTTGTCTTACAAGAGCAACCACCTAAACTCGTTCACCATACCCCACATGATGCTGAACCGTTGCTGGATGCTTCTCGGCTGAATGATAGTTTGCCCGATGAGGTCTTAGATTATGCCGGTATCAGCATGTTACAGGCGGGTGAAGAATATCTCCTGGTATTAAGTGATGAATCGCATAACCTGCATGCTTTGAATCTTCAAGGGCAGCCCGTATCAAAGTTATCCTTAACCAAAGGACTGTTTAATCTATGGCCTTTAATGGAGCAACCTGAGGGCGTTGCTGTCGACAAGGATGGCAATATTTTTATCGTCGGGGAACCGAATCAAATGCTGACGCTAACACGTAAAACACGATTGGCGCAGATTCCAGATAAACCACGCTCTTAATAAAAAAGGCGGTCACAGACCGCCTTTTTAACTCAGTTAAGGGCTTTCAACTACACGTCATACGTCGACGCAGATACATCCCCGCCCCGCCCCGTCCAGTTGGTATGGAAAAACTCACCACGTGGTTTATCCAGTCGCTCATAGGTATGGGCACCAAAGTAATCACGTTGCGCCTGCAATAAGTTTGCGGGCAAACGTTCGCTACGGTAGCCATCATAAAATGACAGTGCACTGCTGAATGTCGGCGCAGGGACACCTAATGCTACTGCCGTTCCGACCGCTTTACGCCAACCGGGTAAGGCTTGTGTGATAGCGCCGATAAAGAAATCATCCAACAGCAGGTTTTCTAGTGTCGGGTTTACATCAAAGGCATCTCGGATTTTGCTTAAGAATTGGCTACGGATAATACAGCCGCCACGCCACATCAAGGCGATACCACCATAGTTGAGTTCCCAACCATAAATCTCGGCCGCTTCACGCATCAGCATGTAGCCTTGGGCGTAAGAAATGATTTTTGATGCATAGAGCGCATCACGAATGGCATCGACCATCTCTTTTTTGTCACCGTCAAAGCTGGCTGAAATATCGGGTAAGACTTTTGAGGCACGAACACGTTCTTCTTTACGGGCTGACAGGCAACGGGCAAATACAGCTTCGCCAATCAATGTCAAAGGAATACCCAGGTCTAAGGCATTCATGCCGGTCCATTTACCGGTGCCCTTTTGGCCGGCTGTGTCGAGAATATGGTCAATCAGTAATTCACCATCGTCATCGCGTACAGCCAAAATATCGCGGGTAATTTCAATCAGGTAAGAGTCGAGCACGCCTTCGTTCCATTCAGCAAACACTTGCTGAATTTCATCTCCGGTCATGCCCAGGCCTTCACGCATCATTTGGTAGGCTTCGCAGATCAACTGCATATCGCCATATTCAATGCCGTTGTGCACCATTTTGACATAGTGGCCGGCGCCATCATTACCTACCCAGTCGCAACAGGGTTCACCATCAACATGGGCGGCAATAGATTGGAAGATGGGTTTGATATGAGGCCAGGCAGCGTGGTTACCACCGGGCATGAGTGACGGCCCGTGACGGGCACCTTCTTCACCACCGGAGACACCACTACCAATAAATAGAATGCCTTTTTTGTGCAGCTCATGAGTGCGACGGTCACTGTCGTTATACAGCGAGTTACCGCCATCAATAATAATGTCACCTTTGTCGAGGTAAGGCACTAACTGCTCGATAAACGCGTCCACAACGGGGCCCGCTTTCACCATCAGCATGATTCTACGGGGGGCTTTTAAGCTCTCGACAAAGGCTTTCAGCTCATGAAATCCGAGAATATTTGTCCCTTTTGCAGGGCCGTCGAGAAACTCATCGACTTTGCTGGTTGTGCGGTTGAAGACCGATACGGTAAATCCGTTATCGTTCATATTGAGAACCAAATTCTGACCCATTACTGCAAGGCCAACTAAACCAATATCCGCCTTAGCGGGATTGTCCACTTCACTCATAATTATCTACACACCTTTATGTATTCACCAATAGCTTCACGCGTTGACCCAACCACTAATCGACGTTGACCCGAGGCTGAGTCACATTCAATGGCACCAGATACTTCAATTGTTTCCCCTGCAATAGCCTGACCGACGTAGGTATGAGTAAAGGACACCACTTCCGGGGTCATTTCATTGTCAATCAGATATCGGGCAGGAAAATCAAAAGCCCGATGATCATCTAACACCACGGCTTTGACAGTAGAAACACCTTGTTTAATGTAATGATGATGGTCATGTTCTAACTCATCAGGAAGACAAACCATACCGATATCAAACTTGGTGCCATCAATTGCTGCTTTATTGAATTTGCGAGATTCGTGCCATGCAAAGTCATCAAAGTTGAGGTCGCCGCCACGGCGGTTAAAATTATCTTTCATCAATGATAAATCCAGCTCTTCGATCAGCCCGGAAGCCACAGCCTGTTTGACGGCATCGCGAGTCTGATGAAACGCTTGTCGACCATAAACGACGAGGTCGATATCAGAGCCTTTTTTTTGCTGGCCAATCAGCATAGATCCAGTCAGCCCCAAAAAGTCACAATTGACGCCAAACTGCACCAAAATAGTGATTAATTTATGTAGTTTTTGTTCTATTTCATCTTGGGGTTTTGCCGCAAGCAGGGCTTTTAATCGCTGCTCTGGCCGGTGGTGTTTAACCACATCAGAAATGTTGACTGCGTGAAACTCTGCGTCGAATTGTTTGGATTTGAATAGATACTGAGGATGATGGCGAGATAGCAAACGGTTGGCTTGGGCTGTATCCACTTTTTGCCATGCATCACCACTACTTGCATAGCGTAAAAAGCTACCCACTTTTTGCTGATGTGGGTGATAACTGACTACAGCGAACATGAGACCGTCCTTTGTCTGGACAAAATCTTTCGGCAAATACGGAAAATCTGCCTGTCTCATTATTTGCTTAACTCCTGTTTTTTTTAATGATGACACAAATGTAATTATTTGAATTTTTTGCCCCACATCCAAAGACCAGTAAAGGACAATGCTAGCAATAACAATCCTAATACATCGACAAGCAATACGCCAAAAGCACCTAAAATTCGGCCGTTATGAATATCAGTTAGCAACTGCTCAACAGAGATGCCTTGCCCATAAAAGAATTGCTTTAAGTCAGTAGCCACCGAGTCGGGTAACGGATGAGGCTTACTCCATGAGACGCCTTGAAGCGAAATCGGTTCCCACTTATCTAACATAAAATTACTACGCCACATACCATTGCGTGCCTGCAATACCGGCTCACCGTGATAAACACCAATGTTCTGTATGGGCGCAGGTATGCCAGCTTCTGCCCCCAAGCGCTCAATAAACTCGCCATCACGCGTCAGCAATAGCAAAGCATTGTCAGTACCAAGCACCATCAAGTTTTCGAGAACGATACCTCCGACCAATGGACGATGAATATGTGTAATGGGTTCAGCATCCACAAAGAGCTGGGTATCGAATTGGGAGAGAATTTTATTATCAACCAGAAACGCCACATCAGGCTCGGCGTCACCGATGCCATAGTGAGTCATTAGCCAGTTCCAACTGATGTATCGCTGCTCCAGCTTGAAAAAGCTTGCATGATTCGCGGCAATACCCGTTAGCACATGACTAAGAAGCAGAACAGCGATTACCCCGATTGTAATCAGTCCTGCACCCTGTTTTCTACTGGGCATCAATACTCACTCCTCAACAACGATAAACCGTTAGACTGCCAATGATAAAGTAAGATGTGTAGTGTAGATACTCAAAGACACAAAAAAGGCAGCCGCAGCTGCCTTAATTGATTGTCACTATCTGTTCAATTAAAAATCAATCGAAGCACCAGCCCAAACAGTTCTTTCAATATTTGGACGAGCACCAAATGGACTGCGAGAGATAATCTCTTGTCTGTCAAATAGGTTTTCTACTTTCACAAACACCACAGGCCCCAAATCCAGACGGTAACGACTCATTAGATCAACTGTCGTCAACGCATCCGTTTCATCAAGCGATGAACTAGACTTATTACAACCTGCTACAGCACAGGTTTTGTCGATATATTTGACCACTGCGTAGTTATTCCAACCACTAGTATGCTCTAAACCAACACGTAAACTAGCCACATTCTCAGGAATACTTTGAAGTGTCAGTCCATCTTGAGCACCACCTTCATCCGTCGTTTCTGCATCGGTATAGGTATACATCAGATCAACAGGTATATCGAAATCTCCCGCACTGAATAGGGCGCCCGCCATGAATTCCAGACCTTTCACTTCGGCCCCGCCTAATACTTCAGTGCCCGATGTTTTGCCATTACTACATGGGTTACCCACAGAGCATTGCTCTGCAAAGTTTTTGAAATCACTGTAGAAAGCGATGGCTTCAGAATAGAACAGGCCATTATCGAAACGCACACCCAATTCCCAGTTATCACTGGTTTCTGGTTCATCGCCATCGTTTGCACCACCACCCAACGGCGTCATGCCCTCATGGAAGCCTGCCAGCACTTGCCAGCTATCCGTCAGATCGTAGGTCGCAGCAATACCTGCCAGATATTCGCGGTAGTCATTTTCACGTTCCTCATCCATGACAGTACGCTCTGGATTAGCATATTGATTTCGTTCGGTTTCCACATCTTCCATGCGCAATGACAAATTAAGTAACAGTCTGTCAGTGACTTGGTAGTCATCGGTCAGCCACAAACTAAATGCATCGGCTTCTTCATAACGGTTATCGCTACCGGTCGGTGCATCAGTGCTTTGGTAGACGAGATTGCCATTGACTTGATCATAGAACTCTTCTGGTTGGAAACGATCCATTTCATCATGATGGACACGAGCACCAAAATTGAAATCATGATCGCCCAGCAACCAGTTAAAGTTGGCTTGAACACCTGTCTCTTATACACATCTGACGCTGCCGACGAAGAGGATAGTGTAG
>OJCB01000661.1_pt1 | contig 12503 bp, 10 predicted proteins | sample 1591501 | NCBI WGS metagenome assembly OJCB01 (sample SAMN05416813, study PRJEB24817) | seawater metagenome | isolation source: Sea water | place: Canada:Atlantic | collected 2013-07 | reverse complement strand
GATCAGCCTCGGTCTCGTGGGCTCGGAGATGTGTATAAGAGACAGGAATAAAAATCGGGAAGGTCTGGCTTTCGAACGATCAACTGATGCAATGGGCGAGTTTGCATTGCGGGCTGATCCAATCCCGCAGCGGAAAGGAGTTTTGCATTCCCGGCTCCGGCGGCCAGCACGTAGTGGTCTGCTGTCAGAATGACATCATCGACCTGAAGAGAATCGATGCGACCATTGCCCCCTGAAACCACAGCGTCGGCCAGATAGCAATCCTGACTCAATTGAGAAGCGAGAGACTCGATGATCGAAACCGGATCGAGGACCTGCTCCTCGATGCGAAAGAGTTGTCCCCGATATTCCGGAGTGTCGAATACGGGGGGATACTGATTACGTGAAAGAGAATCTGCCCGTCCCCGAAGTGCCTTGCTTCCGAAGAAACTGACGACTTTGCTGACGACATTCGGAAGGCTCCACATCAACTGGTGATCGTTCAAAATCTTCACACCGCTGAGGTCGATAGGCCCGTCTCCGCTCATTGCCTTTTTCCAGCGTTCAGGCATGGCCGCGAGCGCTTCGGAAGAGTCGTTTAATTTTCCCCCGACCGCATATTTCAGTCCCCCGTGTATCACCCCCTGAGCTGCCAGAGATTGTCCGGAACCGAGCGGTGAATTTGTCAGGACTGCAACTTGATGTCCAGCAGCCTTCAGCTCGTGCGCAGTCCAGAGAGCAGCAACGCCGCCTCCGATTACGATAGTGTCGAAGTGAACCTTCACTGATCAGGAAGCTTCAGACCGAAAAAGTCGGCTGCGTTTTGAAAGCAGATTCGCTTCACCATTTCTCCGACCATTTCCATGTCGCGTGGAATCTCACCGTTTTCCATGTCCTGACCAATGACATTGCACAGGATGCGGCGGAAATATTCGTGACGGGTAAATGACAGGAAGCTGCGCGAATCGGTCAGCATTCCCAGGAATCTCGAAAGGAGGCTGGTGTTGGAAAATGCGTTAATTTGCCACTCCATGCCTTCCTTGGTATCGGCGAACCACCAGGCGGTGCCGAGCTGCATGCGGCAGGGAGCTTCACCTTCTTTGCCGGATTGAAAGTTCCCTAACATTGTCGCTAATGCGTAATTGTCTGTCGGATTCAGGTTGTAGAGAATGGTCTTGGGAAGATGACCGCGCTGTTCGAGGGTGTTGAAATATTTCCCGACAGCAGCGGCGTGTTCAACATCAGCCATCGAGTCGCATCCAACGTCGCGGCCGATTGAATCGAATAGACGGGTGTTGTTGTTTCGCTCTGCACCAATGTGAAGCTGTTTGGTCCATCCTCGCGATGCATCGAGCTCTGCGAAGAAAAGCATCAGGTGATTCCCGAAGGCTTCTGACTCAGCTTCGTCGGCCTTGGTTCCGGTGCGAACCTTGTCGAAAATGTTGGATGCTTTTTCGTCGCTGCATTCTGCATCATAAACGTGGTGCAATCCGTGGTCGGAAATCCGACCACCGAGTTCGTGAAAGAAATCGTGGCGTGAACGGATCGCGTCTTTGAATCCTCCGATCGTTGAGCAGTCGATGCCGCTGACTTCGCTGAGCTTATCGGCGTACGTGTTGAACCCGTCCGCATCATGAACCCACAGTGCGGGATCTGGACGGAAAGTAGGGTAGACACCAACATCGATACTGTTGTCATTGGCGATAGCTTGATGATGCTCCAGTGAATGGGTCGGATCATCCGTAGTGCAGAGGGCGACCACATTGCTCTGTTTCAAAAGTCCACGGCAGGAAAATTCCGTCTGAGCAAGTTTCCCGAGCCCGAGTTCCCAGACTTCGTCGGCGGTATCCGTAGAGAAGAGTTTTTCGAATCCAAAATAGCGGGACAGCTCGAGGTGGGTCCAGTGATAGAGCGCGTTGCGGAGACAGTGAGGAACGGTTTCGGCCCAGGCATCAAATTTGTCACGTGGATCGGCATTTCCGGTAATCCGGTCTTCGGTGATCCCATTGGCACGCATGCCCCGCCACTTGTAATGATCGCCTGCAAGCCAGACATCGAAGAGATTCTCAAACTTCCGGTCCGCCGCGATTTCATCCGGTGGCAAATGATTGTGAAAATCGAGGATCGGCTCGTCCTTCGCGAAGTTTTGATACAACTCCTTCGCCGCCGAAGATTGCAGCATGAAATCGTCGTGAATAAATGGATCGGACATGGTGGGGAGATACGCGAATATTGAGAGACTCGCAACGGGAAATGGAACAAGGTAGCGACGGCATCCTTGCTCTACCTTTTCAGGCGGTGAAGCTGTGTCGCTACCACCAAAGTATGGCACAGACCAACACGAGAGCACCAAAGGCCGCTCCGGCGATTGCACCTGTCCGGTAGCGCTTGTCTTCCGCCAGCACCCAGTCGATTTGATTTCGCATGAGATAGGGGAGGCCGACCCAGAACATGCCTTTGACGGCGATGACGTAGGCAAAGGCTACGATGAGGAGTCGGGAGGACGGTTCTTTCAAAAATGCAGAGGTAAGAATCGGAGCGGCTGCGAGGATCATGAGGAATCCAAGGGAGCGCACTGCGATAAATTCCTTCACGTAAATGATGACGCCAATACAGCCTAGAACGAGGACATACTGAACGTGGCGTTCTATCTTGAAGAATTCACCGAGATCCATGCAGGTCCAAACCATAAAGGCCCAGACGAAAGCAATGATCACCATGCCGACTCCGAGATTGTCGTTCCGCGGAAATTTTTTCAGGAAAGGCTTCACGATTCCAGGCTTCACCAGGGCAAAGACGTGAGTCAATATCAGCCAGGCGCCTACGATGATCCCCATGGCTTTCAGGGGGATTCCGGGCTGGTAGAGGGCGTTGTAGAGAGCCTGCATAGAGAAGAATTAGCCGCTGTCTGCGACACGGTGACGGTGAGTGAATCTGGGGTTATTGCAAGACCGGATCGCCGTAGAGAGTGTGTCCTGTAGTCTCGGTGATTTTCACCTTAAAAATCTGACCGGCCATGCGCTCAGCATCGCCTTCAAAAACAACAATCCGATTGGTCCGGGTCCGACCGGCGAGACGTTCGCTGTTGTATCGGCTCGGACCTTCGCACAGAATTTCCTGAGTGCTCCCGACGAGCGCTTCATTCTTTTTGATGATGATCGCGTTGATTTGAGCGAGGAGATCCTGGTTCCGCTCCTCTTTGACTCGTTCGGGGAGCTGGTCCTCCATTTCGGCGGCCGGGGTGTCTTTGCGTGGGGAATAGCGAAAAATATAGGCCTGGTCAAACAGGACGTGATCAACAGCGTCCTTGGTCATCTGATAGTCTTCTTCAGTCTCTCCGGGAAAGCCGACGATGATGTCGGTGGAAATGGCGATCCCCGGACGTGCTGCTTTCATCTTGTCGCAGATTTCGATGAATTTTTCCGCTTTGTAGGGGCGGTGCATTCGTTTCAAAATGCGATCCGATCCTGACTGCATCGGAAAATGGACATGGTCCACCAACTTTGGCAGGTAGGTGAATGCGTTGATCAGATCGCCTTTGTAACCGATCGGGTGAGGGGAGGTGAATCGGATCCGCTCCAGGCCGTCAATTTCGTGAACGGCCTCGAGAAGCTGCACGAAAGGGCTTTTGTCATCGACTCTCGGAAATTCGTGACGTCCGTAGAGGTTTACGATTTGACCAAGTAGAGTGACTTCGCGGACACCTTTGTCGACGAGTCGTCTGCATTCGTCGACGATCTCGGGAATGGGCCGGCCGCGTTCGCCTCCGCGGGTATAGGGCACAATGCAGAAGGTGCACTTCATGTTGCAGCCCTGCATGATACTAACGAATTCGCTGATCTGGAAATCTTTGCTGACGTGGTCGCGAATGGTGTTCTGTGAATCCTCTTCGATCTCCGTATCGATGATAGGTATTTCGAGGCTGTCCATTCTTGCCGCCTCTTTTCGTTCCATCAGCTCGACGACGTGATCGACGACCTTGTGATACTTTTGCGTCCCGACGACGAGGTCGAGTTGCGGGACCTGTTTTACGAGTTCTTCGCCGCGGCTCTGCGCCATGCAGCCGAGAAATCCATAAACAATGTTGGGACGGGTTTTGCGGTGCTTATTTTGATGCCGCATGTTGCCGAGCGCTTTTTGTTCGGCCTGATCCCGAACCGAGCAGGTATTCATCAGGACTACGTCGGCGTCATCCGCTTTAGGCGAGATTGTGAAGCCGCGTTCGACGAACATTTGAGCGACCTGTTCGGTATCGCGTTCGTTCATCTGGCAGCCGTATGTTTTCAGATAGACCTTGGGCATTCTCGGGAAATTGAGGTGATCCGCCGGAGCGGGGCGGAACCTATACGGAATTTGCCTTGGAAACAAGCGAAGGTCCGCCTATTTTCTCATCAATGAGCGATGACCCAAAAGAGGAAACTGTCGAAGAACCGGCGGAGAAAGTGGAGGCTGAAATGGAGACGGAGGAAAAGCCGGAAGTCTCGATAAAGAATCAGATGCTGGGCCTCGTGTTGTTGCTGGTGGTTTTTGGTGTGATCTATCTCATTATGAAGGGGATGCCGAAGATGAATGAGTGGATCGACACGAAAAGGAAAGCGTTCGTTGAGGGTGTCGAAGTTCCGGCGGTGAAATCTTCATCAGAGCCTGAGCCGGGGATTCCGCCGGCGGAGGTGGAAGTTGAGGAAAAGAAAGCCCGGCCGGATCCGGAATATGGGGCCCAGATTGTGGAACAACTGGCCGGAATGGGTGAAGTGGAAGTCAGTCATCTTGCGATTTCAGAAGACGAAACTGAAATGGTCGCCGCACTGCGCGTTGAAAAGGAAGGCAGTGAGGCCAGGCTCTTCGAGGTGTTCTTCGAGCGCGACAAATTTGGGCGCTACATTTCCACTCCGGATTCACCGGTGGATGTGGAACTGAAGCTCTGGCAGGAGTGAGCCCCGGCTACTCGCGCTCGGCGTGCATTTTTTTCCAGTTTTCGATCCATTTTTCTTTGGATGGAAATTCATCAGGAAGGTCTTTGTTCAATTGCGCGAATCTTCGGGTGTCCAGCGTTAGGACGTCGAAGTAAGTCCGGTTATCATCGGTGCGCGGTTCGAAATTATTCCAGACAAGAGTGTGGGTTTTTCCGTCTCCGGAAGGTTTCCATCCGGTTTTCGGAGTAAACTGGACTAGGGACAGATCAACGTCGTCTCCGATCCTGACCTCTGCCGTCAATTTTTCGATCTTCCCGTGCCAGGCACCTCCCGTGCGGGTCTCATAGACAAAGAAGCTCTCAAAACTTGTATTTCCCCCGTTGTCGTTTTCGTAGATTCGTTCCACGATGACTTCCTCTCCCGGCGGAAAGGATACTTGAATGACATGCCAGGCAAACCTTCTCGCGCCACCTTCGTCACCGGGCTTTGGTTTTTCTCTTTTGTCGTAATGAAAAGAACCGTCTTCTTTTTCCACCACGTAGAAATACCCTTCCTCCAGTTTTGAAGGGACGATTTTTCCATTCACTTTCGTGATCAATTTCCTGACCGGTCCCACGATATCACCGTCCATTTCTGAGCGTGAGTAGTCGGGGAACCCGAGTTTCTGCACAGCCGGGCCTGACTTCTTGTGGCTGACAAAGGTGAAGGCGGCATGAACTTTCGAGCTGTTGAGACCAAAATCGATCTGGATATGCTCGGATTTCATCTGAATGATGCTTTCCTTACCTGATCTCCAACCAACCGGTTCCGGCCCGGTTGAGCCGTCATTCATTGCTGCGTCATTGGCTGAGGCATTGAATGAAAGGCAGCACAAGAGGATCGGGAGGTGCGCGGGAAAGAACTTCATCGGGAAAGTGATTGGTGATTCAATTTTTACACTTGGCGCAGAGCTGTAAGTTGAGACGTTTTGGCACGGAGCAGTAATCTTTGCCCGCGAAGTTTTCTTTTCTGTTTCGCCAGGTTCCTTCTATTCCTTGGAGTTTTGGCCCGCTTTAGTTTCTTCTTCGCCTTTTTAACCGCTCTTTTCGTCAGTTTAATCTTCCGATTGAGAGTTGCGATTTGAGTCACAAGCGCATCGATTTGAGGAATGCGATCAATGAACGCTTCCGGCAGGAAAAATTCGGCAGTCTGCCCATACCCAATTGAGCCGCCGGCGAAGGCGGCGTTGGACCTCGATATTCCTGTGGCGCGAATGAGATGATCGATTTGGGATGGCAGTAACAATCCGTCGAGGACCCATTCGTCGGTCCCATCATAGATGCCGGCACCCAAATCCTGCCAGGTGGCACCGTTGTCATTGGAAATTTCAAATTTGACCGTGTCCACTTCGGGAGCTGTTCCGCCCCGTTTCCAAATGACCGATTGGCCGAGTCCTCTCATTTCAATCTGGCTCACAGGCGCTGCGTTGGAGAGTCGTGCGAAGCGATTCCTGGTCTCGCCTCCTATTGCTGTGAAGACTCCGCCAATCAAGATCTTTCCATCTGAATCGATAACCACGGTATTAACGGTGCCGCCGGAATCAGGATCAAAGCTGGTATCGAGATCACCATTGGCTTTAAACCTGGCTATGTTGTTGCGGGTGGTGCTGTGGGTTTCATCGAAAACACCGCCGGCAATGATTTGTTTATTCGCCTGAACGGCGATCCCGCTGACAAATGCGCTGTTCGTTGGATTTTCAATATCGGAGTTGAATGAGGTATCAAAGCTGCCGTCTATATTCAGACGCCCGAGTGGGCCTCTTGCTTGACCCGCGAGCGTATCGAAGAGTCCACCCACCAGGATCTTTCCGTCTGGTTGGATAAAAAGGGCGTAGACCTGGCTGTCAGCTCCCGGATTGAAGTCTGCATCGGCTGTGCCGTCAGCATTAAGACGCGCAATATTTTGTCGTAATGCTCCACCGGCTGCGCTGAAAACGCCACCCACGATGACTTTGCCATCGGCATCGATGGCGAGAGTGTAGACAAGAGCACCTGTTCCCCCGACCCCTCCGGTGAAGGATGCGTCGATGGTTCCGTTCTCATTTAAACGGACCAACTGATCCCTGACCGTCCCTGCTATTTCAGTAAAGGTGCCACCGAGAATGATCTTGCCGTCCTCCTGAATAACGATGGCGAATACCGATCCCACGAGATTCGCGGTAAAAGTGGTGTCTGTGGAACCATCGCTATTGAGACGGGCGAGTCGGGTTCTGGTTTCGCCACCGATTGTGGTGAAGTTGCCGGCTACGAAAATCTTCCCGTCAGCCTGGTGGGCAACACAGCGAACGCGCACATCCGGATCGGGAAAAAAGGCAGTGTCTGTGGCTTTGTCTTCTCCGAGCCGGACGATGTAGTCGTCACTGCCATCGCTTCCAAACATGGTGAAGTTCCCTGCAATTACAGTGCTTCCATCGGTATGGGGCGAAATAGCGTCGACGGCATCGGAGGATCCGGGATTCAAAGTAGCATCCACGGTTCCTTCTGCGGAAAGACGGGCAAAGCCTCCGGGGCGGGAAACGGCATCGATGGTGGTAAAGTTTCCTCCTATATACAATCGTTCGCCCTGATCCGAGGCAAGGGTTCTGACCGAATCAGAGGCTTCCGGGAAATCGGTGTCGGAAGTGTCGTCCCGGTTAATCCTCGCTAAGTGTCCACGGGCACCTCCTCCAAAATTATCAAAAAATCCTCCGAGGACGATCCGGCCGTCATTCTGGCGATGAAGTGCCCTCACGGACTGATCCGGCTCAAGGGTGAAAGAGGTGTCGAGTGTTCCATCTTCGTTCAAGCGCGCCAGAAAGGATCGGGACTGTGAGTCGACCATGGTGAAGAAACCACCTATCCAGATCTTTCCGTTCGGCTCGACAATCAAGTCTTCAACTTCGTTGTTGGCGTCGGGATCAAAGGAGGTGTCCAGTGCGCCATTGCTGAGAAGTCGGGCAACCCGCCCGCGAGGAGTGAGACTGATCGTGGTAAATTCTCCGGCGATGAGAATTTTCCCGTCTTCCTGAAGAGCAATCGCATTGACTTCGTTGTCGGAATTCGGATTGAACCCGCCCTCGGCAGAACCGTCGGAGTTGAGCCTCGCAATGCGGTTTCGAACTGCGCCTCCAATGATTTGAAAAGAACCGCCTACAAGAATTTTCCCATCCGCTTGAACGACGACGGTTTTTAAAAAGTCATCACTCATGGCATTGAAGGTCGTATCTGCGCTGCCGTCAGTATTTAAGCGGGCGATCCCTTTGCGCGATTCCCCTCCGATTTGAGAGAACTGTCCGACAGCAATAATCTTACCATCCGGCAGGAGAGCAAGATCGTGAATTGTTCCGCTCAGTCCCACGTCGAAGGTGGTATCTAAAGTGCCATCGGCATTGAGGCGTGCGAGGTTGTTTCGGTTTACTCCTGCTATATTGGAAAACGTCCCTCCGACGAGGAGCTTTCCATTGGGTTGTTCCAGGACCACGTTAGGCCCGGAGGTGGGGTTCGGATCGAATCCATCGACGGGATTTCCGTCAGCGCGTGACGATGTAATCGAAACGGCCAGCAACAGAGTTGCGGCCACGAAACTCAGGAGGAGGGACTTCATCGTAGGCAGAGTAACATCTCTGTTAGAACGTTCCAAGTTGAATCCTATGCAGGAAAGAGCGGCAGGGGCGCAGCGAGGGCGCGCAAATCTCCTGCAGTTTATTGTTTACGGAACTGTCTTTTTCCCTCCATGATTGCTCTATGAGAATGAACTCCCTACCTGTCTGGTGCGCTTTTCTGGCCCTGTCTTTTTCCCCTCTCGTTGTGAATGCCGAAGTGATCTCGGAAAGTCACACCGGGGACCTGGAGCTGAAGACAATCGATGTCATTAACTTTGCTCCCGATGGTGTGCTTCTGATCGGAAACGGCGCCAAGTCGGAAATCATTGCCCTGGAAACCGGAGATACCAAAGCGAGCAGTTCCACCTTTCAGAAAATGCCCAACTTCCTGGCGACCCTTGCCGAAAAAATTGGCGTTGGGGAAAAGGATGTCGCTCTGATTGATATGGAGGTGAATCCGGCCTCCGGAAAACTTTATGTCGCGATACGGAACCAGAAGAACAAAGCGCACCTCATCATCCGTGTCTCGCCTGACGGAGCGATGGAGCCGGTGCCCCTGACAAACGTTAAATATGCTCGCATTCCTCTTCCCGAAGGAGACAAAGCACCTGTCAGCAAAATCACCGACCTTCTCTGGATCGACAATCGGCTCATCGCGTCAGCCCGCTGCGCTGAAGAGTTCGCCAGCAAAATTTTCTCCGCCGACGGGCCGCTCAAGCATGACAAGGCCGGCAGCATTTACAGCGCGGAGACCTATCACGTAGCTCATCGCAAATGGGAAACGAAAGCTCCCATGAGTGTGATGATTCCTTTCGAAGAAGACGGCAAACATTACATTGTCGGTGCCTTCAGTTGCACACCGGTGGTGAAATACCCCATCGACTCGATTCAGCCGGGTGCGAAGATCAAAGGCATCAGCATGATCGAACTCGGTTCGGGGAATCGTCCGCTCGACATGTTCGGCTTTTCGGGGAAAGACGGGAAGTCTCAGGTGATCACGAACACCTTTCGCTTTCATCACGAGAAACGCCCTTACGGTCCAAGCCCGCATCTCGCGTTCCAGTTTGATCAGGCCCTTCTCGACGGAAGTGACGGGGTGAATGAAAACGCAACCCGCCGACTGGATGGATCCAAACCGGCCACGGACAAAATCAGAATTGCAGAACCTTTTCACGGAGTCGTTCATATGAGCCGGATCGATGACAAGTCTGCACTCGCGATTCAGGAGTCCGGTGATCTTGTTGCCATTGCCCTGCCGTGAACGTTCTCATTTTCCTCGCGGGTGCGGCCCTGAGCATTCAGCCGCTTGAGGGCGATCCGACCCGCGTTGTCGTTACCGCGGAGAACGTACCCTCGAAGTGTTCGTTTTCCTTTTATCGAAAAGCCGAACCTGCCAAGGCACAGGGGGATGATGGCGCACCCGTAGTTCGCCAGTCGCCTTCGAGCCTTTTCGGTGAGAGAAAGAGGGAGGGGAATGTCATTACCTTTGTGCCCGCCGTCGCTCTGACCCCGGGGGAGACTTACGTAGCGAATCTCGAATTTATTGTTGGGGAAAGTGTCAGGAAAGAATATTACGTGCCCAAAGAAAAGGGAGTGGCACCCGGATTGGTTTCGGTCTACCCGGGCGGAGAAACGCTGCCGGCGAATCTGCTAAAGTTCTACCTGCACTTCGATCAAGCGATGCGGGAGGGGCGCGAGATCTTTGATCAAATCCATCTGAAGGATGCGGAAACAGGAGTGTCGGTGAAATCCCCCTGGCGTCGTCAGGAGTTGTGGAGCGACGACGCGAAACGATTGATTCTCTTTATTCATCCCGGCCGGATCAAGCAGGGACTGCAACTCCGGGCCGAGATGGGACCGGTGCTGGAGGAAGGGAAAAAATATACGCTGACGATTTCCGGCGATGTTCGCGGAGCCAGGGGTTTAGCGATGGGAAAGGATTATGAAATGTCGTTCAAAACTTCGGCTCCGGTAAGGGAACAGGTCCGTCCGGAACAGTGGGCGCTGGAAATTCCCCGCGCCGGATCCGGGGAGCCACTTATCGTTACCACCGGCAGTGCCCTCGATCCCTATCTGGTGATGCGGCACTGTGAAATTCCCGGGAAGGGGCTCGCCAAAGTGGAGTGGAATGATTCACAGAAAGTCTTTCGGTTTTTCCCTGAACAGAAATGGGCTGCCGGGGACTATGAACTGGAAGTAGGCCAATACCTGGAAGATCTTGCCGGGAATACTCCGGTCCGGGTTTTTGATACGGACTTGGATGCTGAAAACGGGAATGAAAAACCTCCGGTCTTGAAACGATCTTTCACGGTCGATTGAAGGAGGAAAAGTGCACAATCGAAGCGAAGCGAAGATAGGCTGCCGTAGGCAGAGCGAAGCGTCCAAAATGCCATTCCGTTTCGTCCGTGGGAGAGATGGTTTGAAACCTGATTTGATGAATCCGCCACAATAGTTACTCGAACCCCAAAAATTCGATTCGACCATTCAAGCTAATTCACGTCCTCAAAGTGCCGTCTTGCGGAATGGCATTCCGCACTACTGGAGGGTGCTGCGATTGCGGAGCGGTTGAATTGCAATCGGGAGGCCAATCCAATAGTTTTGAGCTCCAATTCCCATGAGCCTGTCACTTTCACCCAAACCCCTTCCGATATCCCAAGGGCGTAATCCCCGTCACCTTCTTAAAGCGTTTCGTGAAGTGACTCTGATCGTAAAACCCTGTCGCTGCTGCGATATCACCGACGGATTTTCTTGTCGTGGTGAGCAGTCGCTGCGCCTCCTGGATTCGCAGTGAGAGGACGTATTCCATTGGCGAGATTCGCAGGAGTTGCCGAAACCTCCGGTTGAATTGCGGGATGGAAACTCCCGCCATTTTTGCCATTCCCTCGGCCGTGATTTCATCGACAAAGTGAGCGTCCACATATTCGATTACCTTTTGTAGATTCCCGAAGTGTTCCCGCTGATCTTCGGGAGTCTCAATGGGAGACATCAATCCAAGCAGTCCGATGATTTCTCCATCAATTCCGTGGAGCGGGCTTTTGCTGGAGAGAAACCATTCCGGTGTTCCGCGGATCGTCGGCACGAGCCAAATTTGATTGCGAACGGTCTCACCGGATTCAAAAACTGCCCGGTCATTCGCTTCATACGCGGCTCCGAGAAGGGGAGGGAAAAATTCCGAAGCGCGGTGACCAATCAAATCCTCCGCTTTGATCCGATCGTAGCGGATCCGGTGGTAGTCGTTGTTGTAGACATACCGGCTTCCGCGATCCTTTACAAAGAGGCCGATATTCGGCATGCTCGCCATCAGTTCGATCGGAGGCAGAATGTTCGGGCATTTGGCGAAAAATGCGTTTTGAAAGGATTTTGCAGACTCAAGCGGCATGATCGAAATATACCAAAAGGAGATGCGGCATTACAAGACTGGAATCCTGAGGACCGATAAGCTGAGAACCTCTGGCGCAGTCGTGGTGCTTCTTTTCTGAGCGAGTGAGCTATCTTAAATTTCCCATTCTACCCAAAACCCCATGTTTGATTTTTTAGCTGAAGGAAACGGACCGCTTTGCGGGAAAAAGAGATCTCGTCGTGAGTTTTTGCAGGTGGGTGCTCTCGGTCCGATTGGCCTGTCGCTTCCGCAGTATCTCGCTGCGAAACAGGCCGGTAAAGTTCAGGAAGGAAACGACGAGAAATCATGCATCATGATTTTCAATCTCGGCGGTCCGAGTCACATCGATCTCTGGGACATGAAGCCGGATGCGGCTCAGGAAATTCGCGGACCTTTCAAACCCATTCGAACGAATTCTCCGGAGATCGACATTTCTGAGATTCTCCCGATGCACGCAAAAGTGGCCGACAAGTTTGCCCTGGTCCGTTCCTGTCATCACGGCGGGGCAGCGGTTCACGATGCCGGTTGGCAGATTATGCAGACAGGTCGCCGTTTCACTGGTGGAGCTGTCTCTTATACACATCTCCGAGCCCACGAGACCGAGGCTGATCTC
>OJCB01000654.1_pt1 | contig 12618 bp, 8 predicted proteins | sample 1591501 | NCBI WGS metagenome assembly OJCB01 (sample SAMN05416813, study PRJEB24817) | seawater metagenome | isolation source: Sea water | place: Canada:Atlantic | collected 2013-07 | reverse complement strand
ACGAGATCAGCCTCGGTCTCGTGGGCTCGGAGATGTGTATAAGAGACAGGACGTGAGTTGACTCGTCAGCAGGGTGGCGTCGCCCACTGCGGTTCCGGCGACTTGTTGAAAAAATTCCTGAGCAACCTTCCCTTCGAACCCACCGGCGCTCAACTTCGAGTCAGCGATGAGATTCGTAAAGACCTGGCAGAAGAGCTCCCCATGATTCGCCTCTTGCAGGGCGACGTTGGCGCAGGGAAAACTCTTGTCGCAGCCGCCGCGATTCTGCTGGTCGTAGAAGCAGGATTCGACGCGGCTCTCATGGCGCCGACTCAGATCCTGGCGGAACAACATTTCATTACCTTCCAGGCATGGTTCGAGCCCCTGGGCATCACTGTTAAACTTCGGACAGGCAGCAAAGAATCAGGAGGTGAGCTTCCGCTTTTTGCTGCAGGCAATGGACTCGGAACTCTGGTCATCGGAACTCACGCCCTGATTCACGGAAACGAAACTTTCGACAATGGGCTCGGTCTCGCGGTGATCGATGAACAACACAAATTCGGAGTTGCCCAGCGTCAGGCCTTGATCGACCAGGGTGACTCGCCGGATGTGCTGGTGATGACTGCCACTCCGATCCCTCGAACTTTGACCCTCGCATTTTACGGGGACCTCGACGTGTCCATTCTCGATGAATTGCCCAAGGGCCGCGGGAAAATTGTCACCGGTATTCGATTAACCTCACAAACAGACAAAGCGGCTGCATTTGTCAGGGAGCAACTGAAGGAAGGGAGGCAAGCTTACATCGTCTATCCGCTCATCGATGAGTCTGAGAAAATTTCAGCCGGCGCGGTGACGGTGGAATTTGAGGAATGGAAGAAACGACTCAAAGGATACGAACTGACCCTCTTGCATGGTCGTATTGCTCCCGATGAAAAAGACCGGGTCATGGAGGATTTTCGAAAAGGAAAAGCCGACGCTTTGATCTCCACAACTGTGATCGAAGTCGGTGTCGACGTACCCAATGCCAACATCATGTTGATCTACAATGCGGAGCGGTTTGGACTTGCTCAGTTGCACCAACTTCGGGGACGAATCGGCCGGGGCGAGCACACGAGTTACTGTATCCTGATGTGCGATCCGGAGAATTCGACCAATCGGGAGCGTCTCAAGATTCTCGAAGAAACCCGGGACGGATTTATCATCGCAGAAGAAGACCTCAATCAGCGCGGCCCCGGTGAAGTTCTGGGAACGCAGCAAAGTGGATTGCCGGATCTAAAGTTTGTCGAGTTTCTGGGTGATACCAAACTTGTGGCAGAAGCTCGGGAGATCGCGGCGCGAATGTTGGAAGAGGAGTAATGTTCAGGACCGATGAATCCTTCGTGAATTGCGCCGCATTTACATTACCTAAGGCGGGAAGGAACGCCTTTCCCCGGCCTGCCGCGATTCATTCCTGAAACGCAGTCTTAGTGTCGCATCCAGGCCACTGCTCGTTTCTCCAACTCAGTGACAAAATCATGCTTGGCATCACAGTAGCCATCATTGTCGTGCGGAAATTGCGCCGCATTTTTCATCTTCAGCTCCGCGTATTTCTCTGCCTCATCGGGATGGCAACGCAGATAATCTCTAAAAGCGACATGTCGCATCAGACCTCCCGATCCTTCCTCAAAAGCATGCACATGATGGGTCCTGTCTATCAATCCCTTTAGAAAAAATCGCCTACCGGGAATTCCGAATTCACCCTTCACGATATATCCAAGATCCTCCATCCCCGAGTTGATTTGATCCAGCAGCCCAAGATCGGTGACTATCGGCATGATATCGATGACAGGCTTTGCAGCGAGCCCCGGAACAGCCGTGCTGCCGATGTGATGGATGGCGACAAAACAATCAGGAGCAATCGCACGGATCGCTTCGGCCTCCTGCGCAAAAAGCACTGGCCATTCAGGATCATAGGGCACCACTTCGATCTTTCGTTTTCGAGGTTTCATCGCTTCGCAATCACTACCGTAACTTCACGGCGATGGCATCATAATTATAGGGATCGTCATCATCGAAGGAATTGATTTCCCGATAATAGCTCCAATGCCTTCCTGTTTGAATTATGTACCAATATTTCTTAAATCCCTTCAAGCGGGGACGACAATTCGACGTTGTTCCGGCAAAAGCCATCTTATTCATCGGGAGAAGGACCGCGCCTGAAAAATGGTCATTACCGCCGGCTGGACCGTCGTAAATAACCGTGTGCGATTTGTTCCCGTTGAAGGGATTGAGCCAGGTCGCATAGAAATCCAGATTGGAGCCGTTCCAGGAAGTTCCACAAATCACAATCCGATCCTGGGAATCGATATGGATTTCCGAAGGACGAATTTGAGGACTGAAAATCGGCGCTTCTTTCTCTCCCCGGGAATAAATTGAGATCGAAGTTCTCCACAATTCCTCCCCATCACTTGCCTTCAGTTTAGCGGTCCAGTTCTGAATTTGAGTGAGGGGAAAAGTGAAATCCTGCGAGCGCCCCGTGACAAGAACATCACCCTTCTGATCGACAATCAATCCTGCCCCTTGGTCTCCTCCTTCAAATCCGGAATCAATCCCGGCTGACCAGAGCTTCCTGCCAGTCGCACCAGCGAAACAAGTCACCTCGGGATATTCGTCGCCGGAATGCAAGACGGAGATGCGGTCCTCTTTTCCTACTCCCATTGCTCTCGGGTACCCGTTAAACCTTCCTTCAGACGGATCGAGATATTCCCAGACCAAAGAACCATCTTCAGCAGACAGCTTGGCCAGAAAGAATCTTGGATTCTTTCCATGTTTTGTTCCGGTTCCAAGGACTATCAAATCGCCTGCGGAATCCTGAGCCAAATGAGATGGCCTTCCGCGCCCTTCCCATCCCAAAGTTTCCCGGTTCCACCACACTTCATTTCCCGATTCACAATCGATTTTAAGGACATGGTAGCGATAATCTGCGGGAAAAGAATCGTATCCGTGAAAAATCAGGTAGAGGTGATCGCCACTTGAAGCGGAAATAATTTTCCCTCCGGACTCCGAATGCTTTCTTCCCGCGTCGTAAGTTTTCTCCCAAAGAGTCTCTCCGGTCGTTCCAGAGATCTTGAAGAGCAGGGCATCGAAGTCGGAACCACTGTTCTCAGGAGGAAGCGGTCCATGCTCGTAGCCGACACAGGTGAGTCCGTTCACATAGACATCCCCGGCCTCATCAATGGTAAAGCTATTCGCCTGATCATGGTTCGATCGGATGTGCTTCCCCGAACCGGCATAGCAGGAAGCCCATAGTAACTCGCCCGTTTCGCCATCAAGCTTATTCACAAAGATGTCGAAATCTTTTCCGTTAAAAGACTCTCCCACTACGATGAGATTTCCGTCCGGAGCCTTTCGAATCCCGATCGGCTTGTCACTTTCATTGGCAACACTGTTGAAGCGTTTTTCCCATCGCAAGTGATCCGGAAGATCTCTTGCCGGCGTTCGCTTAGAGACACCCACAAGAACGGCGACTGAGGCCAGAACGAAAATCAGAATACCTGCGAATATTTTGAGAATTTTCTTCATCATCGAATCTACCGCCTCCCAATAGCAGCGGGATGAAATCCTCAGATATTCTAACGCGACAACTCGACATTGGAAAGAATCTCATAGAATAGTTCACTATCCCGACAGATTTTACTTCGGCATCTCCCGAAAACCCCGGGAGGAAGTTCTTCAAACAATCGGGTCCCTGTGCATGATCCCCTGGACCCGAATGAAGAGAATATAGTCCTTTGGGAATCGCAATCGATACTCTATCAGTCGTTCCTATGAGGATCCCTTTTGTCTTTCTTTCTATTCTGTTACTTTTTTCGGTATCCACTGCTGCAGAACGAATCGCGCTGGTTATTGGAGTAAACGATTACCCGGAAGATTCCAATTTCGCTGACCTCAGCAATTGCGTGAATGATGCGCGCCTGATCGAAACCACACTCAAGTCCGTCGGATTCGAAGTGATCTTTCTGGAGAATCCGGTTTACTCCGCGTTTGACGAAGCTCTTTACACCTTTGAGAACAAGATCGAAAAGGGAGGCACAGCTCTGGTCTACTTCGCCGGGCACGGGATCGAGTACAACGGTGACAATTGGCTGATGGCTTCCAATGCACAGCTAAAAGCGCGAAGCCGGCTCAGCGGAGAAGCCATCAAGGCCGACATCGTGGTTGCTTCAATGGTTAGCTCCGGGGCGAAAACCAGTTTTCTGTTGCTGGACTGCTGCCGGGAAACTCCCTCTTCCGAATGGGCATCACGCGGTCAAAAAAAGTATGGTTTGGCTGAGATCGAAATCACCGGGGATATTATGATCTCCATGGCAGCAGCTCCCGGGAAAGGAGCCCTCGATTCAGCACCCGATACCGATGGTAAGAACAGCCCTTACGCAACGGCATTAGCAAAGTGTATTCCTGAAGGGCACAATCACCTCGAGCTGTTCCAGGCGGTGAGGAAAGAAGTCGACAAAACAACAGGCGGAGCGCAACGCCCCTGGGAGAATGGCAGCCTTCTCGACAAATTCTTTTTTACCGAACCTACTGCCACTCCGGGTGCTCCAAAAATGGTCGGCACTCCAGGAGGAGCTTCTGCACCGGCGGGGGAAAAGGGTTCCGCAAGCACCATCAAGGTAGCCGCCATGGCCGCTGAAATCGAACGGCTCAAGAGAGAGAAGTCAGAAGCGGTGAATGCCGCCAAACTGGCCGAGATGGCAGCCGAGATTGAGCGTCTGAAGCGGGGAGAAGCACCGACCGGAAATTCGGGAGCAATGGCTGCGGGAGCCGGTGCGAAAGGCGGGATGCAAGGCAAGCGCCCCGGAGAGGAGCGCGTGTTCGGGGGGATTACCTTCTGTTGGTGTCCTCCGGGCAGTTTCATGATGGGGAGTCCTACAGAAGAGGCAGGGAGAGAGCCGGATGAATTGCAGCACCAGGTCACTCTCACGAAAGGTTTCTGGATCAGTAAGTATGAAGTTACTCAGGGTTTGTGGGAAGCGGTATTTGCAGAAAAAGTTGCCGATCTGGCAGACGCGTTGCTGTCAGATAACAGACCTATTCACGAAATGGAAGATGGGAGACTGGTCTCGTGGCGCAAATATATGGAATACAACAAAAACGCTACTGCAGCCTCCATTGTATATGAAAAGGGGCCTGAGATCCCGATGTATTATGTTGACGGTATCGACGCCGAAGAATTTTGCGACTCCGTCGGGACAGTATTTCACGAAGACGGCGAGTTACCTGACACCTGGTTTGTGGACCTGCCCTCAGAAGCGCAATGGGAGTACGCCTGTAGGGCCGGAACGACCACGGCATTTTCCTACGGGAACAGCCATGGCCCCAATAAATCAAACCTCGATTCCGACGGCGATCTGACTCCCGTTGGGACGTTTCCGCCAAATGCCTGGGGAATTCATGACATGCACGGCAATGTTGAGGAGTGGTGCTCGGATGATTTTCGGGAATTCACTGGCGAAGCTGTGGTTGATCCACTTGGCGATATCGAGAGTGAGTTTTTCACAGTCCGCGGGGGATGCAACGTCTATGAGAGTCCATTCGGACGGTCCGCCTCCCGGATGGCGGATTTTGGTGAAGCTGCTAACGAATTTCGAGGTTTTCGCGTAGTTCTCATGACGGAGTAGACTCGCAAAATCTCCGACGAATCTGCTTTCATAGGCAGTTAGAAAAGAGGCTACTTCGGAAACAACAGAACCGTTGCTACGAGTTGGGTGCCGTGATAGAGAATGACGGCTTCGAGTGATCAATAGAAGTGTGCGATTGCACATATCTCTTTGCTCGGATCATCGCCGCTTTCCCCGGGTAGAAAGAGTCGCGTTTGTTCAGTCAACAACCTTGGAACTCTTTTCGGGTGGCGGTACAGACACACGCCTAGCCATATCATTTCCTATCGCTCGCTACCTGGAATTCAGCGGCTAAAACTTACCGTTGTTGTTTACCCATTCGCTACGCGGCGGGACTGGATCAACCGTGTCCCAATGCTCGACAATCTTTCCATCAGCAAGACGGAAAAGGTCGTAGAACGAAATGTGGTCGTCACCGAGAAACCCCTCACTAACGGAAAGCACAAAACTTCCCTCGGCAAGCAGTCGGTGAGTCTTGTCATATCGTCGTCCCTTCTCATTGCCTTCGAGCGAATCACGCAGGGCTGGCAAGCCGTCCGCCATGTGCGGATTGTGCTCAACATAGCCATTGGAATCGACGTAGAGGTCCAATCTACTCAGCTGGCGGCCGACCAGAACTTCCTCTACGAAAGCCCTGATGATACCCCGGTTTTCTTCCGTCCTGCCGAAGTCTGAAACCTTCCTTGTCCCGTCAAGCATGGTGTGGCCGGACAAATTAGGACTGCCTGGTTTGGACTGGAGATTGTCCCAGTGCTCTACGACCAACCCGTCCTCAAATCGAAAGACCTCAAAGCCGACCTCAACCTCGTTGAAGTCATAGTCAGTATGCGCAAAAACGAAATCGCCATCTTCAAAAACCCGCAGGATATCAACGCTGGGAGAGGTTTTAGCCAGCCGCTTAAAGAGCTCAGCCAATCCGACATTGCCTTCACGAGTCAGGGGGTTGTGTTGAATATACTTGCTCTCGTTGACGACGGCGACAGCCTCCGGGTCACCTGTTTCAATGCCTTTGAGTAAGGCGCAAATTTGTTCCTTCTTCTTCGATACCATGAAAAAATCCTCCCTATTCTCTTCGCCAAAACCGTATGGCTCATATTTTCAGCTCGCTCCAGCTTTGACAGTTACAATCAAGTAGTGTGCTCTGAAGTTCTAATGGCGGACAATCGAGCAGCGCGAGATGAACTACTTTCGGTCGTTCGCAGGGTAAAATCAATCCTACCAAATCTCCCGCTTTGCGGCTATTTCTTTGGGTTCCGAAAACAGATTATGTTCTTGGGGGCGTAGCATGTTCTCCCTAAGATGACTCGATTCTGATTCCCCTTTGTTTGATGTTAAAGTTTCCAACAATTCCACGCCCTCTTTTGTTAGGTGCTTTTTTTGGCCTGATTGGCTTACCGCTTGTTTTGCTGGCCGATCCCCGGATCAACGAATTCATGGCTTCGAACCAGTCAACTCTGGTGGATGAAGATGGCGACAGATCGGATTGGATCGAAATCTACAATCCGGGCACCACGGCGATCAATCTGAGCGGTTGGCACCTGACGACTGAATCAAGCAACCTGGTTCAGTGGCAGTTCCCGAATGTCACTCTCCAGGCAGATCGTTACCTCCTGGTGTTTGCTTCAGGGAAAAACAAAGTGGTCGCGGGTCAACCGCTGCACACGAATTTCAATCTCAATCAGGATGGCGAATACCTTGCTCTGGTCCGGCCGGATGGTTCAAGCATTGTTCAGTCCTTCGATCCGTTTCCAGCTCAGCGTGACGACATTTCTTATGGAGTGACAGTCGACACAACGAACGTTGTCCTTCTTGCAGAAGGCGATCCTGCGACCGCATTAATTCCCCCAAACGGAACGCTTGGAACATCATGGACGGCAACTTCATTTGATGACGGTCAGTGGTCGAGTGGCACCACCGCAATCGGATATGACTATGGCACACAGATCGGGCTCGACGTTGCGGCGATGCAGAACACCAACCAGTCGGTCTATGGACGTGTGCCATTCACTGTTGCTGACCCGGCCGTTTATGAGTTCTACACTCTGCGCTTGAAATACGAAGACGGGATTATTGTCTATCTCAACGGCACCAAGATCTTTGATGACAACTTTCCGGATCCAGTCGACTGGCAATCCGGCGCTCCGGCGAACCGTCCCGATTCGATCGCCCAACAGTTTCACGATATTGACATCACCCCCTTTCGAAATTTTCTGAACGCCGGGAACAACGTTCTCGCGTTTCACGGACTGAACAACGGACTGGGGAGTTCGGATCTCCTGATTTCTCCGGAAGTAGTTGGAAGAACATACCCGGCTGGCAACCCTTCACCCGACTATTTCGCCGAGGCGACCCCACGCGAAGCGAACGGGATTGGATTCGTGGAACTCGCCGGCGATGTTCTCATTTCGACCACGGGAAGAAATTTCACCGGAACCATGCAGGTTCAGCTCACTGAAGCCAACTCGGTTTCCGGGACGGAGATTCGCTACACTTTGAATGGCGACGAACCGGATTCAGGTTCCACCCTCTATACCGGAAGCATCACTCTGAACAATTCTGCTTACCTTCGGGCCCGGGTCATTGAGCCGGGGAAAGGGGCCGGACTCGTCGCTGGCGAAGCTTTTGTGAAATTGGAGTCAGACATCACCAGTTTCAGTTCCAACCTGCCGATCATCGTAATCGACAATTTCAACCGGGGTGGATTTCTGGGCGATCCCCAGAAGGAATCTGTCATTTCCTTCTTTGAACCGGTCGCGGGTCGATCATCACCAACGAGCCTTCCCACGATCTCCACGCGATCCGGCATCAAACGTCGCGGATCAAGTACCGGAGGTCAGGCCAAACCCAATCTCGCAGTAGAGGCCTGGGATGAATACAACCGTGACGTGGACATCAGCCCCTTCGGGATGCCGGCCGAAGCTGACTGGGTGCTCTACGCTCCGCTAAACTTCGATCCGAGCTTCATGAATAATCCCTTGATGTATGATTTGAGCAATCAACTTGGACGGTATGCGGTGCGGACGCGTTTTGTTGAAGTGTTTATCAACACGGATGGGAGCAATCTCGCAATGGCGGATTACCACGGAATCTATGTTTTCATGGAAAAGGTGGATCGCGAAGGGGACCGGGTGGATATCGATCGGTTGCTGCCGGAACAAACCCTGGAGCCGGATATCACCGGTGGCTACATTTTGAAAATAGATCGCGCCGATCCAGGTGATTCCGGATTCAACGCCGCAAACCAATCTGTGAAATATGTCTATCCGGGTGAGGAGGACATTCTGCAACCGGAGCGGGATGCTCAGGAACAATTTATTCGTGAATACTTTGGTGATTTCGGCACCGCCCTTTACGGATCAGAATATACCGATCCAGTCAATGGCTACGCGCCTTGGTTTGATGCCGACGCGGCGATCGATCATCACCTCCTCAATGTACTTTCCTTCAATGTGGATGGGCTTCGCCTCAGTACCTTTATCCACAAACCACGAAACGGAAAAATCACTTTCGGACCCATCTGGGATTTTGATCGGGCTCTGAATTCGAATGATAGCCGCGACGACAATCCCTCGATTTGGCGCAGTGGAGGAGGCACCGATTTCTTCAACTACACTTGGTGGAACCGGCTGTTCAGCGATATCGATTTTTATCAGCAATACATCGACCGGTGGCAGGAGCTGCGCCTGACAACACTGAGCACAAACAATATATTCTCAATCATTGACGGCTATGTAGCCGAGGTGAACGAAGCCCAACCCCGTGAACAGGCTCGTTGGGGTATCATTCCGCGCGGGGGAAGTTACGCCGGGGAAATCGCACTCAAGAAACAATGGCTCACCGATCGCATTACCTTCATGGAAAGCCAGTTCGTCGCGCCTCCAACGATGAACGTGTCCGATGGTCAGGTTTCTCCCGGCTTTCTGTTGGAGCTCAACGCTCCCGGATCCGGCACAATTTATTACACTATCGATGGAAGTGACCCAAGGCTTCCCGGTGGGGCAGTTTCACCCACTGCGACGCCCTACACAGGTGCGATCACGATCAACGACACCACTGAAGTTTTTGCCCGGGTATTTGATTCAACACATACCAGTTTGACCGGGTCCAACAATCCGCCCCTGACGAGCAAATGGTCAGGAATCTTTGGGGCGCGTTTGACCGTGATTCCGCCGGCTGATTCGAATTCTTTGACCATCACCGAAATCAATTACCATCCTGCTCCGCCTACTGCCGGTGAACTTTCCTCGATTCCTTTGCTTGATGAAGATGATTTTGAATTTCTTGAGCTGAAGAATATTTCAACAAAGACAGTTGATCTGGTGGGTGCAGAATTCACCGATGGAATCACCTTTCAATTTACCACCAGTACAACAACCACACTCGCACCCGGCGGCCGATTGTTAATCGTGAAAGACATCGATGCCTTTCAACTGCGTTACGGGCAATCCATCCAGATCGATGGGCAGTATTCGGGGAGTCTGAGCAACAGCGGGGAACATATTCGAATGGTGGACCGGTTTGGAATCGAACTCCTGGATTTTGAATACAATGACTCATGGAATCCACTGAGCGATGGCCTCGGGTTCAGTTTACAAATTCGCTACGAAGACGTCGCCGGTAATCCATTGAACGATCCCGCAATTTGGCGCGTCAGCTCAGGCCCTCTCGGCACTCCTGGAGAAAGTGACGGGCCACCGATGACAGACGGCCCCATTGTGATCAACGAAGTGCTGGCACATACCGACCTGCCACAAGTGGATACCGTGGAGCTGCGAAACCTATCGGACATATCCGTAGACATCAGCCACTGGTGGTTGACCGATGATCTGGGCGAGCATCGCAAATATCAGTTCCCGGCGAACACCACCCTCGACGGGGAGGGCTTTCTCGTCGTCGACGAATCGGATTTCAATGCCGACCCGCAGGATCCGAACAGCTTTCTCCTGAGCTCCCTTGGCGATGAAGTCTGGCTCTTATCTGCCAACGCAAGCGGTGAACTGACAGGTTACATTCATGGGCTTGATTTTGGCGCCAATGAAAACGGCGTCTCCCTTGGCAGGTTCGTGAATTCTGCTGGTAAAGAGCAACTGGTTCGCCAATCCGCCAACACCTTGTCCAGCCCCAACTCTTCGGTCGCAACCGGACCGGTGATTATCAGCGAAATAATGTATTACCCACCCGACCTCGGGGGGACGAGCAATGTGCGTGACGAATTTATTGAATTACGAAACCTCACTGGAGCTCCGGTAAAACTTTACGATCCCGATCACGATACAAACGTTTGGGAAATATCCAAAGGGGTTGAATTTGCGTTCCCTCCCTTCACGAGCATCCCCGCAAATGGACAGATTTTGGTGGTCGGGTTTGATCCTGCGACGGACCAGGCATCACTGAATGCATTTCGAAGCAGCTACGAATTGAACGGGTCGGAAACCATTCTCGGACCGTTCGAAGGAAAGTTAAAAGACATTGGGGAACGAATTACCCTTAGTCGACCTGACAACCCGCAACAGGCACCTGCCGAAAATCCGGGGTTTGTACCCATGATAGAGGTCGATTCCCTGCGCTACAATGACGGCCCTCTCTGGTCAAACAACGCAAACGGATCGGCGAGATCGCTGCAGAGACTTTCCGCAACGATCTACGCAGATGAACCAACAAACTGGATTGCCGCGAACCCGACTCCTGCCTCATTCAACGGGTTCAGCTCAATAGATTCTGACGGGGACGGATTACCGACTTTGTGGGAAATGCGTTGGAATTTGAATCCTAACAGCATCACAGGGAACGACGGAGCGCTGGGAGATCCTGACAATGATGGCCAGACGAACCTGGAAGAATGGGAAGCCAACACCAATCCAAAAGACGGAACAGATTACCTCCGATTGATCATGCTCATAGAAGAAGACGGATCCGCTCGCTTGCAATTCAAAACAGCACCGGGCAGGCGGTACCTCCTCCAATCCACTGCGGATATGGTGAACTGGCAAACCATCGAACATGTACCCTCTGGCGGAGGCAATATTCAGGTGGAAAAAGTGGCACCCGCCCTTCCCTCCTCTTTCTTCCGCGTGATCAATCCATAGAACCAGGCGGACTGAATCGCTTGATCTGCTTCGGCAATCTGATCAGAAGAGACCTTTCGACTCAGCTCGATCAGCCAATCATGATATTTTGGATGAATCTCGTCTACAAGCCTCCATGCAGGTAGCGAAAGTACAGGCTCGCCCTTAGACATTGCTCTGAACCGCCTGGTATGGCCTAGAGTTCTATTTCATTGGTGAAAATTTCTTTTTCGGAATCCAGTCGATATTTCACCTTCATTACTACATCCAAATCTTTGGGGAGATCATAGAGTTTGCAATGGTAAGGCTTCCCCTTCAGAACAGTAATCATGGGTCCGCTTGCCCACGACCCTGGAACTAACACATCAACAAATTCTCCGTATCTATCATCTTTCCCGGATCTGTAATATCTGAAGTAGTTTCTGCCAGGGCCGTTACGCGGTTGATCCATCTTGTATGGAGAATCACCGTCGTTTGTGACTTTCAGAAAGACCTGAATGTTCTGATCGCTTTCTTGTGTGTAGATTTCAAACCTTACGTCTTTTGTTTTCTCTTCAGCAATAAGCGAAAATGCACACACGCAAGCGAGCAGGACCAGTAAACATATCTCCTTCATAATTCCTTCTTCCCTAAGGTTTGCGTAGTTTGAGGGCGCACTCCTGCTTCCGGTTTGAGGTTTGGAGTCGAATATTCATTCGTTTCTTTTAGGCGCCTCGAAGCAATCGCCAGGAAAACAAGGGCGAAGAAGAATGCCGCTAAACACTTTGCGGCGGGCAGTATCGCAACAATCCCGGTAAACTCGGTAAATTCTCCAGGCGCAAATAACTTGAAAACTTGGTAGGCAAAGAAAGCTGAAGTTAAGAAGAGGATTGATGAAACAATCTTAAGTCTGTCTCTTATACACATCTCCGAGC
>OJCB01000651.1_pt1 | contig 12630 bp, 14 predicted proteins | sample 1591501 | NCBI WGS metagenome assembly OJCB01 (sample SAMN05416813, study PRJEB24817) | seawater metagenome | isolation source: Sea water | place: Canada:Atlantic | collected 2013-07 | reverse complement strand
GAGATCAGCCTCGGTCTCGTGGGCTCGGAGATGTGTATAAGAGACAGGCATTGGTGATGTGTCCCTGGCGTTTTTCCAGATGCTGGAAAACTTGCCCTGGTCCGGCATCATTTCCTTCTTGGCAATCACGTTGGTGCTGGTCTTCTTTGTGACCTCTTCGGATTCCGGTTCATTGGTGATTGACTCCATTACCGCTGGCGGCAAGCTGGATGCACCGGTACCCCAGCGTGTATTTTGGGCAGTGATGGAAGGTGTGATTGCCGGCGCTCTGCTTTACGGCGGTGGCAAGGAAGCGCTGAAAGCCTTGCAGTCTGGCTCCGTGGCTACGGGCTTGCCGTTCACATTTGTGCTATTGCTGATGTGCGTCAGCCTCTACATGGGGCTCTCCGCAGAGAGTAAGCGGCTCAAGTCACTCAAGACGACTTGATTGTCACAGCAAGGAAAGAAAAAATGCCCGCATCAGCGGGCATTTTTTTGGGTGATATCATGACCTGGCAGGCCACGGTTACCGGTTTTACGCAGGATCAGCAGCTGGATTGGGTGATGCTGCTGTCATGCGGTCATCGCCAGCATGTCCGCCATCAGCCGCCGTTCATGAACCGTCCCTGGGTCACCAGTGAGGCTGGGCGAGCCCGGCATCTGGGCATGGTGGTTACCTGTACCCAGTGCCAGCGGGGAATGCCGGTCCCTTCAGACAGTGGCCGGTGAGCTACCCTCGCGCAGCCGGGTGTGGCGGTTGATGGTGTGCTGCAGGCCGAACAGGGATGGCAGATGCGGACCGATCACCCCTTTGCCGGTGGTCAGCAGGGCACCGCTCAACGCCCGCTGGGGATCCGCCCAGCAATAGATGCTGATAAAGCCAAGGTGACCGAATGCACGGGGAGCGCCGGGGCCGAACATGCCCATGCCCCGATTTCCCAGCATGAAGCCGCTGGAGAAATTCAGGGGGATAAACAGGCTGCGGTCGAAGCGCGGGCGGTGATAGGCCGGCTGCAAGGCGCGAGCAACGGTCTCCGGCTTGAAGATCTGCTGGCCATTGTAGTGGCCACCGTTGAGCAGCATCTGGAAGAAGCGGCTGGCTTCCTCGGCGGTGGCGTAGAGGTTGCCCGCTGGCACAATGATGTCCTGAAAGCGGTCATCATTGGTCACTTCCACCACCTCATCGATGCTGCCGCCCACCGCGTAGGTGAGGAACAGGTCGACCAGTTTCATGGGGACGCCAGTGGAGACATCCCGGGCGCGCTCAGCGCCGGTCTGTCCGAAGGTGAAGTACTTCATGCCCATGGGCTGGCGGATCACCCGGTCCAGGGTGGCATTGAGATCTTCGCCGGTAACCGCCTCGACAATGGCACCGAGGATAAAACCGGCGGTGATGGCGTGGTAGGCCTGGGCGTTGAGGCCGCTCGGTTTGGCCTCGCACAGCAGGTCAATGATCTCCTGGGGGCGGTACAGGATATCCGGCTCTACCTGTGCGGGCGGGCGGGGAATGCCGGCCTGATGGGTCAGCAGGTGGCGAATGGTAGTGCGTCCTTTGCCGTTTTGGCCGTATTTGGGCAGGTAGCGGGTGACCGGGTCATCCAGGTCCAATTGCCCGGTTTCCACCAGATGATGGACCATCATGGCGGCCACCACCTTGGAGGCGGAAAACAGGCAGACCGGGGTGTCCGGGGTCATGATCCGCTGACTCTCCGGGTCCGCATAGCCGATGCTGCGGTCCAGCATGATTTCGCCGTGGCGACGCAGGCACAGGCTGATGGCCGGGCTCATGCCGCCCCGGTAAAGCTTGCGGGTGGCACGCCAGATGGCGTCCACCTGTTCAGATCCCATACCGGTTTTTTCCGGCGGCGCTTCCTGCCCCTGGCGAACCAGGCCGTCCAGGCTGCGAGGAATGGGGGTGCCGTGTTTGCTGAGCAGGCGGTTGATGCGCGGACGTAAAGCCATAAAAGTCTCTGGTAACAAGTCGTGCCGGACCCGAAATGACGGGATAAGTATCAATATAGTGTTTATTGTGAAAGGACGACATTGTCCACGGAGACGGCTCCCCTGCAATGGTCGCCCGTGCCATCATGATGGCGCCAAATCACAATATTTTGGCCGTACCGGCCGGTGGGGCTGCGGTACACTGTCAGGTAACCGCGTATGACAGCCGCAGGTTACAAGACTTTGTGTCCCGCGCCTTGGAAGATCAAGGTGCACCCATATTCAGAATAACAGCGGCATTTTTCAGGAGGTTACGTGAATACCATCAAGCAGTCCGATTTTCAGAGTTTCGCCGAATTCTATCCCTATTACTTGCAAGAGCACGGTAATCCCACCTGCCGCCGACTGCATGTGGTCGGGACCACGTTACTGCTGCTCTTGTTGGGGGCCATCATTGCCGGGGCGTTGAGTGCCTGGTGGCTGTTTGCGTTGCCGGTGGTGGGGTACGGTTTTGCCTGGGTAGGCCACTACTTTTTCGAAAAGAACCGTCCCGCCACCTTCCAGCATCCCTGGTACAGCCTGATGGGTGACTTTGTCATGTACAAAGACATCCTCACCCGCCGTATTGATTGGTAAATAACCGCATCAGGCACCAGACTTCGCGCGCTTAACGAGCGTGTTGCCTAGTGCCTGTCAGCACGCAGCGTTGCCATGACCGCAGTTGAGTATTTTCAGCCTAGTAATCACAGACAGGATGACGGCGAGCTTCCCGATCTGGATTGCCGGGAACATATCGATGTCATGGTGCATGGCTTCTATCGCCGGTTGCTGGATGACCCGGTGATGGCGCCCATGTTCCTGGACGTGGCCGCTATCGATCTGCAGCAGCACCTGCCGACTATCTGTCAGTACTGGTACAAGATGCTGCTGGGCGAGAATGACTACCGGCGCCACATGATGGCAAAACACCGGGCCCTGGATGACAAGCAGCCCCTGACCGGCGAACACCATGAGCGCTGGCTGCAGCATTTTATGAACAATCTCGACGGCCGTTTTGCCGGTCCTTACACCGATCGGGCAAGGCATATTGCCTTTCGGGTGATGGATAATCTGTACGCGCAGTTGAGCGCGAGGCGTGCTGAATAGTTGCAAGTTTCAAGAGGCAAGTTGCAACGCGGTTGATGTCCGTTGCCAAACGGAGAGCAGGGTGTCCGCGCTGCAATGCAGATAAAAACTTCTCTACGAAGCCACTGTAGGAGCGCCGCTTGAGGCGCGAACAGCCACGGTAATTCGCGCCTCAAGCGGCGCTCCTACATCCGTGTTTCCTGAAAACGTCTGAACGCGGCCCTCGCCCTTGCCCCTAGGGAAAGCCGCAACCGCGTTGAAACTTGCCTCTTGCAACTTGAAACTGACTACCCGATCACTCCTTCTGCCTTCAGCGCCGCAAACTCCTCATCACTGAGCCCCAGTTCCTCGCGTAATACCGTGTCGTTATGGCTGCCTACCTCGCCGCCGGGCCAGCGGGTTTCGCCGGGGGTGTCGGCCAGTCGCGGGGTGATGGCGGGTACCTTGAGCGGCTTGCCGTTGATTTCCACCTGCTGGAACAGACCCCGGGCCTGGAAATGGGGGTCGTTGAACATGTCGGCCACGGAGTAGATGGGACCGGCGGGGACCCGGGCCTCTTCCAGCAGAGTCAGTACTTGCTCGCTGGGCAGGCTGCGGCACCAGCTGTCCAGGGCCGTGTCGATCTCTGTCTCGTGTTCCACCCGACCGGCGTTACTGGCCATGGCCGGGTTGTCTGCCATATCCGGCCGGCCGGCGGTGGTCATCAGGCGTTTGAAGATGGAATCGCCATTGCCGCCGATCACCACGAACTTGCCGTCGGCACAGCGGTAGGTATTGGTGGGGACGATGCCGGTGACGGTGGAACCCGCTGGTTCGCGAATCACTCCGGCGCCATCAAATTCGGGGATCACGCCCTCCAGCAGGTTGAAGACGGATTCATACAGGGCCACATCCACCACCTGGCCCTTGTCGCTCTTTTGCCGCTCAAACAGGGCCAGCAGAATCCCCAGGGCCGCGTGCAGGCCGGCGATGGTGTCGCCCAGGGACAGGTTGGGGCGTACCGGACGTTCGCCGGGGAACCCATTCACATACCGCAGCCCGCCGATACCCTCGCAAACCGACGCATAGCCCGGCTTGCTGGCATAGGGGCCGGTCTGGCCATAGCCGGAGATGCGGGTGTAGATCAGCCCCGGGTTGTCCTCGGCGAAGCTGTCCGGGCCCAGGCCCCAGTTTTCCATGGTGCCGGGGCGGAAGTTCTCGATCACCACATCAGCGTTGCTCATCAGCTTGCGTACCAGCGCCTTGCCTTGATCGGATTTCAGATCCAGGGTCACGGATTTCTTGTTGCGCCCCAGGCTGCGCCACCAGTAGGAGGTGCCATCTTCATCCAGTTTGCGCCAGCCGCGTATGGGGTCGCCGCCGGGCGGCTCCACCTTCACCACATCGGCGCCGAAATAGGCCAGCAGGGTGCCGGTAAAGGGGCCAGCCAGCAGCTGGCCCAGCTCGATAACACGGACACCGTCCAACGGCAGGCGGCGGGATGAGAGTTCGGGCATGGGGTCTCCGCGGTGGTTCATTCAGTGAGTCGAAAGCCTAACGGATTCGGTCTGTCAGGGGCAGGGGGCAGGGTGACGCCTGCGGGTTGTCGAGCGGTGAATTTTGTCATCCGGGCTCGGGCCTATACAATCCGCGGCCAGCCATGAGGAAAGCCCATGACCCCGGAACGTTATCGTCGTATCTGCGACACCCTGGATCGCCGCCAGCCTGATCTCACTGTGATCATGGATGGAGTCCACAAGCCCCACAATATCGCTGCCATTGTGCGCACCTGCGATGCGGTGGGCATTCTTGATGTGCACGCCATTCTGCCCAATAACCGGGCCCGCATGGCCGCTGGCACTGCCATGGGCTCCCAGCGCTGGGTGCAGGTGCACAAGCGTGACGAGAGCAGCAGTGTGATTCGTGAATTGCAGGGGCAGGGCGTTCAGGTGCTGGCGGCCCATTTGTCCGATACCGCCGTGCCCTATCGGGAAGTGGATTACACCCGGCCCACCGCCTTGCTGCTAGGCACTGAAAAGTTTGGTGTCAGCGATGAAGCGGCGGCGGCGGTGGACCAGCATGTGGTCATTCCGATGATGGGCATGGTGGAATCGTTCAACGTGAGCGTGGCGGCGGCCATTATTCTGGCGGAAGCCTGTGAGCAGCGCCGCGCCAAAGGCTTCTATGACCAGCCGCGTATTGATCCGGCCCGTTACCAGGACCTGCTGTTCCGCTGGGGCCACCAGAAAATTGCCCGCCTGTGTGATGCGGAGGGGGTTCCCTACCCGGTGCTGGACGACGAGGGGCAGGTGAAGGACAGTGCCGCGCTCACGGCACTGTTGCGACAGAGGCACTCACCGGACCCAGAGGTATAGCCTTGGGCGCGTGACTGACCTGCCAGTGGAAGTCGGCGGCGCCGCCTTCGCCCACCCAGGCCGGGAACCACAGGGTGTTATCCATGGTGGCGTAGCGTAGCCGGCGGATATCAATGTCCCGTTCCTCGGCCAGTTCCACCATGCGTTGCAGCACCTTGCCGTGGTGCACCTGATCCACCTGCTTGGTGGTGTCCAGTATGGCCTGGCGCATCAGGCTATTGAAATCATCGCGAGCGATACCGGAAAAATTCATCCGGTTAAGGTCGGCCAGGAAGGCGTCAGCCAGAGCCGCTACCGAGGGAAAACGACCTTCCTTTTTCAGTTCCCTCAAACGCTGGTTGACCACCTCGTCGTACTTGTCAAAGGCACCGTCTTCCTCCGCATCCGCCAATGCCAGAATGGCTTCGCCAAGGCTGTCCATGTCCAGATAATCCAGTTTGGGGATGCCACCAAGCAGATCAATGACCGTGCGCGGCATGCCCTCACTCTCAAAGCCCAGTCGCGGGGTGGCACCCGGGTGGCGCTCGTACTTGGTGGTGCTTGCCTTGTCGTCCTCGTAGAACATGTTCATGGACATGCCATCGAGAAAGGCATCGAACAACCCATCAGGCACCACGGGCATATGGTTGCTGAAAAACATTTCCCAGCCCTGATTGGAATCCATATGCAGCCAATCGCCGGGTAGTCGAGTCGCGCCGAGCGTATGCTCGAAATCGTTCATCTCACCATCCACGGTACCGTATTGGCCCTTGCCATAGACGGAATCATAGGTGATCCGGGCACCCTCCAGGTTATGGAAGTCGATGGCAAAGTGGATGCGGGGTTCGCGCAGGAACATCAGGAAAAATTTCAGTACCTTGACGCTGCCAATGGCAAAGCGGGAAGGAATAGTCACTGACTGTTCGTAAAAATCCACCTGGAATTTCTGACTGAAAAACGTTGGCATGAAGGCGTACCAGATGCGCGCCTTGACCAGGATCGAGGCCCTGACTGCGCCGTCCCTGACGGCAACGGGGGTGGCCTTGATGTTTTTGCGGGTATCCAGGTCCACTCTCAGATTCTGGTTGAAAATCCCGGTGCTGATGTTGACGTAAATGTTGTCGATAACATTTACGTCCTTGTGCGGGCCAAGCCGGGGGGACATGCCCTGGATCTGAGTGAAATCCTTGGCGTCGTAGTCCATCTGCATCAGCGTGGTTTCGATGCGACCGTTTTCAAGATCCACCTGCACATAGTCTGCCCGCGAGCGTTCGCTGTTATTGCGCACCAGGTAAATATAGCGGGGCTGGTTTCGTGGGGAGTCCAGGCGGATTTCTTCCAGCATGCTGCCTGCTTTCAGCTCATGTTGCCGCGGATCAAAACGGTCCCAGCCGCCATCACGGAACATGAAGGCCAGCTCGTCGAAATCATCAAAAATACCCGGCTCGCCTTCCGGTTCGTGATCATTGTGGCCATCGATCCAGATCAGGCCGGTCTTGTCGAACTCGTCAATCTGGAAGGGAATCGGAATCAGCTTGCCCGCGCGCACGGCCATCAGTGACAGCTCTTCGGTAGGGATGCCGTTATGTTCTGCCAGCTCGAAGCCCTTCATCTCCATGGGGTAGAGGTAGGTGAACTGGGTGGTATCCAGAGCCTTGAGAGTGCGATCCAGCTGGTCGGTGGAAATATTGCGCAGGCCTGAAGCCCAGCGGCCCATGGCGCTGGGGTCCGCCTTGTAGAAATCCAGGAAATGCTCAAAGTAGGGATCGGGGACGCCCTCGGTCCAGATTTCCCGTGCCTGTAATGGGCTCACCAGGGTGAGAAGTAGGGCGGTGAGACCGATCCATGCCTGTCTGCCGGTCATTTTGTTATTCTCTTGGACGATTTTGGATTGGCGGAACAAGGCTAGGGTATGACAAGCAAGCATGAAAGAGTAGGCCTTGACGCCTTACATGAACGGCTCCACCGCGTATTACCGGCGGTATCCCTGGTCTGCCAGGCTTTACCTAAGACACCACAGATCCGCTTATGGCTACTGGATGAGCTGTTTCCCGAAAAGGCCCTGGACCCGCACATCGTCAATGCGATTATGGAAGAGCCGCCGTACTGGTCGTTTTGCTGGGCGTCTGGCCAAGTGCTGGCAGAGTTTCTGCTCGCGAACCCCGAGTGGGTAAAGGGGCGCTGTGTGGTGGATGTGGGGCCCGGCTCCGGGGTGGTGGCGATTGCCGCGGCTATGGCCGGAGCGGGTCGGGTGATTGCCTGCGATCTGGATCAGGATGCACTCAATGCCACCGCCCTCAATGCGGCGGAAAACCGGGTGAATATCGAGCTAAGCCAGGATCTGGAGAGTGCCCTGGCGGTGGCAGATCTGGTGACCGCGGCGGATATCCTCTACGACCGGGAAAACCTGCCACTGCTGGCCCGCTTTCAACAGGCGGCCCAGGTGCTGCTGGCCGATTCCCGGGTGCCGGACCTGAACCCGCCCGGCTACCAGTTGCTCGGGCAGTGGCAGTCCTGCACCTGGCCGGATCTGGGGGAATCCAGCGAGTACAACGGGGTGAGAGTGTTTGCCTCGGAACCGTCGCCCTGAAGCAATGTCAGAAAAGCAGTACGGCGTTGCTATCCGCCCCGAGCGGCCACTGCATTCGCTGTATGGTGGTGGGAAGGTCTCCACTGGCGATATCCTTTTTGATTGTTTTCTCAGTACAGGAGGAACGACGTTGTTGAATACCAAAAAACCGCTGCAACCCGTTGTCTGGGTACTGGCACTGTGTGCCATCGTTTTTTCGCCAGCACAGGCGGCATTGCCATCCGCCACTAGTGACGGCCAGGCGTTGCCATCGCTGGCGCCCATGCTGGAGGAGACCTCTCCGGCGGTGGTCAATATTGCTATCGAAACGCGGATTCGCACTGCCCGAAATCCACTGATGGAAGATCCCTTTTTCCGCCGTTTCTTCAACATTCCCGAGCATCAACAACGTGAGCGCCGTGCCGCCAGTGCCGGTTCCGGCGTGATTGTGGATGCCGAGGCGGGGTATGTGCTGACCAATGCCCATGTGGTTAAGAACGCGGATTCCATTGAAGTCACTCTTACCGACGGCCGCGAGTTGTCAGCAGAATTGGTCGGTACCGATGAGGAAGTGGATCTGGCGGTACTCAAGCTGGAGTCGGCCAATGATCTGACGCAAATCGCTATTGCTGATTCTACCGGCTTGCGAGTGGGCGACTTCGTTGTGGCGATCGGTAACCCCTTCGGGCTGGGGCAGACGGTTACCAGTGGTATTGTCTCTGCGCTGGGTCGAACCGGCCTGGGGATTGAAGGCTACGAAAGCTTTATCCAGACCGATGCGTCCATCAATCCGGGCAACTCCGGTGGCGCTTTGGTGAACCTGCGCGGCGAATTGGTGGGCATCAACACTGCCATCATCGCCCCCGCCGGCGGCAATGTGGGTATCGGTTTCGCCATCCCCACGGAAATGGCCGAGAACGTGATGCACCAGCTCATCGAGCATGGCGAAGTTCGCCGCGGCGTGCTGGGTGTTACCGTTCAGGATCTCACTGCCGAGCTTGCCGAGGCCTTTGGGGTTGATCGCCAGCGCGGTGTGGTCATCACTCAGGTGCTTGAGGATGGAGCCGCGGAGAAAGCCGGCATCAAGAGTGGAGATGTGGTGATTGCCGTAGACGGCCGCCCGGTGAAGCGGGCGGCGGATCTGCGTAACAAGGTCGGCATGGCGCCGGTGGGTGAGAAGGTGACGCTGACCGTCCTGCGTGATAGTAAAAAGCGGGAGATGACAGCGGTTATCAGCGAGTCATCCCAGCAGGCCTCTAGCGGTGAGTCTGTTTCCAAGTACCTGCAAGGCGCCAGCCTGCGGGACCTTCGCAAAGGGGAGCTGCAGCACGCGGACAGCGGCGTACTGGTGGACGATGTGAAACAGGGCTCTCCCGCTTGGCGGGCCGGGTTGCGCCGTGGCGATGTGATCATCAACGCCAACCGTCAGGATGTGGTGAACACGGCAGAACTGCGTAATGCTATCGGTGACAAGGATGGCACCCTGCTGTTGCGGGTGAATCGTAACGGCGGTGTGTTCTTTGTAGTGATCCGCTGATTGGTTGAGTTGAAAGTGCAAAGTTGAAAGTGAAAAAGCGCGGGCGGGTCTGGTGTGTAAACCTGCCAGGCTGTGCCCGCGTTTCATTTCTGCAAAAGCGCTGATGGCGCTGTAGGAGCTATGCTTGCATGGCGAACCTTGGCAAGAGAAACCGGATCGGCTGCTAGTATTTCACTGCCAGGGTGGTCATTCCGCAAAACTCACTCTTCAAATTTCCCATGCCGCCCGGCGCCTTGCCGGAAACGTTCGGCGCCACCAATCGCTTCTTCGAATACTACCGGGTAGCCGCCGGCGCCTTCCTGGCGCAGGGCTTCCTCCTGCGGCAGGTCCCATTGTCGATAGGCTGAAAGCCGGTCGGCCTGTAGGCAGCGTTGCGGGAAGGCGGCGATTTGCCGGGCCAGGGTGATGGCTTCATCCAGTGCTGTGCCGTCGGTCACCACCCGGTTGGCCAGGCCAATCTGCAGGGCTTCATCGGCCGCCACCGGCCTGCCGGTAAGAATCATATCCATGGCCCGGCTGTGGCCGATCAGACGAGGCAGACGCACGGTACCACCATCGATCAGGGGCACACCCCAGCGCCGGCAGAACACGCCGAACGTGGCCGACGTTTCTGCCACTCTCAAGTCACACAGCAATGCCAATTCCAGTCCGCCTGCCACCGCAAAACCGCTTACGGCTGCAATCACCGGTTTGCTCAGCAGCATACGGGTAGGGCCCATGGGCCCGGGTCCGCTGCCGGCCTCGTCAATCTCATTGCGTCGTTGCGGATCAGACAAGGCGGACAGATCGGCGCCGGCGCAGAAGTTGCCGCCGGTGCCGGTGAGGATGGCCACCTTGAGATCGGTGTTCTGCTCAAAGGTGTCGAAAGCGGTACGTAACGCATCCGCGGTGGGGCGATCCACCGCGTTACGCTTGTCGGGGCGGTTCAGGGTGATAATGAAAAGGTCGTCGCGGGTCTCAGTGATTACCGGTTGTTCAGTCACAAGGCTATCCGTTATCTGCCGTTTCCCGCATCTAACCATAAAAGAAACCCGAAAGGGGAGCGGCGGCAGTCACCGCTCCAGTTTTCAGTAGGCCAGAGTGAAACGCTCACGTTCATGTTGCGGGTGATCCACTTCATCCAGCAGTGCCACGGCATAATCCTGCACGGAAATCCGGCTGTTGCCCTGGTCGTCCACCAGCAGGTCGTCGTTGCCCAGTCGGAACTGTTCGGTGCGCTCACCGGGGAAAATTTCCGCTGCCGGAGACAACATGGCCCAGTTTAATACCTGCTCTGCCTCAAGCAGTGCCAGGGCATCCTGAGCGCCCAGGGCGGTGGGCTTGTACTCCTCCGGGAAGGCCGGGGTATCGATCAACAACGTATCCGCCGCCACCCGCAGCGAGCCGGCGCCGCCGACTATCAGCAGGCGGGCCACGTCAGCGGCTTTTACTGCCGCAATAATGGATTTCACACCCTGTACATAATAGCCACGGATATCGTCCTGGGCATGGCCGCTGAAGGCGCTGATAACCACATCTGCGCCGGTGAGGGTGTCGGTCAGTTGCGCGGTGTCCTGCACATCCACCTGTGCCACGGTCAGGTTGCTGGCTGTGGCATTCAGCTTGCCCGGCTGACTGACCAGGGCGGTCACTTGATGACCGCGATGCAGAGCTTCTTCACGCAGGGCAGAACCGATAAAACCGCTGGCACCAATCAATGCAATCTTCATGGGGTATCTCCTGATTCAATTCGTTTCGACAGAGGTAGTATCGGTATTTGCACTGATTGGAAAAATAGCCTAATAAGTAAATCAGTGTTGTTGATTTCTAAACAGTGAGACTGGCATGGAAGCGGAATTCGATCTCAATGCCTTGCCCCTGTTCCTGGCCCTGGCCCGTGCGGGGAGCTTTACCGGCGCGGCGGAACGGCTGGGCTGTAACAAGAGCAAGATTAGTCTCTCCATCAAGCGGTTGGAGCAGCGCCTGGGCGTGGCGCTGGTGACACGCACAACCCGCCAGGTGCACCTCACCGAAGCCGGTGAGCGGCTGCTGGCGGGGCTAACGCCCCTGTTTGTCGAGCTGGAAGGCCTGCTTGATCAGGTAGAGACTGACCAGCAGACCCTGCAGGGGGAGCTGCGCATTACCGCCCCGGAGGATTTCGCTGCCCAGGTGGTGGCGCCAGCGGTGGTGGCCTTCAGTGAGCGTCACCCGCAACTGGAGATCGAATTGCGCACCGGTGATAGCGTGGCGGACATGGTCAAAGAGGGCATCGACCTGGCCATTCGCGTGGGCTGGTTGAAGGATTCGTCGTTGCGCGCCACCCGGTTGGGGGAGTTCGAGCAGTTTCTGGTGGCGTCACCGGCGTTTATGGCAAACCATGGGCCGGTAAGCCATCCCCGGGATCTGGCTGCCTTGCCCTGGGTGACGTTTACGCCGTTGCCGTCACCGCTGACCTGGACCTTTTCCCGGGCGGATGAGCGTTGCACGGTGCGCATGCAGGGGGCATTGAAGGCCAACACCACAGCGGTAACCAAACGGTTGCTGCTGCAACAGGCGGGCCTGTCGGTGCTGGCGGATTCCATTGCCGCCGAGGCCCTGGATCGGGGCGAGCTGGAAAGAGTTCTGCCAGACTGGGAGCTGCCCGGTGGTGGCATTTACGCGGTCTACCCGCCGGGGCGTCATACCCCGGCCAAGGTGCGGGCTTTTGTGGAATTTCTACGCGAGCGGTTATGAAATGAGTTATGTGAAGGGCTATGAAGAGGAAACCCTCAACCGCGACGCGGTGGAGCAACGCCCGGGCACCTGGGTACTGGAGTTCGGCGCCAACTGGTGCGGCTACTGTATCGCCGCCCAGAAAGACATTGAAGCCGTATTGGCGTCCCGGGCCGATGTACACCACGAAAAAATCGCCGATGGCCCCGGTCGCCCCCTGGGGCGCAGCTACCGGGTCAAACTGTGGCCCACGCTGATTCTGATCCGTGACGGCAAGGAAATAGACCGGGTAGTTCGCCCCACCAGCGCCGAACAAATCCGCCAACTCTTCCCGTAGGAGCGTCGCTGGCGGCGCGATAAAAAGCATGAGCAAGTGACAAGTTGCAAGGCGCGGTCAATGTATTACCACTGTCTCTTATACACATCTCCGAGCCCACGAGACCGAGGCTGATCTC
>OJCB01000648.1_pt1 | contig 12641 bp, 9 predicted proteins | sample 1591501 | NCBI WGS metagenome assembly OJCB01 (sample SAMN05416813, study PRJEB24817) | seawater metagenome | isolation source: Sea water | place: Canada:Atlantic | collected 2013-07 | reverse complement strand
CGAGATCAGCCTCGGTCTCGTGGGCTCGGAGATGTGTATAAGAGACAGGAGTAAGCCATCTTCTGTAATGACTGTTTGCCAGGTGTTGTGGCCAATGCGGTTAGCGAATGCGTCTAGCACTCTACGAGTTTTCTTCAGGGCATTTTTTTCGCACTGACTGACAAATGTAACCATCATAAGGCGTTGTTCTCTTCATTAGCGTTATCCGCCAGTGCTACCTTTTTAACTTGGTCAAACATAAAATCTAAAGCTTTGTGATCGGTAAATTTTTGCAGTATTTGTTGGCGGAATTCCTGCTCAGTGGCGTTTTCTTTGGCACAAATAAATGCCCACGGTAATATGATGGCGTCTTTGATTAAATCAGCTATATCAAATACCAATGCCCCTCTGCGGGTTTTACCATGCATAACAGCAAAACCGTGAGGTATGCCTAATACCCATAAAGTACAAGCAGCGAGTCCGTAAGCTAGGTAATTACCATGATTTAAAAAGTCGTTGGCTTTGTCGATGTTATTTTTTGATGAGCCTTGATGGTGCCGAGTAAAATCTGTGGTGCCAGTGTTGTTAGCAGCGAATTTGTACAAAACTTTGGTTAGTTGAGCTTCGGTTAGTAATAACTCAGAGGATTTTTTAGCCGTGGTGGTACGTTGTTCAAAGGTATCTAAAGCCGTTAAAATTTTATCGTCTGTGACCTTGAAACCTTCTGATTTGAGATCTTTGTCTTTGCTCCATACGTTACTTAAATAGTCAATTCTGGCCACTTGAAACTTTTTAGCAGCGCTTAATCGCTTTTCATCGTCAAACCAAAAGCTCATCCAACCTTGAATATATTCTGTAGGGCGATATTCGCTTTGTGGGGTCATCCATTCGATTTCATTTGCCATATATAAGGGTGTTCCACCGCCACCTGCAAACCCAACTAGCACACCAGCTTGAGCTAACATACGCATAGCAGCCTGGGTAATAGAAGTACCATTTCCTAAAATCACAACGGTGGAGTTTGCGATTGGAATATTGAAATACTGGTTTTCCTTTTGCGCTTCAGTTAAATAGAGCACTCGCCCATCTTTTTGCATCACGCGGCAATACTCTAGGTAGTACATATTGGCTCGCTTAGAGTGCAAAATTGCTTTTAAATCTGAGGGCGAAAAGTCGTTCATTGCTTCAAAGTCCTTATTTAACTATGTCTGATTGTTGGTGTATTTAAGCAACCAGTAAATCCCTGAAATAAAACCAGTAAACTTTATTGGTAGGTAATTGCTTTTTAGACTTGCTTAGCCATTAAATAACCACATTTGTATGTCTTTTTTGTTGGCGAGTACCAGTTGTTGGGCTTCTGGGTATTCATCTAGAAATTTAATATTTACTTGCATTTCTTGTAATACATACTGCGCTAGTGCGGCTCTGGTCGTAACGGTAAGTTCGCCATTTGTCATTTGATAGTCTTGCTCGATAACCCGTTTCTGCTCAGGTGAGAGCCTAAGGTCGGCAACGAATTTTAAATCGATGACGGTTTGCCATGCCTTATCGTTGCAAGGGGACACTGTTTCACCTTCAAGCACCTCTGGAGCGCCATTGAATCGACTCAGAACAAAGTCTCTAAACTGCCGATGTTTTTCATCAAATGCTCTCAGGTGCCAGCGTAACCCGGTTTTTACAAATACATGAGGCTGAATTATACGACCTTCACCATTAGGACTTTTTAAAGACACATAATCCACCTCTAAACGACGGCGCAATTGAATAGCTTGTGTTAATGCGCGCATAACATCTGGCTTTACACTGCGTTTAGGTAGGTTTAAAGAGGCATTGGTTAGCGGCGTGCTGTTGGTTTTCGTCGTGAAATCCGTTTGCGTGTGTAACCATTCCAGATATTCATTAGCATCACCGGAAATATAACAACAAGCAAAATCAGTGGTAGTAAAAAAACCTTTTAAACTCGGGTTATACGAGAGATTGAGCGGATGTAAACGTTGGTATTCAGCAATGTATTTTTGGGCTTGTGTTCGGCTTACGTGAAAATACTCGGTGATATGACGGCTATTCACCAATCCTTGCCAGTAAGCATGCATTTCTATAAACCAAAAACGGCTCTCAATATGTTGTTCGTTCATATTCATGTCCCTTTTCCAAGGTACATTTATATGCATATTGTGCTAAATACATCACATCTGTCCTTGAGCAACGACTAATCTGCACTAAGACGTTTGCCTATTTCATTAGCGCAAAATAATTCTCCATTTATCCACTCTACTCTTAAGAAAAATAACACGCAAGCAATGTTACTTTTTAGAGACGAAAAACCGTGATTTTTAAAGTGGCAGCATTAATAACTACCAGATGAGCTAAGTACAGGAGTAAATGCAGGTTTCATTATCGAAATGCTAGGAATAAGCTTTAGCGGACACAGTTATTTGAAAGTATTTTTTATGCTTGCCACACTACTGAACAAGCTGCGGTTACTTTACCTAGGTTAGTTTGCGAAGCAGACCTACTAATATTGATAGCAATACCTGTCTGTCACGTAGCACTGGAAGAAAATGAATAACAAGCGAGAGCTTGGCACTGGTCGAAACTGAGCTACACACGCCAATCGTGTAGATAGCTTCAATAAAAAAGCTCAAACAACTTGTTTGAGCTTTTGAAAAATTAATTTTGTCCCCTATTTGTCCCCATAGCTATTTAAGCACCTGGGCGTCAACAAATTCGGGAACTGCCAACTAGAACGGCATTTTAAACCCAGGAGGCATCGCCATGCCGCCAGTGACGTCGGCCATTTGCTCTTTGGTCGTTTCTTGAACGCGGCGTACAGCGTCATTGATTGCCGCGGCAACCAAGTCTTCAATCATTTCTTTATCGTCTTCCATCAAGCTGTCGTCGATGTCAACACGGCGTACGTTGTGGTTACAGGTCATAGTAACTTTAACTAAGCCCGCACCCGACTCGCCCGTGACTTCCATTTTGGCTAGCTCTTCTTGTTTCTTCTGCATGCGCTCTTGCATTTGTTGCGCTTGCTTCATTACGTTGCCCATTCCACCTTTAAACATACTTTTTCTCTCTTAATCTTTGGAATAAAATTTATCGTGCTTTGATTGAATCAGTCAGCACTTGTGCATTGAACATGTCTTTAAACATGCCAATGGCTTCATTGGTTTCTACTACCTGCTTAGCATGTTCCAACCGAACCCGATTGATACTTTGCTGCAAAGCAAATGGCGTATTGATTGCGTCACCTACATGTACTTCTAACTTGATGTCTTGCTGTAACACTTCGCTAAGAGCATATTGCAATTGCTCTTTGGCTGACTCAGTGTTGAGGTGCTCTTTACTTTGCACCAAATTAAGTATCACCTTGTCGCCCTCTCGCGTGAACTCTGAGTGCAAGGCAAGTTGCTTAGTTAGTGCTGCTACCTGCATTTGTGTTATCAAGGCGCTCCATTTATCTAATTGAGGCGCGATAGTGACTTTTTCACCCGATTCTAAAAATGCTGGTACGTCATAATTAACTTCACATTCTAAATCTTGTGCTAAGTGAGCAGTGGGGTCGAAAACCGTATTTTCAATTGCTTGTTCGTTGTTTGAGAAATTCTCTTGTTCGTCAACCGGTGCAGTTACTGCATCTAAAGTCGTTTCACCGCGAGCGATATCATCTTGTGCCGCATTACCATTATAGGCATCGTCAGACGCCCAAGGCGGTGCTTCTTCCGCATTAGCGGTATTATTTAGGTTTGGCTCGAATGCATTTTGGGTGTTTTCATACTCAGAATTTACCGCAGTAACATTTTCACGAGGCAGATCTTGATTAAGCTCATCTTGTGTCAGTGCATCATCGATAGATGAAGTATCATGAGCGGCTGGCTGAGGTGCATTTTGAACAACAGTGGTCGCAGGTTGTTCGGGCGTCGATTGCTTTCTTGGCACCGCTCCTGCCATGGGTTCAACACCCGGTCCACTGCCACCAGGCAAAAATTGACTGGTATCATACCCGCCTTCAGACTTTTTTACTGAAGGGGCATTCTCCTCTTCGTCTGTCGCTGTTTGCGTTAACTTTCGACGCAGGGCGAGCAAACTTTCAGTCGTTTGGCTTTGTGGTTTTGACGCGTTCTGCGTTTGGCTGTGCTCACCAAGCGCATCACTTGTTTGCTGAGCATACTCAGGTTGAATAAAATGCGCTGCTTCTTGCAAAATGTCAGCTTGCTGGGCTTCCATGTCTTGCATTTGCGCGCTGTAATATTCGTCATCATCAAACTGCTGAGCTGAGGCTTCATCTGCAGGCAGGTTTTGCTCTGGCCCCGCATCTGGTGACGCAGTATCGCGCGGCTCGTCACGCGTTTCTCTCGTCTCGCCTGTAGGCGTTTGATGAGGCAGCTTAACGTCACTTTGCGTAATCGAAGACGGTTGCGACGCTGCTTGCGCTTGCGGCGCGGCTGCAGTTTGAGTGAGCGGAGCTGCAGTTAATTGAGAGCTAGCAGCCTCAGGTGTTATTTCAGCAACTTGTGATTCTTGTTCTGTCTTTTCGGGCACGGCATCAATTGTTACCGTTGACGCTATTTGTGCGGTTTCTGATGATTCAGACTGTGCTTGTTGCTCTGGCGCTGGCTGCGTTGAAGGGCTTGGCGTCATCGCCACTAGCTCTTCTATGCTGGTGTTGCTCTGCACTGGGCTAAAAGCCAACATGCGCAGCAGTGTCATTTCAAGACCTGTTCTAGCATCCGCGGCAAACGGCATATCCCGCTTGCCCTGCAAGGTGATTTGATAAAGCAGTTGAATGTGCTCAGGCACCGCATTTTTTGCTAACTGATAAATGGCTCGCGCTGAAATCGTTTCAAGCTTACATGCGTCAGGCACAAACTGCGTCAGGGCAACTTGATGTAGCAAACTCATCAACTCGTTTAGCACTTGGCTATAATCAACCGCTTGCTCTGACATCAGTTCAACTAACTCAAACACCAGGTCATTTTGCTTATTCAGCACGGCATTCAGTAACTTAAGAACTTGGGTTTTATCCATTAAGCCGAGCATGTCGGTGACGATGCTTAAACTAACATTGCCATTGCCTTGGGCGATGGCTTGGTCAGATAAACTTAATGCGTCGCGCATACTCCCCTGGGCTGCTCTTGCAAGCTGCGCCAGTGCTTCAGGCTCATTTTCAAGTTGTTCTTGGTTAAAAACATGCTTAAGTTGCTGGGCAATTTGTGCTCGCGATAGGGCTTTCAAATTGAACTGTAAGCAACGAGACAAAATGGTAATGGGTAGCTTTTGAGGATCGGTCGTGGCCAACAAAAACTTTACATGAGGCGGTGGCTCTTCAAGGGTTTTAAGCAAAGCGTTAAAACTATGCTTAGACAACATATGTACTTCATCGATTAAATATACTTTATATCGGCCACGAGTGGGCCGATATTGTACGTTGTCTAGTAACTCTCGGGTGTCTTCAACTTTGGTTCGAGAGGCCGCGTCAATCTCTAAAAGATCAACAAAATTGCCCTGCTCTATCTCCACGCAGGTTGAACATTGACCACAAGGTTTTGACCCCATACCCAATTCGCAATTCAGACTTTTCGAGAAAATCCGTGCGATGGTGGTTTTACCTACACCACGCGTTCCAGTAAACAAGTAAGCGTGGTGTAAGCGGTCATTATCAAGTGCATTTGAAATGGCTGCGACTACATGCTCTTGACCGACTAATTCACTGAAGTTATTCGGTCGCCATTTTCGCGCTAGAACTTGATAGCTCATGTTATTTTATTACTCGCCTTCAAACTCGCAAATAGAATGACTTTGTACACCAATTTCTTGCAGCTTTGCTTCACCGCCCAGCTCAGGAAGTGAGATAATAAAGCCTGCGTGTTCCACTATACCGCCTAAACGTCTAATCAAATTAGCCGTGGCGATCATGGTGCCACCCGTGGCGAGCAAGTCGTCTAACATCAGTACTTTTTCGCCAGGTTTCACCGCATCTTCATGGATTTCAAGGCAGTCAGTGCCGTATTCAAGATCGTAGCTTTCGCTAATCACTTTACGCGGTAATTTATTAGGCTTACGTACCGGTATAAAACCAATACCGAGCTCAATCGCCAATGGCGCACCGAACAAAAAGCCGCGGGCTTCAGTGCCTGCCACTTTATCGAAATTGTATGGAGCAAACTCTTTGACTAAAAGTTCAATGCTCGACGTGTACGCTTTATGATCTTCAAGAATTGAAGTCACGTCACGAAATAAAATCCCAGGCTTGGGATAATCAGGTACGGTTTTAATAACCGACTTTATATAAGCAGCGGGCACAGCTTTCCCCGTTGTAATTGATAATTAAAAAACGACAGTTAAAGGAAAACGATCCAACCCAGAATGACATGCATTAATGGCAACGCCAATAACGTCAAAAGCCCAGCGGCTAAATATGTGAAATTGAACGGATCTTGAGAACCATTATTATCTTGCATTGAAAACCCCATTCGTCGCGATTTAACTAATATGAATTCAGCCGTAAATGGTAATTCAAACAGATAAAAATTGATAGCCCATTTACGCGCTAATCGAATAGGGTAACAAGATCTGTTCGTCCAACATTTGTTGAACAATTTGGTTAACGCCTTGTATTACTTGCTCTGACTCTAATTGAGGAAGGCTTTCAATCATACTTTGATGCAGAGATTCGAATGACAAGTGGGTATTATTTTCGATCGTGACCAGTAAATGGGCCGTCATCGCAGTAATGAGCGTGAAGTCCACTTGATCGTCACTGTCGCGGTGGATCACTAAATAAACCGGCTCTCCCGCTTCACTGGGTTGGTAATCTTGACTAATTTGATGCACAGGAAATTGATAACTAACAACACTGGCTAGCGGCGACAATTGCACGTCACTGACCGGTTGCGATGTGTCCCACGCTTGGCTTTCAATTTGAGTTTGCGTCAACTTTCGAATAGATACCGCAAGCTCCATCCATTCATAATGGGCCAGTTCAGCCATAAATATGGGATCATGATCTTGGCGCTTATATTCATTGCTAATGTACTCAACAAATTCTTTACTAATGTCAGTAAAATACGGCGAGCGACATTCGTGCTCAGCAAAAAACTGCCGAGCAAGAGCATTCCACTGCTTGGTTGTATAAAGGCTCTCTAACACGGGAAAACCAGAACTGAGGAAGCCTTTGATATTGTTGAAAAACAGATCCCGATATATGGCCATGCGTCTTGGCTCTATATCATGAGAAAACGGATTATTATCTGGGTCTTTGAGATGATCGATAAAGGCCAATTGGGTCTTTTGAAAATCGTACATTTATGCCAAGTCCTTGTGGCTCACCGCCATCATATGCTTGTGTTGAATTTGGCGTATTTTCTCTACTTCAAGCAGCAGTTCTTCGATCGGCGGGATATTAAAGTCACGCTCTAATAATGTGGGAAACACCCCATGTATTTCGTAGGCTTTTTCCAATAAATCCCACACAGGCTGAATAACATCCGCACCATGTGTATCAACCTTCAAGTCGTCTGCTTCGTCGTAATGCCCAGCAATATGCCCATATGCAATACGAGCTGATGGCATGGCCTTTAGAAACGATACAGCGTCATAGCCATGGTTAATTGAATTGACGTATATATTGTTTACGTCTAACAGCATTTTACAGTTTGATTCTTCAAGAACCGCCAAAGTAAAGTCTTGTTCGCTGATCTGGGCATTGGGAGCCGCATAATAAGAAACGTTTTCTAAAATCAGCGGGCGCTCAATAATATCTTGCACCTGCTTTACCCGTTCAACGACATATTTGACCGCTTCTTCACTAAATGGGATCGGCATTAAATCATACAAATGACCTTTGCCAGAACAATAACTTAGATGCTCGCTGTAATGCTGAATATTGTGTTTATCAAGAAAGGCTTTAACGTCTTTAACGAAGTTAATATCCAGCGGCTCTGGGCCACCAATCGACAATGAAAGCCCGTGGGTCGTAAACTGGCTAGTTTGGGTAAACTGGCTAAGCTGCTTCTGGTACTTTCCCCCTAACGGTATCCAGTTTTCTGGGGCGACTTCCCAAAAGTCGACAGAACGAGGGATATCATCAATTAACTCATTGATCATTTCACGGCGAAGCCCTAACCCCACACCTGATAAATGCTTACTCTGCATCATTTGCCTCTTCACTACTTATTGAAACTGACGCTATAACACTCATTGTAACGCGTTTCATAATTTATGTGGCCTATACAATAAAGGCCAGCAATGCTGGCCTTTATCCAAAAAATTCTGGTTAAGCGTTAAGCTTGGCCACCACATTTGCCTTCGCCGCACTTGCCTTCTTTGGTCATTTTAGCTGCTTTGTCGCCGCCGCATTTTCCTTCACCGCACTTACCTTCTGCGACATCTTGCATATAACCAGATTCTAATGTTTGCATCCCAAAAGGTGCCGCATTAGCTTGAAAGCTAACCGCTGCTAGAGAGCCAAGTACAACTGCACCCATTGCTGTAGCGATAGTAGTTTGTTTAATCTGTTTCATATTTGACACCTTAAGTAGAATTAAATTTTTGTATGTAAAATTGCTTACAAATGATTAGACCCAGCGAAGTAAATGAATATTTCGTTGATGTGAAAAATATTTACATTTAAACGAAATCTCCCCGTTGAAAGCCGAGTTCACATGCAGTGTAGACTATCAAATTCAATGTGAAGGTTAATTTAAATTAAAGAATAACTCGCCACCAGCATATGGAATTTGTATGAGTAAAGTTTATCGCAAAGCGCAAGGTGACGAATTAAATACAAAAAAAGCCTCTGTCTTAAAAAAACAGAGGCTTTCAACTAAGTGACTAACCCACTCTTTAAAGTATTACATCGAATTTAGAAACGGCCTATTAAGGTGGTGCGTCTAAAAACGGCTAATAAACCTAGCGACAACACCCAAAAAAGACTAAATGCGCCTCCGCCACCAGAGCTTTCTTTAGCGTCAGTAGCACCGTTAATCGTTACCGTTACGACGGCTGAAACAGTTTCAGTACCATCACTCAACACGTAAGAGAAGGTATCAATGGCAGTTTCACCGGTATCAAGGCTATTGAATTGATTGTTTGCAGAGTAAGTTATACTCCCATCGTCATTAATAGTAACCGTACCTTTAGTAGCGTCTGTAACTATACTTGATGCACTTAACACGTCCCCATCTGGGTCGGTATCGTTGCTAAGAACCTCAATATTCACAGTACCAGCTTCACCCACTGTTGCAGCATCAGCATTTGCTACTGGAGTTTGATTGACCCCATTAATAGTGATGGTTACTGTTCCGATCGATTCAGCACCTAACTCGTCACTCACTACATAAGTGAAGTTATCTTCATCGGTTTCCCCCACTTTTAAGGCATTAAAAACGCCATTTGGATTGTAGGAATAAGTGCCGTCATTATTATCCGTAAGCTCTCCTTTCAGTGTAGCGATATCGACACTTTTCAGGGTCAGTGTATGCCCATCATCATCTGTATCATTGGCTAAAGGTGAGATAACAATCTCTGAAACTTCGTCCAGTTCGACATTATCGGAGTTCGCATTCGGAGGAGAGTTAGCTTTAACGGTAATCGCAATAATTCCTTTCGAAAACCCGCCCTCTCCATCAGAAACAACGTAGGTCATTTCCTCGACAATCTGGTCTCCAGCAGTCAGAGTTGCATAAGCATTAGCCGTAACAAAGGTCACTGTGCCGTCATCATTTAAGGTTAACGTACCAAGTGCACCTGAGCTATCTATGCTGTCAACACTAACACTGTCTCCGTCGGCATCGGAGTCGTTGTCGAGGATAGCAATTGTGACATCATAGCCTGCAAATACGCTCGAGCTATCATCACCTGCTTCAGGCGAATTATTCGGTGGAACATCAGTATTTAGCTTAGGGCCCATACTAACCTGATAACCGCCTTGTGAAGCGTTCTCATCTTCATGTTCAACAACCAAATACATGGTGGAAGTCAGTTTAGATTGCGGAATTTCAGTATACAGATAACCCGTGGCAGAAATTGAATCACTCAAAGTAGCATCAGTGACTACTTCAGTGCTCCCATCTTCAGTCAGTACGCTAATTTTAGGCAACATACCTAAGCTTAAATCAGTCACTCGCACAAACACTGGCTGCGTAAGATCGATATCGTTAGCTTGATAGTAATCAGCATCGAATGTCGTATTAATTTGGCTGTCAATACCAGTGTTATCAGGCACAATAATGGTTGCGCCGCTGGTTGAATCATCACCATCATTGAAAGGCACGTCACTAACGACCAATGAAGCTTTAGATACACGGAAGAAGTTCTCTTGAATACTAGGAAGTACTGGAGCTTGTGGCTGCGAGCCATCTTCAGCTGGCGTTAAAAGTCCGACACTGGTAAACACCGCATTTGAGTCATCATTGTCCACGTAAACGGTCACTTGATATACGCCATTATCTTTATAACCGACTATGGCTGAATATATGCCATCACCTGCTATCCCATCACCACTTGTGCCATCATCAACCATCTTGATCTTAGTTTCAGCAGAAAACGGAGAGCTGATTGAAGCTGTAACATTAACGCCAGTGATTGCACGATCTTTTGTGATGGCAGTTGTCAAAATTAGAGGTTCAGGGTAAACCACAGAATTTCCACTAGCTCCTTCAACGGTCACGTTATATGTCCCATTTTCGGAGGGCTCACCAGACGCATTAAATGAAACTGGTAATTCAAACATTGCATTATTTGTGACAGAAACTTGCCATATTCCTGTTGCCGCAGAATTAATCGTGGTTGAATCGATATTAGCTGAACATGATACTCCACCAGACAAGCTGATACATTCATTCGTTGCTGAAACTGAATCGCCATTTGCGTCAGTGATCGAATACGTAATGTCATCTACATTGCCGCTATGGCTCAAGAACAAGCTTATATTAGCGATACCAGAGTCCACGACTAAATCAAAGTCGGCGTTACTTGAACCAGGAATATCACTAGACGCATCGGCTAAATTTTGGCTGTCGGTCGCAAGTGCATTCGCTTGCAAAAATGCATCTGTTATTTCAGCAAGTGTTGTAGGCGATGAGAAGTATTTGCCACCTGTACCATTTGCTAAACTCAGCAACGGTCCGGTAGGTGAAGCGGAACCATAACCAAAAGTGAAAATCGGGATATTAGCATTTTGATATTCAGTTATAACATCAGCTTCAGAGATATATGAGCTATTATCATCCCCATCAGCTAAAACGAACACTACGCCAGGAGCGCCAGAGCCTTCGGTCGATTGATATAGGTTTAGATTTTCTAAAGCTAAATGAGCTCCATCATACAAAGCAGTGGAACCACTTGCATAAATCGCATCAATTGTTTGCTTGATAGATTCTTTTACAACTGCCCCTGGTGATGGGATAGCCTGAATTTCGCTATTCTGTGTAACTGAACTAGAAAATGCGACGACACCTAAAGAAGTCGTTCCTTCAGCTGTAGCATCTACTAATAAGTTAGCAGCTTGGCGAGCGTAAGAGATTGCTGAACCTCTCATACTGCCTGATCTATCGATCACAATTTGCATGTCGATATCACCGTCAACCCAAACGATATCCAGTGCACTGCGACAATCGACAGCCGTGTCTGTTAGCTCTTCCTTAATCCAGTTATCAGCCGCAGTTGGTTGTACTGCGTCGAGGGGTAAGTAACGTGTACGTTGTGGCTGAGCTGTTTTTTGCCCTGACTTGGGGTCGTCTTTAGGGTCCTGGATCAGTACTTCCCAACCACTCTTGCCGTAAACTCGTCCCTGTGCTGTTCTAGCGGGATCACCAAAATTATTGCTAGTAGAGTGATTCAGCCATTTGGCCCCGTCTGACTTGGCTTTCCACTGACTATTCATGATTGACGGTGCGGGAGGTAGATCAGTATTTTGTGGAGTGCTAGCACTGGCGGTTGAATCTGCATTTCCCGTATATTCGTCCAACAATCCATAAGCATAATGCCCCCACTCATGACCTAGCGTGTAGCCTGCTCCCTTGGTATCACCCAACATGTTCAAATCAACATTATTGCCCTTTCCACCTGGAAATATATCGCCAAAATAAATGTGTGCTCCATTAGCCCCAAAACCTGCCAAATTTGCTCGCGGCCACGCCTTATCAATCCAGATAATATCGGCTTTAGCTTGGTGCTTACGATTCTTAAATAAACTTACTTTTCTTAGTTTATGCGCACCATTACTTTCTTCGCACACAGCGTCAGCAAAATAGCCAATGATTTCTTCATGCACCTCTTGTTCATCACCATTGCTAATTGAAGCATCGTTATCTCCAGCTGGAGAGTTATAGAGCGAAATAGTGATATCAAATAAGGTTTGGTTAGAGTTCACAATTTTCTTGAATGCTTTCTTATTTGTAGAGTAATAAGTACCAGTGTGTTGAGTGCCTTCCGTTACAACACTTTTTGACAACCAGCTATTTCCAGCGGTTGCCCCAGCTGATACAACAGCCGCGCTCACCAGAAAGGCTAACTTTCTGAGCGCAAATTTACTCTTATCTAGATTTACTGTTTTCAGATAATGGTTCAATTATCTTCTCCTTAAAATATTTACAGTAAGGTTTGGCGTCTGTCTCTTATACACATCTCCGAGCCCACGAGACCGAGGCTGATCTCGT
>OJCB01000647.1_pt1 | contig 12660 bp, 10 predicted proteins | sample 1591501 | NCBI WGS metagenome assembly OJCB01 (sample SAMN05416813, study PRJEB24817) | seawater metagenome | isolation source: Sea water | place: Canada:Atlantic | collected 2013-07 | reverse complement strand
CGAGATCAGCCTCGGTCTCGTGGGCTCGGAGATGTGTATAAGAGACAGGGACAGACTGGACGGGCGGCGTTAGGCTTGTATTTTTGCCGACTGACGGTGGAAATATGGGGAGGCTCCATCCTTGGCAGGAACCGGCTCGAAGGGGGCGCTTGTTTTGAGTTTAAATTGCCACTGTTGGACCGTGCCACCCTGGGGGGATAAGAGCGAGCCCGGCCTCTGCCGAAGTATGGGTTCAGTTAATAAGGCAGGTAGCTACGGAGGCTAGATGACAATTCCAGACTCACGAGTCATCGGCGCCAATCGTCAGGGTTCATACAAACTCGCGGGAACGAGCCGGGGAGTGCTATTTGAGTGAAACAAGGGCACCCTGATAAGTTCATCATAGATACTTTAATTACTATATGAATTGGCCGGCAAATTGAGCGATTATTGCTTTGACCATGCAATGTACCTGCTTCTAGATAGGGGCCATGGACAAGAAAACCTCGGGGGGGGGATTACATCCATCGTATGGGTATTGGCACTGGATGACGCGAGTGCTTGCCGTCGTAGTTTTACTTTTCTCTCTCCATTTAAGCCATCCTCTATACGCGCAGTCGAAGCTGTTCGGTAATAAGAAGGAAGCAAGCTCCTCTTCAGCGGAAAAGAAGAAGCCGTCGAAGGGCTTGTTCTCCAGATTGCGGGAGAAGCGAATGGAGCGAAAAGCAGCTTCAATCGATCCCTTGCCGGAAAGTCCTGCTGGTCCCAGTTACTCCTCTTTTCATGGCCCTCTTTCGACTGCAGAAAGAAAGAATCCGGATCAAGTTCGTGTCCTCATTCTCGGTGACTCCCAAGGGCAGACGGCGTTCGGTCCTGAACTGCGAAAACTGCTTCTCGATGACGGGTATGAAGTCATCTTTCACGCGGTCAAGAATGGAACTCCCTATTTCTGGGAAGGGAAATGGCGCTCACCTGTCCTTACGAGGCTCTACCATCAAGAGACTGAGCCGGACTCTGGGAATTCGTGGCGGAATTACTCGATGACTCCGCGATCTATTAGTGAGTATGTGAAGACCTACAATCCGGATGTGTTTGTCTTTCAGGCGGGAACTAACTTTGAGAAGGATCTAGCGCAGCAAAATAATGATTACATCTGCAATCTCATCTCCAAGTCGGTTGAATCTGCAGGAAGGGAAGGGGCAAAAATATTGTGGATCGGTCCCCCCGATGCACGGGACAATGTTAAGTCGCCGGAAAGACAGAAGAGAGCATCAAATACTCTGCGCGGCCTTCTCGAAAATGTGTCTGAAAAGCAGGGGTATAGCAGTTTTTTCGAAAGTTTGGAAGTCTGCCCGATGTCAAACTCTGTGGGCGGTGACGGGGAACATCCAACTGTCAGAAAGGCAATCGAGTGGGCTAAATTGACAGCAAACTGGATCGATCAGTCGATCATTAATTTCGAATGTGACGGCGCACACCATTCAGATGAGTATTCTGCTCCGATTGATTCTTCGCCGGATGAAACAGGTAATTCAAAATTGAGGCCCTCTGCGAACGATGATAATATGGACCTGCTCAGTTCAGTCCCGATAGAGAAGCGGTTTTCCATGGATCTGAAGCTCGTCACCAAATCTGAATTGAAAGATGTGAAGACTCTTGAATACACCGATGCCTTCGCGGTATACAAATACGAGCTCTGCAACTACCGCGAAGTTGAGACACAGTTGGCGCCGCTGGAGTTGACCACCTCGTCTGTCGCTGTTGAAGGCGGGACAGAGCGGGAAATTCAAACTGTTTATGTTCTCCACTGGGCGGTTCACAACAAAGGAGATGGACCTGCATTGACCCGAGTCACGACCCGGAAATCAGGAGAGAGCTTTAAGATGGATCTCACGCCACTGAAGGAGCATCCTTTGAAACATACCATCGGGACGATTTATCAGTTCAATGAATTCGATGATTTCCTGGCCCCCGTTTTTGTTTCGATAGACCTGTACGGCGAGAGAACCTTCTAAGGAAAGGGCTGCTCAAGATTGTTATTCTTGAAGTCGGCATAAAAAACAGGAGACTTCAGGATGATTTGCTTGTTGACCCGTATCGCGCTCGCTTCTGTTTTTTTCGCCTCATGCAATCCGCTTGTGAAGGCTGATGAGAAGGCACGACAGCGGACGGATTTCCCCTTGCCTCGAACCATCGAGTATCGCTGGATGACGCTGGAAAAGTGGAAGTGGTTTCACGATGAGGACCTCAAAAGGGCGAAGGCCGGGCCGGTCGATCTTTTATTCCTCGGCGATTCTATTACTGAGTGCTGGGATACCCGGGGGGAACCCGTCTGGAAAAAGCAGTTTGTTTCACTAAACGGAGCAAATTTTGGAGTTGGCGGAGATACGACACAGAATCTCTTATGGCGAATTACGAAAGGTGGTGCCATGCAGGGACTCTCTCCAAAAGTCGTTGTTTTGATGATCGGTACGAACAATATTGGACTTCATCGCGACAAGCCGCAAGATGTTGCCCGGGGCGTTCGCGCGAATATCGAGGCGATTCACGCCATTTCCCCCGGATCCAGAATCATACTGCATCCGATTTTCCCGAGAGGTGCCAACCCCGATGATTCGATGCGAAAGGATGTGGTTGCCACCAACCGCCTTTTGGAGCCATTCGCGGATCTGGGTTATGTCACATGGTTGCCCGTTTGGGACGTGTTCCTTGATCGGAAAGGTAATCTTCCGAAAGCAATCATGCCCGACTACCTCCATCCCAATGAACAGGGATACCAATTATGGGCCAAAGAGATCAAACCCACAATCCGGCGGCTGATGAAGGCTTCCAGGTAGATTTGTGTATGCGGAACTATCAGATTTCTGCTATGAGACTTAGCATGCAGATTCAAAGTGAAATTTTCGTCGGGCTTCGTACGATAATTGCCTTGGCCTTGTGCACGCTGATGCATGGCAATGCAGTTTCTCAAGAAGAAGGCTTGGTTTCAGTAGACCGATCCTGGACTTCGGCAAATGGTTCGTCCATCGAAGGACGATTGGTCTATTCACGGGATGGTACGGTCGACATTCTCTCGAGAGAAAACATCAGCGGTGAAGAAACGTCTCCAATGACTTTTTATGTCCAGTGGAAGGGCCAGTTGATGAGTAATCGACTTCAAATTGAGGTGAAGATAGAAGATGCGAACTGACTTGGGATCTTCAAAAACAAATCCTAACAGTTCGACTTGCTGATCCTGAGGGCGCATTGCATATCGGATTCGGCTATACCTTTTGATATCTTAAACCAAATATAATACTATGGAATTCCCACTACAACTGTCATTCAAAATCGCAGCCTTTGCTCAACAAATTCGAGTCACTGATGCTGCAGCCGCTCCCATCTGCTACGTCCGGCGAAAGATGATGAAGTTAAAGGAAGTGGTCGAAGTTTTTACCAGTGAAGATCGAGTGCAGAAAGTCTGTGAGATCAAGGCTGACAAGATTATCGATTTTTCAGCGACCTATCGATTCACCGATAACAATGAGCAAAATTTCGGCGCTATCCAGCGGAAAGGGATGCGCTCGTTGTGGAAATCGCACTATCTGCTTTCTTTGAATGACGAGGTGACCATGGAAATCCGTGAGGAAAACCCATGGGCAAAAGTGATGGACGGCCTGTTTGGAGAAATTCCGATCGTTGGAATGTTCACCGGATATATGTTTCACCCGAGCTTTCTTATTACGCGGATCGAAACGGGTGAAGAATTGGTTCGGGTCAAAAAGCAGCCCGCATTTTTTGAAGGGAAATTCATTTTGGAGAAATTGGGAGATTTTGATGAATCAGAGGAATTGAGATTGCTCATGTCCGTTCTGATGATGGTGTGTCTGGAACGCCGACGCGGGTGATTTTACGTAAAGAAAATTCGCCGGGACAGCGGTGGTGCCTTTTCCCGCGACTGTTGCAGGGCATGGGCGACTGCTGATGGTCGAGGTATAGGCTGTAGAGCCAAACCAAAAATACAGTTAAGTAGAAGCATACGATCTCCTCCCCACGCTCAGCCGGACCGATGCACTGTGAAAGGTAATTCCCGGAAAAGTATTTTTTCACACCACAGCCTGCCTGGTGTTCAGGACTTGCGAATGAACAAAATTTGCAGTTTGATTACCCTTTTTTTCGATGAAGTCCCGTCTGATCAAATTCCTCATCGTCTTCGCGCTGATTCTCGGCGCGGCGGAGGTTTTTGTGCGGATAAATGGCAAATATTTCTACGCACTGACTGATAAAATTCTGCTCAAAGTAAAAATACTGGAGCGGTCCCCGGAAACGGAAGTGCTCTTCATTGGGAGTTCGCGGTTTTTGGACGCAATCGATCAAGGCGTGTTTTCGAAGCAGCTCGAGTCCAAAACCGGAAAAAAAATCAAGTCGATGAATGGAGCGACCACCGGTATTGATGCGGACAGGTTTGCTTATTTTTCTCACATTGCGGCAAAGAACAAGCATCTGACGCATGTTGTGCTGGAGGCATCTCCGCCCACTTTAAATCACAGCAAAGCGGTTTTCTTAAGGGAGTTGAAGAAGGAAAAGGTGAAAGATCAACCTGCTGAACCCGGACCGGCAGCGTCAGCAAGGAAGGAAGTGTTCGCGGACAAATTTGAAACAAGGCTTCAGACTTGGGTAACTGAGAGTATTGCTTTGGTAGAGTATCGCAAGTCGCTCCGGGCCGACGTGCTTTTGAAGCTACTTGTCCTCTACACAGCTGATTCGATCGACCCGAATACTTGGTCGCGAAAAGGAATCGTGAGGAATTTGTTTTCCTCTTCGGACTTCAAAATGCCGGAGAATCTTTCAGAGAAGTTCACGCCTGATGTCATTACTCCATCGTCGATTGATGCTGTTCCACCGGCCAAAAAATTGCGGGCAAGTCGCTTTTACGAGAATCTTCAGGTGATTTCAGGAATTTTTTCCGAAAGCGGGATGGAAGTGATCTGGGTTGCCCCGCCGGTGACAGAAGCGATGTGGACGAAGAACTCCAGTTTGAAGTATACCCAATACTATAAGGCGACGGCCTTTCGATACGGCAGTTTCTTTTACGACTGCGCCGGGTCTGATTTGGGTGACGAGTTCTACCGCGACCCCACTCATCTGAACGTAAAAGGGCGTGCCCTGTTCTCCACCGTGCTGGCAGATCAACTCGCGGAGCATTTTTAATTTTTGCTGATGCTGTTTAACTCCATCACATTCGTTCTGTTTCACTTGATGTTTGTCACCCTTTATTGGGCGACAAAATCGCTCAGGATTCGTCAGGTTCTTTTGTTGCTCAGTTCGGTCATTTTTTACGGCTGGTACTATTGGCCCGCTCTGATTCTGCTCGGCGTTTCGATGATGGCCAACTACGGCTTTTCGCGATGGATCGAAGCGGCTTCAGCGAAGAAGAAAATCCTGACAATCGGAGTGCTTGCCAATTTGTGCAGCCTCAGCTTCTTCAAATACTCTGCCTTCATCGCTGATAACGTCGTGGCAATGTTAGGGGCAGTTGGGATGAGCCTGGAAGCTCCGGAGATGAATTCATGGCTGCCACTGGGGATTTCATTCTATACCTTCCAGATCATCGGCTATCTTGTCGATATCAGTCGGGGAGAGGTGAAAGCGGAGCGGAACTTTCTCGTTTTTGGAGTCTTTAAATGCTTCTACGCTCAGTTGGTTGCCGGTCCTATTGTCCGGGCAAAGGATCTGATCCCTCAACTCAATATCCGCCAGGTATTCAACAGCCGTAATTTTCAACTGGGCATCTATTTTATGCTGGCCGGGTTGGCAATTAAGATCTGTATTGCCGATACTCTCGCGCAATTTGTGAATCATGGTTTCGGCGATCCTGGTGCACTCGAAACCGGTACGGCATGGCTCACCCTTTACGGATTCGCCTTTCAAATCCTTTCGGATTTCTGGGGATATTCCACCGTCGCGATTGGGCTGGGTTTGATGTATGGAATCAAGCTCCCTCTCAATTTTAATCTGCCTTACCTGGCGTCCTCGCTCCGGGATTTCTGGCGTCGCTGGCACATCACGCTTTCTGAATGGCTTCGGGATTATCTCTACATTCCACTGGGAGGAAATCGCCGTTGGCAGAACCGAAACCTATTTCTCACGATGCTGCTCGGAGGTTTGTGGCACGGTGCTTCGTGGAACTTTGTCATCTGGGGAGCAGGACATGGGATTTGGTTAGCTCTGGAACGGATTTCGCCTACGATTTTCCCCAAAAAGAAATTCTTCCAGTGGCTGAAAATCGTTCTCGTATTTCACGGCGTTTGTTTGCTGTGGGTATTCTTCCGCGCCGGGGAAGAAGAACTGCGAGCGGCTCGTGACCTTGCTCGTGAAGGCGTGACAGGGCTGCAGGTGTCGCTCGATTATTTTAAAGCTCTCTTTGGTGCTCCCTACACTCAGTCCGATTCACCTCCGGAGACTTTAATTTTTATCCTGCTCGGATTCATCGCTTTCATGGCGTTTTTGGGGAAATCCCTTACGGACCGCCGTTTTCTCGAATGGGGATTAGCTCGTCAGGTTTCGCTCTGCATTCTGCTCTTGTTTTTGATTATTGCCTACGCCGACGCCCGCCTGGATTTCATCTATTTCGTGTTTTGAGTATCGGACCTCAAGGGTGGGAGGCGTTCGTGGCCCAGAAAGTCCATACTCCTGGAGAAGCAGGGGCTGCACAGAAAGCCGAACATCGATTTTTCGTTGCGGGTGAGAACAGGGCCATTCAAATTGATAGGCAATTCAAGCATACTGATTCTTAATCCCTGCAATGTTAGTTGAGGATATTCGACGAAATTCCTCTTATGAATCAAACACATCCTACCTTTTTGCTCGTCGCTGCGATTCTGGTCGCCTGTTCACTTAATGCTGAGGAGAAGAAGGCCCCAGCTCCTTTGGTACCGATCGGTGATCCGGGAAAAGGCAGGGCTTTGTTCGAGGATAAACGCTGTTCGACTTGCCATACGGTCGAGGGTGCAAAGTTTCCTGAAGTCGAGCAACCAGTGGTCGATTTGGTCCATCTTGCGGGAGCAAACAATCCCGAATGGACACGTGATCTGTATGCCAGGGAAATCATGGACCCGCAGCATACCATCTCAATTGATCATCAAAAGGCGATGGTAAGGGTGGGGGACCGTGTGGGTGAAGTGAATAGTCCCATGGTGAATTTCAACAAGGACCTCTCGGTTCAGGATCTTATCGACATCACCACTTTCCTCGAAGAAAAGACAAAGTTGTCAAAACGTTGAGATCCCATAGCTCCTGTTTTTGCGGAAGAACACCACAATAGCACCGACCTTGAAGAGCGTTCCTATGCTGATTCCTTGACTGAAGATTTTGTTTCCAATGAAATCATCACTCCGCTTGAACGGGAAATGATTTTTTTTCCGCTCGCAAGGTGGATGGAGGGATTGAAGTCCAACTGGCCGACGACGTAGTGATTGGATAACTGGCGCGCCGTACCGCGCCCGGTACGGCAATTTGTTAGAAGACGACAAACCGTTCGCTGAGGCGGCGAAGCAGCTTGATGAGGACGGGAACTAGTTTCCTCTTTTTGAATTTCTTGCTACGGTGAATCCACATTCTATGAATCGAATACCACTTTTGTTCCTCCTGACATTCTTACTCAGTTTCGTGCATCATGCCGACACCGCTGATTTGAAACCGAACATCATTTACCTGATGCTGGATGAATGGGGCTATTTCGAGTCCGGCCACATGGGGCATTCCGACTTGATTACACCAAACATCGATCAGTTCGCAGCTGAGGGGATGCGTTTTACCAATGCCTATGCGGGTGCTCCTGTTTGTGGCCCGACTCGATGTGTGTTGCTCACCGGTTTGCATTCGGGGCACACTTCAATGAGGGCGAATAACGGTTTCGCTCCGATTCGGAAAGACGAGCCGACTTTGGCGAGTGTATTGAAAACTCGTGGCTACACGACGGGTGGTTTCGGTAAATGGGGAATTGGCGGGCGCGGAACTTCCGGTGTTCCGGAAAAACACGGCTTCGATGAATTCTTCGGCTACTACGACCAGGTTCACGCTCACACGTTCTACCCTCGCTATCTGATTCGAAACAGTGAGGAGGTCCCACTCAAAGGCAACGACGGTTTGAGTTTTTACGAAGGCGAAACTCACGCTCAAAATGAGATTTTCGAAGAATCTATTCAGTATATTCAGAGAAGCAAAGACAAGCCCTTCTTTTGCTATCTGCCGTGGACGCCACCTCATGGCTTGTGGGGAATCGATGAGGACGATCCATCCTGGCAATTGTTTAAAGACAAACCCTGGACCGCGGGGCAGCAGACTGAGAGGGATGCGCGAGTTTATGCCGCTTACATGCACAAGGTAGATCGGCAACTCGGTAAAATCATTGGCCTGCTAAAAGAACTCGAGCTCGATGAGAATACGATCTTTTTCCTTTGTGGTGACAATGGAGGACAGGACTATTTTCACACAAAGGAGCGTCCTCATGGTTTTTTTGGACCCAATTTGAATCCGACTACAGGAGAACGCTTCCGTGCCGGCAAAGGTTCGCTTTACGAAGGCGGACTGAAAGTTCCTTTCCTGGTTCGCTGGCCCGGTACGATCGAAGCCGGATCGGTCAGTGATCACCTTTTGTCTTTCCAGGACGTCATGCCGACTCTCGCCGGGACCGCTGAGGCCGAATGCCCAAAGACGGATGGATTGTCGTTTCTGCCTTCGCTTCTCGGAACAGGCTCTCAGCCGCATCACGATCATTTATACTGGGAATACTCGGGGCAGACTGCGGTTCGGAAAGAAAACTGGAAGGCCTACCGTGGAAAGAAAGGGAAATGGGAACTCTATGATCTTAACAAAGATATCGAGGAAAAGAAAAATGTCGCGGCCGGACATACTGACATTCTTAAAAACCTCGTTGGTCTGGCGGAAATGGAACATGAACCCATTCGCCCGGGAGAGATCTATGACCGCGAACTGACTGACAAGGATCATTCACAGGCGCCGCACCCGGGGAATTTGAAGGCGTTAAAGGCCGCCATATCGAAGTGATACACGATCCGGGCCTGTTGAATTCAGAGTATGATCCCTCGACCTATCCGTGGGCGAAAGTTGGGACTCCACAGTGAGCGTTGTCCGGAGCCAGTTTAAGTTGAAGATTCAGCCGAATATATGAAAAGACTTTTATTCTTACTTTGCCTTCTGATCGGATCGGCCTACGCCGCAGAAAAGCCTAACATTGTCATCATCATGGTCGATGACATGGGCTTCAGCGATATTGGATGCTACGGCGGGGAAATCGAGACTCCACATCTGGACGCGTTGGCACAAGGTGGTATCCGCTTTACCCATTTTTACAATGCAGGTAGATGCTGTCCCACCCGGGCGGCTCTGTTGACGGGACTTTACCAACACCAGGCAGGTATCGGGCACATGACTCAGGATTACGGGCACCCTTCCTACAAGGGGGCGCTCAACCGAAAGTGCGTCACCATTGCTGAAGCGCTGAGACCAGCCGGCTATTTCACCGCGATCTCCGGCAAATGGCACGTCGGTTCTGATCCGCAACAATGGCCCTTGAAGAGAGGGTTCGAGCGTTTTTATGGTACACCACAAGGAGGTGGGCATCACTATCGCAATCTCCCGGGGAGAAGTCTCGTGTTAAATGATGAGGAGATCCCGATGCCGGAAGATTGGTACTCGACGACAGCATTTACAGACTATGCGGTCCAGTTTCTTGACGAGGGAATTCAGGCGGAGAGACCGGTTTTTCTCTACCTGGCTTACACCGCTCCGCACTGGGCGCTTCATGCGCCGGATGAGGAGATCGAAAAATTTCGCGGGCGCTATGCCGACGGATGGCAACCGGTCCGCGAAGCCCGTTTCAAACGCCAAATGGAAATGGGCTTGTTCCCTGATGGGACGAAGCTTTCGCCACAGGATGGTAAGGTTCCTGAGTGGTCGAAGGTGAAGGACAGGGACGAGATGGATCTTCGCATGGCAACGCATGCGGCGATGGTGCATTTGATAGATAAGGGAGTAGGGCGCGTCGTCTCCAAGCTCAGAGACCTGGAGCAACTGGACAATACGCTGATTCTATTTCTGTCCGACAACGGCGCCAGCGCTGAATCGGGCCCAACTGGATTTACGGGCAGTCGGGGTGGTGATCCAAAGGCGCGCACCGGCACTCCGAATTCCTACAACAGTTTCGGGATCGCAGGAGCCAACCTTTGCGATACCCCTTTTCGTAAATTCAAAATGTTCACGCATGAGGGCGGAATAGCGACGCCACTGATCGCCCATTGGCCGGATGAAATTCCGGAGACCCTCTATGGCACCTTGAATTCCACAGCAGGGCACGTGATCGATTTCATGCCGACATGTATTGACCTTGCCGGCACGAGTTATCCCAGCCAGCAGGCGGGGAATAATGTATTGCCTGCAGCAGGACGTAGCTTGAAACCCCTATTGAAAGGCGAAAGCATTGAGCGCCCCGAGGGACTGTTTTTTGAACACCAGGGCAATGCTGCGGTTCGGGATAGGAACTGGAAACTGGTCCGCGCTCACGGCAAACCGTGGTCTCTTTATAATTTGGAAATGGATCGCACCGAACTGAACGATTTGGCTGCGGCGGATCCAGATCGCGTCTCTAAAATGGAGGAAATGTGGAAGGTGTGGGCGAAACGTGTTGGTGCTCAACCCTGGCCTGTCAGGAAAAAGAAGTAACTCAGCTCACTGTATTGAATCATCAAACCATGAAACTCCATCCAATTTTGCTCTTCGTTATTTTCGCCTGTGCTCTCACTTCTCTCCAAGCGGAGAAGGCAAGTGGAAAGCCGAATGTCGTTATTCTTTATACCGATGATCAGGGGACACTCGATGCTGCCTGTTACGGGTCGACTGATCTTCATACTCCAAATATCGATCGAATCGCCGCGGACGGTGTTCGCTTCACTCAAGCCTACGCTCATACTGTCTGTTGTCCTTCGAGGGCAGCTCTCCTGACGGGGCGTCATCCCCAACGATCGGGGATCAATTCCTGGACTCAGGGAAACATGAATGGGGCCGACGGCGTCAACATGGCGCTGGACGAAGTTACTATCGCCGAGGCTCTCAAGGCGGCCGGATACCGGACCGGCCTGTTCGGTAAATGGCATGTCGGCTCCCACCGGAATTCAGGCCCGATGAAGCAGGGCTTCGATGAGTTTTTCGGCATCCGCAATGGCTTCATCGACAATTTCAATCACTACTTTCTCCACGGGAAGGGTTATCACGATCTTTACGAGGGGACGACGGAGGTCTTTAAGGAAGGTGAGTTTTTCCCGGAGATGATCACGGATCGCTCATTGAAGTTTATCGAAGACAATCGGGACACTCCCTTTCTTCTCTACCTTGGTTTTAACATTCCGCACTATCCTGAGCAGGCCCTGGAGGAGCATGTCGAACTTTACAAAGATCTCCCCATGCCCCGGCGTTCCTACGCAGCCATCACCACGACGACGGACCACTACATTGGACTTGTTCTGAAGAAGCTGGACGATCTCAAACTGACAGAGAACACCATCGTGATTTTCCAAAGCGACAATGGGCATTCCGCAGAGAATAAGGCGGCAATCGACATTGATAACCACGCGAGCAGTTATCCGAAGGGCCACTACTACAGCGCCCACGGCGGCGGCGGAAATACCGGGAAATGGATTGGGGCAAAAGGCACTTTTCTTGAGGGCGGGGTTCGGGTGCCGGCAATCGTGAGCTGGCCGGCAAAACTTCCGAAAGGAGAGGTTCGCGACCAGGCTGTGACGATTATGGACTGGTACCCAAGCCTGTTGGAATGGTGCGGCGTGGAGTCGCCCGCTGCAAAGCTGGACGGTCGGAGTCTTCAGCCTATCATTGACTCAATCGACGCAGAAAGCGCTCATCCGGTGATCCACTTTCAATGGCAGAATCAGTGGGCTGTTCGGGAAGGGGACTGGAAACTGATCGGAATGAATCCTCGCAAACCCGACGGAAAAACTCGCTACTCCCTCCACAGTCTTTCAGACGAGAAACCTGAAGTGAAAAACTACGCTCAGGAAAAGACAGAAGTTCTGGCTCGGCTAAAGGGGCTTCACGAGACTTGGGAGAAAGACCTTACGACACCTTGAACTGCATCAACCGAGGCAGGTGGGAGCATGACGTGATAATAGAGGTGAAAGGTCATAAACTTTGCTTTCTTAAAGCGCCAGGGGTGATGCCGTAGTGAGATTTGAAGACCGACCCCATGTATTCCTGATGCTTGAATCCACATCGTTCGGCGATGTCGGAGAGGGTGAAGTCGGATTCACAGATGAGTTGGTGAGCGCGGTTGAGACGTTGTTGAATCATGTAGTCGCGAATGGTGATTCCCGTTTCATCAAGGAACCGTTTTTGAAACGTGGTTCGGGAAACTCCGGCGACCCGTGCCACGAGGTCGTTTGACAACGGGCTTGCGAGATTTCGATGAATGTAGTTAATCCCGATGGCTACGGCGGAATCGTTGATCGCCCGGGAGTCGGATGATCCTCGCGTGACAATTCCCGTGGGCGGAATAAGTAATGATCTCGAAGGTGGCTTTGCGCCGTTGATGATGGATTCAAGAAGTCTGGCGGATTCGTATCCCTGTCTCTTATACACATCTCCGAGCCCACGAGACCGAGGCTGAGCTCG
>OJCB01000646.1_pt1 | contig 12699 bp, 13 predicted proteins | sample 1591501 | NCBI WGS metagenome assembly OJCB01 (sample SAMN05416813, study PRJEB24817) | seawater metagenome | isolation source: Sea water | place: Canada:Atlantic | collected 2013-07 | reverse complement strand
CACTATCCTCTTCGTCGGCAGCGTCAGATGTGTATAAGAGACAGGGCTTGTGCATCCCACCAGTCGATTCCGATAATCGGACAGTTGGGATCCATTTCACTGCTGGCAAATTTTCCACCTTTCTCAGCGGCACTTCTCATCTCCCCCCAGCGGTCAGGCTGATAGGAAGTCTTGGTCTCAGGCTGGTCAGGATGCCGCACGGCTTTTAATTTCGCAGGATTCGCTGCGAGATCGTCCAGAAATTCGGTATACTGGGAAATGGTGACTTCATACTGTCCGATCCAGAAATCCGGAAGCTCCACATTTTCCCCTTCCTGATAAGGAAAGGCCCCTTCCGGAATGCGTGAAAGCGTATCGAGTTCACGGATCTGAGGCGCACTTCCATACATGATGATGCCCAGGATGGCTCCCAAAACGATTAGGAGACCGATGACAGAACCGGCGATGACAGCAGTTTTATTAGTCTGCTTTTCATTAATCTTGGCAATTTCAGCATCGGAAAGAACTTCAACAGGTTCGGTCGTATCCAGTGCCTTAGTCAGGCCATCTACCGTTTTGATCGCATCGATTCGATCTGTTCCAAGGCGGTCGACAATCGAAAACAAGGCAGGATCGGTCGATGATTTCACAAGAAATGGTGAAATTGCATCCGCGAGAAGCTGCATTTGTTGATTTTCCTCAGCAACAGTCAACCAGGTTCCCCGTCCTTTTACAGGGTTGGCAACTCTGGTGTGCTCATCATTTAACAGAAGAATGGTTTGGGCTGTGATAAGCCGATGCTGCATTCCGCTGTCGCGCAGGTAAGTCAGTCCACTGGAAACGGAATCCAGAATATTCCAGAGAATGGTATCCGAAAGGGTCGCTCTTCTTTTTGCCAAATCACTGAGACTCGGCGCATCGACTAGCTCAAGCGTGTAAAAATTCACCCCAAGTTCCTGATCGCACTCATACACGAGCGAGATAGCAGAGTGATTAACGGACGCCCGGGAACTCGCCTCTTCCACAAAAGCCTGAACCCAGGTCAGATCTTTCCGATGTTTCCGAAAGAGGGTCTTCAGCGCGACCTTTCGACCAATCGAAGTCTGTTCCGCTTCATAAAGGGCGAAATCCGAATCCTCCTGAATGATTCGAAGCAATTTGTAATCACCCAGACGTGTTCCAACCGGCAACGCGCCTTCCGGGAGTCCAACCGGAGAAGAAACTTCTGACGGGGCCGGCTCAGGTGATGGATTGGGTTTTGTAGGCGTGATGGGCTGAGTCCTGTCATCCGTGGATGGAAACGGTGCGGGTCCACCCATGATCGGATTGGTACTCGCTTCCGGAGTCGGTTCAGTTGCAGCCGCAGCAGGTGATGATTGCGACTGCGATTGCGCCATCCAATCGATCATCGTGTTGCTGTCGACAGGCTTGAAAAAGAGTCGCTCCCCTTCTCTGACTCTTCCGTAGAATGGAGTCATATCCTCCCGGCTGCAGAATGCGCTGGGAAAAACGCCAAACCTGGTTGCGAGATGATCGCGAAAATCAAAAATTTCGTTGCCGTTTTCGGAGGTAAACCCGGCAACCATATAGCTGATATGATCCAAATCCTGAACGGCTTCAAAGGCCGCTGCAGGTGAAGGAAAGGAATGGATCACATCCACTTTTCCTGAAAGGTCTTTTTCCAATTCAGACCTCTCCAGATCAGAGGAATCGATAAGTAGTAGTATACGCTCAGATTGCATCAAGGCTCGTTCACGGGTTGGATGGTGCTGGGAACAGGGTGTTTTCAGGCCCTGAAATATTTTCGGACCCCGGCGGGGGCGGGGACATTTCCTCCATTCGAAGCTGCATTAGCACCTCCGGCATCGCAATCCTATCCTGCAATTGGTCGCGATAGTAAAGCTCAATCACATAACCGTGATATTTCCGATCCCCAAGTTCCTTTTTCTGCTCTTCGTTAAAAATCGGCTGATGATAAAAAACTTCGATCTCCTCGAGACCCTTATCCTGCCAATCATATGGTTCCGTGGGAAATTTTTCGAGAGTATCCGCAGTGGAAGAATCAATCTTTTTCCCGTCAACGATATCGTAAAAATAAACCAGCATCGCCATATCCATTCCGGAGGGGCGAACGGCGGGGTCACCCGCAATATGCACCTGAAGCGAAACCCATTGCCCGTCACCGTCATCCGGCTGCTCATTCACCCGCACTTCCTCGATTTTCAGAATCTTGGCTGACGACCCGGCGGCGGTTGCGCCTTCCCCTTTCAGGGCCCGGTCCGCGAGAGTGTAATATTTACCGGCCACAATAGGGCCCAGTGCGACCACTTTTTCCCAGTAAGAATTGGCCTGCTCATCCAGCCCCATCTGACTGAAGGTTCCTGCCAACTCACTCAAAACCATAGGATGATCCGGTAACGCAGTCTCCGCTTCGCGAAAATCCTTGAGCGCTCTCGGCATATTTCCGCTGGCCCGATGCTCTTTTCCCATCGCCACGAGACGTTCCAGAAGCGGATCTTCAATCCGACTGACGGAATCTGCAGCTCCGGCCAGAGATTCTCCCAAATTACCCACGGCCACCGGTCCAATCATACTGGGTTCCGGAATAATCGAAGGAGAGCCGGATGCATTTGTGATCGGCATGTTGGAGAATTCAGAATCCCCTTCTCCCGCTGCTGCTGCACCTGTCACTATTGGAGGGTCAGTCGGTCCAGCACCCACCAGAGCCGGTGGCACAGGTGTTTCAAACGGAATGACATCCTGGCTGTTGTTTCCTACTGCATTACCAATGTTCGTGTTGGTAACCGGCGGCGCAATCGGAACCAGCGGCTGATTCTGCGGAGCCGGAACAACTAATGGGGTCGGAGCTACGGCTACCTGATACTGAACAGCAGGCTTTGGCGTCCGTGTCAAAACCGCCCACCCTGCAGCGAATACCTGAAGAAACGCAATAAATCCGGTAATCCACATCGCAGAATTAAACGTCCGTCCATAGTCGGGTCTGGATGACAGGAGTTCTTCGGCCATAAATATTCAAATAATTCCACGACTCATGAATCTGCAGCCTTCAATTAATACGCATAGTTCATTTAGAAGAACTATCTGAAAACCAGGGAAACATGATCGGTGGGAGATTGCTAAGATAAACGGATGACAGTTAATTTCAACACCATCAAACCAGTGTTTTCTCATTGGTTTCCATTGGAATACGATCAATTTTTTGTAAACATTCCGAATATCTTAAAAAAAGGCTCAACATTCTTCGAAATTCGGATTACATTTTCCGTTCGGAAGGAACGCTTCAGTCGATCCTGCCAATTTCAATCAAGTAACAACCAACTAACTAACCGAAAGCCGTGAGCAGTCATTTATCCAGCGACATTCAGATTGAGGGCGACCTCAATTGTTCCACCGATCTCATTTTTGATGGTTCCATCAAAGGTAACATCAACTCCAAAGGGAGCCTCACCATTGGCCAGAACGCCACAGTGACAGGTGACCTCAAAGCCGAAAAGGCAATCATCGAAGGAAAAGTGAACGGAAACGGCGACTTCAGCCAATGCCGGCTCGCTCCAACTTCAGTGATTTCCGGATCTGTCAGCACGGTCAGCCTGCAAATGGAAGAAGGCGCATCACTCGCCGGGCAGTGCAAAGTGGGTAAAGCCAAAGCGTAAGCTTTTCGTATACCGCATACCTTTTCAAAACGACGCGTTCGGAATTCGTTCCGGCGCGTCTTTTTTGTGTCCTATTATTTACAAATCGCAATGGCGTTGGCTGCAGCGTGATTGTCAGAGTGGGTCAGACTGATCATGATTTCGGAAATGCCCACCTTTCCGGCAAACGCAGCCCCGTCCCCGGACATGACCACATAGGGTTTCCCGACCTTGTCGCGGAGGATTTCCATATCGTTCCAGCTCAAATCCGCCCCGATCCCCGTTCCAAAAGCCTTGGCGATCGCCTCTTTCGCCGCAAATCGTGCCGCATAATGACGGGAGGCAAACTTCATACGTCTGCAATACTCCTGTTCAGCGCGCGTAAATACGCGATCCAGAAAACGGTCGCCGTATTTCTCGATGGAATCCTCGATTCGCTCTGTTTCGACGATGTCGATTCCGATGCCGTAAATTTCCATATCAATCGCTTAGCGAACTAGCTGAATTCCCTCACGATCAATGAAATCCAAATAACGATCATCGTCAGCCAGCCGAGCGTCAATCCCGAGGAAAGAATCATTGCCAGCCACCAGCGGAATTTTCCACGGGGAACAAACCCTCCCGGGCTCTTCCGATTTTTTAATAGAACAAATACTGCCAATGGAGCGGTGAATAGACTCACCGGAAGCAGAAACAACGAAAGAGCCAGGGCCCGATTGTCATGAAGTTGAGTCTTGGCCTGAAAATCCGTCTCTTTCTTTTTCTCACGCAAATGGTGGAGGCAGGGCATGCAGTAAGTGCTTCCAACCCAATCAACTGCAGCTTTGCTGGAGAGAAAGCTTCCGCACTCATCGCAAATCATCTCCGCCTTCAGATCCGGGTAGAAAACGCAGGTGGCATCCCCTTTATGGGAAAGTGAAGGTTTCACGATCACTTCAGGTTCGCGAAAATAGCGGGGAAATAAATGGAACTTCGAACTTGTCCCGCAAAGCGAGCAATCTTGTTCGGAAAAGCTTGCTGCCGAAGGAATGACAAAGGTCACTCGACACTTCGGACATTGGAGACCGAATCCGGTTTCACCACTGGCTGTAACATCTTCTACCATACTCACTATTTCTTCACGACACGCGTGGCAGAGATCCGATCATGCAAAGCTCTCTTTTCAGAATCAAACGCAGCCATCCAATATACCCCGGAAAATACTGCTGATAGAACCAGGGCTACAGCCATCGCTCCGGCAAATGCCGAAAACCCCAGCGCCGGCCTCTCCCCGTTCACGAGAGCCTCGGACGATCCCACTCCGATCATCAGGACAAGGAGGACCACAATGGGAACCTGCATAATCAGATTATTGAGCGGTTTTTTGCAAAGCCATCTTACAAACGCTCTCGCATAACTCACCTTTGATCCATCCGGATTCACCACTTTGGCTCCAATGGCCATCTTCCCGAGGGTGCCGCCATATTTTCCCACCATCCAGGTCTCGTAAAAAATACTGATCGCCAGCACAAGCAACATTCCGATCCCGTAACCAACCAAGGCCATCCCGCCGACGAACTCGTCACTCGCTAATTCAGTCGCGGAAAATCCACCTGCCAGCATAACCGGGCCATAAATACAAATCTGAGATGGAATGACTTTCACAAAATAATCAATCGTCGAAGACAGCACCCGCCACCAGAATCCTATGTAATCCATGGAATTCTCCGTCGCATCTTTCACGTTGCTGATGCCGGTTTCCATCAGGCTCTGGACAAAGCCATCCTTTTGATCCACCCCGATCAGTGCTTCGCCATAGGGCATCATTTCATTGATGGGATATAGCTTTTTCGAAAAAGCACAAACCCCGTATTCAACCGGCAAACCTTCCTCGTCTTTTCCAAAAAATTCGGATGCGAGAGTGCCAAGCGTCCTCCATTCAGGAAGACCCTCTTTCCAGATCAGCGAATCTGCATTGAGCAATTCTTCAGAATTGAGGCGAAGGATTTCCTCCTCATCGACGGGCCCCTGCTGCTTTCTCTGAGAATCTGTGTAAAACCAATCCGCCATAAAGTTACTGCTCGTAAATTCTTCTCCGATACCTTGCGAAAGTAAATATTAAATCTCCCGGATCACCCTCCCTGAACCGGCGGCATCAAAGCCACTTCATCTCCGGCTCTGATTTCCAGATCACGATCCGCATACTCGCAATTCACTGCCACCAACAAACTTGTGTCCCAGGAGGAAAGGCCTTCATACTGCGAAAAAAGTTCGCTAAGCAAGTCTGCCACCGTCGTTGGCGACTTGCCCAGCGTGTATTCCATCTCATTTGCCCCCGCAATATCACGGAGCACAGAGAAAAAGAGAAGCCGAATCGTCATGGGTCAAAATTGTTCCGGCGTTTGCCTAATGAATGAATTCAGGTTTCAGCACACCGATAACGGGCAAGTTCCGGTATTCGCCGTCGTAGTCCAGTCCATACCCCACCACGAATTCATTTCCGACTTCGAACCCATAATAATCCGCCGTCACATCAGCAGCACGTTCCACTTTTTTTGAAAGCAACACCGCTACTTTCATTGAAAGCGGATTTCCTTCTTTAGCGAATCGATCCATGATCGCCCTGAGGGTCCGCCCCGAATCCAGAATGTCATCGAGAATCAGAATATGACGACCATCGAGGTGCGGCATGCGGTCCTGATGAAAAGTCACCGTTCCACTGCTGGTCGTCCCGCTTCCGTAACTCGACACACTCAGTGAGTCGATTTTCATAGGCAGATGCACCTCACGAATCAAGTCAGCCATAAACAGCATCCCCCCCTGAAGAATCGTCACCATCGTGAGTGGTTTCCCCTTATAATCCGCTTCAATCTCCCGCCCCATTTCCGCGATGCGACGGAGAACCTCCACTTTGTCGAAAAGGATATGATCAAGACGTTGATACAAGTCTTCAGGCGGTTCTGGTCCGGATTCGGCACTCATGGTCAGTAAAAAAACAGGATCCTATTTCTCAACAATCCAGATGTTGCGATAGAACACCGGATTTCCATGGCCCTGAATATAGATAGGCCCCGGTTCCGGAGCCAGCTTCAATCCGGCACCACCTGTTGTCTTGGGAAGTTCCTGATCCTTATGGACCTCCACCCCGTTCAACCGAACGCTCATCGACGCAGGCTTGGTCAATTTCCCCGCATCGTTGAACTCAGCAGTGGTGAAATCGACGTCATAGGTCTGCCAGGTCAGCGGAGGAAAACACATATTGAGCTTCGGTGCCGCAATTTGGTAAATGCCGCCAGCCTCGTTATTTTTCCCTTCGAGTCCAAAAGAATCCAGCACCTGAGTTTCGTAGCGATGCTGATGATACACCCCGCTGTTCCCCCGGCCCTGGCCACGGGCCTTTGGCTTGTAGGGTGTCCGGAATTCCAAATGCAGTGTGTAGCTCCCGAATTTTCTCTTCGTCTTGATGTCGTTGTTGCGGAGTAAGCCATCGACAACTTCCCCTTTTTCCCAGGCATCCGCGTCGGTTCCGTCGAAAAGAATAATGGCTCCTTCTTGAGCTTTTGCTCCGAGCGTGGCGCTTTTTCGTTCGACCCGGGAAAGACTTCCGACTTCCTCGCCTTTCATCTTCAAGGCGAGAGATCTGCCCTTAATCACGGCTTCAGTGATTTTATCCTGAGAACTCAAAGTAGCGATACCGTCTTTTAATTCCCCCGTCAGATGGATCCTCTTCTTTCCTTTTTCAAAACCGAGTCCCGGAAATCCCCCTTCCAATGCATAAGCATCCAGTTTTCCATCTCCCATTGCAATCACCTGCACCGCCCACGCCTGGCCTTTTTCAGCAATTCCATACTCGCCCTGCACATCGAACAGTGGATCTTCTTTGGCAGCGACCTCCGGATCTGTCCAGGTATCTGCAAAGATATACGAATTCAGGGACAATCCGACGACGGCCAACAACATTTTCAGGAATTTTTTTCTCATCTGGGTAAAGTATTCTATCTTGTAGCGGGAAACTATCACCCCCCTTCCAAAACCTCGAATGGAAAAATCATCTTCTAGCCCACCTATCGCCAGCATGCGTGAGGAATATCATGCCGGAACGCTCGGTAGAGACGACCTCGATTCGAATCCTTTTGCACAGTTTCAAACCTGGTTCGGAGAAGCTCGATCCGCCGATATCCGCGAAGCCAATGCGATGACTGTCTCAACAATCGGAGATGATGGTGCCCCCACCTCCCGAACATTGCTCTTAAAGGACTGCGACGAGACGGGATTTACCTTTTTTACGAACTACGAAAGCCGCAAAGCGAACGAGATCGCGGCGAATCCGAATGGCTCCATCCTCTTTTTCTGGAAGGAACTGGAGCGACAAATTCAAGTCCGGGGGACGATCGAAAAAGTTTCACGGGAAGAATCGGAGTCCTACTTTTTCAGCCGGCCCTACAACAGCCGCATCGGAGCCTGGGCATCCAAGCAGAGTAAAGTCATTCCCAATCGCGACTGGTTAAACGACCGAATCAAAGATTTTGCGGTGAAATTCCCTGAAACAGACGCTCCTGACTGCGTTCCGCTTCCGGATTTCTGGGGAGGCTATCGCCTCATTCCATCCAGTTTTGAATTCTGGCAGGGACAACCGGGGCGGAATCACGACCGGTTTATCTATTCGCGCTCAGAAAATAATCTGTGGGAAGCTCAGAGATACAGTCCCTGATCGAAAAAGATAGAGCGTTTAACGCTCATTTTTGAACGTTCAACCTTAAGTGTTCGAACTCGAATGTTCCCTGGGCAACCATCGTCCCTCCTTTGGGAGTAGCCCCAAAACAGAAAAAGCCGCCTGCTTGCGCAGACGGCTTTTCTCAAAATCGCTTAAGGAGTGGAAATTTTTTGGTTACACGACTCCCGGAAAACCTTGTTTGTTTGTGTTCGCGTAAATGCCGGAATTGCGGACAATTCCGGATTCAGGCTTATCGGGAGCTGATGAACTCACGCAGTTGGCTGTAAACAGGCTGAATATCTTCTTCAGTCCCGTTTTCTTGAGCAGCCATCACGTCAGTAATGCTATCAGCGATCGTGTTGCGAAGGCGTCCTACGGTTTCGATTCCCTTCCGGGTGATCTGAACCATAACCTTGCGACGATCATCAGCGGCATGAAGGCGCTGAACGTATCCAAGCTTCTCAAGGCGATCAACCAGGCCGGTAGCGGCTGCGGTGGAATGCCCCATCTTCTTGGAGATGTCGGTCATAGTGAGGTAATCCTCATTAGCCAGATATCCCAAAAGGAAAAACTGTGCGTATGACAGGCTTCCTTTGTTGAGTTCTTTTGACAGGTCCAATAAAAAGGACCGTTGGGCGAACATTATAAAGTCCGCGAGACGGTCGGCATTTTGCCCGACCCCTACTGTATTTTCTTCTGCTACTTGCATCATTTTCCTCCTTGCGATTGTGAGTAATTATAAAACTAATGATAATTTTAACCCTTCTTAGCCTTGGCGCAAGCTTTTATTAGGTTTTTCATAATTATCATACAACTAAACCCTTTAGGGATTAAAAGTTTTGTAAGAATATTCTCATATTTTTCTAATTTCGCAATATTAAAATGTAAATTTGCGTTTATTTTCAAACTTAGAGGCGTAATCGTCTCTTTCATATTATTAACGGCTGAGGGAGCCTTTCTCTGAGATGAATCGCTTTTGATTCCGGATTCTTTGCCCACTGAGCGGTTATAGGGTAAGAATAGGTCAAACACGGACAAATGAGATTTCTGCTGACAGAAGACTGCTGGGTGCTCGACGCCTTGAATGCCGCCGAGTGGCACTTTATCTGCGAATTGCCCGATATTGCATCAGGCGAGGGGCTTGCTGATGGCATCGAAGAACGGCTCTATCCTTCCCCGCTAGCTGAAGACGAACTGGTCGACGAAAACAGCTTTGATCAGCTCGAAGACTGGAATGACTATGTGAAGCCCGATTTAGAGCAAGGATTCAAAAATTCCCGCGAAGTGGTGAAGGATGACTTGGCACTGGTCACCAAAATCGAAATCGAAGAGCCCGCTGAGGATGAAGAAGACGTGGCCCCCATCTACTTCGATGGGGACCTTCGGCGGCTGGTGGTCTCAAAAGATCACACGGATCACTGGTACAGCACCCTGAACCAGGCCCGTCTTCTCTTAAACGAAGATCATGATCTCGCCGAAGATCAGGAGCGACTCATGATGATGATGGGAATGGAAAGCGATCTCCCGCCGGAAAAGGCTCTCGTGATGGCCCAATACGAAATGTATTCCGCAATCCAGAGCATTCTGGTTGAGAACGTAATGAATTGAGAGATCGCAAATGGAAGAGCCTCTCGCCATTGAAACAGAAAACGGTCGCTGGCAGATCCATCCCGGTGCCGAAAACGCGCTGAATTTCGAGCAGGGTGAGGTACTCCTTGCGGCGGCGAGAAAAATTCTACCGGCTGCCTACTCGCCCTATTCAAAGTTCAAAGTGGGTGCCGCGATCCAAATGGAGGAGTCAGAGGAGATTTTCACCGGCTGCAATATAGAGAACGCCAGCTATGGAGCGACGATGTGCGCAGAGAGGACCGCTCTTTTTTCCGCCGTTGCCGCCGGAGGTCGCAAAATTGTCGCACTCGGGCTGACACTTGATTCCCTGGACGAACCCGATCTTTCGCGCAGATCCCCTTGCGGAATTTGTCGTCAGGTTCTGAGCGAATTTGCCAGCTCCGACACGCTGATCTTTGTCGACAGCGGAATTCGCGGGGAAAAAACCTACACGGGCGATGTTCTCACGATGGACGACCTGTTGCCATGGCGGTTTCGTTTGGACGATTGAGAGGAAAGGCTCACTCGACCTCCATAGCAACAATCTCTATTCCGCTGAGATTCGGCGTTCCGATTTTCAATTCGAGCATTCCGTTCTTCGCAACCACGCCCTTCTCCATCTTTACGCTCCCCTTCAATGCACTCCTGTCGCACGAGGTCAGCTTGACGGTATAGGTTCCGTCCTTTAAGCCCTCGACTTTTACCTCAGTCACATCTTCCGCACCTGAAGCAGCCACCCACGGCCAGCCATCGCCTCCATCCATAAAGACAGAATGCCGGTAAAAGAGTTCCGGTTTTTCAGGAACGGTCGTTACCCGAATTTCCGGTGACGGTCCGCCGACACTGGGAAAATCCAGCCAGAGTGTGCCGTCATCCGTCTTGCGGTCTCCCGGGGCGCCGAAATTGATGCCTAGCCGTTTCATCTTTCCTGATATTTCCTCAAAGGGTTTCTCCCCCCACGAAGTCCATTGCTCAAAAGTTTCCGGCATACTCACCAAAGATAAGGCGGAAGGAAGAGGATAACTGCAGGTACACCCCTCGTAATAATATGGAATGTTAAGAACCCCGTTCGCCGGAATCACACTGTTCGTGCAACCTGAGCGCGGCCCACTGACATTGATCGTGCCGCTTTCGGAGCGCTTGTCATAAAAGGCAGCCGTGCCGGACCGCATCGTGTACATGTTTCCGTAATCAAATCCTCCGTCACATCCGTAGCTTTTCGGGAAAACGCGAGGCTCCTCCTCCCCGGTTAACGGATTGGTTCGCATTCCGTTTTTCGGCTGCTCCGGTTTCCAGTCATCTTTTTGCTGAGGAGGGCGATACTGACTTGGTTGAATCGTCGTCTTGTCGACTGTGCCAAATGACTGACGAAGCTCCGGCACTTCCTCCTTGGAAAATTGGCGCCCGGTATACACATCGGTAAACATCGGATCGAGAAGACGGTAATCGACTTTCCCCTGGCGGGTTGAGGCGTCAGTCCAGTCTTTCGAACTGGAAATCATAACGCCATCGATAAACTGCGGCTGTGGCGATCGCTTGAAATGCGCTACAGCATCATCGTACCAAAGTAAACCTACAGGAGCCTTCACCAACTCATCTGCACTTTCCGTCCAGGCTCCTGTGTAATTTGTGGACCCTTCAGGAGCGCCTGACTTGGTAATAAGCGTATGCCCCTCTTTTTCTTCGATCAGGAATCCTTTCAAATCGGCAGATTCGGCAACTTCCTTCAAGGAAGCCGGGCCTACGATTTTCCCTCCGAATGGACGGACCGCATCGAGGAGTTTCCCCAGTTCTTTCGAGTCGACCTTCACGCCTTCAGAAATCACCATCAAATCTGCAAACCACTTCGGAAGCGGAAAATCGAGAGCGTTCCCCTGCTGCAGAGAGACTCGTTCCGCCGCAAAGGAAATACTGTGACGCAATTGACGCATCACCTCGGCATCCTCAACCAGTCCGAAGATTTTCAATTCAGTGTTGCCTGCGAGATCGCTGAGGAATTCCGCATCATCATCCCTGACTCCAATGAAACAGGCGTATCCCTTTTCAATACCTGACAGCTTCCGAATTTTTTCCGCCTTTTCATTAGCCCGATGATTCCACTCATGTCGCGCCTCATGAATAATGGGAATCCCTTCACCTTCTTTTTCTCCGAGACAATAAATCGAGCCATCCATTGTCGTGACGAACAGATCCCCACTTCCGGCGATGACTGAATGAACTTTTCCATCGATCTCTGGAAATGAATCCGTAAACCGGATCTCCGCTTTCCCTGCCCGGATCGTCGATCGAATCTCCGGCAGTCCTTCACTGCGGGGTTTGTCCTCATGACGCTTCGCGTTGACCTCTTCGTCAAAAAGCAAACCGCGCCGCTTCAGCTTTTGCTCCTCCATTGCCGCAGGAGTCGAGGCAAACCATCCTCCGGGTTTTCGCCCGGCCTCCGGTAATTGGAAATCCAACAGCTTCCCCGTCGCCAGCTCAAAGCGCGCCGGATAGGCATTACTGCTCGGCACGATGAGGTCCCCTTCGTCCACTAACAAATACCCCTGAGGGGCCAAGCCACCAAAAGCTTCCGCATTGTGCGGCTGCGCCCCATAAATGTGACTGCAGCTGTCATTAATCCAAATCTGCTCGCCGGTTTTTGCATCAAGGCAATACACAAAAACGCCTTCCAGGGGCCAGACACCTGCTGCGAAATATACGCGACCATCATGCAACACAGGACCTCCTCTGACCTGTCTCTTATACACATCTGACGCTGCCGACGAA
>OJCB01000643.1_pt1 | contig 12763 bp, 9 predicted proteins | sample 1591501 | NCBI WGS metagenome assembly OJCB01 (sample SAMN05416813, study PRJEB24817) | seawater metagenome | isolation source: Sea water | place: Canada:Atlantic | collected 2013-07 | reverse complement strand
TCTACACTATCCTCTTCGTCGGCAGCGTCAGATGTGTATAAGAGACAGGCTATGGAATGGAAGTGTAGTCATTCCTTCGCCGTAAGGTGACCATCGAGGGCCTTCTGTTATGCGGGAGTTCATAGCGGTTGTTCAGTTCGCGGAATACACAGGAGTTACGGAAAGAGAGTTTGAGGAGTAGAAGCTCGTCCGTCCAGACTCGGGTAAAGTCCTGCTCAGGAAATGCCGGGCATCTTGGACGAGAGTGATCGGGAAAACAGAGTTGACCGCGTCCCTGTTTATTCTTCAACATTCCCACGCCCTTCGGCTATCGTGTCCACATTCCATGCACCACCAAAAATTTCTTTCCCTCTTCAAGCAGATCCTCTCGACACCAACGGCGCCGTTTCATGAGTATCAAGTCGCGGCGGTGATTCGGAAGCGATTGGCGGAGATTCCGGCGGTGACGGTTTTTGAAGATTCCTACGGAAACCTGATCGCTCACTACAAGACGGGCAAAAGCAAGCCACACCTGGCTTTCGGGGCGCATATGGATCACCCGGGTTGGGTGAAGCACGAGGGAAAAGAAGAATTTCTTGGTTGGGTTCCCAAGGAGCGGTGGGATACCCATCCGGTGGAATGGTTCGGTGAATTTGGAATGTGGAAACTGTCTCCTTTCAAAGTCAAAGACGGTCAAATTCACAGTCGGGTTTGCGATGATCTTGTCGGATGTGCTGCGATCATTGCGCTTTTTCTCGAGCTCGAAGCCAGTGGAAAGGACGCCAGTGTCTACGGTATTTTTACCCGGGCCGAAGAAGTGGGATTTGTCGGTGCGGTCGAGTTGGCGAAAAACTGGCCGCTACCTGAAGGCGTTCGCTTTGTCTCTCTCGAAACCAGCGCGGCCCGTGGCGGTGCCGAAATGGGCAAGGGGCCGGTTATTCGTGTTGGCGACCGGATGAGTGTCTTCGACGACGGGGTAACGGCAGAACTCGTCGATGCCGGGACGGAAGAGAAAATTGATCATCAGCGAGCACTGCTCGATGGAGGATCCTGCGAGGCCACGGCGATGAATGTATTTGGAATCCCTGCCGCCGGGATTTCGGTGATCCTGGGCAACTACCACAACTGCCCGCCGAAGAAGGGAATTGCCGAGGAGTTCATCGCACTCAGTGATGCCAAAAATTTGGTGAAGCTGATTTCGGTGACGACCTTGAGAATGGCCGACAGCAAGGCTTCGTCGAGCTCGAAAGCGAAGTTAAAGAAACGGCTCGAAAAGCGAGTCCGCGACGGGAAAAAATACTGGAAGTCAGCGAAGGGCTTGTGGGAAAATTCGTAGAGAAAGTGGAAACACTGTCTTTGGCTTCGGTGTCCAAACTGGTCCCGGTTTCGCTACCTTCCTGCTACACCACCTGGCCGCCTTCCGGAACAAATTCGTCTTCAAAGTAGAGTCGATATCTTCCAAGTCTCGAACGCAATTTCAGATCACTGTTGAAGGCCTTGGAAAGAGTGAACGAATTTAAGGCACGTCGCTTTTCGCCCTGGGAAATCATTTCACCTTCTTTCAGGATCAGCGCGTGCGTAATCGAGGGAACGATTTCCTCAACGTGGTGAGTCACCAGAATCAGCGATTTGAAAGTCCCCTTCTTGATCAACTCTTCGACAAAATTCAGGAAGTGTTCACGGGCGACAGGATCGAGTCCGGCACAGGGTTCGTCGAGAATGAGAAGATCCATCCGCTGCGCCATCAAGGCACGTCCGATAAGGATCCGCTGCCTTTCACCCTGCGACATGTAGGCCCAGGGCTGGTGGCGGATGTTCTCGCAATTCACGCGGGAGAGAACTTTTTCCGCTGCTTTGAGGTCCGCTTCACTCTCCGTCTTCTCCCAGGAATTGACGACCGCATTTCTGCCGGAAGCAATGATCTCAATCGCCGTTTCGGCGGGATCGATCTGTTGAGAAATGCTGCTGCTGACGAATCCAATTCTTTTTCTCCAGTCGTCCCAGTTCTGATTGGCAGAATTCACCGCATCTTCGCGGCCTTTCATCTCACAGGTTCCTTCCGTTGGCGTGAGGTAGCCCATTAAAACATTGAGCAATGAGGTTTTTCCCGAACCGTTTCCACCCAGAACCACCCAGTGTTGTCCTTTCTCCACGTTCCACCAGACATTCTCCAGAATACGTCGACCGTTTCGTTGAACAGTCACGTTTTCCATCGCTACAACGGTTTGATTTGCCATGTCGAAAGGCTAGCGGATACCGATAGATTTTCCAGTGCCAAAGCTTAAAATTTCAGGTAGCTTTGATAGGATGAAAAGCAGAAGATTTAAACGCGCAGGGTTGGATCGGTGAGCAAACAGGGTTGAATCGTGGCGAAGAGTAAAAGCTGGAAAAAGAGTTCAGGAATCATCGTTATCGTGATCTTGCTCATCGCCTGGAATCTTGTTGAAAGGGACAATGGCGAGCCCTATGCCGGTATCGACCTGTGGGTCAATTCGGAAGAAAAGGATGCCATTGATTCTATGAGCGCCCAACTCAGAGACTTCATTGTCAGTGAAGTGGATTTTCAGGATCGCCCGTTTTATGAATGTATGAATGAGTTGGAGGAAATCTGTAACCGTCACCTCTCGGGGGCAGATCCCTTCAGATTCAGGTTTGCGGAGGGGATTGACATGGACTCGCCCATCACAGCGAGTCTGGCAAATGTTCCCATAATTGAGGCGATTCGGTATACGGCGAGGAAGAATGACTGCTACTATCGTTGGATTGGGGAAGGGGTTTTAGACATTGCGCCCCGTTCCCTGCAGTCGAAAAGAGGGGAGGGTATTTTCAAAGTCGGGAATCATGTTTTTCCGGCTGCACAGGGCTTGGGACCCATTGATGTAAAGAAAGAGTTCGAAACTATTGGTATCGATTTTGAGGAGGGGGATGTGGCGGACTATTATCCGGGGAAGCGAATACTGTGGGCGTCGGCCACTTATAATTCAATGGATGCTATCGGAGACTATTGCTCGTCCATGAGTGCGTTTGAGCCACCCGGTTTTTTCGAGAGGGTCCGGAATCGTGTCCGCGAAGTTTTCGGGAAAATGGCTATCTTTCCGCAATCTACCTCAATGATCAATTCTCTTCCGGTCCCGGGAGCGATGCGGTAGCTTACCCCCCTCACCATGTCGTCTTATTCTCAAAGATCAGCCTGCTGCTTCGCCTTCGCTATTTTGTTCGTGAGTAATTCTGCGGCGCTTTCGGCGGAGATCGAGTTCAACCGGGATATCCGCCCCATTCTTTCTGACAACTGCTTCTTTTGCCACGGCCCCGATGCAGCGGAACGGAAAGCGGATCTGCGGCTCGATACTGAGGACGGAGCGAAAGTGGATCTGGGAGGATACGCGGCGATTGTTGCGGGAAAACCGGACACCAGTGAATTGATTTCCCGTATTCTGGATCACGATCCGGATTCGATCATGCCGCCGCCGGATTCGGAACGGACTCTCAGTGATGAGGAAAAAGACAAGCTCAAGCGCTGGATTGAACAGGGAGCAGAGTGGCAGCAGCACTGGTCGTTTGAGGCACCGGTGAAACGCGATTTGCCGATCGTTTCAGAGAAGGGTTGGCCGAAGAATGAAGTGGATCAATTTGTCCTGCATCGAATCGATAAAGCAGGCATGAAGGCTTCGCCGGAAGCCGCACAGGAAACTCTCCTTCGGCGAATAACTCTCGATCTGACCGGGCTTCCTCCGACTTTGGCCGAGCTGGAAAATTTTCAGAGCGACACTTCGGAAAACGCATTTGAAAAGGTGGTCGACCGGCTGATGAAGTCTCCGCGATTTGCCGAGCGAATGACCTGGCAGTGGCTGGAGGCGGCGCGTTACGCAGATACCGACGGTTATCAGAATGATGGACCGCGTGAGATGTGGCGTTGGCGGGACTGGGTGATTGAAGCGTACCGCCGCAATCTTCCTTTTGATCAATTCACTGTGGAACAGCTGGCGGGGGATCTTTTGCCGGAGCCGACCGAAGAGCAACTCATCGCGACCGGGTTCAACCGGAATCATCGCTACAACTCGGAGTCAGGTCTCGTGCTGGAAGAGTTTCTTCTCGAAAATGCGGTCGACCGGGTCGATACCACCTCGACGGTCTGGATGGGGCTGACAGTTGGATGTGCGCGTTGTCATGATCACAAATACGATCCGATTTCGCAGAAGGAATATTATCAGCTGGTGTCTTTTTTCGACAAAGTCCCGGAGTCCGGTCGCGCCATCAAAATGGGGAACTCCGAGCCGTGGATCAAAACGCCGACTTCCGATCAGAAGGCGACCCTAGAGGAGAAAAAATACCAGCTGAAAAAGGGGGAGGATGCCTTTGCAGCTCTGCGACCACAGTTGGATTCAGCATTGGCGAAATGGGAAGTCGGTAGTCCAAAAATCGACAAAGTATTCCTCGACGAGTCCCTCAGCGATCACTTTGCCGTCGATAAGCCTGTCATTGCCGATGGCAAAGCACCGGTGAGCATGGAGAAAAAGGTGTCCGGGATCAGTTCCAACCAGCGCCTGTCGATTGCCTTCCGGATGACTCCGGAAACGGTTGCGGAAGGCGCAGTTCTTTCCAACGAAATTCCGGGGACCACTCGCAAGGGATTTATGGTCTGGTTTAAGGACGGGCATCTTCGCTTTTCCATCATCTCAAGATGGATCGCCGGAGTCGCCACTTCGGAAACCGTCGAAAAGTTTTCCCCGGGCAAAGAAGTGCACATCACCCTGAGCAATGACGGAACTCAGCGGACAAAGGGAATGCAAATTTTGGTAGATGGTGAGCCCGTTGAAACCAGGGCAATTCACAATACCAACAGCAATGTGATGGGCGCTGACAGCGGTCACATTCTCAACGTTGGCGGGAGCAAGCACCTCGCGAACTGGAAGGGGCAGGTCGCTGATCTCCGATTTTATGCCGGGAAAACTTTGCTGCAGGATGAGGTGCAATTGCTCGCCGAGAGGAGATCTGTTTCTGAAGTTCTGGCTTTGGCGGCGGAAAAGCGCAGCCCGGTTCAGCAGCGGAAACTGGAATGGTATTTCATCGCCAATGCTTCGCCGGGCCCGGTGAAAAAAGCGGCGGATTCGGTTCGTTCCCTGCGAAAAGCTCTCCTCAAATACGAAGATTCTCTTCCAACAACGATGGTGATGGAAGAAGCGCAGTCCACCGACCCGACCTGGTTGAGAGTTCGCGGCGAATATCACAATAAAGGCGAAGTCGTAGAACCGGGGGTGCCGGATGCGTTTCCCGAATTAGAGGATTCGTTTCCTGAAAATCGTCTCGGCTTCGCAAAATGGCTGGTCAGTGGGGAGCATCCTCTGACCTCCCGTGTCACGGTGAATCGCTATTGGCAGATGCTCTTCGGCACCGGGCTCGTGAAAACTGCGGAAGATTTCGGATCGCAGGGCAGTCTGCCTTCGCATCCGGATTTGCTCGATTGGCTCGCGGTCGATTTTGAAGAGAATGGCTGGGACATCCGCAGCCTTTTGAAGAAAATGGTGATGAGCGCGACCTACCGGCAGTCCTCGGAAATTTCGGCGGAGCAACTGCAGAACGATCCGGAAAACCATTTCCTGGCCCGGGCTCCAAGGCTCAAGCTGTCCGGGAATGCCCTGCGTGATCAGGCTTTGTTAGTCAGTAATTTGCTAGTCGAGAAACAGGGTGGTCCTTCCGTGAAACCTTACCAGCCGGCGAGACTTTGGAAAGAGGCCAGCAATTTTACCTACAAGCAGGACAAGGGCGAAAACCTCTATCGACGCAGTCTCTACACCTATTGGAAAAGGACTCTCGCTCCGCCATCGATGGCGGTTCTCGACACAGCCGACCGCGAATGGTGCTCCGTCCGACCCAAGCGGACCAATACGCCGCTTCAGGCGCTCACTTTGATGAATGAGACCGCATTTGTCGAATCGGCGAGAAAATTCGGTGAACGTGTCTTGAAGGAAGGTGGCGAGGGTATCGAATCGAGGGTCAAATATGCCTTCAAGACAGTCACTTCAAGGAATCCGTCTGCCCGTGAACTGGAAATTTTGAAGAATGGATACACCAGATATCTCGAAGAATGCGGCAAAGATCCTAAATTCACTCAAAAAATCACAAAAGTTGGAGAATCAGTAGCTGACAAAAAGATCGATCCGGTGGAACTTGGTGCTGCTACTGCTCTGGCAAATATGATATTAAATCTGGAGGAAGTTTCGGTCAGAGAGTGAAATGATCTGACTGCTTTTTCCGCGTAAACGAAACATGAATAAACTTCTCAAAGACCTGCCTGCGATATCGGCGTCCCGCTATCTGGACTCCCGTCGCCGGTTTTTGGGGCAATCGGCTGCAGGTCTCGGTGGACTTGCTCTCTCGGGTCTGGGAGGTCATTCGGCCTTTGGTGCTTCCCGGAAAAACGAAGAAATTGCAGGGAGTTTTCAGAGTATTGCGCCGAAGGCAAAACGGGTCATTTATCTTTTCCAGTCGGGAGGTCCGCCGCAAATGGATCTCTATGATTACAAGCCCACGCTGAATCAAATGCACGGGCAGGATGTCCCGGATTCAGTGTTCAATGGGCAACGCCTCACCGGTATGTCATCGGGGCAGGCAAAGTTTCCTGTCGCGAAATCGATTTTCCGTTTCGAACAGCATGGGAAAAGTGGCGCGTGGCTTTCCGAGTTGATGCCTTACCTCGCTGAGGTGGTGGATGATATCGCTTTCGTGAAGTCGATGCACACCGAGGCGATCAATCACGATCCGGCGATCACCTTTCTCCAGACCGGATTTCAGATTGCCGGTCGCCCCAGCATGGGAGCCTGGGTGAGTTACGGGCTTGGCAGTGAGAATGAAAATCTCCCTTCTTTTGTGGCGATGTTGTCAGGCAATGGACAACCGCTCTACGACCGGCTTTGGGGTCCCGGGTTTTTACCCTCGAGGCATCAGGGGGTGCGGTTTCGGTCCGGAAAAGATCCGGTTCTTTATCTCAATAATCCTGATGGTTTTTCGAAGGAGCTTCGCAGGGAAACCCTCGACGATCTCAATTTGTTGAATCGCGAAAGACTTGAAGCAGTTGGTGACCCGGAAATAGAGACTCGCATTGCCCAGTATGAAATGGCCTACCGGATGCAGTCTTCGGTTCCCGAGTTGACCGATGTTTCCTCCGAGCCGGAATCAACTTTTGAACTTTACGGAGATGATGCCCGCAAGCCGGGAACGTATGCCTACAACACCTTGATGGCTCGTCGACTCGTTGAAAGGGGAACACGTTTTGTGCAGCTCTTCCATCGCGGATGGGACACTCACGGGAATCTTCCAAAGACTCTGGGAGCGCGATGTCGTGAGACCGATAAAGCGACCACAGGGTTGTTGAAAGATCTGAAACTGCGGGGGCTTCTCGACGACACGCTTGTGATCTGGGGCGGGGAATTCGGACGGACAGTGTATTGTCAGGGTGATCTCGCTCCGCAGAGTTACGGACGCGATCACCATCCGCGCTGCTTCACCACCTGGATGGCTGGTGGCGGGATCAAAGGGGGTGTCACTCACGGGAAGACCGACGACTACAGTTACAATGTGGTTGAAGATCCCGTTAGTGTTCACGATTTTCACGCGACAGTTCTGCATCTGTTAGGGGTTGATCACGAGAAGTTGACCTTTAAATTTCAAGGCAGGCATTATCGCCTGACTGATGTTCACGGGAAACTTGTGAAACAAATCCTGGCCTGACTCGGATTTTTTCAGGATTGACTCGTTCATGGTGGCGTGTTCTCACGAAAACATGCTTCGGTGAGTTGATTATGATTGTGCGATACTTTTTCCAAACAGTTCTGCTTTGTTTCTTCTCGCTGCCAGTTCTTCTCATGGCGGAGGATGGAATTGCCAACGTGGTTCCTAATTTCAGTGCGGAACAAACGGATGCGGATCTGCCGGCCGGATGGGGATTTTATTCATGGAAGGAATCGCAGGGAGTGCTCGATAATGAGTTTTCCTTCGACGGATCCAAAAGCCTGAAACTCAGCGGTTTGAACGGAGGGTGGGGTGCAAAGGTCCCTGTTGAGGGGAAGAAGGTTTATCAATTGTCCTTTAAATACCGGAGCGTTGGCGGTCCCTCGACGATCATTGCCTATGTGCGCGATTTGGAATCGGAAAAAAGTAAGCGGGTGTTGCTCTATCACACCAAGCCGGCGGTTCCCGCCTCGGCAAAGAGTCGCTTTGTTAACGGTAGCTATTTAGAAGGCGCGGATGAAAATGGCTGGGTGCATTTTGATTCCGGAAGTTTTGTCACGAATGAAGGGATGGGGCCTGCGAGCCTGTTGATTAAATTGCAGAGTAAAGACCCGAATGCGACAGCCTGGCTCGATGCCATCGAGATCACGGCTTTACCAAAACGGGAAGTGCCTGACACTGCCAGAATTTTGACTCAGATCAAAGGCGCAACGATTTGGCAGGAAGATGAAAATCGAAAAATATTTCCGGACAGCAAGCTTCCCGGGAAAGAGGCGAATGGTCCTGTGAGGGTGGATCTCGCTCAAGGGGAATATGGATCGTTTCAAATTGCGGTGACTCCTGATGAGGCGCTCCATCAAATCGGCTGGACCTGGGCGGATTTTCCCGAAGCCGACATCACCTTAGCTTGTCGCAAGGTGGAAATGGTTCCGATGAACCAAGTGCACGGGCCCTTTGGAACTCTTGGTCTGAATCCCGATCCGCTGACGGAGAAGCTACCGTGCGACATTGCGGGGGAAACTCATCAGGCGTTTTGGTTTACCGTCCATGCACCTATTGGTCAGGAGCCGGGGATTTACCAAAACACTTTGGTTCTTGATTCTGAAGGAGAAGAAATGTGCAGCGTCCCGATGGAAATACGGGTCCGCGATTTTGCCCTGCCGCAGAAACCCTCGATCGATGTGCACTCCGGTTTCCGGGCTAGTCTGGTGCGTCTTGCAGAAAGTGGCGACATTGATACAGCTATTCGCCGCTACTACCGAAGCTACTTCGAACATCGCACGAGATGCGCTCCTGCCGTTTCCGTTGGAGTGCGTGTGTCAGGGGAAAAAGTAGAAGTTGATGCGGAGAAATTTATCGAACATCTCACTTTCATGAACGAATCGTTCGGCCGTAGGCCCTACTTTTTGCCCAGTCTGTGGATTGGTCATGAAGGACACAGAATGCCCGCTGACGAGAAATGGAAAGGGCAGAGAATTTTCGCGAATGCCGAACTGACAGAGCTGGAACCAAGGTTCGAGACACTTTTTACCGACTACATGAACCAGTTGGTAAGCGCTATGAAAGCCGCGGACCTTTTCCACGAACCGATCGTGCGATTTATTGATGAACCCGATCTTGATGACGCGACGACGATCAACGGCATTCACAGCATCGCGACTCTCCTGAAGGGGATTGATCCCGCGATCACCGTTTCCCTCACTGCGACGCGCCCGCAACCTGAGTTGACTGATGTCATTAAACTTTGGACGCTCCACACCGATGCCTGGGATCGAAACCTTCCCCTCATCGCTGTGGCGCGTGAAAAAGGCTGTCAGATCAGTGTTTACAACAATGGCGTCAACTATCCGGAAAACAATCCGATCCGGATACGACTCTGGCCGTGGCTGCTGAAGAAATACGATGTCGATGGCAGCAATTCCTGGTGGGGAACAGTGTGCTGGCGGGGGGATGTGGAAAAGCCCTGGACGGGTGGAAAGACCAACTCAGGGGTTCTGCTTTACCCGCCGCGCGATGAGAGCGAGCACGGTCCGATTGAAACGGTGCGGTGGGAACTTTTTCGACAGGGGCTTCAGGATTATGAGTATATCCACCTGGCGGAACAGTTGGTGGAAGAGCTTGAAGCGAAAGGCAAAGTTGAGCTCGCCAGGGCGGGGAGGGAGGCGGTGCAACAAGCTCTCAGCCTCGTCGAGCGCTGGCCCCGGGTGCGTCCGGCGAATGATCGACCCTATACGCTCGACGTGACTAAACTTGCGGCAGCGAGAGCTGCTCTGGCGGATGCGATCGAAGCGATGCAGCAATAGAGAAAGGGATTTCGACTCGAGCGCGCCCTTGATCACGTGCTTTGTTCCGGCGGAGTCTTTCGTCAGTCTTGATGGCAACAACTATGAAAAACTTTGCCGTCACCTTTGTCGCTACATTCCTGGTAATTGCCCCGTATATCGAGGCGCAGGATCCTGTCGACATCGGTACACGCCGCGAACTTTTTATCGAAAGCGCATTGGTTGAGAAAATCGAGGGAGGCGCGCAATTTCGCATGCATTCCCCGGTCATACAGGATCTGGCGATGGTTCATGATGCGCCGTGGGAGGGCACCAGTTCGGGTTATCACACCATTTTTCGAGACGGAGACATTTACCGTCTCTACTACCGGGGGCTTCACATTGAGGTGACCGAAAAAGGAATCAGCCTCGGGAAGCACGAGCCATTTTACTGCATGGCTGAAAGCCGCGACGGAATTACCTGGACCCGTCCGGAGCTCGGGCTCGTCGAGTTCGATGGGTCGAAGAAAAACAACATTATCCTGAGCGGACCGGGAACGCATAACTTTGCGCCGTTCAAAGACAACAATCCCGACTGTCCCCCTGAATCGCGATACAAAGCCCTCGGTGGAGGACAAAAGGAATCCGGTGGTCTGCTCGCCTTTCAATCTCCGGATGGAGTGAACTGGACGCGATTGCAGGAGAATCCGGTGATCACAGTGGGAGCATTTGATTCACAGAATCTCGCTTTTTGGGATGAGACGATTGGGAAATATCGCGCCTACTACCGGGTGTTTTCCAAAGGAGTGACCGATGCAGAAACTTGGAAACCTGCCGGCGTTCGGGCAATCCGCACTGCGACATCCGATGACTTTATTTCCTGGAAGAACGACGCCGATCTTATCTATGAAGACTCTCCCGAGATGGAACTCTACACCAATCAGGTGCATCCCTACGTGCGTGCTCCGCATCTGCTGATCGGTCTTCCGACGCTCTATATTGAACGCGGGTGGTCGCCTTCGATGCGTGCGTTGCCGGATAAAAAGGATCGTGAGGCGCGCGCTAATGCTCACTTGCGATACGGGACTGCCTTGACCGAAGTCCAGCTGATGGCCAGTCGCGACGGTGTTCATTTCAAACGCTGGAATGAGGCTTTCATCCGCCCGGGAATTGAGCGCCCCGGTACCTGGCAATACGGTCACCTTTTTGCTTCCGACCATGCAGTGGTGACGAAATCCGCACTACCCGGAGCAAGTGACGAACTATCGATTTACGCAAGCGAGAGCGGTTGGCACGGCGACAGCAATGCTCTTCGTCGATACACCTTGCGACTCGATGGATTTGTATCGGTGAATGCTCCGATGAAAGGAGGGGAGCTGACAACACGAGCGGTGATTTTTTCCGGAGAAGAGCTCGAGCTCAATTTCTCAACGTCGGCGGCGGGATCATTGCAGGTGGAAATCCAGGACAAAGATGGCAAGGCGATCGATGGATTTGCAATCGAGGACTGCCACGAAGTTTTCGGTGACAGCACGGCGAGAACAGTGAGCTGGAAAAACGATGCCTCCGTAAAGAGCCTGATTGGAAAACCTGTTCGACTGCGGTTTTTACTCAAGGACGCTGATCTTTATTCCTACCGTTTCGTAAACACGCCTTAGCCGTTAACGACGGGTAAATTCGGATCGGCCTACTTGAGAAAAGGATTCGTAGCCTTTTCTTCCCCGATAGTCGTAGGCGGACCATGACCGGGTAAAACCTGGGTTTCATCAGCGAGTGGCCAGAGTTTTTCTTTGATCCCGCCGATCAATTGCTCGTGGCTCCCATTCGGAAAATCGGTTCGACCAATGCCTCCTTTGAAAAGAACATCTCCGCCGATGATTACTGGCTCGTTGTTCAACTGAAAGGTAAGGCTGTCGGGTGAGTGACCGGGTATGTGGAGTATGGATAGATCCAGCCCGTCAAGGCTCAGGTTCGTTTCTCCGGCGATGAGATGATCGATGGTGAATTCATCGACCGACATATCCGTTCCCATCATCTGAGAGAGACTGGAAATCAAGGTCAGTTCGTCAGTTGGTTCTGAGTGAGACCAAATCGGGCAGCCGAATTTCTGCTGAATGAGCCCGGCATCCAGGATGTGATCGTGATGCAAGTGAGTGAGGATTAATCCATCAATGGTTCGATTACTCTGAGAAATCCAATCAGCAACTTCTCCGGGAGCATCAAAAAGATACCGCTTTTCCCCAACGGTAACGAGGTACCCGTTGGTCTGGAACATTCCTCCGCAATAGACTTCGATCTCAAGCATGGGCGAACTGTAGATCAACTTCCGCGAAACTGCCTCGATTTTACGCTACCTTTAAGGAAAATCGAAGTTACATAATGGAACGCTAAACGAATTGCCCTATTGCTATGTCCTTGAAATTTGAATGCCCTCATTGTGAAGCCCGTCTTTCGGCGGAGCCGGAATTGTATCGTAAAGAAATCTCCTGCCCGGATTGTTCCAAGGATTTCATGGTTCCGACTCCGGAAGATCTGGTGGGAGAGGCGGGCAAAGTGAAATTCCTCTGTCCCTTTTGTAACCGGAAACTTTCGGCCGGTCCGGAACAGTTTGGAACAGAGATGCCCTGTCCCTTCACTGACTGCGAGAAGCCGCTGATGGTTCCGCGTCCAGAATGGAAACCTGTTCCCACAACACGTTTGCGATGAAGTTTCTTTTTACACTGGTAGCCCTCGGTCTCGCTCTTCAGACCCTGTCTCTTATACACATCTCCGAGCCCACGAGACCGAGGCTGATC
>OJCB01000642.1_pt1 | contig 12775 bp, 8 predicted proteins | sample 1591501 | NCBI WGS metagenome assembly OJCB01 (sample SAMN05416813, study PRJEB24817) | seawater metagenome | isolation source: Sea water | place: Canada:Atlantic | collected 2013-07 | reverse complement strand
TTTTTTTCAAGCAGAAGACGGCATACGAGATCAGCCTCGGTCTCGAGGGCTCGGAGATGTGTATAAGAGACAGGGATAGTCCAATATGCAGGGCTCAGCGCATCAGAACACGTTTGCAGCCATTGGCGACGATCCAAAAACTGCCCCGCTTCTCAGTGAGATTCTGGACAAGAACGGCGATCCAGTTGCCCCCCCTCTAACCTGGGGCAATGCGCGGTGACGGAGCTACGGGCTTGAAAAAGCAAATACCTAGCAGTCGGCTTTTCCGCGGCACGGCAACGCGGATGAGTATAGTTTGACGGGCGAGAGGCGCATCCCTAGTCTTGCCCCATGGCTATAGCGACTCCGCTTGACGAAGATTTCTCCCCGCCGCTAGTTCGGCGCCGTTTTCTGAGTGATTGCAGCTGGGCAGCGGCGACTCTGTGCATCCCGCCAGTTTTTTCGGCGGACGCAGCGACGATACCGGCCCCGGGCGGACGATGGATACGGGAACAGATTCACCGCGGGAATGATCCGCTGAGTGGGTCGCAAATCCTTCAACTTACCAGCGCGGCGGCCATCAGCCACGACATTTATGGCGAACAACTCTACTGCTCGGCGGATGGAAACCGGATCGCCTTTCTGCGCTGCGCAACCACCGATCACCGGGACGGGCCGCAGGAACTTTTCGTTGCCGACATCAAACAACGGGGCGTGAAACGGATGGGCAAAGCGCCTTTCTTTTTCGTCGGCGGGAACGGCCGCGAGGATACGCTCTTTTATGTCCGCGAGAATGAAGAAAACGGCGACATCACCATCACACGGCTGAACTTCTCGACGCTTGAGCAGGAAGATGTTTTCACCTTCGGCGAATGTCCGATCCCGGAACATCGCGGCCTGCTGGCAGTGAGTCCGGACCAGCGCTGGTGCATGATTCTCCGCAAACTCGGCGAACGCAGTTATGGGATCGAACGGATCGATTTGGAAAAGAAAACCTGGGGCCTGATCCACGAGAACGACGACATTTTCAACGGTCATCTTCAGTTCAATCCGGCCGGCGGCGAGTTGATGGTCCAGCATAACCGCGGCGGACTGCTGACGGACGATTTTCAAGTCGTCCGCTCCGTCGGCCCGGAAGGCGCCACCCTTTATGTGATCGATCAGGACGGGGAAAACGTGCGACCGCTTCCGATCGGCAAGCCGCACACCACTCCGGTGACCGGCCACGAATGCTGGGTCGGTAAAACCGGCCGGCTGCTACTGACCACCCACGGCGGCAAGATCTACCTCGCAGAACCAGGCGTAGAAAAAGCCACCTTGATCGGGATGGGTGCCGGCTTCATGCATATTTCCGCCTCGCCCGACGGGAAGTTTTTCGTCGTCGACAGCATCGGCACTGGCCGCTTGTTCATCGGTTGTATTGCGACGAAGAAGGTGTTGCCTCTCTGTGACAGTGGCACCAGCGGCGGATCTCCCCAGTATACCCACAGCCATCCCTACATCACGCCGGGCAATCGTCACGTGATCTATAACTCCGACCGGACCGGCATCGCCCAGGTGTATGCGGCGCGAATTCCGGAGGGATTCCTTGGGCAGCTGGAGGAGGAGTAGCGAGGGCTAGAGGCGTATTGGTTCGAATCGGCTGATTTTTCGAAATTTTCTCGTAGCGGGTCCGCACGTTCGGGCGGCGACGGTGGGACGTGAACCCAGCGCCATTCGATTACAAACCCCTCCAACCTAGGGCGATGCGCGGTGACGGAGCTACGGGGTTGAAAAAGCAAATTCCCAGCAGTTGGCTCAGAGAGTCTTTCGCCGTCACATCCTGTCAAAAGTGAACATTTAGAACCGCCAACAGAAGGGGTTGAAAGTGTGGGCGTTAGTCCCGATTTGGCACCCTCTGACACAGTGAGTCCCGCCATTGAAAATGGCTCCTCCGGTTGAATTCAGTCTTATAAGTAACTTATTTACAGAGCTTTACACAGTCCCTACGCAACTGCAAGCGCATGCTCCCTCACTGCTCGAACGAGCTGTATTCTACTCTCCCATGCACAGTTGGGGTAGAATCTCATGTTCCTCCCTCAGCACCTCCTCCAATCCCACCACGGCCCAAGATGCCGGTGATTTCATACTGCGGCAGCATCTTCTGGAGTTCCTCCGGCAAAGGAGGCTCCCAACCCTGTGGAGCGGATGATGCGGCGGATGAACTCAATTAGATTAGATTGCGCAAAAACGATTGCCTGAGAAACTAGAATTTTGACAGGGAACGATCAAGGTATTTACGAAGCTCTTTTTCGGCAGGAAATTGCCATTTCAACCCTGGCGTTTGAATGCGGACGGGAGTCGGGAAGGGGTGCAACTGGCCGATGGCTGATTCGCTTCGAAGACCCGCGTCCCCCCCCGAGGTCTAGAGAATCTCTTCGTAAGGGTAGGACAGGTTTTGCTTCATGTCCGCTTTCTGCCTGGCAGGAGAGGTGTTGCTGGAAACATGGGCTTCGATCCGCTTTTTGAAGATCTTGTTAAGCAAGGGGTTGGACCACCCATTCAACACGCTGAAGTTGCAGTCGATCTCACGATGGTGTTTCCCATGAACCTTCGGCGGAATCAACAGCCTCATTTTCTGCAGTGATCTCACGACCTTTCTGGCAACAGGATGCTTGGCTTTTCCGTGGGCATAGGCATGCGCAACCTGTGAAAAAGAGGAAAACCAAAGAAGGCTCAACCAGAAAGGCCCGATCATCTCCAGATTGACCGGAAGCGTCAAGAGACGGCCCAAAAATGCGGGAATCAATCCCAGCACGATAAAACTGGATAGCGCCGGGCTAAACCAAAGCGAAGCGTAGTTGAGCTTCGCCGGTCGATGCAATTCATGATGATGAACTCGAGACAGGAACAATTCCTTGTGAATCGGATTCTTGCGATTCGATGTGCCAAAATCGATATACATGTGAGTCAGTCCCGACAGGAGATCCGCGCAAAAGCCCCCCGCCAGCGCCCCAATCAACCAGGAAATCACAGGCATCGGAGGTGATGCCATGACAATCGCCGCGGTAAAAACGACATACGAGCCCAGCAACACCATCGCCAGGAACCTGATCTTCCACACCGTCCTCCGGGGCATCGGAATCCCCTCGGTGGGATGGTAGACCGGTTCGTTCCCCCAATAATAATCGAGCAACTCCTGTTTCTCTTTGCTGTCCATATCGCTGGGCGCTAGATCCTGCCAGTTTCTGAAATCACGATTGGCAAGCTGCTGGATTGTCTGACTGTTTCAGGTGGCATTGGTTGGATTCAGGAATTTTCAGCCTGATGAATTTCGAGGGCGCGAACAAAGGCATCCCGGTACTGCTCCAACAGCCCCTCATCGAGATGACAAAAATTTGGCAGCTTGATCAGGCGAAGATTTTCCCGCTCGGTCCGGGGCAGCTCGAGACCGGCGTAATCCGGCAGTTCGATCTCATCGGGATAGCGCCCGAGTCTTGCGACGTGCCCCTCGCGAAAGAAGGGCTGCTGATGCAACAAGGGATAGCGGGGAACCGTCACCTGGGCACCAAGGCGTTGAAGAATTTCGATCAGTCCCGAGGTATCGAAATCAGGATCCCGGTGGCGGACCAGGAATTCAAAGTAGACACGCTCGACCCCCGCCTTGGGCAGGAACGAATCGAATCCCAGCTCTTCGAGTTGAGCGCTCAACCATCGATGATTCAGATTCCTGATCCGATTGAACTCAGGGAGCTTTCGCAGTGACACTCGGCCGAGCGCGGCGGACATGGGAGCGATACGAGTCTTAATCCCCATGCTGGTAGCCGCAAACCGTCTTGATGGGCTCCCCAGTTCGATGATTCTCGTGATGTCCCCCAGGCAGACTGCTCTCTCCCAATAGCCAGGATCGTCCGTCAGAAAAATTCCCCCTTCGCCAGCCGGAGCCAGCTTGTCTCCCTGGAGACTGAAGACGGAAATATCCCCCAGCGAGCCGCAGGGCTCCCCATGGAATGAGGCACCGTGAGTGTGGGAAGCATCTTCGATAATTCGCAGATCGAATTCCTCGCACACCTTTCGGATTTCGTCGATCCGGCAGGGAAGCCCCCAGAGATGAACAATCACCACCGCCCTGGTTCGTGTGGTGATTTTCCTTCGGATGTCTTCCGGGTCCAGGCCAAGCGTCTCCGATTCACTTTCTGCGAAAACCGGAACCAGACCACACCACACCATCGGAAGCACCGATGCCCAGAACGTAGCACTGGGAACGATAACCTCATCTCCCGGGTCAAGATTCAGAGCGTGGAAAGCCGCCAGCAATGCGCTCGTACCACTGCTATGGGATAGCGCGTGGCGTCGCCCGGTAAATGTCGCATAGTCGTTCTCAATCTCCCGAGTCACGGGATGGGTGCTGACATTGCCGTCACGCATGATCCGGCAGACGGCCGCTTCGGCCTCGTCATCAAACGCCGGCCAGCGCAACGCGGCTTCGTGGTCAATCGTAACGATTTTTTCCTCTGCTGTATTCATGCGTAGTCAAACAGTGGTGAGCACCTGGTCATGGTTATCGCGAATCTGTTCCCGGTAGGCGTCAACCGATGCATTCGCGGCAACTTCGTCCGGTGCGAAGACCCGCGCAATATTTCTTATCGCCTCGAGATTTTCAGAGTGAATCCCGAGTCCGCCGCGGGGAACCCACTGGGCGATGTTTGTCCTCCTGCGCAAGTAGTCACCAAGCGTGTGGCAGTGCTCATGGTCTCGGCACCAGGTGGCCGAGGGAACTGGCTCCTCCAATCCGGGAAAAGACTCGGTCATAGGTGAGGGCAACTCCCTTGCCCTCTTTCCACTTCGCCCGGGTAGTTGCGGGGAAACCAGGGAGCAGACCTGCTCCGCCAGGGAACCGCAGGAAGTCAGCTTGCCTCCATAGACCGCAACAAGGTTTCTCTCCGGATCATGGTGAACCAGGTGCTTTCGAGATAGCTTGAGGGGATGCACCACCTTTGAACGACCGCGCCTGACCCCAAGAGGCCGAATGCCGCATCGCAACGAGACGATGTCCCCGCTTCCATAGCACGTATCGAGATTTGCGTTGGCCAGCCCGAGCAGATATCGCACATCATCCGGAGAAACCCTGAAGCCATCAGGGATACTGGCGACGCTCGTTTCTGTGGGACCACACATCGCGACCGGTCCCCAGGGAGCAAAGGTCAGAGTATCGTCATCACGTCCCGTGTCGAAGATGAGAATATCCTGCAGAGTGGGCGGTCGCTTGACGGAGACGTAAACCCCTTTGCTTAGTTCATGCCGATAGGGCGAATCGGTCCCGAGCCTCAGGTTGAGTTCATCAGTCCATACTCCCGCAGCATTGATCATGATACCGGCGGTGACTTCCGCCTCTTCGCCGCGCAATCGATCGCGCAGATCGAGGCGCCATCGCTTATCTGAAGCATCGAAAGTCAAACTCTCAGCCTCACAGTAATTCAGCGCCATGTTTTCCTTCCCGGCATGAGGGAGAATCCATTCAAGAGCAAAGCGGCAGTCCGAAATTTCGAGCATTGCCTCCTCAAAAGTCAGGGAGTCTCCAAAGAGTTCCTCTTTCAGGAATTCCTGTTCGGGAAAAGTTGATTCGCTGTCAGGAAATCGCCGACGCTGGGAGCCGAGAAGCCAGTAGAGAATCATGCCCGCCCGCACCAGTTGCCGATTACGCAGATCTTTCCGCCTCGGCAGGTAACGCAGACTCTGAGGTCGGATTTTTTCCGGCAACCGCTCAATCAATTCGTCACGGGCCCGACAGAGACCTCTCACCGTTTTGACATCGAGATCCTTGAGATACAAGAGGCCTCCCCAGATCATCAACCCGGAAGTCTGACTGGTCCCGCTCGCAAAGTCAGCTCGATCAAATAGCAGCACCCGGTGACCCTTCTGACAAAGCTCATGATAGATTCGCGCACCGCTGATACCGGCTCCGATAATCACGACGTCGAAATTTGTCCCATTCGCTTTCTCGAATAACGCTTTTCTGGTCCGATCGGCTGAACTTTCCGGTGGTGCTGTTTCCTTCGAAAGCGGTGTCATTGGCTGGCTATCGGCTACCCTGGTATCGGGCGGGGCTGACTGCAGGAGCCGGTCAACCTGTCAAAAAACTGGACTTCTGCACTAGAGCTTCGAATTCCGCCCGGGTCATGTTTTACTTCCAGGTATTCGCTTAACTGAAAGGAAATTCCTTTTTCGCTCTCCCGCGCCCGCCTCACCATCAGCCCGAGCTTGGAGGAGGTGCAGGGGGATAAATGGTGAAAATTCTGACTTTGACTTCATTTCTATCAAAGAATCAGGTTTTTGAGGTGAAAAGTCCAGAATGCAATTGTTCTGCATGGGTTTCCTATCGTCTAACTTTTAGTTCAGGCACGAAAGTCTGGCGACCTCTTTGAGGAGGCTTTGCGTTCTCTGAACCAATCGCGAATCATCAATCAGCCAACCGAAAACGCAGGAAAGTCCTCGGGAGGCAGGTGTTCGGCGTCCAACACCAGGATTTTACCATCTTCCAGCGGCAATTCTGGAATTTGCACCCCCTTCATCTAATCCCGGTAGGACCGACGCGCTGATAAGAACTCCTTGAATAAGCAAACTACTATCAGTCGGAGAGGCAGGGCCTTGTCTCAATAAGTCAGGTAACTGACTACTTACTCCTAGGAATTTGCTTTTCTACCTCCTCTGCCCTTTAGTTTCCGACTCGGGGTTGGAGGAAGGGCAGTAAAGCAGTAAGATATTCGCAAGAATTAACCGGATGAAAAAAAGAATTCCCGGGAGTAATTTTTTACTTCCCCTGTTGCTCCTAAATTTCATTGCCGTCTCTTCCTTTGCTCAAGAGCTTAAATGGACTCAATCTTATAGTGCTGGTTATACAGACAAAAACGGCAGCTTTGCCGGTGGTTCTGAAATCATGCATATTGTTTCTCATAAAGGAAAACTCTATGCATCAAATGGTTACTGGTGTGATGCCCGCTGGGTTATTCCTCCTGAAGGGCAAAAGCAATCGGCGCAGGTCATTCGTTTAGATTCTCCGGAAGCTCAATGGCAGGTTGATTTGGACATGGGCAAATCCAATGGGCATGGTCTTGAATACATGAAGGGGAACATCCTGAAGTCGGTGACTTTTACTAAGGATGAAAATGGGGACAGTTTAGACAAGGCCGTTCAGTTGCTTGTTATGTCGGCTGGCGCGGGCTTCGAACGAGGCGGAGCAATCTCTACCTGGGTAAAAGATGATATTTCAGGCAAATGGCATCACACTCTGGTTCGTCATGGAGCAAATTCAGGTGGAATTCGCTGGGTTCCGCGGGACATGGAAGTTTATACCGATAAGGTCACCGGAAAAGAAAAAATCTATCTCTTGATGGGGAACCCTGGAATCAATGCCGGCGTTTATGATCCGAAGGTACCGGGAAAAATACGTTGGGAAAGAAACCTTGAGTTCCCCTTTCTGAAAGAAGGCTTTTTGAAGATTCGTCCCATGGGAGTTGTACAGGCCAACGGTTTTTTATATTTTTCAGCAGGCACAGCCATTTATAAAAGAATTGATGGAGAAAAACCGGACTATGTTGAGGTCCTTGATTTAGAAAAAGAGAATTTCAATGAAGATATCGATGCGGATAACGGTGGGATTCGTGGTTTGACATCAATCAAAAATCCCAAGGGGGAGGGAGATTCTATCCTGCTTTTACTTGCAGCTGAAAAAAATTCTAAAAGCCAGGTGATTCGTTTAGATCCTAAAAAGAATGGAGGTTTCTCTGTTCATATAGAAACGGTGATGAAAGATCTCATGAAAGAGAGAATGGGTGTGGATATTGGTAATACACTGGGGGCTCATAATATGCTGCAGTCATTCCAGCATCCCAATACAGGTAAACCTGTTCATATTGTTGGCTTTCTGGGGAATTTAAGAGGTAAAGATCATTTGAAGTGGAACGGGAGCAATCTTTATGGAGGAGCTCCTTTTGCTATTCGCACTGAGGATAAAAAGTATAAACTTCACGAAGTTAATAATGACTATCAACAAGGCAAATCAGTTCTCACAAGCCCCAGGTCTTTTTGCCTCTCTCCATTTGGAAATAACGAAATTTACATTGGGGGGCACGACGCCTATTTCAGGATTTCGGATAACAAAGCCTGGATTTACAGAGCTCCTCTTGAAGTCGTTTTAGGACTCAAAAAAGCTAATGATTCTGAGCCTGTCCAAAGTCCTTTAAAGCCGGAGAAGAGATTGACTCAAGGCCCTGTCTATGAGTTGAGAGTTTATACTGCCAATAAGGATCGTCTGGGGCACATGATAAAACGTTTCCAGACTTATACGGATAGAATATTCAAACGGCATCAAATGGAGCCCGTAGCCTACTGGTTACCCGTGGATGGGGGAGCTGACCGCAGGAAGTTTATTTACATCCTCAAACATCCTTCTCGATATGCAGCGTTTCAGAACTGGATGAATTTTTCCAATGATAATGAATGGAAGAATGTCGTGCTCAAGAATCCTGAGTTTCAAGGACTTCTTGCGGATAAACCTGAGCATGTTTTTCTCACTATGAATGACTACTCTACTAAAGTTGAAAACTCGATAGGGAAACCAGGGGGAATATTTGAGTTGAGAACTTACGACTGTCATCCAGGAAAACTGAAACTTCTCAATGATCGTTTTCACAATCACACTGCCCGGATCTTTAATAAGCACGGCATGAAAAACATTGCTTACTGGACTCCTTTTGATCAGCCGGAATCCAGTCATCAGCTGGTCTATTTGATTCATCATGAAAGCCGGGAACAGGCCGATAAAAACTGGAAGTCTTTCAGCTCAGATCCAGTATGGGAAAAAGTCGCTATGGAATCCCAGAAAGAGGGGAAGTTTCTTTCTAAACCTCCGGAGAGAATTTACCTGAAAGCCTTGGATTTTTCACCTTTGAAATAGGAAATAACCTGCTAGGAATCGTAGCGTATGGCGAGAGCGAAGAAAGCCATCACAAATGTGATGTCCGAAGGGTGAAGACGCCGGGGGCGTTGAGTAAATTTACTTTTTCGCCCCCCTGTCCTTTCGTTACCGACTCGGGGTTGGAGGGAGCGATAGAAGTAGCCAACGTTACTACGCAGACTCACGTTTGTATAGTAACGAACCTCGAACACCTCCCCCCTTTTTCCATGCTCGATGTACTCCTAAGGTGGTGTCTGCACCCCCTCAAACCCGGCAGGACCGACGCACCGATAAGAACTCCTTGAAAAAGCAAATTCCTATCAATAATTGTTCTGGGTCGTGGCATCAGGAGGACCGTGCGCGGAGGGAGGCTGCGATCTCGGGGGCGATTCCTCAGAATGGGGAGCTGCAAGAACATTTGGATCTAGAGCATGCGGTGGAGGATTTTTGCTAATCCGAAGTAGTCTCAAAATATGTTTCACAAAACAGATCAAGCTGAAGGAAGCATCACTTACGCCGTGAGGCGAAATTTCTCCATCGCTCGATTGGCTCTCAGAAGGCTTGCAGATTTTTTTCTATTTTCTGTAGTGATCTCTGAAAAACTTGCAATACAGGGTTGAAGTGAGTGGATGCGTCGGCTGACGCTCCTCGAAAGGGGTGCGGAATCGATTGATTGCAGGTGGTCGGTCTTTACAGTTGGATATCCTGGCTACGGAAAACGGGCGATACTCTCCCTTTTGCATCCACGGAACGGAGTTCAAAAGCGTAGCTGCTGCCAATCAGAAGTTGGCGACCGAGTTCTACACGTGGCGTGGCGTCCCGGGTCTCGGTGATGGCATGAGGGAGAATGTCCGTTTCCTGGTAGAGCGGACCAGGTTTGATGAGAATGGGCGTAATGCGATAGGCGACTGCTTTCGGAACTGCAGCCCAGAAGAGAACTCCTTTCTTCATCTTAATGTCTGTCGGTGCCTTCAATTCGTGTGCCGGATCTGCCGTCGGTTTGATCGATATGTTCCAGGAGTCGATACGACGGTTGGCGGGTGTTGCCAGGATTAGCTGGTTGTCGTCGGCCATGGTGACGCCGACATTGCCGCCGGTCAGGCTGCTGATAACGTGAGCCTTACTCCAATTGCGACCCGTTCCATCGGCGGAAAGATACAGGCGGCAGTGGTTTTTGCTCAATGCGGTGACCAGTGTGAGCACCCCATTGGGAAGCAGGTTCAGGGAGGGCAGCTTGCCGACGAACGGTAGTTTTTCAGGTGAGCTCCATGTTTTACCCCTATTAGTCGAACGCAACGAAACGAGGGATGATTTGACGTTGCTTCCCGTGCGGACGATGGCGAGGAGATCTCCGTTTCCGGTGTAAGCAACCGATGTCTCCAGCCAGGGTGTGGTGACGGGGACGCCTGATTTGATGATGGCGACTGCCGATGTGATTTCTGATCGCAGGGTCCAGCGGCGGCCTCGATCATCACTCTGCAACAAGACCGAACGATTACCTCGCTTGCTCCAGGTGTAGGCCGGCATGAGCAGGTCGCCATTCTTCGCCTGGAAAATGTGCGGTAAAGGACGCGCCACCACTCCCACTTCTGCCGGACAATCAATCACCGCGCTGGCCGGGGTCCAGGTTAGTCCTCCGTCCTTGGAAACAGCGATCCGGTAGGCGTCGTCGGGAGCCTGTTGCGGAATGACATCGCGTCGCTTCGCCGGATTCGGCGTCCAATGGATGCCCATCGCCAAAAGGTCGCCGTTCTCCAGGCGGTCGGCCCACAAATCGATCATCATGGGTAGCGGCCAGTCATCCTTGCCTTGGGTCCAACTCAGGCCCCCGTCCATCGACAAAGCCGACCCCGTGCCGAACGAGCCGCCGAAGTCATCCTTATGATTCGGATAAATCTGCAGGATCCGGTTCCCGGCGAAAACCGGATGTCCCCCTCCGGTGATGCCCTCGCGGGCCACGATCGTGACTCGCGGTGAGACGATGACCTCGAATTCCGCCGCGCTGGTGAAGGACAAGCCGGCGAACAGGATCAAAATCAATGGCAGGCGATGTATCATTCTGATGGAGAGGACTTGCACCAACAAACATGAAATGTGGTTTTTCACAACTTTTCTGAAAGCGGTAAGTCAAATTGACGAAAATTTGTGTAACATTTGGCACTTTGATTTCTGGGACGCGGTTATGACACGGATTCGGTGAAAACGGGCTGAATCCCTTCTGGGATAATGTCTGGGCCATAAACTCAAGGTTATTTGGAACGTACTACGGATTTGTCGAATATCGGCTGATCAGGATTGACTCAGTCCTTCCTTCCCTGAGACCCCATCCATCCCACCGGTCGCAAGCGACTTGATTAAAGCACTTGAAAAAAGGCAATTCTTTCAATCAATGTTCTGATGCTGGTTAGTGGCAGGAATAGCGCAAAACAGCGGCACCCCATCCAACCCGGGGGTTGCACCCCCTCAAACCCGGCAGGACCGACGCACCGATAAGAACTCCTTGAAAAAGCAAATTCCTATCAGTTACTATCACGAGATGAAAGACTCACGCCTAAGGCAGCCAATCGAAGACGACTACTCTCATGCGCTTGGCGTCGCGACGTTCAAGTCCGACAGACTCCTAGCAATAATGATATCTATGACGGCCAGCCACAGTCCAATGCTTATGCGCCCACTTTTCACAACGGTCATTCTCGTGGGCCTCTTCCCACTCTTAATCACCTGGCACTTGCAGGCATCGGATCTTTACGTCAGCCCAAATGGTGATGACACCGGCACTGGGGCGATTCACTCCCCACTCGAAACGATTCAGGAAGGGGTCAATCGCGCCCTCGCCGGGGACACTATCTTCCTGCGAGCGGGAAGCTACCACGAAACTGTGAATTTTATGGGAAAGTATGGTACCTCCGGAGCACCGATTTCTGTCACTTCCTACAACGGAGAAGCTGTCATTCTCGATGGTCGCATCGCGATCGGCTCGTCGTGGACTCAGCATTCCGGCAAGATCTACAAGGCCGACGTGGATGAGGAAATCTGGCAGCTCTGGGTTGACGAAGAGCCGATGACCCTTGCGCGCTGGCCGAATAGTCAGGAGTGGACCGATGAGTTTTGGAATCAGTCTACTTCCTGGGCTTGGACTGATGTGGATAACAGTGCTCACAATGGCTGGATCGAGGACGCAGCACTGACAAGTGTCGATACTTCGCTCACCGGATGCGTGATGGTGATGAACAGCGATCGCTGGCGATCTCGAGCTTCCGTGGTGGACTCCCATATTCCGGGAACCGACACCTTCACTTACTCTCCCATGCTACCGAACTACAGCCATTTTACCACGAAAGCCTACTTCCTGACGGGCCTCCCAGTTCTCGACAGCTCTCGCGAGTGGTTTTACCAAGCAGGCACCAAAACGCTCTTCCTATGGGCGGATGATGGTCTCGACCCAACCGGTCGCAGGATCATGGGGAAGAATCAGTCATATTTCATGGATGGAGGACGGGATGCGAGTCACCTCACTTTTGATGGATTAACCTTTGTTGGGACTACGGTCCGATTCAGGGACTGCCCACACATTTCATTGGTTAATTGTGACTTCCTCTATCCGGTCTATTCAAAACGAACTTTGGGCTCCTACACCGACGCGATCTACACGGACTTGGAAAACTGCGATCACCTCAAGGTGATCAACTGCACCTTTCAGTATAGCGACGGTCGTCCCCTTGTGGCGGTGCGTTCCGATTATCCGGTCGTCGAAAACAATCTTTTCTTCCAGACCGACTACGCCTGCCTCGCGGGAGGTTCAAACTCCTACACCTGTCTCTTATACACATCTCCGAGCCCACGAGACCGAGGCTGATCTCG
>OJCB01000640.1_pt1 | contig 12777 bp, 9 predicted proteins | sample 1591501 | NCBI WGS metagenome assembly OJCB01 (sample SAMN05416813, study PRJEB24817) | seawater metagenome | isolation source: Sea water | place: Canada:Atlantic | collected 2013-07 | reverse complement strand
ATCAGCCTCGGTCTCGTGGGCTCGGAGATGTGTATAAGAGACAGGAGCTCTGCTGGAAATCCCGCTTGCAAGCGGCTTGATTTTCGGGCTTAAAAAGGCAAATTCCAATCAACTTCTCTCAGAGTCAGAAATTCAATCAGTAGGGAAACATCAATGATCCAAAATAAATTCGAGCCTGTCAATATTGGTGTTATCGGACTCGGCCGTTTCGGGACATTGCATTCGATGACGCTTGCCGGATTGGCTGAAGCTAATTTGGTGGCGCTGGTGGCTCGACGGCAGACCAGCCTTGATGCCTTAGTGGACGAACTTCCCGGAGTGCCTGGCTGGACAGATTTGGACCAAGCCATTTCTGAATCCGACGCTGAAGCCTGGATTGTCGCCTGTTCAACGGAATCTCACGTGCCGGTTACCAGGGCATTGCTGGAAGCGGGCAAGACTGTTTTGTTGGAAAAGCCGATCGCCGACAATCTGAGCGAAGCCGAAAGTCTTCTGCCTTTGGTCCGGCCTGATTCGAGCAATCTGATGATTGGCCACATTGTATTGTTCAACAGCGAGTATCAACAGTTGCGCGAGGAAGTGGCTCAGCGCGGGCCGATCTCCTACATTAACTGCGTAAGGCATCGCCCGGCTAGCATCGTCGAACAGTTCGCAGGCGAGAATCCACTCTATGCCGTAATGGTCCACGATCTTTACTCCACGCAAGTTCTGGTCGATCGGGCCGAACCAATTCAATTCAGTGCCCAGTACCATCGCACGACTCGTGGCGAAGTAGATCTTGCTCTGGCGCAGCTCAAGTGGGAGAGCGGTCCTATCGCTTCCTTCGAGGCATCCTATCTAACTCCGCCGGGAATGCCGGCCCGTGGAATTGACCGCACTGAAATTTTCGGTGACGGCTGGTCAGCGCGGATTACTCCCAATCCCCGTCCGATCGAAGTCTGGAGCGACCAAGCCGAGTGGCCGCTAGGTCTCGAAATACGTGCTAACGGGACGGAAGCAAGCGGAATGATGGCCGAAGAACTGCGTTGTTTTTGTCGAGCTGTCCGCGGTTTACAAGAAGTGCCTGTCGGAGCCACTTATGCCGACGCCATTCAAGTCCAACGCTGGATGGATAAACTGAATGCGTGTGCTTCATAAGAGGAGGTTCAACCAATCCCAGCCGGACCGACGCCCCGATAAAAATCCTTAAAAAAGCAAATTCCAATCAGTCAATTCCTATCAGTAGTATTGAACGTGAAACCGATCCCCCGAGACATCATCATGAAACAGATTCGAATTGTTACCGCCGTCTGCGCATTCAGTCTTTCCGCGGCGCAGGTCAAAGCTGAAGACGCACCACCAGTTAAGGTAGAATATCGTTCCATGCTGGATGTTCCCTTGATAGCCACTTCCGGCAAAGAGGTGGATTTCATCGACAAGCGCTGGGTTTAGCACACCTATTTTCTTACGCGTAATTACAACAAACCGGAAAAGTTGCCCGATGCAGCTCTCCATCATGAGAATCTGAATTATCCCCTTGCCGCTTCCGGGACTGTGTTGCGTAACGATGACAGGGCTCTGGGTTTTTATTATCAGACCACGCCCCGGCATAGGCCGTCTAGAAAAGGGTCAGTTGAGAATGGCCCTGCATTAGGACGATTCGTCGTCGGGCAAGCAATCGACGAAAGTCTCACGACTTTCGCGCCCTATTACTGGCGTAGCGCGAAGGGCTTAATCCATGTCAATCCCGTAAAATTTGCCTCCGGCTGTCTCCGCTTCGCTCCGGCTATGTTCAATCCATGCAGGGCATCCCATGCAAAATCCCTATTAGGCATGAATTTAAAAGGATGGAACATGGATTTCCATGGATTCAGCGGAGTGATACGACAGTGTTAAATGAAACTTCAATGTGGCTTAATGCAGTGCCATTCTCAACTGACCCCTCTTTCGCAAAAGACAGCTACAGGCAGGTCACGTCGAGAGAACGCGCATCCTCGACCAGTGTCCCGCTGTGCAATTGTCCGCGGATTGCCGCGTTGCGCCACGGGCCGGGCGCATCGAACAGATCAGGGTCCAAGCTCATCTCGGTGATGAGGACGCCGGGACGATGCAAGCTGAGCCGGCCCATGATCATCCCGTCCGGTCGGACCGTGAAACTTCCCCAACGCGATGGGCGCGTCGTGCTGTTGTTGGCGCTGATCCAGCAGTGGTTTTCGGCAGCGCGACAGGACATGGTCGCGGGGACAATGGTCTTCCATATATCGTATTTCGGATCCTCCACCACCATGGAACGGGCGTTGTGGAACGATTGAAAAAGAATCTTCACACCCAACTGCTCATAGGCACGGTAGAGCTCCGGAAACCGGTAGTCGTAGCAGATGAGAATGCCGCAGGTGATTCCATTGACCCGGAAGGTGACGAAACGATCACCGGGCGAATAGAAAGACAAATCCAGGGTCTTTTTCCGGCCATTCTCCGTCCCCGTGCAGAACCGCTTGTCGTAGCGTTCCACGATTCTGCCGCGGGGATCGATCACGTAGACCGAGTTGTGCGGCTTGTTTTTTCCGCTCAGGCGATGGGTCGATCCCAGCAAGACCCAGGCTCCCGCCTCTTTGGCGGCCGCCTGGACGTCGCGAGTTGCTTCAGCCAGCCTGTCCCAGTCCAGGGCGGAAAGATCGGGCAGATCAACTCCGAGATAGCCCGAGAGGGCGCACTCCGAAAAATGGATGATCTGCGCATCCTTCCGAGAGGCCTGCTTGATCTGTCGCAGGATGGCCCGGCGATTGTGCTCGATATCTGGCTCGACGGAAAACTGGCAGGTGGCAACGGTTACGGACTTCATGGCGGATAGGGTGCTCTCAAGAGAATTGAGCAAATCGGAGGAAACCACAAGGAAACATCCGTCGCGCCTGCACTTGCTTTCGTGAGACGTAAGCGGTAGCCCCCCTGTCCCATGGCTTCTTCTCAATAGACGGACGGCATCCCGGAAAAGATACGCCTCCACAAAGGCGCCAGCGAGGCTGGCCGGCACGACCTGGCGGTGTCACTGGTGGCATCGATCAAGGATACCCTGGCACTTGAAAGGCAGAGGTGAGAGGGGTCAGTTGGCAAATTTTGAATATCCATGGGGTCACTCAACACTTCACGATTTTTCTCACCACTCCAGATCCTACGGCTTCCGCTCTCGAAATTCCTCAAACACTTCCTTAAGAGTCGTATCACCACCGACATCATTCACCTCAATAACGCCCCATTCCCCCACTCCACCCTCTCGATGTCTGATCCCCATCAGTAGATAGAGGCTGTCCTGGGTCTTGCTGTCTTGCGGAGGAGCGAGGCGGCCGATGGCATAGCCACCGATGCGGTACCATTCGGTGAAGGTGATGAGGAGGACTTGATCGTCCCGGTAGGCGGTAGTCAGTTCTTTTGCGTTCTGCTGGAACTGGGATCTGATTTCATCGGTCAATTCCCGGGGCAGGAACCTCATCGCTTCTGCGGTCTCGGCGTCGTTGCGAGAGATCGCGCGCATGAAGTTTTGAGCGACCTTCTCGACTTCTTCGTTGGAGACGACGGCGGTTCCGGGTTGGCTCGGCGCAGGTGGGGATCCTTCAACCGAGCCTTTATATCCAGACCATAGGCCGACGGCAAGGCCCGCCAGGGTGATGATGATGTAGAAGAGAAGAGGGAGGATCAGGGCAGTGAGGCAGCCGAAGAGGAAAAATTTGTGGTTGCCGGATTTTGTGGCGGGCGCCGGTTGAGTAGTGGGTGCCGATGGAGCGATGGTCGCCGGTCCAGTGGTGGGCAGTGGTGGAATGGTAGGTGGAGTAGGCTGGAGTTGATCGGCAATCGCCTCGACAACGGTTCGAAATTCGCCGGCGGTTTGGTATCGTTTTTCAGGTTCTTTTTCCAGGGCCCTGAGGACGATTTCATCAATTCGGATATCGACGTCGACCTTTTGCGAAGGGGCGATGAGTTCGGCCTGAGGGCGCTCGCCGGTGAGCATTTCGTAGAAGACGACTCCGAGGGCGTAGATGTCTGCGCGATGGTCGGTCGCGGAGGATTTGTCCTCCTGCTCGGGAGCCATGTATTGCGGAGTGCCGGTGATGGAGCTGGGCATTTCGCCGAGGGTGGCGATGCCGAAGTCGGCGATTTTTACGCGGCCTTTTTTATCAAGGAGAATGTTCTCGGGTTTGATGTCGCGATGAACGATGCCCTGATCGTGGGCGAATTGGAGAGCTTCGCAGATAGTGGGGACGATGGCGAGGGCTTCCCTGGGGGCGATTTTTTCATCGCGGAGCACGTCGCGCAGGTTGACGCCATCGATGTATTCCATGACGAGGAAGTAGAGGCCATCGACTTCTCCGAAATCGTGGATCGTGACGATGGCGGGATGACTGAGCTTGGCGAGAAGTTCGGCTTCGTAGGCGAAGCGGGCGGCGAACTCGGAATCGCGTTCCCGCTCCGGGGCGAGGATCTTGATGGCGACGGTGCGGTTGAGCGATATCTGTCGTGCTTTGTAGACGACGCCCATGCCTCCGCGTCCGAGGCATTCAAGGATCTCGAACTGGGGAAATTTGGGGGCAATTTCCTCGGGCGAAGGCGGCTCGATGGCGGGCGAGCCTGGGTCGGCGTCGATGGTGCGAGATTGGAAGGCCTGCTCCATGAGACAGGAGGCACAGAGGCGGTGCTTGGAATCGGTGGAAACGGGAGCGCCACATTGGGGGCAGTGTTGATCGGTGGGATTGCTCATTACTTCCTCTTACCGGCTTCCGACAAAGTGTTACTGATTTTTTTAGGTCTACCTGGTTGCATCCCTGAAATCCATGCAAATCCATGTTTCATTTGCCTCCGGCTGTCTCCGCTTCGCTCCGGCTGTACAAATCCATGCAAAAAAAGGGGGGAAGGCATGGATTAAACAGGATTGAACATGGATTTTTTGGATTCATTTCTGAGCGCGAAGCGGGAGCATTTGGAATCTATCTAAGTAGAACTAAACGGTTTGGAAAAAGTCTAATCCCCTCTTAGCGCCGAGAGAAGGGCCTGGAATTCCTGGTCGACCTTCGCGGTGTCGGTGAGGGTGCGGCCGATCTCCCTCTTGAGGCGTCTGCGGTAGAGCTTGCGAAGCCGGTGGACGGCGACGCGGATGGCGCCCTCGCTCATGCCTGATTCACGGGCGAGATCGTGGTAGGGTATGTGTTCGCCTTGAACGGAGAGGTATTCTTTCCACTGGGTGAATTGTTGGCCTTCTTCGCTGCTTAGATCATCGAGGACTTTTTCAAGGAGGGTGTGGGCCCAGTCGCGGTCGTAGAGTTTATCGGGGCTGAGTTGGTGGGCGGGTTCGAATTGGAGGCCATCCTCCGCGCTCTTCCAATCGATAGAGAGGTGCTCGGTGAACCCGCCGCGCTTGAGTTGGTGGTCCTTGCGCCATTGCTTGGCGGCGTAGTTCTTGAGAGCGCCGAGAAGGAAGGCCCGAAGGCGGCCTTGCTCTTTGTCGGCGAGACGCAGTCCATTTTTCTCCACGAGAGAGGCGAAGAATCCCTGCACGAGATCTTCCGCATCCGGGCAACTTCTTCCGGTGCGCCGGAGGTAGCGGTAGAGAGGAAGCCAGTAGATTTCGCAGAGCGCGGCCAGGCCGGCGGACGCCGCTTGTTCATCACCGCCACTGGCGGCGTCGAGAACGAGCGACCATCGGGTGGTGGCAAAGTCTGAAATTCTGGTGGCTTGGTTTTTCTCCATGGGAGCGCTCCATGGAAACTTACCCTGATGTCGGAATTCGTTACAGGGAATCTTTTTGTCCTCTGGAGAAGACGGACGTCAAGGGTCAGGAGAGAATGGCACTGCTTTAAGCGATCCTAACATTCAAGTTCCAAGCGTAAGAACTTTTGCAAGTTCTGCTACAGCAATGGATTGTAGCGGAAGATGCCAATCTTCCTTCTTTCGATGACTCTCTTTAATGCAGTGCCATTCGGGTCAGCCAATAGAAGCCGCCGTCGGGGTGGGCCCGGCTCTTCACTACCATTAAAGAAACAGACCGGTGAGGATTTTGACTATCCCGTATCAAATCCGAATGCGAGCTCCAAAACTTTCGCAAGGGAACCCCTCACTCAGCCAACAAAGACAGCCCACGCGTCAGGATATCTTTAGCGATCGGACCGGCGACGCGGCTGCCGGACTCTCCATTCTCGACAAACACACAGATTGCCAGCTTGGGATTTTCGTAAGGGGCGAATCGGATGAACCAAGCGTGAAAAGGGGCGGTCCGGTCTCCCGGTTTGAGCGGTTCCGGGTTTTCCTGCGATCGCGACATCTTCGGAGCGAGTTTTGAACTGCGGGAGCGTCGGGCTCGTTGACGGCGCGCCACATGGCTTTGCGAACCACCTCAATGTGATCAGCGGAAATTCCGGACTGAGTCAGATCTGCGAGGAGCCTTGGCTTTTCCTCTTGAACCAGATGGGCCTGGAAACGTTTTCCACCATTGGCGACGGTGATATCGAGCGCGTGCCTATGTCTATCATGGCCCGGGGTGGACGAACTGTCCGCCGTTTGATAGGTTCAATTCGATGAGGAAATTGTTGTTGGTTAATGGCGGAGCCATCGTTGCGGCATTGGCGTTGGTTTGGTTCCTTTGGCAAATGCCGCCGCCAGCGCCCAAGCTCGCCGCGTTGCAGTTGGGCGAATTGCATTTGTCGCAAGGAAATCGCGCGGAGGCGCTCACTTGCTTTTTTGCCGCTTATAAAAGCAATCAGGACTTTGAAATCAGAGCGCGTTGTCTCGAAGCAGCTCAAGAGGCGGCGACAAAAGCGGAGCTTGTCGACCTCATAGATATCGACGGCGAGCTGGTGGATTGGTGGGCAAACGATGAACGAACGCGGCTCTTCGCGATCACAACGAAGGGCGCCGTGGTTTATGATTTGACGAACTCAACTGAACTTGGACGGCAATCTTTTGCCGCGGAATTGGAGGTCTACACCGTCGCGTCGAATCCAGGCATTCCGCAATGGTTCGCCGCCGCGATCAAAAACGAGCACGTTCAGATTTTCCAAATCACTGATACCGGCAGCTGCGACCTGGCTCGGCAGCTTCAGGTTCGGACCTTGATGGGGATGCGCGCGCTGGGCGAACCTGAGCATCAACGCCTCGCGATTTTCGACAACGGAATTCAGGTCCTCGATCCCGCAAAAAAATTCGATACGGAGATCACGATTGGAGGAAAATCCACATCGCTAGCGCTTAGCAAGGACGGAACACTGCTTGCTTATGTGGCGGGTGGAAACATTCGGATTCGTAATTTGCGAACGCTGCTTGATGACGAGATCGCCATCGATCAAGCTCACAATCGTCTGTTGGCATTTTCGGATGACGCTTCGCAACTGCTGGTAATTGCGCATAGCCGTGTCGATATCGTCGACACTATTTCCGGCGAAATAGTGAAAATGATGAAATACGATGGCTCCGTTTCTCGCATGGTACACGATCATTGGCTGGATCTGGAAAATGAAAAGTTCGCCGTTCGAGATCGAGACAGCGTCGAATATTGGGACTTAGAGGCAAACAATTACGTCGAGATCACAGGACGCAATATTGATCTCGCGTGGGCGATGATTCATACCGGAGCCTCCGTCGACGAGGCTGAAAGCACGCAAGAGTGGGCCTGCGAAGCTGGCTTCTTTAGTGAGTCCAAGCTTATCCAAATCGGATCAAGCCAGGCGCTCGCCCAGCGATCCCAATCCGGATTTCGTCTCTATAAAACGCCAAGAGGAAAACTCGCTTCAGGTTTGCCAAAGGAAAACATCGTGTGTTTTGATTGGGAGCCGAAGACGGGAGAATTGTGGTTGTTGGACAAGTGCGGAGTCCTAACGCAACAACCAATATATCCCTATAGAAGGCATTGGGAACTCGGGCGCGCCAAAACCCTGCAATTGCCGGTTTCTAATTCAACCAAGCTACTCGTGCTTAGTTCCGGTCAGTTTGCAGTCCATCGGCGAGACATTCCGCGCATCGAAGTCTGGCGACCGTCAGCTGCCAAAGTCATCACTCATCCGCAAGACCACTACCAAGTAATGCATGCCAATGGTCGTCACGTGATCAAAGGCAGGTTAAGCAAAACGCCAACTTGTGTTATCGATCTGGAAGAAGGTCGCGTTGTCCGGATTTTTGAAGGCGTGAATCGAGATTGTTGTGGGCTTTCTTCAGACGGCAGGTATTGCCTGACACAACACAGGTCCGATGCGTTTGAAGGCGTCGAAGTTCGCGTCGTTGACACGATCAGCGGAGAAATCCTGGCGAGGAAGATCGTAGAAGGGACCGGTCAAAGCCCATCCTATCGCGGCGTCAATCAAGGCGAGCGGAATGGCCGTTTGGCGTTCGCTGGAACTTTTGAGGGCGAATGGCAAAACTTTGTTTGGGATCCTGGCACGAACACATTCGCCGCTTTGGAAGAGGCTATGCATAGACCCTTTCTCGTTGCAGGAGGGGATGGCTTGCTTGCCGTTCCGTCGAGCAGCGGGGAAAACTTCGCTTACTTTTGGGATCTTTCGGATCTGGGGAACCTTGCTTCAAGTATGGCGATCAAACCTGTTCCCATTCCGTTTCCCCGGACTTTCAAGAAAATCGTCGCCGCGCCGAACTGCACCTATCTCTACCTGGGAGCGGACAGCGGACACGTCCACATTTGGAATCCGGTTCGAGGCGATCTCGTCGCCGTGAGATCGTTGGCCGATCATCCCGAAATCAAAATCGCCGACCTCTATGAAATCTTCGTTTTACCAAACGGCAAAGGCGTTCTGACGACGGCCGACTCCGACGACTGCCAAGTTTGGGACATGGAGATGAACACCTTGCGCTGGCAGCACAACGATCCCAAATGGAACTATAGCGAACCCATATTTTCAGACGATGGTGAGTTGATTTTTACCGCGAGTGGCGGCCGCGAACCTTCATTCCGCGCTATCTCAACCGAGGACGGATCGATCCTTGCTGAGCTCCAAAGTGGCAGGCACTTCAAAAACGCGGCATTCCGCCCTTACACGCATCAAATCGCGATCCTCACTTTTGATTCCATCATCATCTGGGATATCGATGAAAACACTCACCATACAATCGCCTGTGAAGATCGGGATGGAGGGAATGTCTACTTTGACGGCGAGAAGGTGGTCGTGCTCGGGTCTAACAGTCTCAAAATTTTTCCTGCAGCTGCCGAATCGTTCGACCTCGAAACTGTTGACCTCAGGCGAAAAACCGGATTTCACTTTGTCGGAGGCGAGCTCAAGCCGATGACGCGCCAAGAGTGGAAAAAGTCTCCTTGAGGACCATCGAGATCCGGAGAAATGATTTTTCGTGATTGTCGGTTTTTCCAAATTTCATGGCGTCACATGATCACTGTAGGCAGTGGTTTCATCTTCCGCCAATCCCCCAGCTTCCGGCCCGCGAGTTGGCGGCTTGAAGAACAATGCCATCTGAATGATCCCGACCAGGGCCAGAAACTAGTTAGAAACGCGGCGACAATCAGAGCGATTCCGCCGATCAGATGGCTGAAGGAAAGAAAGCGTTCCGCCGCAAAATTCCGGTTGCACCCCCTCCAACCTGGGGCAATGCGCAGAGACCGAACCGCAGGCTTGAACCGGAGCGAAGCGAAGACAGGCAGCCCGAAGGTTGGAGCGAACGCGAGCTCAAAAAGCGATTCCCCGGCAATTGAACCTTGAATGATTCAAGAGGGTAAGGTCGCTGACCTGCCCCTGTTAAGTCGCTGAGGAAACCCTCACTCAGCCAATAGAGACAGCCCACGTGTCAGGATATTTTTGGCGATCGGACCGGCGACGCGGCTGCCGGACTCTCCGTTTTCGACAAACACGCAGATTGCCAGCCTGGGATTTTCGTAAGGGGCGAATCCGATGAACCAGGCGTGAAATGGGCGGTCCGGTCTCCCCGTTTGAGCGGTGCCGGTTTTTCCTGCGATCGCAACATCTTCGGAGCGCAGTTTTGAAGCGGGAGCGTCGGGCTCGTTGACGGCGCGCCACATGGCTTTGCGAACGACTTCAATGTGATCCGCGGAAATTCCAGACTGAGTCAGATCTGCCAGGAGGCTCGACTTTTCCTCTTGAACCAGATGGGCCTGGTAGCGTTTTCCACCATTGGCGACGGTGGCGGTCATGGACGCCAACTGCATCGGGGTGGCCAGCACGGTTCCCTGGCCGATCGTATTGATGGCCCGGTCTCTGCTGGTAAATGGAAGACCTTTCTTTTTGAAGTATTCGCTGGGAGGGTCACCACTTTTCTCGTTGGGCAATCCACATCCGGTCGAATCAAAGAGACCGAGCAGACGGGCGGTTTTCTCGAAAGGTTCGATTCCGGATTCGTTGGCGAGCTGATAGAACCAGGCATTGCAGGAGTGTTTCACCGCCTCCGAAAGATCGAGATCTCCGTGCTTGCCTGGCGGTTTTCCTGAGATCCAGCATTTCAGGTAAACATCACCGAAGTTGACGCCGCCTTCACAGGGGTATGAGCGATCCTCCAAACCGGCCATGCCTGCCGCCAGCGCTGCGGGAATTTTGTAAACCGATCCGGGAACGTAGGGGTGAACAGTTCGTGTCAGCATAGGATGACGGGGATCGTTGATGTAGGCTTCCCATTTCTCTTTGGAAATCGCGGGCACGAAATCGTTGGGATCGTATTCCGGAAACGAATTCATCGCGAGCACGGCGCCGGTATTTGGATCGATGACAACGACCGCTCCTTTTTTGTCCCGGGGAAACGCTTCGCGAACCAGGTCTTGCAGGCGGAGGTCGAGAGTGAGGGCAAGATCTTCACCTTTGGCCAGAGATTCGTTGAACGACTTCTCGAGGCCATAGGCTCCCTTGGTGTTCTTGACCATGAGATAACCGGTCAGGTGACCTGCCGTCTTACCCCGGGGATAGCTGCGTTGACCTTCCTTGGAGGATTCTGCGAGCACCGCGCCTTGAGAATCGAGAATTCGTCCCCGGGCTTTTGCCTCGGTATCCGCGGCGCGAAGGGGCGACGTCTGGAGGGACAAAACGAGGGCAAAGAGAACGAAAAGGAAAGCCGGGCACTTCATACCTCATCATACCGCGGTTTTTGCAGGCGTCTTTCAATCAAAATTGCGACGCCGAAATCCATTGCGGACGGGGGCGAACCGAGGCAAGAGATAGACCGCTACGCTTCCTTAGCGCAAATGTTCGCGAAAGAACCCGGTCGCCGGCTCAATAGCAAAAGCGTGCCCTCCCGGCGGCACCGTAAAAAGTGGCTTTTCCCCACCCGCCTGGAGATAGACAGGCTCGATCAGCTTCAAACAACGCTCGGCTTCCTGCGGTGAGAAGCCGTCCTTTTCCCCGTTGGAAATGTGCAGTGGTCGCGGAGCCACTAACAGCGCCAGCTCGGGAAGGTCAAAGTCCGGCAACAAGCGTGGAATGGCTCCACAGGCACAGTGCGAATTCCGATCGCGAACAAAGCTGGTACGCATGCTGCCATAAATACCCTGCACGCTGGTAGCGGCGACGCGCGGTTCCATGACGGCGGCACTGAGAGCAAGCAGGCCGCCAGTAGACACGCCAGTCACGCCGACCTTTTCCGGATCCACGTCCGCATCCGCGAACACCTGATCGAGAAGGATGCGTTGGTGCGCGAACAAGAGGCTGTACCAACCGTGCCCCTCCAGCCGCAGCGAACGATCGATATCGAGGTGACTGTCGCCCCCAGGTTCCATGCCGACATTTTCCATCGCATACACGACGTAACCCTCGCGGGCAAAATGTGCAGCGCAGGCATGTTGATAGCTATCTTCATCGCTGAGGATCTGGCTGACCTTACCGTGCCCCATGAAGCAAACGATCGCCGGGCGACGCTGCCCGGATGCTGCGGCACCCGGAGAGTTACCACCGGAAGTCAGTTTGAAATAGCGGAACAACTGCTCGTCATCGATCGAGACTCGAAACTCCTGCTGGTGAAAACCGTCGCCCGCTTCCGCCGATCCGACCTCCTCGATAGCGATTTCATCTCCGTATGGGAAAAGCATTTCTTCAACGAAGCGAGCGCGTAGCGATTTCTGCCAACGCAGCACGGATTCCTTCGAGTCGAAATTCGGCACGTTCAGCGGCCGCTGCTTCGCCAAAAGGGATGAATGGGAAAATCGGCGCGGCGGTGGCGGTGATGTCGCACTGGTCAAACCGGCACGGAAGCCTTCGATCTTCCGTGCACCCTCGAGGTCTGTGATTCCCAGACACACCCACCACGTCGGCATTCCGGAAAGGTACTGACCGGCTTCGAATTCGCGAAACCAGATGTCGGCGCTGCCCTCATTGCTCGACCCGCGAAAAGCTTTCTCCCGCCATCGATGCCAGCCATGTTCCTGAGGAGATTTGCCGTCGCCAAACGACCAGGAGCCCGTGTCGTTGAAATCAAACACCGCAAACACCACGGCCGACTGTCGAATTTTCCAACCCATGGCCCCGCCCCTGCCACCGGCAAAGGCAATCCGCGGAAGGCCTTCGAGCTCTCCCGGCACTTCCAGCATGCGGTAGTCGCGATTCAGAAAGGTGATATCCCCTGGCCCGGCCTCACTCTGCGCGATCTTCTGATCGTCCGCCAGATTGTCCAGAAGGTGATCGAGATCGATGGCAAGTTCACCGGCTGCGATTCGCTCCAGACTGGCTAGCTGCCGTCGGGGATTGTCCGATAGAAGCGAGTCAGGTCGATAGATCAGCAGGCTCAGCGTCTCCGCGACACCACCGCTGGCACCTGTCTCTTATACACATCTCCGAGCCCACGAGACCGAGGCTGATCTCG
>OJCB01000635.1_pt1 | contig 12842 bp, 13 predicted proteins | sample 1591501 | NCBI WGS metagenome assembly OJCB01 (sample SAMN05416813, study PRJEB24817) | seawater metagenome | isolation source: Sea water | place: Canada:Atlantic | collected 2013-07 | reverse complement strand
TCTACACTATCCTCTTCGTCGGCAGCGTCAGATGTGTATAAGAGACAGTTCCTGTTGTAGGTATTTGAAGACGGGCACCCCAAAGAGGGCTTTAAAGTTCTTTTTCAGCTTGTAGCTATTCAAGCCGATGAGTTTCGATAGTTCATTTAAGGACGGAGGGGCTACCATATTATTGGTCAGGATGGCCTTGGCTCGATAAAGTTGTTCTCGCTCTTGGTCTTTTACGACGACTGCTTCAGTAGGTCGTTCGGCGAGTAGGGCGAAAAAGTGAGCTAGGAGTTCGGTCACCTGGCTCCGTAAGAACATCATTCTAGTTTTACCCTTATAAGTCGTTTGGAAGATTTTATCCACCGCCACTTGCATTTCATTGGTCATATAGAGGTTGGGGCCTTCCACATAATCCGATTGAGGGGTGACTAAGTCTTTTAATTGTTCATTAAATACTTCCCATTCCTGATTGGGGAGCTTTTTGAGATTGGTTAAAGAGCAGACAATTACGATTGATTCGAGCGGCTTTTCGTGAGAAACTGTATGGACAAATTCTACCTTATCATTGACAAAAAAAGACATCGCGAAGCCCTTTGTATTGTTGAAAACTCTCTTTTCATCACCATGATTGATACTCAGCAATACATTACCAGAGCCATAAAAAGCAATACCAATCACTTCATCACCAAAGGCACATTTATCTATAATCGTTTCTTCAGAAATCGATTGCTCTATTAAAACAATAAAATCATTTAGTGCGATGATATCTCTTGTCATGGCCTATCCATTTTGGTTTTCTGACAATTTTGATCAATTAAGCATCAACAGCGAGTTGTCGACCTTCTTCCTTGGCTTTACTATCCATAGAGGTTCCTATAGCTATGCCAATAGCCATCCCGATAGGTAAACCAATACCTAAAAATGCCATATTGTCCATACTCATACCAAAAATTGCACCGAAGGGAAGGCCAAAGACAGTCATTCCTAAGGCCATCCACGTATGTTGGTAATGGTTTTGAGCGACCCAATTCAATTCTTTTTCTACTACCTTGAGTATAGCTGATTTCGACTTTCTCAATTGCTTTGAAAAATCTTTATTCGAGCCGGAGAAACGATTGAGTGTGTCTATTTCTGCATTAATATCAGACACGATAGATTCAGGCACATCCCTTTCTCTCAATGTGGTGAGGAGTTTTCCAAATCCGGCATATTTATCCGCTTTTTTTTTGTCCTGTGTGAAATCAGGTTTATTTTTTAATGCTTTGATTTCCATGATCAATGATAAACTTAAGGAGTATAAATTTACTTGAAGAATGAGGATTAAACCTTCTACAAGTTAGGACAAAATACACAAAAGTACTTGCTTAGGAATGGGGCACCAATGAAAAATAGACCTATGCGTTGTCTTTCTCCATCAGTCCTTCTAAAATTCAGCTAAACTTAGGTATGGGATAGACGCTGATCTTAGACTCATCGGTTCGGATATAAACTAAACGCCCATCAGAAGTAGTAGCTATTAGTTGGAGTAAATCCAGTGATTTTATGAGTTACAAGGAAGGTCCCACGAACGGGGAAACATTCCCACAACGATGTAGGTCTTAATCGTTATTTAGCAACCGTATTGATACTTACTGTTTAGCAGCCATATATTTATCTGGCGTAGCCTCAAAACTTACTTTACAGCCATCGCAGCAGAAATAGACTTTCTCCCCTTCATGCTCTAATACATGTTTGGCAGATGCCTTTAGTACGGGTATATTACAAACTGGATTGATATAATAATCTTCATTGAGGAGATTAATCTGTGGGGGAGCAGAATCATTGTTAGCCATTGCTTCTTTCTTCTGCTCAGGCTTTCTAAAATCCTGAATAATTTCTGCTAATATGCTGATGGCCACTTCTTCGGGCGTTTTGGCTCCGATATCCAAACCAGCAGGTGTCTTGATCGTTTTAAGTTGATCAAAGGTTACGCCATTTAAGCGCAATTCGGCATAGGTGCCATTTGCTTTCTTACGGCTGGCTACAAAGGATAAATAGTTTGCTTCCAGCGATAAAGCCTTTTCCATCGCATCCGCATCCCCTTCGCCTTGGGTACATACAATTACATAGGGAGAGATGGCTAATTTAGAAGGATCAAAATCAGCTAAAGCATATACCGTATCCACCATCGGGAACAGCGTTTTATCTACCGAAGACATGACCACCTGCACCTGATATTCCATAGCCTTGCCTATTTTAGCCAAAGCCATTGCGATGTGTGAACTGCCAAAAATGAGCAATTGTGGTTTGGGTAGAACAGGCTCGATATAAACCTCTACTTCGCCTCCACTCTGGCAAGTCATGTTGTAAATTTTCGTATTCTCAACCGTTGTTTTTTTCGCTGATGGGCTAATGAGTACAAAACGGGCTTTCCGGTCACTCATCGCAAGCAAGGCTTCCTTCAATACAATTCCTCGGGTACAGCCCCCACCAATCCAGCCATGAATTTGCCCATCTGGAGTAATAATAGCTTTGTCCCCCGGTTTGCCCGATGAGGGCACCTTTCGACGAACAATATAAGCGGTAGCAAAAGATTCATTGCTTGCACTAAGCTGAGCTGCTTTATCGAGGAAAGATTTATGCATGGGTAAGTATGTTTTCTAATTCCATCAGGCTGGCAAAATTATGAGCTGCCCCGAAGTGATTAAGAGCGGGTAATGCGGCTTGCATTCCCTGCTGAATCGGTTCATAACCAGTCATGCCTTTGAGTGGATTAAGCCATACCAGTTTCTTACTTCTTAGCTTTATCTGATGAATGGCGGCCTCTAACACTTCTGGCTCTCCGGTATCTAACCCATCACTAAGAACAATCGTCATCGTATTTCCGTTGAGATAACGCTTAGAATAATTGTCATTAAAATCCTGTAAACAATCTCCTATTTTGGTGCCACTCGACCAGTGAGTGGCGTTTTGCGATACCATCCCCAAAGACAAAGACATATCCTTATCTGCCAGATAATCCGTAATACGCATCAGTTTAGTACTAAAAGTGAAGGCTTCAATATGCTTGAAATGATGTCGCAATGACCATAGAAACTTAAGGAGATAAAAGGAATATTTATCCATAGAACCACTCACATCCAACAGGACTAGTAAGCGATATTTTTCGCGTTTGGGACGAACATGTTTTAAATGGATGATCGTACCGCCATTCTGTAAATTGTTGCGGATAGAACCCGCCAGGTCAATGGCTCCCTTTTTGGCTTTTTTATTTTTGCGTTTAATCCGCAAACTCATTTCTCGTATCAGCTTTGCTGAGATTTCATCTAAAAGCTGGCTTTGCTGTTGAGTTAATAGGCTAAAGTCTGTTTTTTTAGCCGTTTCCTTAGCATTAGCTCCAGAAGTGTTTTTGGTTTCTTCTGTCTCGCCATCTAACTCAGACTTGCCAGTGCCCAACATCACTGCTACACTTTGAGCTGCCTTGTGAATCTTCTTTTGGTTCTTATAATCGCGTTTGTCTGTTAATCGACTCCCTTGCTTTCGCCAAAACCGCTTGTATAACTGACCAAAAGGTATACGTTCTTCTTCGGTATGGCAGTACAATGCAGCTAAAGCATACTCAAACAAATCTCGATCCAACCATAATCCATGTAGTGCCGTCAATACCGTATCACGGCTAGCCTGAAGTCCAACCTGAAAACCTAACTTTCGGGCTTCCTGGCTAAAACCGATCAGCGCTTCGCTAAAAGAGGGATAGTCTGTGTAATGGTCCAAATGCTGTAGTGGAATCTGTTTACTTAATCGGATTCTCCTGTTGTGCCGCTTCGCGTTCTTTACGCATAGCCTCTATTCGCTTACGGGCAGCTTCTGCATCAGCCGTCATTACGCGGTCTCCCGGTAAGTTAAGGGCATTGTAGTGTGCACGGCTTTTTTCGCCCTCCGCCAGTCGTTCTGCATCCAGTTCTTTGATTTCTTTATTAAGTGACATCTGTAGTGGTTTTAATAATTAATATTGCGCAAAAAATAAATGCCAATTGCTTTAGAGACTGTTTTGAAACATGTCACTAATTTTCTTAGGCGTCCTTTCTCATGATTCTTCAGCTTTTTATCGGTCAATAGCTAAGGCTATTCACCTCAAAAAGAGCTTTGCCTAATGAAAAAATACATCCTAATAATTCTCAGCACACATTTCAAAACAGTCTCTTACTATTCTAGAATAATTCCTGGCTTACCAGTTTGATATCATGGTCCGATTTCAACAGACAAGATAAACTATTATAAATAGCATTATCATCATTCTCTGCTAAGACAGCTATTCCCCTGGCCCAATCGATTGTTTCTGCAATACCTGGTGATTTATCGAGCTTTAAATTACGTATACGTTGTACATATTCGGCAATTTGAGTAGCTAGTTGGCTTTCAATATCAGGTATGTGCTTATGTATGATTTTCAATTCTTTTTCCATACTGGGATAGTTCACCCAATGGTAAAGGCATCGACGTTTGAGTGCATCACTCAATTCTCTGGTACGATTAGAAGTAAGAATGACTATCGGCTTATGCTTTGCCCGAACAGTCCCTAGTTCAGGTATACTGATTTGGAAATCTGATAACAACTCTAATAAAAAAGCTTCAAATTCCTCATCAGCTCGGTCGATTTCATCGATCAATAGCACCATTTTTCGATCAGTACTAATAGCTTGTAACAATGGACGTTTTAGCAAGTATTCTTCACCAAAAATCATTGCCTCTTTCTCCTTTTCAGAGATATCACTTTGCTCGTGAATCTTTATAGCCAGTAGTTGCTTCTGATAATTCCATTCATAGATGGCGTTATTAACATCCAGGCCTTCATAGCATTGTAAACGGATAAGGTCATACCCCAGATACTTGGATAGGATATAGGCTATTTGGGTTTTTCCTACCCCAGGATTACCTTCTAATAGAAGCGGTTTTTCCAGTTCTAATAAGAGATAAAGAACTGTTGCCAACTCTTCTTCTACCACAAAACCCAGTTCGTCCAGTATCGGAATCAGTTCTTTAGGTCCTTTGGTCATTACTGAGAATTATTTAGCTTTTTTCCCACCCAATAAGGAACGAATAAAATCGATTAAAGTGTTGAATAAACTTTTCAGAACAGTCCCAGCCAAGCTGCCGGCATCGAGTGCGTTGTCATCCTCTTTGGGTGGCGGTGTTGTAGCTTTTTCCGCGGTAGGGGCAGGGTTAGTTCTAGTTTCCTCAGCTGTCGACGATGAAGCATCTGCGGGAGCACCAGGTGTAGTTGCTAATTTGGCTCCTTCAGCAGCAGGACTAGCGTCTGCAGTAGTCAGCTGTGCCTGAAAGTTTTTCACAAACTGATTGAGCAACTGATCAGAAACGTCATTGATAAGGCGTGAGCCAAACTGAGCAAGCATCCCTACGATGGTAATATCCATACTAAACGTGACATGGGTGGTTCCATCGCTTTCTGTCAGGGTGCCATTCATAATCATATCGGCACTACCTTTTCCTTTACTATCCAAGCCTCGCCCCTTGAGCACCATTTTTTTGTTGGCCTCATCCAGTTCTACAATTTCAATATCACCAGCGTAAGCCGCCTTAATTGGACCAAACTTAGTGACTACTGCCCCCTTATAATTTCGATCATCAATTTTTTCAGTAATGGAAGCACCCGGAACGCAACCTACTATTTCCTCTGGGTTAGCCAAGCTTTTCCACACCAAATCAATCGGTGCATTTATATCGAATTTTTTTTCGATTAATGTATTCATTCTGAATATTGAATTTTACGTTATGCCTACAAATTACAGCAGCAGTTGGGAACTGTAAACTCCCAACTGCTATATTCGATTATTCCTCAAAGTAGCCCACCTTCTTCAGTTCTTTGTATAACTTGAAGGGGGTAACTGGAATTTCAAGATGTTCTATTCCCAAATGCTTCACAGCATCTACGATAGCGTTAACAATAGCTGGTGGTGCACCTACAGTTGGCGACTCTCCAACTCCTTTCGCTCCAATAGGATGATGAGGTGCAGGAGTTACGGTATGTCCAGTTTCCCAGTGCGGTGATTCTACCGCAGTGGGCACCAGGTAATCCATTAAGGTACCATTGAGGATATTTCCAGCCTTATCATAGATGAGCTCTTCGTACATCGCAGGAGCTAAACCCTGAGTAAGTCCACCGTGTACTTGTCCTTGTACAATCATCGGATTAATAATATTCCCACAATCGTCAATCGCAACAAAGCGACGTATTTTGATATGACAAGTTTCTGGGTCAATGTCAACTACACAGATATAAGCCCCGGATGGGAAAGTCAGGTTCGGTGGATCATAGTAATGTGTGGCTTCAAAACCGCCTTCCATTCCTGGAGGATGGTTGGTATAAGCTGCAAAAATGATCTCCTGAATAGTTTTGACCTTTTCCGGCGCACCTTTGACATAGAATTTACCAGGTTCCCATTCCAGATCAGCTTCACTAACTTCCATCAGATAAGCAGCAATTTTCTTAGCCTTATCCCGCAATTTACGAGCAGCCATAGCAGCGGCAGCACCAGCGGTTGGTGTACTTCTACTGGCATAGGTTCCCAAACCATAAGGAGCAGTGTCGGTGTCTCCTTCTTCTATTTGAATATTTTCCATTGGGATACCCAACTCTTCGGCAATGATTTGAGCGTAAGTTGTTTCGTGTCCTTGCCCTTGCGATTTAGTGCCGAAGCGTGCAATCGCTTTACCAGTAGGGTGTACTCGGATTTCAGCACTATCAAACATTTTAATACCAAGGATATCAAAATCTTTAGATGGTCCAGCTCCTACAACTTCTGTGAAAGTAGAAATGCCAATCCCCATGAGTTTGCCTTCTTTACGCAACTCCGCTTGTTCTATGCGCAGCTGATCGTAATTCAGGGCATCCATCGCCATCTTTAAGCCCGCATGGTAATCACCACTATCATATAACCAACCTGTAGGGGAAGCCCAAGGGAAATCTTCTTTTTTGATAAAGTTCTCCATCCTCAACTGTGCAGGATCTTTGCCTACTTTGTTCGCAAACACATCGGTCATCCGCTCAATAGCGTGTACGGCTTCCGTTACCCGGAACGAACAACGGTAGGCTACACCGCCGGGTGGTTTATTGGTATATACTGCATCTGCTTCCATATGAGAAGCCCCGTAATCGTACGACCCCGTTCCAATTGAAAATAGGCCAGTAGGAAACTTGGAAGGGTTGGCAGAAGCATCTGTATAGCCATGATCAGCTAAAACCTTAAAGCGAGTAGCCAAAATTTTACCTTCTTTGGTTCCAGCCATTTCAGCCGTTATATGATAATCACGAGCAAAAGAATCAGCTTGTAGGTTTTCGCTCCGATCTTCGATCCATTTGATAGGCGCACCTGTTAGGAAAGAGACAGCGATAGCAATTACATAACCTGGATATACGGGTACTTTGCCTCCAAATCCACCTCCAATGTCAGGAGAGATGACTCGGATTTTTTCTTCTGTCAGGCCAACATGCCCGGCCACCAATGCAATCACGGTACGAATAGCGTGCGGTGCCTGAGTCGTCATATACATCGTCAGGTGATTCTCCACCTTATTGTAAGAAGCTACACAACCACAGGTTTCGATAGATGCGACATGGATCCGCGGAATATGCATTTGCTGTTTGACGGTAACATCTGCATTTCTGAAGATACTATCTGTTTTGTCCTTATCACCTACTTCCCAATGCCAGATATGGTTATCGGTTTTGCCCTCTTTGTCCGAACGCAATACCGGACTATCTGGATCCATGGAATCAAAGGGATCCATTAAGGGTTTCATCGGTTCATAATCAACTCTAACGGCCTCTTTACCATCACGAGCTAAGTAGCGCGAAGTAGCAATAACGGCACAAACTTCTTGCGCCTGATACATGACGGTATCCGTGGGCAGTACCATCTGGGTATCAGACATCAAAGTTGGCATCCAATGTAAGCCATACTTTTCCAGGTCTTTACCCGTAACAACGGCTACTACACCCTCTATCTCAAGTGCCTTAGAAGCATCTATGTTTTTGATCTTGGCATATGCATACGGACTTCGAACAATATCCATGTATAGCATACCGGGCAACTTGACATCATCCACATAATTGCCCTTGCCTTGGATGAAACGAGCATCTTCTTTCCGCTTTTTGGAATGCCCCATTCCACCAATTTCTTTCGATGTTTTACATTTTATCATGATAAAATTCTAATTAAAAAGTGATGGAATACTAAACGAATTCTGGCTCAGTAGAAGGCAATTCCTTCCCCTGCATCTTGGCAGAGGTCCACTGGATGGCTTTAACGATATTATTATAGCCGGTGCAGCGGCAGAGATTGCCCGAAATACCCCAACGGATTTCTTCTTCGGTAGGGTTAGGGTTTTTCTCTAGCATTTCAACAGCACGCATCATCATGCCAGGCGTGCAAAATCCACAGTGCAGCGCATGATTCAGGTGAAAACCTTCCTGTATAGGGTGCAAACCTTCGGCGGTAGCTAATCCCTCCACAGTAGCGATTTCTTTCCCATCAGCCTGTACCGCGAGTATAGTACACGATTTGGCCGATTTTCCATTTATCAAAATGGTGCAAGCTCCACAACTTGAGGTGTCGCAACCAATATGCGTACCCGTCATAGAGATATTTTCACGGATTAGGTGAACCAACAGTGTTCTTGGTTCTACTTCTACGGTATGTTCCGTTCCGTTTACTTTAAGTGTTATAGTCTTTGTCATGAAGTTTAGCTTTTTGCGCGTTGGATCGCTTTGTTCAACATTCTTTTAGTAATTACCTTAACCAAGTGACGTTTATAGTCTTCATCGCCACGCAAATCTTCAGATGGGCTGCAATCCTCAGCTGCATATTTGGCCGCAGTAGCAATGTCTTCAGTCGTAAGGCGACTTCCAATCAGTACAGCCTCTGATCGTTCGACTTTCATCGGCAGTGGATTCACGTTTGTAAGCCCAATACCTGCATTGGTGCATACGCCATTGTCATCTATTTCAATCGCCACAGCAACACCAGCAGTCGCATAATCACCTACTTTACGTTCTTCTTTATGATAAGCGGATCCAAACTTATTACGGGGTACCGGGATCCGTATTTCTGTTAGTATTTCACCATGTTGTACAGCAGTCATATAGAATCCATGGAAAAAGTCATTGATAGATACCATACGATCACCATCCTGGCCACTGATTTGCACCTCTGCCTTAAGGGCAAGCATCACAGCAGGATGATCATTAGCTGCATCGCCATGTGCAATATTACCTCCAATGGTACCAAAATTTCGTACCTGAGGATCGGCAATTAGTTTACTGGCATCAGTAAATACATGGTACTTATTAGTAATAATTGACGATTCTTCCAGCTCGTGTTCCCGAGTCATGGCGCCAATTTTCAAGTATCCATCTTCTTCTGTTATGTACGCCAACCCAGGGATATTATTAATATCTACCAGATGAGTAGGCGAAGCAAATCGCAGTTTCATCATTGGCACCAAACTGTGCCCGCCTGCTAATATCTTAGCATCGTCTCCATATTCATGCAGAAGCTCGTAAGCTTCCTGCAAGCTACTCGGAGCAGCGTATTTAAAGTTTTCCGCAATCATATTATTAAGTGGTTAAGTATTTTATAAAAGCTCTGCCATATTTACGATAGAAATGAAAAAAGCTACCATTGTACCAGATCCCAAAAAACAACAATATTACCCCCAGGTAATAATTCACCATCGAGATAAAGTAAACCTGACCTAGTAGTAGCATAAAAACACCAAGAGTAGCAATCGCAAGCGCCACTTTGGTTTTTCTTCCTTTATAATTTAGAAACATGCTTAAGAGAACCAAAAACGCTATACCAATAGTCAAATAAGAAGCGGTTGAACCCGCATTCGGGTAAAGCATTTCGCCACTGCACATGGCCATAGCACCAGAGTATGCCATAATGCAGAAGTGGCATTTGGGTAAGATGGCTACAACAATGGCCGGGAGCCAAGAGTAATTTGGCCTACGGGTGTCGTTAGCGCAGGATTTACTTTGAGGACAATTAGCCATGAAGGAATATGATATTTATAGTACACAAACTATCAACACAGCTTTCATTTGGCGAAGAACAAGTGTCTAACTAATATTATATTGAAAAGTTCAAATATATTTATATTTTTTTCGGCAATAGGGCTATTTAGCCATTTATTTAGTATAAAATTGAAAACTGACTTCGTGAAGACAAGAGCGAAAGGAAGCATTAATATGAAGTAAAATTATATCGTTGGTATTTACAACCGCTCAAACATACTTGTCGACTAAGTCTTTACATATGCCCATCTCAACTCATGTATTTGATATTGACAATGTCTTCAATCCCATATATACAAATGTGTATTGCAGTGTCTATATCTGTGTCTGAAAAACGATGAAAGGTACTTTACATGCTAGTTCCAAAGAGGCTTTTTTGACGGTACTAGTGGATTGGATTAGCCGCAGTTTATCAAATTTCATGGATCCTGCAACAGGAATTTTCTTCACTTTAGCGTTTCCTGTCAATTCTCATCTAATAGCTTGAGAAGTTATTAGAGTTTATAAACTTTGATCGATTAGAAGAGCATTCGGGGAAGTCTCCTACTTGATTTATGACGAAGAAATATAGGGATCAATCGGGCTTTTACTTTCTATGGGATAGAAGAAAAATGGATCCAGTAGTTCATGCTCTACCGCCTGTTTTTTTTGGGAATGACTATTAGAGTTTATTTGGAGGTAGCTATTCTCCCTCTTCAAAACCCTGCAGCAGCTTTTGCCGAATCTCTTCCTTCACCTCATCGCTGGCAAAAGCATGCTTAATAGCCTCTAAGTTGCAGCGAAGAAAGTGGGCTTTTTCCCAACCAAACACCGTACTTAGTGTCTTATATTCTTGGGCTAAAGTAACATTGGAGATGGTACGAGCATCGGTATTGATGCTCATTGACACGCCAGATTCATAGATTTCATTCACCTTATGATCCTGTATCGTATCATAAATGGCAGTCTGCACATTGCTTGTCGGGCAAACTTCTAAATGGATGCCTTTACTTTTGAGAAATTCCATGAGGGCAGCATCTTCAATACTACGTACGCCATGTCCAATTCTACGAGGGTGAAAATGGCGGAGGGTTTCCCAGACGCTATCGGCACCTCGGGCCTCACCAGCATGCGCCGTACAGGGTATGCCTCGTTTATTAGCATAGGTAAAGGCTTTGATATGAGCATCGATGGGAAAGCCAGCTTCATCCGCAGCAATATCAAAACCCACTACATTCGTCCCTTTAAATTGCTCTACTAAATGGATCGTTTCCATGCTCTGGGCTTCGCTGTAATGACGTAGTGTAGCTAGAATAATCCCTGCTTTAATCCCGGTCCTTTCCATCCCTTCAATAGCTGCTGCATTGACAATTCGCACGACCCCTTCGGGAGAAAGGCCTTGTTCAAGGTGTAGTAGAGGGGCAAATCGGATCTCTGCATAGATCACCTGATCGGCTTTGAGCTGATCAAAAAGGTCAAGGGTGACCGCCCATAATTGTTCGGCTGTTTGCATCAACTCGATTCCCTTTATAGCTCGGGTGATATAGTCGGCCAGGTCATGGCATTGGGCAGGAGCGATATAGTCTTTTTCGAATTCCTCCCGGGTGACAGAAGGTTTTAATTTTTGCACTACTTCGTAACTAAGGGAGCAGTCGAGGTGCAAATGAAGTTCTACTTTTGGGAAGTTGCTATTTTTCATTTTTTGCTACTTTACAGCCGCTTTGAGCATCGCCAAGAATTGTTCTCTCGAGGCTTCAAATACGACTTCCATATTAGGTGTTTTTTGTAATACGCCGGTGTGATCCACTACCGTTTGGCCACGCGTTAAGCCATCGGCAATAATCACCTCTACATAAAGTTCCTCCGTCAGTGTGGCTACATTACTATCGAGCGCGATGGCCATGGCTATGGGATCGGGGAGATCAAAGCCGGGCAATTTCGAGGTGGTTGTCGCAAAATTCTTTACGACGTTTTGAATATCCATACAAAAGGTAGCCAAGGGGGTACCGATGTTTCTTATCTCTTCACTTAAGGCTTCATCAATACAGGCATGATTTCGGGAAATATCCCAACCGACCATCTTCATTTTCATCCCCGAATCAAATACCATACGGGCAGCCTCTGGATCCACCCAAATATTAAACTCGGAAACGGGCGTAATATTTCCATGGCCTTTTCCAATGCCTCCCATGATGGTACATTGTTTGACCAATGGTGCTATTTCTGGTGCTTTCGCGAGGGCTAAGGCTATATTGGTCAATGGGCCCAGCGTAACGAGCTCTAGTTCGTAAGGAAAAGCTTTGATCGTATCGATAATTACATCGATCGCATTGCCTTTATCAGCTTGCCGGCCTGACAATTCTAATCCAATGTCCCCCATGCCATCTTGCCCATGAACAACCTGTGCTGTTTTGAGGGGACGTAATAGCGGTTGGGCTGCACCATTATAGGTTGGGATTTTTTGGCCACATAACTCTATAGTGTACAGTGCGTTTTGAAGCCCTTGTGCCAAAGAGACATTTCCTGCTACCAGGGTAATCGCTTCTATTTTCACAGCAGGATAGTTGAGGGCCATGACTAATGCCACGGCGTCATCGGAGGCTGTATCGGTATCTATCAGAAAATGTCTCATGCTTTTTTTACTAGGTTTATCTTGTAAGGTTTAACTTCACTAGACTTTATTATGAAATAGGTTGTGTAGGTATGGAAATTAAGATTTTTAAGGCAGGCGAGGCTCGAAGAAGAAGCATAGCCATTAGCTACGCGACTGATGAAGAACGAAGGCCTGTCTCTTATACAC
>OJCB01000633.1_pt1 | contig 12850 bp, 10 predicted proteins | sample 1591501 | NCBI WGS metagenome assembly OJCB01 (sample SAMN05416813, study PRJEB24817) | seawater metagenome | isolation source: Sea water | place: Canada:Atlantic | collected 2013-07 | reverse complement strand
CGAGATCAGCCTCGGTCTCGTGGGCTCGGAGATGTGTATAAGAGACAGGAATGATTAATATTGCCTTTAAATTTGGGCACCGCATCTTTGCTGGCATTCGCTGGCGCTTGGTTATTCGCGCTAGAAGCACAACCACTGACCACAGTACTGGCTGCTAGCGCGGCGCTGCTAAGCGCCATGCCCTTGAGCATATTTCGACGAGAGTTACTCATTAGCTGACACCTTTTCGCCTTTGAAAGTAAACATGAAAATAACAAATACACCTAAAGCGAATGCCGCAGGGAACAACCAAATATCAAACCAAGCATGGCCTGTACCCGTTGTGTATTTATCGGTTATTTGCCCAGCGACCCAGAAGCCAATAAGCATGCCCACGCCGTAAGTGGCTAATGTAATTAACCCCTGAGCGGCACTTTTCACTTTGTCACCGGCTTTTGAATCTGTGTAGATTTGCCCCGATACAAAGAAAAAGTCGTAACAGATCCCGTGCAGTGCAATCCCCACAAGTAACAGCGCTACGCCTCCATCTGCATCGCCATAGGCGAACAATACATAACGTACCACCCAAGCTAGCATGCCAATTAACAAGGTAATTTTGATACCAAAGCGATTTAAGAAAACCGGTAGAGCCAACATGAATAACACTTCTGATACTTGGCCTAGGGTCATTTTCCCTGTGGCGTTATCCACGCCTATTTCAGTTAGAAACGGGTTCGCATTTTGGTAATAAAACGCCAACGGAATACAAATTAAAACCGACGATAAAAAGAACACTAAAAAGTTTTTGTCTTTGAGTAAAGCCAGAGCGTCAAGTCCAAGTACGGCTTTTAAACCTACTTGCTCACCAGCACTTTTAGGGGGTGTTTTTGGTAACGTAAAGCTGAACAAGCCCAGTATCAATGACGCCACTGCGCACAGTAAAAACGTGTTACCTAACATGCCATCTTCAATGGCCTGCTTCGAATCCCATGAGAAGGCATAACTAATTGCTAAACCTGCCACTATCCAACCAACGGTTCCCCACACCCGAATTTTGCCAAATTGTTTCGATGGGTTATCCATTTGCGCAAACGATACTGAGTTCACCAGCGCCAAGGTCGGCATATAAGCAATCATGTAACCCAATACAAAGGGATAGAAAGCGTCAAAATCAGCCGCTTGATATAAGCAGTACATTAATACTGCGCCGATAAGGTGCAGCACACCTAAAATACGTTCGGCGTTAAAGTACCTATCTGCAATCAGGCCAATCACAAACGGAGCAATGATCGCGCCCCAAGACTGGGTAGAAAAGGCCATGCCTATTTCGCCGCCCGTTGCTTGTAAGGTATTGGCCAAAAACGTGCCCAGGGTCACAAACCAGCCACCCCAGATAAAAAACTGCAGAAACATCATCACGCTTAATCGCGTTGTTATCGTATTCATTTTCTAACCCTTGATTATGGCACTGGCAAGTTTTTGTCCGCGCCGACTCATCATGTCCTTTGCTTCACTGACCGGCGATAGTCCAGTCAGTGCAGCGCTTTACGCCTTATAGGCCCAAAATTTTGCGATTACGCTGTTGGTCGCTTTCTGCTCCGGCAAAGTCATCAAACGCACGCCCTGCGGGGGTAATAATATGATTTGCGATAAACGGTACACCTTCGGCAGCGCCTTGGTTTGAGTCTTTCAAACAGCATTCCCACTCCAAAATCGCCCAACCATCAAACCCATACTGAGTTAATTTGCTGAATATTCCTTTGAAGTCGACTTGCCCGTCACCTAATGAACGAAAACGTCCAGGACGCTCTTTCCAATCCTGATAACCTCCGTACACACCTGAACGACCGTTAGGGTTAAACTCAGCATCTTTTACATGGAACATCTTAATGCGCTCATGGTACAAATCGATGAACTGTAAATAATCGAGCTGTTGTAAAACAAAGTGACTCGGGTCAAATAAAATATTGGCCCGTGGGTGGCCATTCACCGCATCCAAAAACATTTCAAATGAAGCACCGTCGTGCAAGTCTTCACCTGGGTGGATCTCGTAACATACATCGACACCCGCTTCATCAAATGCATCTAAAATCGGTAACCAACGTTTCGCCAATTCAGCAAACCCTTGCTCAACTAGACCTGCAGGGCGCTGGGGCCAGGGGTAAGCCAAATGCCACAAAAATGCACCTGAGAAAGTAGCGTGAGCAGTGAGGCCAAGGCGCTGGCTTGCCTTTGCAGCCCACTTCATTTGCTGAATTGCCCACTCAGTGCGCTCGGCTGGCTTGCCCCGTAACGCTTCAGGGGCGAAGTTATCGAACAGCTCGTCATATGCTGGGTGCACAGCCACCAATTGGCCTTGCAAATGCGTAGAGAGCTCAGAAATTTGCACACCCGCCTTCTTACAAATCGCCATCACTTCATCACAGTATTCTTGACTGTTAGCCGCGCGTTCTAAATCGAAAATAGCAGTGTCACCAGTAGGAACTTGTATTCCTTTATAACCTAGTGAAGCGGCCCATGTGGCGATAGATTCCAAATCGTTAAATGGCGCTTCATCACTCATAAATTGGGCTAGAAATATTCCGGGGCCTTTGATTGCCGGCATTGCCTTCTCCTTAATTTTGCACATCGCTAAACCGTGATAGGTTTAGCTGTTATTCGCGCTTTAATGACCTAAAGATGCATTTAATCCGCGTGCTTTAATTGATTCATTCGTTAGTACGTGGCACGTCATGCCACTTAATTTCACTGTCACTGCTGGCTAACATGGCGTCAATAAATGCCATTCCTCTCAATCCAGAGTCAATCCCAGGCACACCGGCAGCTTTGCCTAGTGCATTGGCATGGTGAGATGCGCCATCAGCGTCTGCGGCTTTAACCGCTTTGGCAAAGTAGCTGTACAAATTAGCCATAGCTTCTAAATAACCCTCTGGGTGGCCCCCTGGGGTACGGCAACGATCAGTTGCCTCGTCACATAAACCGGGCTGGCCCATCCCTGCCCGCAGTACTTGAAAAGGTTCGCCTAAAGGACGATAGATGATCGAGTTAGGCTCCATTTGTTGCCACTCGATGCCGCCTTTATCACCGTATACTCGAATTTTTAAGGCGTTTTCTTCACCGGCACATACTTGACTTGCGATTAACACACCGCTTGCTCCGCCCTCTGTGCGGATAAGGGCAGCGCCGTCATCATCTAATCTGCGACCTTCAACATGGGTTTGTAATTCAGCACACAGTGACGTCACTTGTTGCCCAAGCACGAACTCCACAAGGCCAAAAGCGTGGGTGCCAATATCGCCCATGCAGCCGCTACCACCTGATTGCGCAGGATCAGTGCGCCAAGATGCTTGTTTATTGTGGCTTTCTTCGTTGGCTGACAACCATCCTTGAGGATACTCAACGTAAACTTTGCGAATAGTACCCAGTGCGCCACTTGACACCATATGCTGCGCTTGCCACACCATGGGGTAGCCCAAATAGGTGTGCGCCAAGCCATATAACGCCGAGCTATTTTTTAATGTGCTTTTTAAACGGCTTGCTTCTTCAAGTGAAATAGCCGCCGGCTTTTCACAAAATACGTGAAATCCCGCTTCAACAGCTGCAATAGAAATTGGCACGTGAAGATGGTTAGGCGTCACGATAATGAGCACCTGCATGCGCTCATCTTCGGGTAATGCTTGCTCTGCTTTTAACAGCGCCTCCCAACTGGGATATGCTCGATTTTCATCTAAACCTAATGCATCTGCGGTCCGTTGGTTGTTGCCTTCATCGCGACTAAATGCACCACAAACCAATTCAATTTGACCATCAAGAGCCAAGGCGTGACGGTGCACAGCGCCGATAAAAGCCCCCTCGCCGCCGCCTACCATGCCCATACGTACTTTGTTCATTTTTGCCACCAAATCACTCCCATGCTGTTAAGGCCCACAGCCAATTGTTATACAAATGTACAATCTCGTTAAAATGTAACGGGTTTCATTTGGTCATGTCAACTGAAAAAGGCAATAAGTATGACTTATTATCGACAATTGTTAATTTAACGTTGTCATAATGGTGTAATAAAGCTGTAAAGAAGATAAATTATCTAGCTTTTTCGTTTTAGTTCGGTATTATTTTTACATCAAATGCTAACGGTTACATTTGAACGTTATCCGCGAAGAGTTCGTTAAAAGGCCCATATGAGTAATATTCGTCAAGTAGCCAACATGGCAGGTGTTTCAGTAGCGACAGTGTCTAGAGCACTGCAACAACCTGAGCGTGTTTCCCCTAAAACACGTAATAAGGTCATGCTTGCCGTAAACGAAGTGGGCTATAAACCAAATCTAATGGCAGTGAAGTTTCGCTCCGGCAAAACCCATAATTTAGTTGCCTTGGTGCCTACCGTAGCAAACGTGTTTTTTGCACGGGTTATAAGTGGAATGCAAATAGCTGCTGCTGAACGTGGTTACTCAATTTTACTCGCCAACACATTAGGTGATGCCAGTATCGAAGCGAATTACGCCAAGATGGTACAAACCTCTCAAGCGGATGGTCTTATTCAATTAAGAGCACATAACCCGTTTGATGAATCCATTAACAAGCCAAATGAATTGTTGCCTATGGTAAATGTGTGTGAAGTGATGCATGACATTAACTGCCCCGTGGTAACCCTCGATAATCGCGCTGCAGCTAAAGCAATGACCATGCATTTAATTGCACAAGGTCATCGAAGAATAGCGCTTATCAAAGGCCCTCAGTCTAGTCCGCTGACGCGTGATCGTTTAGCAGGTTATCGTGATGCGTTAACCGAAGCAGGTTTAAAATTTGACGAATCCCTGCTCTACCCCGGTGATTTTACGCTGCAATCAGGTCATGACGCTGCGACCAAGATTATTGCCAGTGAGCATCGCCCAACAGCGGTATTTTGTGAGAACGACGAAACCGCCATTGGGGCCATGCAGTGCTTTAAGCAAGCAGGCCTTAACATTCCACGAGATGTCTCAATAGCGGGGTTTGATGACATTTCATTTTCTGCGTTTTGTGATCCACCACTGACGACCATCGCCCAGCCAGCGGAAGAGTTTGGCCAAAGTGCGGTGTCATTATTGATTGATTTACTCGAAGGCAAGATAACCAAAGCACCCAAAGTCATCATGCCATTTGAATTAGTTGTGCGTGCCAGTACTGGGCCAGCGCCTAGCGCCCAAACAACTAGCTAATACTTCATCCACACGTATTCACTCGGAGAATAAACATGAAAAACACCGCTCGCAGCGTATCTTGTTCCGATACGCTAAATTTCGATTTCGCTCAGCAAAAAGGGCGTCGTCGTTTCATTAAGCTCAGCGCGGCTGTCATGGGGCTCGCCGCCATGCCCGGATCAATTGCTTTTGCCGCGAATAAGCTCACCACACCAGCCGCAGTTGGCCTACAACTGTATACCCTGCGAGATATGATGACAGTAAGCTTACCCGCTACATTAAAGTTAGTGGCCGCTGTGGGTTATAAAGAATTAGAATTTGCAGGCTACTTCGGACATAAAGCCAGTGAAGTTAACACCATTTTGCGCAACGAAGGATTAACCGCTCCTTCTGGGCATATTGGCCTTGCTGAATTTGATAAAGGCGTCAATAGTGTCATCGACCACGCTTTGGAAGTCGGCCATCAATACGTTGTTATTCCGTATTTGACTGAAGAACAAAGAGGAACAGGCATTGACGTATACAAAAAATTAGCAGAGCGCTGTAATGTTATTGGTGAAGCATGTAACAAAGCGGGACTGCAATTGGCTTATCACAACCATGCGTTTGAGTTTGAAATGCGTGACGGTCAATTACCTTACGACGTGCTACTTAACGAAACAGACAAAAATTTGATGTCCATGGAAATGGATTTATTTTGGATGTTCAAAGCCAACAAAGACCCTCTCAGCTACTTCAAGCAACATCCAGGTCGCTTTAAATTATGGCACGTAAAAGACATGGACGAAGCAGGTAACTTCGCCGATGTAGGAACAGGAACAATAGATTTTGCTCCTATTTTCGCTCAATCTGCACTTTCAGGCGTTGAGCACAGATTTGTAGAACGAGACAAAACAGACGATAAATTGAAAACTATTCAGCAAGGTTACAAGGCGATGTCTAAGCTCTTGGCCTAAACTGTCAGCACTGTATTTCACTTAAAGCAGTTTAATTAACAAGTCGCAACGCCCGCACGCTGAGCGACTTTTTTATTGTTTAAAATCCATGTTAACGAACTTGGTATCGTGACCAATAGCGTCCGCTATTGGCGATGTGCGCTTTCAGCGTTTTTAAGGTTTTACCAACATCGCGTTTTTCAAGGGTTTGCAGCAAGATTCTATGCTCAGAAATACTTTGCTCAATACGCCGTTTACTCAGTGTTAGACTAGCGTGAGCGACATGCAAAATGAGTCTGTTGCGCCGCCATAACTCTACGGCATTTTGATTGTAATGGTCTTTATACATAAGCCAATGAAACTGCGTGTCTAAATGACGGTATAGCGCATGAGCAGGCTCGGCGCTTAAGGCAACCTTTTCCATTGCAGATAGAATTTCTGACAATTCATCACGCTGCTCATCGCTGTGCTCTTCAACAAACCACTCCATCAAATAAGGGTCGAGCAGTTGCAATACTTCGAATACGTCTCGCGTATTAGTCGCTTCAAACTTTGTCACACTGGCGCCCGAATTTAGCGCAATGTTAACAAACCCTTCCCCTTGCAACTGTTTTAACGCTTCTCGAACAGGGTTGATGCTTGTGTTATAACGCTCTGCTAACTGAGTGGTGACTAATCGATCGCCACTGACGAAAACGGCGTTGATAATGTCACTTAGCATTTTGCTATAAATGCTGTTTTGCTCGACCAGTAATGGCGAGGTTAACACCTGTTTATTTGACACACTATTTTCACTCATTGAGGTCCTGTTATTTTGACTTGCAGAAAAAGAGGGTTAACTCGATACCTTGATTTTACTAAGACCAGCACACATTGACAGCCTCTTGTCACCCGTTCGATTCAGTAGCACCAAGCTACTGTGGTGCTATAACACGCAATGCGGGATACGACCCAACAATGCCCTATATTAACCTGCTATTACTGCATTGAATATATCCGTCCGGTGCCTTTACGTTACAGCCTGCTCAACCTAACCGTTGCGTCTACTATGCCAACGAGCACTTTATCTCTTAGCTATTTTCACTGCTTTTTTCATTTGAAGTGCGCAGCAACATTGGCTGAGCGCAAAAAAGTGCATAAAAAAGCGCATAAAAAAACAACTTAAATTCCTTACCTACAAAACAGAAATTACACACAATCCTTAATACTTAACACACAAAAAATACAAATATTGTGTTGAGCTTGTTAAAACAATGTGCAATTATCCGCCTTAATTGTTAACAATTAAATGTTGCAATTAACGATATCCTCCTTGAAAAATAGCAATTATCAAGGGAGGAATAGTTAAATTACTTTTAAATACAGTGGGTTATATAGGCGAAATTAAGCAGTCTCGTTCAAGACCAAACTGGTACTTAGATATAATTACGGACAACAAGGTAGAAACGCATGAAACACTTTACACACAGTTTTACTCATACCAAGCTAGCCAGTGCTGTAACGTTTGCACTAATGAGTTTGCACGCTACTTCACCTGTGTATGCTCAACAAGCAAATGAACAAGACGTAGAAGTTATCAATGTTAAAGGCGTTAGAGGTGCACTGGTTAGCGCAGCAAACATTAAACGCGATTCAGACGGCGTCGTCGACGCCATTACTGCACAAGATATCGGTAAATTTCCTGATACCAATTTAGCGGAATCCCTGCAGCGTATAACAGGGGTTTCGATTGACCGCTCAAATAATGAAGGCAATCAGGTCACCGTACGAGGGTTTGGTCCTAGTTTTAACCTCGTCACATTAAACAATCGCCAAATGCCAACCTCATCTACCTTGTTAGAAGACGGTATTGATCGCAGCTTTAACTTTCGCGAAATAGCAGCAGAAAGCGTGTCCGGCGTAGAAGTATACAAAACAGGTAAAGCCAATATATCCTCGGGTGGTATCGGTTCCACTATCAATATAAAAACAGCAAAGCCCTTTGATTACGACGGCTTCAAAGCCGTCGCAACAGTCAAAGGTGTGGTTGATACCAGTGTCGAAGTCGGTGATAGCGTAACACCTGAGGTATCAGGCATGGTCAGTCAGCAATTCGCTGATGGCAAAGTGGGTGTGCTTTTGTCTTTGTCGCATGCTGAACGTGACAGCCGTAAAGAGCGCGTAGGTACGCCAGGCTGGGTGCCTGAGCCTGGTTCTAATGTGGATAAAAGTGGCATTGATACCAGTCTAAATCCAAGTCGTACCCACTGGGCGCCACTGGCCATCAGTGTTGATACCCACGACAACCAAAGAGAGCGACAAAATGCACAATTGGTACTGCAAATGGCGCCCACTGACACCTTGGTAGCAACATTGGATTATACCCTTTCCCGATTTGAAGAAACCTCGAATATCAATCGTACTAGTTTTTGGTTTGACGGCGACACGGGTGGCGATGCAGATGCCAATGGCACTGTCACTAACCCGTTTCGTAATGATGATGAACTCAACTTTTGGTCTTATCACAATTATTTCAATACCGAGAATGACTCGATTGGTTTAAACCTTGAATATCAAGCCACTGAAAATTTAAGCTTTAATTTCGATTACCACGACTCTACCTCACACTCTCAGCCTGATGGGCGTAACTCGGAAACTATCTCAAATCTAAAAAACCCGCGGGTTAACGACACCAATGGTGATGGTATTGCCGATCGTGGCGGTGTAGATGTAAGTATAGTTACTGACCCAAATGGGCGGCCAGACATATTCTTTGATGCGGCCGATTTACCTGGTCAAGACCCGTACGCCAGTGAAAACATACAATTTGATTTATTTCAAACCCGCGGCTACGAAATTGAAAACAACATTAAGCAGGCCCAGCTACATGGTCAATGGGTTAATGCTTACAGCGGTGCGCTAAGCAAAATTAATTTCGGTATCGCCAATACCGATTACACCATAGATACCTACGCCAAAAGAACGATTGCTTTCGTACCACTTGATATTTCAAGTTTGGATATTCAATTCAACAGCAGTGATGGTTTTGGCAAAGACATAGGCGGCAATAGCAACTTCTTCCCTTTGCTCTCAAATTACAGTGCCCAAGATGCATTGCAATTGGTGAAGGACCAAGGCTTTTATTTTCAAGAAGACCCCGTATATAACGGTGTTAATGAGGAAACCCTAGCCCTTTATTTGTCCTTTGATTTCGAGACCGATTTCAATCAAATGCCGATTAAATTTACTGCAGGGCTGCGCTGGGAAGATACAGACGTAACATCGGTATCTCTGCAACGGGGTATCAAGGCTTTAAATTACGTTAATACCGCTGGGCGATTTGGCGAAGTATTTACCGATGAGCCAACCAATATTAGTCTGCAAGGCAGCTATACGCGTTTACTGCCAAATATGGACTTCAACATTGAATTTACCGACGATCTAGTGGGCCGTGTATCATACAGCACCACCTTAAGTCGTCCTGATTTATCGTCGTTATTTCCATCTACTACTATCGATGCGCGCCCAGACGGCCCTTACAATGCATCTATCGGCAATCCTGGGTTACTTCCACTTGAGTCAAAAAATATCGATTTATCACTAGAATGGTATTACGGCAACGGTAGCTACGCTTCAGTAGGCTTCTTTAAGAAATACGTCGAGAATTTTATTGGCATTACCACTCGTGAAGGCACCATGCCCGATGTGAATGGCAACCCCCTTACAGATCCGAGTATCAATCCTCGCCCTGGGTGCCCAGATGAGGTGGTTGGTGGTAACCCAGCGTGTTTCTCGACCTCGGATGATCCACAAATAACCTTCTTGATTTCCTCGCCCGACAACTTGAATGACGCTGAAGTCGATGGATGGGAGCTTAATCTACAACACATGTTCGGTGAAAGCGGCTTTGGCACCGTCGCCAACATGACATTTGTCGACGGCAATGTGAAATATGATGTTTACGACGTCGATAGCACCTTTGCCTTAACTGGACTAAGCGACTCTGCAAACCTTATCGCTTTTTATGAGAAAGACGGCTTTCAAGCACGTATTGCTTACAACTGGCGAGATGATTTCTTATTGGCACTTTACCAACCACAGCGCCAAGGCGAGCCTAATTTTGTAGAAGCGTATGGCCAGTGGGATATCAATGTGAGCTACGACATCAATGAAAATGTGTCTGTGTTTGTTGAAGGGTTAAACATTACCGAAGAAACTACCCGTCGCCATGGCCGGTTCGCTGATCAACTCATCAGTGCAGAGCAATTTGGTGCTAGGTACAACATAGGTGTCAGCGCTAAATTCTAACGCAGTTGAAAATAAGACAGGGTGCAGCACATTGCCCCCTGTCTTTGGTAAACGCAATAAAGGAACTCAGAATGTTTAGTTTTATAAACAACATGCGTCTAAAAACGCCAGCGCAAACACTGCTAACACTGTGCGTTTTATTGCTTGTGCCTAATGCTTTTGCTGAGCAGCGTCCAAACATTATTTTAATTGTTGCCGATGACCTGAATTGGGACGATCTGGGCGCCTATGGCAACACTGGTGTAAAAACCCCTAACCTAGATAAACTCGCAAAAAGCGGTATGCGCTTTGATAGCGCGTTTTTAACTGCTAGCTCATGCAGCCCTAGCCGCGCGAGTATGATCACCGGTCGCTACCCGCATAATACCGATGCAGAGCAACTTCACTGGCCACTTCCAAAAGAGCAGCTAACCGTCTCTCAAGCGCTGCGCGACGCAGGATATTGGACAGCAGCAGCTGGCAAATGGCACTTAGGCGAAGACACCAAACAGCGTTTTGATGAAGTGCGAGAATCAAAATATGGTATTGACGAGCCATCGGGTAGCGCACAATGGGTGCCCCTTTTAGAAATGCGCCCTAAAGAAAAACCGTTTTTCTTGTGGTTAGCCTCATGGGATTCACACCGTCCATTTTATCAAGGGGAATATCCCCATAGCCATTCACAAGAAGATGTGCGCTTGCCCCCATATTATCCAGCGACGGAACTTTATATGAATGATTTCGCCGCCTATTACGACGAGATTTCTCGTTTAGACGAACACGTTGGCAAGGTGGTCAGTACGCTCGAAAGACAAGGAGTAAAAGGCAATACTTTGATCATCTTTGTTGCCGACAACGGCCGCCCTTTCGCCAGAGACAAAACCACATTGTATGACTCAGGGGTAAAAACGCCATTTATTGCCCACTGGCCTGACGGGATCGCCAAAGGCAGTATCAGCGATAGTATTAACAGTAGCATAGACTTAGCGCCTACATTCACCGCGTTAGCCAAAGCCGATAAGCCTACCTCTTTTGAAGGACGTAGCCTTGTCTCGCTATTTAAAAACCCTAGCGCACCATTTCGCGATTACGCAGTATCAGAGCGGAACTGGCATGACTTTGAAGATCATGGTCGTTTGGTACGCACTAAGCGATATCGCTACATTCGCAACAACTACAACGATTTACCGGCCACGCCCAGTGCTGATACGGTTTACCACAAAACATGGTGGGAACTCACGCGCTTATTTGAACAAGGCGCATTAACTGAACATCAAGCTAGACCTTTTCTAGCGCCTAGGCCTAAAGAGGATTTGTATGATTTGCTCAACGACCCATTCGAGCTGACAAATCTGGCGACTGACGAAAACTACCTCAGTGTTCTTAGGCATCACAGTGAAATTCTTGATAAGTGGATTTTAGCCAGTGGTGACTTTATTCCGAGTTTTCGAACGCCCGACGATTTCGATCGGGTCAAAGGTGCATACGCGCCTCATCGAAAGCGCCCTCGCCCATCGAAAATGCAGATGTATCAAGCATCTGGCAGCTACTGACTTGCTGTCAGTTATTGTTCCCGGTAAAAGGTGGCGAAGCGTTTAGTCGTCACCTTTTTTTTTCCTGTTGGCACCTTCGTCAGTACGTTTATATAAAGGCTAAATAGACGCTCTTTCTAACACTAATGTCATAAAGCAACTGTTTGGATCTAGGGGATAATCAGCAAAAGGGCCACAATCGACAAAGCCAAATTTACGGTACAAAGATTTAGCGGGTTCGAAATATTCCATAGTCCCTGTTTCTAGACTTAAACGACGATATCCCCTTTGTTTAGCTTGGGTGATTAAATGCTGCAACAAGGCAGTAGCCACACCGCGATGACGGGCATTTTCAGCGCTGCGCATGGATTTGATCTCGCCATGCTCTCCAGCTAAATGTTTCAATGCCACACAACCCAACACCTTGCCATTTTCACGGGCTGACCAAAACGTTATTGACTGGTGTTTGAGCCCTTGCATATCTAGCGCATGCACACTTTCAGCTGGCGAGGTTGCATACATATCCGCTAAGTGCGCTTCTAACAAGCCGCGCACGCCATCGCAGGTTAATCTATCTACTGCTATCTGCACCTGTTTGCGCTCCGTTTTTCAAATAAAATGCATTTTTTATTTGCTAAAACTACCAGCTTTTCAAGCATGTGCATATAAATCCGCGTTCACAGGTTCGTTAAACAAGTATATTTGCGCGGCCCTGGGTGCATCCGCAAAAGCAATATGAATGCGAATGAAAGCATGACTGTCTGTGGCAGCATTTTGTAAACGCTAAGGCGTCAAGGCACTGCCAACGCCATATAACCAATGTACTTTTTCAGGCCAATTTGATTTTTGTCAATTTACTCAAAGCCATATTGGTGAAGATATTTAAGCAAAGTGACGCTGTTACCTGTGCCCTGTCTCTTATACACATCTCCGAGCCCACGAGACCGAGGCTGATCTC
>OJCB01000631.1_pt1 | contig 12953 bp, 7 predicted proteins | sample 1591501 | NCBI WGS metagenome assembly OJCB01 (sample SAMN05416813, study PRJEB24817) | seawater metagenome | isolation source: Sea water | place: Canada:Atlantic | collected 2013-07 | reverse complement strand
CGGCAGCGTCAGATGTGTATAAGAGACAGGAAACAATAAGAATGAAACAGTCTCAACTTGTCTCCTTGATATGCTTTTTTGCAATCTCTCTGCCTCTAATAATTGGAGCCACTCCTCCTGACGAAGAATCCCAAGTCCACATAAAAAGAAGCGCTGTGTCCATCAAGGTAGATGGGGCTTTGGATGAAAGCATCTGGCAAGAATCCGAAATGGCGACAGATTTCTGGATGAGTTTCCCGGTAGATGATCGGAAGGCGGAGCGTCGGACTGAAGTCCGCCTTACCTACGATGATAACTTTCTATATGTTGGGATCAAATGTTACAGTAATGAAGATTATGTTATCCAAACACTAAAACGAGATTTGGACTTTTGGAGTGGAGATGGTTTTGCCATCGTGCTCGATCCGGTTAATCAGCGAACTAATGGCTTTGTTTTTGGAATCAATCCGGCAGGGGTACAAATGGAAACCCTGATTACGGGCTATACAGGAAACAGAGGAGGGCCGCCACGTGGAATGAACCAGAATTGGGATCATAAATGGTATGGCGAAGTGCAATCGCTAGAAGATGGCTGGACGGCCGAAATGGCGATTCCTTTTAAGACCTTACGATATGAAGAAGATCGCACGACTTGGGGCGTTAACTTTATCCGAAGTGATATGGTCGACAATAGCTACCACACCTGGTCCAAGGTGCCACTGCAATTTCGCTCTATCGACTTAGGCTACACCGGCTCGCTCATCTGGGATCAAGCCCCCCAAAAACAGAATGGCAATATTGCTTTTGTACCCTATGTCAATACTTCGAGCACGCAAGATTTTGAAGAAAAAACACCCGTAGAATACAAAACCAATGTGGGCTTTGATGCCAAAGTCGCCATTACCTCCTCGCTCAATCTCGATTTGACCGTAAACCCTGATTTTTCTCAAGTAGAGATCGATGAACAAATCACAAACGTAACGCGCTTCAATATCCGACTTCCCGAACGACGAACCTTCTTTCTTGAAAATGCCGATGTCTTTGAGGATTTTGGTAGAGGGCAAGCGCGGCCGTTTTTCTCAAGAAGGATTGGACTAGATGAAGATGGCAATACGATTCCGATCCTATATGGTATGCGACTTAGCGGCAATATTGACAATAAACTTCGAGTGGGCTTGATGAATATTCAGACCAAGGCCAATGAAATTCAACAAGAACAAAACTATACCGCCTTTGCCGTTCATCGGCAGCTATTCCGCCGTTCAACGGTAAAGGGATATTTCTTGAACCAGCAGAGCATGAATGGAAGCGAGGTTAATTTCAGTCAATATAGTCGAAATGTAGGAACAGAATTCACCTACTTTTCTCAGGATGGAAAAATCAGAGCTTGGGGCGGGTACGGCCAATCTTTCAAGCCCTATCTGAAGGGAAAAGATCAATTTTACAAATGGGGTATTCGCTATACGACCAAAAAGTTTGGGGCCCTATATAGTGCTTCTACCCAGGGTGATAATTACTACCAAGACATGGGATTCCTACAGCGGGTCAATAATTATGATGCCGCACGAGATACCACTATCCGCCTGGGTTATACGAGTCAAACCACCTCCCTTAGTTATCGGATTTTTCCTAAGAAGGAAACCACTAAATGGCTCTATGGTACCTGGCGTTTTCAGAACTCCCTGTTCCTCAACAACGACCTGTCTTTTAATGAAACCAATACAGAGGTTTCTTATACGCTGACTTATAATGGCCGGAGTGAGCTCGCCTTTGAATATAGCAATACGGTACTCGACTTGCTTTTCCCCTTCTCTTTTACGGATGCCACTCCCTTACCCACAAAGTTCTATAACTTTAATAGTCTAAATGTGAGTTTTCGATCCGACGGGCGAAAAAAATTGAGCTACGAAATAGGTACTAGCTATGGTAGTTTTTACAACGGTACAAGAAGTAATGTGAATTTAAGTCTGAAATATCGACAGCAACCCTGGGGAAACTTTGGCGTAAATCTAGACTTCAATGACCTCCAATTTCCTGATCCCTATGGATCGGAACAAATCCTGCTCCTCGGCCCAAGAATCGAAATTGGCTTCTCCAGAAACCTCTTTTGGACGACCTTCCTGCAATGGAACACGCAAGGTGATAATTTCAATATTAATAGTCGCTTGCAATGGCGGTTCAAGCCAATGTCGGATGTGTTCTTGGTGTATACCGACAACTATGGGTTGGAGTTGTTTGCACCGAAGAGTAGGGCCTTGGTTTTGAAGGTGAATTATTGGTTGACATTGTAATCAAGTGGTGAGGAGGTAAAATAGAGAAAAGGTGAAAGTGGCCGATAAAACACCAGCAAGGGCGTGGAGCTATCATTCGAATTTCATAACTTAAGCGAAAATTCGCGATTATGGAAGCCTATGCACAAGTTCTCAATTATGCTATCCCTTTCTTCGTAATCCTCATCCTGATTGAATCCCTGGTGGCTAGACAGCGGGGAATGGTGGTCAATCGTGGAGCCGATACCATTTCTAGCTTAAGCTCTGGCATCACCAACACCATCAAAGATGTGCTGGGCTTGACGGTTGTCATTGTCAGCTATTCCTTCTTTGTGCAGTACCTGGCTATTTTTGAGGTGGAGGAAACCTGGTTGTTGTACGTCATTGGTTTCATTGCGCTTGATTTTGCGGGCTATTGGATGCATCGATGGAATCATACGATCAATTTCTTGTGGAATCGGCATATCATTCATCATAGCAGCGAAGAATTCAACTTGGCTTGCGCCCTTCGCCAATCGATTTCTACCATTTTTTCCTTCTTTAATATTCTGTTGATTCCGGCCGCTATTTTTGGCGTACCTACTCATGTGATTGCGATTATTGCGCCCTTGCATTTATTTGCTCAGTTTTGGTATCATACTCGCTTGATTGGTAAAATGAGCTTCCTGGAATATTTCTTAGTAACACCTTCTCATCATCGTGTGCATCATGCTATGAACGAGCAGTACTTGGACAAAAACTATGGCCAGATTTTTATCGTCTGGGATCGTTTATTCGGTACTTTCCAAGCGGAACTCGAAGACGTGCCTGCTGTATATGGGGTAAAAAGACCGGTTAAGACTTGGAATCCGATTATCATCAATTGGCAGCACATGGGCCTCATGCTTATGGATGCCTGGCGCACCAAAAACTGGTGGGATAAGGCTCGAATTTGGTTTATGCCAACGGGCTGGCGTCCTGCTGATGTAATTGATCAATATCCCGTAAAGGCAGTCGAAGATGTCTATAACTTTGACAAATACGAAACGCAATTGGCTAAACCGCTTTTGGCCTGGTCCTGGTTTCAACTGGTAGTCACGATCACCCTGATGTTTCATTTCACCAATCATATTGCCGATTACTCCTTTACGCAGATTTTGCTATATGGTGGTTTTCTTTTTGTTTGCATTTTTAGTTTCACGACACTCATGGATAAATCGAAGTATTCGCTTTGGGCTGAGGGGGTAAAAGTGGGATTAGGACTAGGTATTCTTTGGTGGCAAAGTGGATGGTTTGGGCTTGAAACTTTTTCGGTGGCTTTGACCTTTGTTTTAGCGGGGTACTTTATCGCTTCTTTGGGGATTGTGGGGTATTTTACGCGGAGTGGTGGGGAGGTTGGTAGGGTTGCGGGTTAATGAAGTTGTGAAGTTGTGAAGTTGTGAAGTTGTGAAGTTGTGAATAATAACATAAAACACTGCTTAACAAATAATAAGAGTATATTAATTTTCATTTTTTTCTGAAAATTCAAAAACTAAAAGTCAAGTTACTTTGCATCATTATGGCCCGAAAACCACGCTTCACTCCCTTCAATTGCCTATAAATCATAGGGTTTAGGGATATTAAATTGAACAAATACTGGACTTATGTTGTATTTTATATTACCTTTGCGAAATATTCAAGCAAATCTCGAAAGAGGGAACACTCGTTCCCTCTTTTTATTTATGCCTTAGAAGCAATACTTGTGATTGAACAAAAAATTATTGATCTACTAGATCAAAAGTTTAAAGAAGAAGATTTTTCGGATTGTTTTTTAGTAGACTTACAGCTCCACGCAAACCAAAGGTTGGAGGTCTTCTTAGATAGTGATGTAGGTATCACTTTCGAAAAATGTCGAAAAATAAGTCGTTACTTAGAAGAGTACATAGATGAAGAGGATTGGTTTGGCCCCAAATACACACTTGATGTTTCCTCACCAGGCATTACTCGTCCACTAAAAAAACTACGGCAGTATAATAAGAATATTGGCCGAAAGGTAGAAGTCAAGACGAACGATGGAGAAAAGAAAACGGGTCTGCTCATTGCCGTCACGGATACTGAGATTACCCTCGAAGAAAAGGTGAGAGTCAAAGAAGGAAAAAGGAAAAAGACAGCTATTATTCAGACTGTGATTCCTTTTGATGAAATAGAAAAAACTGTAGTTCAAATATCATTCAAAAAATAATAATTTATGAACCTGGTAGATACTTTCTCCGAATTCAAAGCCGGGAAAAATATAGATCGTCCCACAATGGTGCGGGTACTGGAAGATGTATTCCGCACATTGATTAGAAAAAAATACGGCTCTGATGACAATTTTGACGTTATCGTAAACACCACCAAAGGTGACTTGGAACTTTGGCGAGTACGCGAAATTGTTTCTGATGGAGAGGTAACTGATGATCGAAGTCAAATTTCAATATCTGAAGCCTTATCCATTGATGAGGATTATGAGATTGGAGAAGAGTGTTACGAGCAATTGCACCTAGAGGATTTTGGTCGAAGAGCTATTATGGCTGCTCGTCAAACATTGATCTCTAGGATCATGGAGCTTGAGAAAGATGAAGTATATCGCAAATATACTGAGCGTGTGGGTGATATCATATTGGGTGAGGTGCATCAGATTCTGAAGCGAGAGATTTTGATTTTAGATGATGCAACAGGTACAGAATTAGTGCTTCCACGCAATGAGATGATCAAAGGAGACTTCTTCCGTAAAGGCGACATGGTCAAAGGAGTGATCAAGCAGGTCGAAATGCGGAATAACAATCCCGTTGTTATCGTATCTCGAACGGATAATACTTTCTTGGAAAAATTGATGGAGCAAGAAGTTCCTGAAATAGAGGATGGTTTGATTACCGTTCGTAATATTGTTCGTATTCCTGGTGAACGAGCAAAGGTATCAGTGGAGTCCTATGATGATCGTATCGATCCAGTAGGTGCTTGTGTTGGAATGAAAGGATCTCGTATTCATGGTATCGTTCGCGAACTTCGCAACGAGAACATTGATATTGTCAATTTCACCAATAACGTAAGCCTTTATATTCAAAGAGCGCTTACGCCGGCCAAAGTCACGAAGATTGATTTAGATACAGAAAAAGTTCATGCCAAGGTATATTTAGAACCAGACCAAGTATCCCTTGCCATTGGTAAAGGAGGAACTAATATCAAATTGGCGAGTAAATTAACTGGTTTTGAAATCGATGTCTTCCGTAATAACGTACAGCAGTACGAAATCGATGATGTTGATTTAGATGAATTCGGTGATGAAATCGAAAAGTGGATCATTGAAGCATTGAAAAATATCGGTTGTGATTCGGCAAAGAGTGTATTAGAATTGAGTAAAGAAGAGTTGCTGAGAAGAACCGACCTTGAAGAAGAAACTGTAGAGAACATCTTGTCTATATTCGAAGCAGAATTTGAAGACTAGATTAGAGACCAAACTTCAAGGAAACACCTTGCGAACGTAGCATTGTGGTATAATAAATCTTTTTGATACGAGGGAACTCTTGTGGGTTGCTATACGTTATGGTATTGGGATATTGGCAAATTTTGCCTATTCTTGTACGGATTGGATAGAATATGTACTTTTTTCTGCCGAAATCTCGCATAATAATCCCGCAACTTGTTATAAATCCCAATAAGAGTTATCAACAAAGCAGTTTAACTATTATCTTTGCACTGCTTTTTAATAATAGGTATTGCCTTGATTGGCAGCCAATTCGTTTTTGTTCATAAAAACCTAGCGGAAATGGATAAAGCATAAATTCAATTACAAAGTCAATTAATCAACTTCGGTTGATTTTGTTAAATAGAAAATTCATTAATGTCGAAACGTTTAGTCAAGATAGCGAAAGAACTTAATGTGGGAACAGCAACTATTGTTGAGCACCTCCACAAAAGCGGGTTTGAAATCGAAAACAAACCTACCGCTAAGGTTACGGATGAGATGTACTCAGAGTTGCTAAAAGAATTTCAGAAGTCTATAGCTATCAAAGAAAAAGCTGATCAACTGGTTATCGGCACGCGGCCACAGACCAAGAAAGAACCCCATGGTGGTTCTTTCAGAACAGAGGTGCCTGCAGCTCCGATACCATCGCCGGTTAAAAGCGAAACAACGACACCAGTTGCTCCCCCTGCCCCGGAACCTCCGAAAGAGGTCGTAGAACCTGCTCCGGTCCCGGAACCAGAACCAGAGGTGGTGAACGAACAACCCAAAGAAGAACAACCCAAAGAAGAATCAGCCCAAAAAGTCCCTGGACTAAAAGTGCTGGGTAAAATAGATCTGGATAAGCCTAAGAAGCCAAAGGTTAAAGCACCCGATCCAGAACCAATAGTTGAAGAAAAGCCTAAAGTAGTAGAAGCTAAAACAGAGGTAGAAAAACCAGAACCAATAGCGGAAAAGGTTACGCCCCCTGTAGTAGAAACTCCTGTGGCTGAGGAAACGCCTCCTCCTGTAGAAGAAAAAGTAGTTGAAGTAAAGGCTGAAGTACCTAAGGTAGAGGAAAAAGAAGCAGAAAGCCCGAAAGAAGCTGCGCCTGTTCCAGGTGCCGCAGAAGTAAAAGAGGCTCCCAAAGAAGAAAAACCCGAACCGACTCAAGAAATTAGTCAAAGCTCGGAGGCCGATAAGCAAGAAGCTTCTGAAGAAAAAACACCTAGCAAGCCTGAGCCTCCAAAAGTAGAGGCTCCTTCTACCATGAAAGAATCTACTGAAACAACTACTGAAGCTCCAGCTGAGACAGATGCTCCAGCTGCAGGTACAGATGATAAGACAATGCATCGGGCAGCAACGCCTGAACTCAGAGGCCTAAAGATTCTCGGTAAAATTGATACCGATAAACTTAAAAAGCCGAAAAAGAAGAAAAAAGAAAAAGAAAAAGAGAAGCCTAAAGCTCGTCAGGATCAAAGACCGCAAGGAGGTCAGAAAAGACCTGCTGGACAAGGTGCAGGCGGACAAAATAAAACAGAAGGATCTTCCGATAAGAAACCGGGTACGCCAGGAAGCGATAGCGACCAGCCAAAACGCCGCAAGAGAAAACGCAAAGTGGTATCTTCCCCATCTGGTGGTGGCGGTGGACAAGGACAGAATAGAGGTGGTGGACAAGGCGGCGGACAAGGCGGCGGCGGAAATAGAAGAGGCCCAGGTGGTCCAGGTGGAAGAAGAGGCCCGGGTGGCCCAGGTGGAAGAAGAGGAAATCCAAATGAGGTAAAAGAAGTATCTAAAAAGGAGATAGAAGAAAAGATCAAGGCTACAATGGCCCGTATTTCTGGTGGTGGTAAGAAAAAACGCCAGAAAATGCGTCGTGATAACAGAGAAAGAATTAGAGAAAGACAAGAATTAAGAGAAGCAGAATTACAAACTGACAAGTTGCAACTAACGGAATTTATTTCCGTTTCTGAGTTGGCTAGCTTGATGGATGTACCTGCTACAGATGTTATCATGGCATGTATGAGCTTAGGTGTGATCGTATCGATCAACCAGCGATTAGATGCTGAGGTCATTGAATTAGTAGCTGCAGAATTCAACCATGAAGTTGAATTCATTAGCATAGAGGAGCAAGATGAAGAAGAGGATGAAATTGTAGATGATCCAGAAGATCTCAAACCAAGATCACCAATCGTAACCGTGATGGGTCACGTTGATCATGGTAAAACTTCTCTCCTTGACTTTATCCGAAGTTCCAATGTGGCAGACGGAGAAGCCGGGGGTATTACACAGCATATTGGAGCCTATGAGGTCAAAGTAGGCAAAGAAGGGGAAGAGAAAAAAGCGATTACCTTCTTGGATACACCGGGTCACGAAGCCTTTACAGCGATGCGGGCAAGGGGTGCCAAAGTAACGGATATTGCCATCGTAATCGTTGCGGCTGATGATAATATCATGCCTCAAACGAAAGAAGCCATTAGTCACTCTCAGGCGGCTGATGTTCCGATTATTTTTGCGATCAATAAGATTGATAAGCCTGGTTCACAACCTGAAAGAATTAAACAGGAGTTGGCATCCTTGAACTTCCTAGTGGAAGAATGGGGTGGTCAATACCAATCACAAGATATATCGGCAAAAACAGGACTAAATATTGACTTGCTATTAGAGAAGGTATTGCTCGAAGCTGAATTGCTTGAGCTACAAGCCAATCCTGATAGAAGTGCAATCGGCACTGTTTTGGAAGCATCCTTAGATAAAGGACGTGGTTACGTTACCAAAACACTGGTACAAAGTGGAACACTTAACATTGGAGATTCAATGGTAGCTGGTGAGCACTCTGGTAAGGTAAAAGCGATGTTCAACGAGAGAGGTAAGCGGGTGAAAACTGCTGGTCCTTCTGCTCCGGTACTTGTACTAGGGTTGAGTGGAGCACCACAAGCCGGTGAACGTTTCAAGATCGTTGAAAATGAGCAGGAAGCTCGACAAATTGCATCTAAACGAGCACAGATTGTTCGAGAGCAAACCACACGAGCAACGAAACGTGTAAGTTTGGACGAGATCGGTCGACGTTTGGCTTTAGGAACGTTCAAAGAGCTTAACCTTATTGTGAAGGGTGACTTTGATGGTTCGGTGGAAGCATTATCTGATTCCTTGATTAAACTATCACAGGAAACGGTACAGGTGAATGTAATCCATAAAGCAGTGGGTCAAATCATTGAATCTGATATCCTATTAGCTTCGGCCTCTGATGCGATTGTAGTTGGTTTCCAAGTAAGACCTTCTCTTGGCGCTAGAAAATTGGCAGAGCGAGAAGGAGTTCAGATCAAGACTTATTCCATTATCTACGAAGCCATCGAAGAAATCAAGTTGGCCATCGAAGGAATGCTTGAGCCTACTAAAGAAGAAAAAATTACTGGTCAAGTTGCTGTGCGAGAGGTATTCAAAATTAGTAAGATTGGTACCGTTGCAGGTTGCTATGTAGAAGAAGGCAAATTGGCTAGAAATACAAGTATTCGTCTAGTACGAAACGGTATCGTTATCTATCCTACTAGAGAAGGGGTGCAAGGTGAAATTGCTTCACTGAAACGCTTTAAGGAAGATGTTAAAGAAGTTAAATCGGGTATCGAATGTGGTATATCTATCAAGAATTTCAATGACATTAAAGTTGGCGATATTATTGAAGGATATGAAATCATCGAAATCAAACAACGATTAAAAGAATAACCATTATTCATAATGGATAAATATAAAAAGGAACTTGTGGTTTACGCAGGTTCCTTTTTTTATGCCTATTATTCTAATAGACCAATAATTTTTCCACTATCTGCTCCTGGTCAATATTCAGGACTAATACATAAGGGCCACTCGCCCATTTATCGACTGCTACTAAATGGCTAAAGTAGGTGGCTAGATCAGTTGCTTCAAAATGATATACGTTTTTCCCATTCATGGCATAGATTGTTAGCTCGATATTAGTAGCAGCCTGTTCCAAGAAGGTACTTATATATAGCGTTCCATTGACAGGGTTGGGACCGATAGAGACGATTCCCTTGTCAACTTGAGGTTGTACAATGTTTTGACACCCACTGCTAGTCAATAAAGAAGATCGGATTTCTAATAGGGTAGCCAACATTCGCAGCTTCTGCCCTTTTGTAAACATGAAAAGACATTCATCATTAGTGTAATTCATGAAATTCATGGACATATCAGTGCTACCACAGCTTTCGGGAAGGTTGGCAGCTAAATCAGGGCATTGACCAGCATAGGTATTATCTTGAATGGGTGTATCACTCACCCGATCATCTCCACTACAATTGATATTAAAAAGCCCATCTCCCCAAGGATGAAATAATCCCAAATAATGCCCAACTTCATGGGTTAAGGTTCGGCCTAAGTTTAATCGTGGATGGTCATTGATTCCAAATACCGAATAATCAATTACGACACCATCCGCTTCTTGCGCATTTTGTCCAGGGTAACTCCCAAACCCCACTTGGTTATTTTTCAAATTAGCAACCCATATATTTAGGTATAAGGCTGGATCCCAGGCATCTTGACCATCAGCTGCTGAAGAATATACATTATCAATATCGAGGCTGTCTACAAAAGTTCTAGTACGGGTAATTCCATCTGTCACGCTACCATCCGGTGCTATTTGAGCTAAACAGAACTGTATATCTACCGCAGCCACCAAAGAAGCGAAAATACCTGGCACCTGCTCTATCTCTGTATTCTTGGCAGCATAATCCTTGTTGAGTATATCGAGTTGAGTTTGGATTTGTTCAGTTGAAATATTTTCAGCCGTCGTATTCCATAGTATATGAAAGACAATAGGTATGGTATAGGCCGAACGCTCTTGTATCCGTTCATGATTAACTATCCATTTCGATAACTGATCTTCAATCGTTACTAATCGGTGAGACAAAGCCTCTTCCGCTTCGATATCCGCCTTAAGTATTTCGTCAAAAGAACATCTTTGCTGAGCAGCAGCAATGAAGGAAAAATGTAGCAAGCAATAAGCAATTAAACACCGTTTGGCACTTATTAACATGGTTTAACATTCTTAGTGAGTAGGATTATAACAATTAAGTACATGGACATCATAAATAGTTAACGGCTATATCTATCAATATCTTTTCTTGATTCCTGTCTATTGAATGACACAAAGTGGAGTCAAGAGGCTAAATAAGTCCATAAAGGGATAGCTAAAACAAGGTAGGAGAGTCATTCATCTTCTGATGCAGGTCAGGTCCATTATTACGCACATTATTTACCTTGTTCGATACGGGGTACATATCGAGGAGTCCATCTTCCGGCGTTTTCAACATGCTGAGTGTCTCTTCCAATGAAAGGGCAGAAAGCCATTCTTTCATTTTCTCTTTTCCATCTAAAATGATCGGCATTCGATTGTGCACACTACTCATTTCCTCATTGGGAGGAGTTGTGATAATGGAAAAACTTTTCACTGCATAATTGTCTTTGTACCAGATATCCCAGATACCAGCAAGCATGAGTAAGTTCCCATTTTTATGGAAGATGCGATAGGGAACCTTGTCAGCTCCTCTCTTCTTCCATTCATAAAAACTATCCGCTATGACCACACAGCGACGTTGTCGAATAGGAATTCGAAAAGAAGGCTTCGATGAAATACCTTCTTGCCGGGCATTGATTAACTTACTAGCGTTTTGTTCATCTTTAGCCCAATAAGGAATAAGTCCCCAGGTCAGGTATTGAAGAATATCAGGTTTTTCATTCGTGATTACGTAAGCATGTTGAGTCGGAGCAATATTGAAACTGATACGCAGATTCACATCCGTTTCGATTTGTTCGCCCAATTCCTGCTTAATTTTTTCCTTAGAGGTGACAAAAGAAAATCGCCCACACATACGCTTATTTTTAAACCTATTCTGAATTTGGAGAAATGTCTCGGTCTTGAAAAGAAGGAACGACTAGAGAACTTAAGAAACAAGTAATTTTCAATCAATTTGCTTTAGTCTTGCCCCACTAACTGCAACTAACAAAAACTAAAAACAGAAGAACTAAACTAAAAACAAATCTATGAAGAACCTTGTTTCACTACTTATTAACATCCCAAATTTTCAATTCTTATAAGGCCATAACAACCAGTCTTTTGCAAAATAGCACTTTCCACACAAGTTGTGCATAAGCTGGTAGAAAACCTAGTACTTTATCCACACTTACTAAGAAATTAAGTTCTCTTGTGTGTGAAGAACATTGAGGAGGTCAAAAATTGTGAGTCTAGGGTATAGTTATTGACATCAAAAAGTAAAAAGTTAAGACCTGTGGACAAAAAAGTTTTCCTGTGGATGACTTTTCCACTGGATGTGGATAAGTTTGCAAAGCATTGAAAATAAACTAGAATGGAAAAGTAAAAGATGTGGAGAAGTGTTTACAAATACGCAATAATGAATTAACATAGAATAAACATACATTTTTGCCAACAAGTTAACACCCCTGATGATGGGGAGCTTTTTTTTAAAATTTATAAAATCTATCATATAATAGGACCAGAAGAAAAGCTCAGAGGGGTAAACAAAAATATGTATGTTTTAAAGTATCGTGATATGGAAACAGCAGCAGCTTTTGTACCTAATAAAGATTCCAACGACAATAAGAACTATCCTTCCGCCGTAAAGGTTTGGTTAATCATTGGTTTAGTAATGATTTTCTTTCAGGTCGTTATTGGTGGAGTAACTAGACTGACCGGTTCTGGTTTATCTATTACCAAATGGGAAATTGTCACCGGAACATTCCCACCTATGAATGCAGCCGAATGGCAAGCAGAGTTTGACTTATATAAAGAAACGCCTCAATACCAGAAGATAAATGAGGGGATGAGCATCGGAGATTTCAAGTTCATTTACTTCTGGGAGTACTTTCATCGCTTGTGGGCTCGCTCAATGGGTTTTGTATTCATTATCCCGTTGTTCTTCTTTTGGCGCAAGAAATGGATAGACAGGCCCTTATTTAAACGTTTAGGGATAGTTTTCCTAATGGCTGGACTCGTAGCGTCCTTTGGTTGGATTATGGTGGCTAGTGGATTAATCAATCGACCATTGGTAAATGCTTATAAGTTGACGATGCACTTATCTCTTGCTTTTATCTTGTATGCTTATCTTTTGTGGACAACCCTAGGCGTAATATTCACAGATATAAAAGTTATCAACAATTCAATGTTGAAAAAGGGTATATACTGTCTCTTATACACATCTCCGAGCCCACGAGACCGAGGCTGATCTCGT
>OJCB01000629.1_pt1 | contig 12983 bp, 9 predicted proteins | sample 1591501 | NCBI WGS metagenome assembly OJCB01 (sample SAMN05416813, study PRJEB24817) | seawater metagenome | isolation source: Sea water | place: Canada:Atlantic | collected 2013-07 | reverse complement strand
TTCGTCGGCAGCGTCAGATGTGTATAAGAGACAGCTATAGAATACTTGTAATCTAATGAAACTGAATGAATAATGATTATGTTTCATTTTTATATCACACTGGAAAATTGAGCTATCTTTATATGCCTTTTCACTTCCAACTCTTGTATTTATGAAAAAGTTCCTCAAAAGATTTGCCATTATAGGTGGAATATTGCTGGTTGTCCTTGTTGGGGCTGCTGCTATTATCGCGAGTATTTTTGAAGAAAAAATTGGAAAAACGGTCATTAGCGAAGTTAATAAGCAATTGACCTCCGAACTTAAAGTAGCAGACTTTGACTTGACGGTTGTCTCAAGCTTCCCTAATATTTCGGTCAACCTTAGAGGGGTAGAAATAGCCGATAATAGAGGTGGTATATTATTGGAAGCCGAGAAAATAGCTTTTAAAATGGGCTTATTTAGTCTGCTAAGTTCAAATATCAAAGTCAAATCAGTAGTCGTTTCGGATGGTGCCTTAAATGTGGGCGTAGACCGAAAAGGAAAGGCCAATTACATGATTTTTGAAGCGGGAGAGGAAGGAGAAGAAGAATCTACTGCAGTAGGGCCATCTATTTCATTGGGCGAGGCTCAATTGGAAGATATCGAACTCATCTTTTCAGATAAGCGAGCTAAGCAGGAAGTCATAGGAAAAATCATTAAAGCTGATTTTTCGGGTAAGTTTTCTAGTCAGCAGTTTTCTCTCGAAAGCGATGCTTCTATTGTCACTCGATTTGTAGAATTGGAAGGGTCTAGGTATTTGGCAGGTAAACATATTGATTATGATGCCCGGCTATTTATTGACCTCGAAAATGGATTGTACAAATTTGAAGATGTATCTCTAGCGATAGAGTCAAATGTATTCAAAGTAGATGGGGAAGTCGAGAACCAAGGGGAGTCTCTTTTCTACGACCTCTATTTTACAAGCGAGAAGAGTAGCTTGGGTAGTATGATTCAATTGTTACCCGCAGATAAATTGGCTTCTTTTAGTGATTTTACGAGTACGGGAAAATTCGTCGTGGAAGCTACGCTAAAAGGGGAGTCTAGCGAAAAGAAGAATCCAGAAATCAGGGCTGAGTTACGTTTACAGGATGGAAAAATCTCCAACCCTAAAATGGACGGCACCTTAAAGGATGTTTCCTTTATAGCTAGTTTTGACAATGGTAAATACCATAATAATCGCTCCACAACACTTAAGGTCGATAAATTCAAAGGCTACTTCAATAGGGAGTTACTCGAATTTGATCTACAGGTCGATAACCTGGATGATCCTAGCATCGATTTTGCTATGGACGGCGTATTTCCGGTAAAAATGGCCTATGGTTTATTGAAGAGTTTTCGAATTTCGAATGGCGGGGGTGAAATTGAATTGAAAAACATCAAAGTAAACGGCCGCTATCAGGATATGATTAGCACCAGTCGTATCAATAGAGTAACAGCAACCGGAGAGTTAACCTTTGATGATGCATTTCTGACAATCAACAAAGAGAAAATGATGGTTGATCGAGGCCGTCTTATACTGCAGGACAATACCATGGCCATCGAAGATCTCAATATTGAAGGAGCGGGTAGTGACATGATGTTTCAAGGAGCGGCTTACAATGTGATACCTGTATTATTCGCTGATTCTTTGAATACAAAAAAAGCAGAACTTGCTTTTTCAGCTGACCTATTTGCTAAGGAAATTGATTTTGATCGCCTTTTAAGCCTAACCGCAGTGACCTCCGACCAAGCTGCTGCCGCAGAAGTGGCCGTGGAAGAATTGAAAGAAGAACGTTCTCAAAAACGAGAACATATCACCAATTTCTTAAACGGGACTTTCAAGGCTCAGATAGAGGATTATAATTTCAATAAAATCCAAGGAACGGACTTTGAAGGGAAACTAACTTTCCGCAATAGTGAAATGTCGATCGAAGGGAATACACAAGCAATGGATGGGAATTTCATACTGGACGGGAATTTTTATATCGAAGAAGAACCAAGGCTAGTGGCTCGATTGACTTGTAATGATATCAATATCAAAACATTCTTTGAGCAGGGGGAAAATTTTGGACAAGACGTCCTACAGGCCAAACACCTGGATGGATCATTAGATTCTAAAATTGCGATCTATGCATTTTGGGATAATCAGGGCAACTTCCAATCGGAGAAGCTAAGGGTTTTGGCAGGAGTAGGAATTCACGATGGGTCACTTAAAAACTTTGAAATGCTGGAGAACTTCTCCACTTTCGTTAAGGTGAAAGACCTAAAGAATATCAAATTTACCAATATTGAAAACTTCCTCGAAGTCAAAAATCAACGCTTGTATATCCCTGCCATGTTCATTCAAAGTAATGCCTTGAACCTGACTATTAGTGGTGAACATTCGTTCGAGCATGAAATCGCCTATAATATAAAAGTGAATGCGGGACAGGTTATTGCTGCCAAATTCACCAAACATGATCCGGGCCTCAAGCCTAAAAAAGCACAGAAAAAAGGTTGGTTTAATCTATTTTACAGCATTTTAGGAACCTTGGAAGATTACAATATTGTCTCTGCCAAAAAACGAGTGAAATCTGACTTCGAAATCAGCGAAATGCGCCGAAGAGATATTCAGGCCGCTTTGGAAAAGGAGTTCCGTACGGTCATTGAACTAGTAGATGAACCAGTAGATTGGCGGGATATTCCAGAATATGGCGGCGATATTGTAGAAGACAAAGAAGAGGGAGGTCCACGTGCCAGCCTACCCCAAGGCTCAAAACTACCCAATGGCAAAACAGGAGAAGGGGAGGAAGATGACGAAGAGCTATTTGATTGGGAATTGGAAGGAGGGAAAAAGAAGAAAAAAAATTAGCACTCCTATATATCAGTCAGTTCTAGTATTTCAAGTGACATCTATTCGGGTGATTAGCAATAGTTGAGTGCTGATTTTTTGTTGCGAGTTGCGGGTTCCGAGTTGACCAACTCATAAACCCGCAACTCCCAATAAATTAATTATCAGTAGATGGATAAAACTTGATCATTTCTACCCAAGTTAAGACTTACAATCGTCCAGATGACCTATTCACTCCTCAGGCTTTTGACAGGATTCGCCAAGGCTGCTTTTAACGACTGGAAACTTACCGTAATAAAAGCTAGCAACAAGGCCCCAAAACCTGCCACAGCGAAGATCCACCACTCTAGCTCTGTACTATAGGCAAAGTTACTCAGCCAACGATACATCCCGAACCACGCCAATGGGATCGCAATCAGTAGCGCAATAGCAACCAATCCCAGAAAATCTTTGGTCAGGAGTCCAACCAAACCACTTAGCGAAGCTCCTAGGACTTTCCGTATTCCAATTTCCTTCCTCCGTTGTTGCGCGGCAAAAGTCGCTAAACCAAATAAGCCGATACAAGCAATGAAAATGGCAAGAACTGTAAACACACTGATGATCCGACCAATTCTCTGCTCCGATCGGTACATTCGATCAAAGCGATCATCCAAGAAATTGTAGGCAAAGGGTTGTCCTGGCGCCATTTCATCCCATCCGGTTTTAAGAAAATTGACAAAGCCGTTTACGTCATCCGTTTGTAAGCGCATGGAGATTGCCCCACTGTTTTCACCTAGAAATAAAATAAGGGGATCTATTCGATTCCGTAAACTTTCATAATGGAAGTTTTTGACGATCCCAATGATTTTATAATGTACCAACTCGTCGTCATTATCATATCCGCTAATCAATTTTCCAACCGGGTCTTCTCCTAGCCAAAATTCAGCCGATTTTTCATTGATCATGACAGCCATACTATCGGCCGGGAAATCTCTTGAGAAGGACCGCCCTTCTACCATCTCCATATCAAAGGTTTCAATATAGTCATGATCTACGTACCAGTTATTGAATAGAATAGCATTTTCCTGAGCGGCGCTTGTTCCCTTGAAATAAGAGGAACTATTTCGATAGGAGGGAACCGGAAGAAAACCAGTCACTGAGACTTTCTTTACTGCCGGATTCTGTAACATTTTTTCCTTAAACGGCTGGATATTATCCCTCAATGCATAGGCATCATTTAAGATCAATACCTGTTCTTTATCAAATCCTAGCTTTTTATTTTGCACATAATCTAGCTGTCGATATACCACTAGCGCTCCAATGATCAACGCCGTTGTGATCAAGAATTGAAATACAATCAGCCCACTGCGCAACAAGCTTTTCTTTTGCCGGCCTTCTACTTGTCCTTTTAGTGCTTTTATTGGCCCATAGGCTGATAGGAAAAAGGCAGGATAGGCTCCTGCTAATATTCCAAGGGTTAGTGTAATGGCAACGGCCAAGGAAATAAAACCGGCCGTTCTCGTCAGTAGAATCGGTAGTTCTTTCCCAGCTAGCGCATTAAAATAGGGTAATAATATCCATACACTAAGCAAGGCGATAATACCTGATATAAAACTAATGAGTAAGCTCTCACTCAAGAATTGCTGAATCAATGAATAACGCGCTGCCCCTACTACTTTTCGGACACCAACTTCCTTTGCTCGAGTAGAGGCCCGAGCGGTAGAGAGATTCATGAAGTTGATACCTGCAATAAATAAGATAAACAGCCCAATGAGGGAGAAAATCCAGATGTAAGCCACATCACTATTCGCTTCCAACTCATCTTCCAAATCTGAATACAGGTGAATACGGCGCAAGGGAGTAAGCTCGTACCGACCAAAATTACCGGCTGCCAGAAATTCATCCCAACTCACCCCTACATACTTTTCGATTTCTGGACCAAAGTGAGTGACCAAAACCTCTTGAATTTTGGTTTCTAAAGCCTCGACATCCGTGCCCTTTTGTACTAGGATATAAGCATTAAAGTTGAAGTTTCCCCACTGTGTATTCCCGCTCTCCTCGAGTGTATTCAAAGACATGACGAAATCATAGTGAAAATGGGTATTATGGGGTGTTTCTTCCATGATACCCGTCACTTGGTAGCTAGCATCATTGTCTAGGACAAGTGCTTTACCGATAGGATCTTCAATACCAAAATACTTATCGGCCATGGCCTGTGTAATAACAATAGAATTGGGCGACCGAAGTGCTTCATCCGCATTTCCTCGAATCAGGGGAATACCAAATACCTTAAAGAAGGTACTGTCAACAAAAATGATGTCATCTTCGCGATAATGTTTGTTACCCTGTTTTACCAGATAGCTCCCCCGATCACGGAATCGAATAAAAGCTTCGACTTCGGGGTATTCCGCTTGTAGTGTAGGGCAGAGGGGGGCCGCATTTTGTGCAGATGCAATTTCTTGATCGCCTAACCTACCGTGAAAATCGACACGATAAATCCGATCAGCATAAGGTGAATAATTGTCATAACTAAGTTCATCCTGGACATACAAAAGGATGAAAAGAAAGGCCAATAAACCTGAGGATAATCCGAAAATATTAATCGCTGAATACAGCTTGGATTTTTTCAGATTTCGAAAGGCAAGTTTTAGGTAATTTCGCCACATAACAGTCGGATTTTAATGTACTAGAAATAACTTATCGGGCCATTGCGCAGCATGCACAATAGCCTATCCACATTCCAGACTTATTCCAATAAATTCCGTTAAGTAAGCGCTTGTTCTAATGGTTGATAAAACGCTACTAGAAGTATTCAAGTAGTGTACTAAAGACAAGTGCTTAGTTGTTTTATCAGAGGAGGCTCTGATATAAGGATGCCTTTTCACTTACTTACCCCTATCTGCGTCACAAAAATTGTCAGAGAAGGCTTATTCTTTACCTGAACTTGCCTATTTGAGCACAAATTGAATATCAGTCACTACCGACTTTGAGCTTGCAGCGTCTTTGGAAAGTGCTGCATCAAACATCCTTTCGAGATTATTACCCGCTAAATCTTCCAAATCGGTAGCTATGTGCAGCTGGTACGTTCCCGTTGCCCAAGCTGATAATGGCATCCAGGAATAGGACGCTTCATTCCCTCCTATGGTTGCAGTTCCCGCTAGCTTATTCCCTTGTCTGTCTTCTATCCAAATCGATGTTTTCAAAAGGGCATAATCCAACGGTTCTGGAAATCGCACCACCAATGGATCTTGAGTATCCGCACTTGGAATCGCCAATTCCCAGGTGGCCGGATCAGGTTGCACCCGGTCACTTGAGCTCGTCTGAAAGGGTTTTATACGATCCCTTTCCATCTCTAAGCCAGTAATTGACCGAAAACCACGCTTAATCCTAAGTTGATACTTTTTTCCTTCTTCCAGCGGAGGGCCATATTGGCGATTAGGTATCAATCCTGTTTTTATTCTGCCTGGATCAAACCAGATGGTGAGTTGTTCTTGGTTTGCATCCCAAAGTTCTTGCCCCATATCCAGGAAGGGAGCTTTTACTTTTTCTCCATCCTCATCTACTATTTCGATATATTCCATGGCTTTGCCCACTTCCATCGGCTGGTCAAAATGCAGGTAAAACTTCAATTGATTGGCGGGCCAAGAGTCGCCACTGGGGTAGATGCTGACCAACTGGGGTGCCTCTAGTTTGATTTGCTGAGGAATATTAAGCGGAATGAGGCTATCACGGCCTATCGTTGCTGGTTTTATCCAATAAGTCCGACCTTGAATAAAAGGAAAACGAGGTCGAAAGTAGACAGCGGAATCGTTTGATTCAAATGTCCCGAGCATAGGTGGGTCCCCTTTTTGCGGAGGCCGAGGAAACACCAGGAAAGGTGTTTCCTCGGCTTCTGTAGTATAGTCAGTAAGCTTTATTGTCCCATAATAAGGGGCAGACTCTTCACTTACCAATTGAAAATGAGAAGCGTTTTGTGCCGTTGCTACTATTGGACTGCAATGAAGTATTAGCAAGAAAAATGCCCACCTGCTATCCATATTATAACCAATCGGTATTATAAGATCTCAGGTTCAGTTGTCCATTAGGCATCCTTTGTAGGACTAATACATTCTTTTCGTTAAGGTTATCAATCTGTGTAATGCCTACGCGTGAAAGTACAGAATGCGCTATCCCTACCGCATACTCACCGTCTTTTAAAGGTGTAGTCAGGGCCTCTTGTGAAGGAATATCATTCGGATCAATCCGGATCAAAGCCTTGGAGTTATTGGACATCAAAATATAATCCTTCCCTTTGTTTTTGTATTGGATGATATCAATTGGAATATTACCAAACCCAAACTCGCCCAGGGTTTTAGTCTTCATGTGCTTTTTGGCAGATAAATCATCAACAGCTATACTCACGAAAGGAGTGCAAGTATAAGCACCCAGGATATACTTTTTGCCGTCCAATTGATAAGGAAGCAGCGTACGCATAGGTGCTTCAGTTTCATAAGCTCCATGCGCAACATGGTATACTTCAATCGTCGAATAAGCCGCTTTTTTACCAAAAGGAAAGGCTAAAACACGTAAAGCTGAAGCAAACTCTTCATTGGATAACCCCGTGATATATAGTTTACCATCATCATAGGCGAGATCCGTTATCGCATCTGTTCGGTTATCACTTTTGCGATAGTTAGTGCTTTTTCCCTCGGCGATTACACTTGGGATATTAGCCTTATTGTGATTGATACTAGATAGATCTACTTCCGTAATGTCTCCTTTAGGATTAATACGGAGCAATATATTAGCATTCGTGATATCATTTGGTGTTTTCCAAAAGCCTAGTTTGTTGGCATCAGAACGAGAAACAGCCAAGTATATATTTTGAGAAATCGGGTTCACGGCAAGATCGTGGATAATTACGCCTTTGGCATCTGTTCCTAACAAACTGGCTAGCTTGCCTTCAATATCCTCCACTCCAAACCCTTTCGTAGCTGTATTTTCAACTCGATCATTCAAATCCAAAGCAAAGACTTTCCCGCCTTTTGCATCTCCAACAAACAGGATTCCTTCCGGACCAAAGGTCATAACACTTAAAGATTGGGTCTCAACTTTCCCTACACTGAAATTTTTCGTTAATTCTTCATAAGAAGAGGAAGCAGTAAGTAAGCTAGCGACTGCTATAAAACATACAATAAATAAGGATAATTTCTTCATAACTATCGGATTTTTAGCATAATAACAACTCTTGGTTTAACAATCAACTACTAATAGACAAACGGCAATTTTTCAATGTCTACAAGAAAAAATTTAGCGATGAAGGAAAAATAAAAGCAGGTACCCTTACAAAGAATGATACCTGCTTTTAAATTTATTTATCGAGTTTATCTCTAGCGCTAATTAGCCCCATTAATTGTTTTTATGAGGATCACGCCCTGACTACCGGTTTCTCCGTATAAGGTCGTTTCTGACTTACTCTTTAGCACTCTTACATTTACAATCTGACTTGGATTAATGGCACTATTTGCTTGGGAATAACTATTCCCCATAGGCACCCCGTCAACAACATACAATGGTGAAGTATTTAAATTGATAGAACTAATACCTCTAACCAGTACCTTTGCATTAGTGCCATTCCCTGTAACCTGAATGGAACTATTCTTTCTCAGTACATCAGCCAAAGACTGGCTGGCTTTGTCATATACATTACCTTGTTTAACCATTCCACTTGAGGAACCACAGGAGACAAATATTAAACTAGCCGAAACAATAAATAAGAATAGCCGAAACATTTTCATAACAATGAGTTTTTTTACGAAATTAAAAATCCAATTCTTCTCCAAGTACTTTTGTGTGTGACTAAAAAACGAAGATCCTAAATTACCTGCGCATTGATCTAGCCGATAGCCATTGGTTTTTGTTTGGTTCAAACACAAAAACAATCAGAGGATCATCTAAAATAGTTATTTCAATGTATTTTATCAGACAATATTTTTTATTTCTCTGGTTTTGCAATTTGTAATACTAAGAGGGCTAAGTTTCCCTTTCTTCAACGAATTAACCATTTCGGCAGGATAATGCCTCTTTTATTGACGTAAGGCCACTATTATTGGACTACAAAACATCCTCAATAATGAATCTTAATCTATATCATTTCCCACTTTGTTTCTTGTTTTTTCTACTCCCTACTACTTCTTATAGCCAAAATGATAACGCAATTTCAGGTCAGATAGTTTTGCAAAACATCCACCTGGTTGATGTAGAGAAAGGGCGTGTAAGTCCCCATCTCATGAATGTCCATATAAAAGGGCAAGAAATCGAGAACATAACGAGGTATCTCCCTGGTAAATCACAAGCAAACGAAATTCCAATTTATGATGGCGAAGGAGGTTATCTATTGCCAGGTTTATGGGATATGCATGCCCATCCAGATGATCCAGAAGTGTGGCGGATGCAACCCACTCAGGCTGAAAAAGATAAACTATTGAGTCTCTTCGTTGCTTACGGGGTGACCGGAATCAGAGATATGGCTGGAGACCTTGAGCTAGCTAATAGCTGGAAGAAAAGGATTGATGAAGGTACTTTGGTAGGGCCCGAAATATACGCGGCGGGCCCTTTATTAGACGGCCCAAACCCGATGTGGGATGGATCTGTTGGGATAAATGATGAACAGCATATACCTTTTATCGTCGATTCGCTTATTGAGGCTGGCATTGATTTTCTGAAAGTGTATTCTCTTTTGCCAAGAGACATTTACTTCGCCTTGAATAAGTATGCCAATACCATTGATTTTCCCATAGTCGGTCATGTTCCTATGACAGTGAGACCTTCCGAGGCTTCAAAAGCTGGACTTTGGTGTCAGGAACATCTATTGGAAATATTACCAGAGTGTTCTAGTGAAGAAGAGGCATTTTATGATAAAACCCTTCATTATGGTAGTGCTACATCTCGTTTGGATCAATATATTTTTCGCAACCAACTGCTTTTAGATACATACACACCCAAGAAGGCTAAAAAGCTGTATCGTCTTTTTGCTAAAAATAAAACCTGGCATACACCGACCTTAAGCATGTGGTACAAGAATGCCTATTATGAGCAAGAATTACCTAAAGATCAAAACCATATCACTCAACTTCCTAAATACTTACGAAAGTATTGGACACCAGCGGTCAATGACCATTTAAGGAATAGAGCTCCTGCGCTGCTTAAGCTAAAGCAAAACCAAGTAGCTATGTACCTCCAAATGACCTATGAAATGCACAAAGCTGGCGTGCCTTTATTGGCAGGTACTGATGTAGGAGCAAATCCCCTTTGTCATCCTGGAATTGGCGTCTTTAATGAATTGGCCTTGATGGTTAAGGCTGGGTTGAGCCCGGCTGAAGCCCTGAAAACAGCTACAATTAATCCGGCGCTTTTTCTTGGAATAGAAGAAAATTATGGATCGATAGCAGTTGGAAAAACAGCCAGCCTATTGCTGACAAAAAGCAATCCACTCAAAGACATCAATAACTTACATACCATTCGGATGGTAATTAATAAAGGAAAGATGTTTACGCAGACTAATCGCGAAAAACTATTGGAAGAAACCAAGGTTTTTTTTGATAGTGTCGACTATAAGTAGGGGCTATGTATCTTATGATAGATATGACTAGTCTCATCACCTAACTAGTCTTCCATCATCGCTACGACCCGAGCCGGTGCTGCCGAAGCACCTACTATTTTTAATGGAAATACCGCCACTTTGAACCCGGTATAGGGCAAGGCATCGAGATTTGTCAGCTGTTCCATATGACAATACTCCTTTTCGCGGCCTACTAAATGAGCCTCCCAGAAAAGGTTAGGATTGTTTTCTTTCTTAGCTCTTTCAATGAGGTGAGGTAAAGGAAGATCCCATCCCCATTGATCGATACCCATTACTTTTACGCCTTGATCGATAAGCCAGGAGGTTGCCTCAGCACTCATTCCGGTACCCTTATAGAAGAAATCCTCCGTGCCCATGTGCTTGTCTCGACCTGTTTTTATCAGAACAATCATTTTGGGTTGGATACTCAATTGGTGTTCCTCCAAAAAGGCTTTAATATCTTCGCTCGTAATGGCTTCAAAATCGGGTTTATGCTTCATATCAATCACAATTCCTTCTCCATAACACCAATCCAAAGGAACTTGATCAATCGTCTTTGCTGGTTTGCCTTCGCTAGTCGGGGCATAATGCCAGGGAGCATCAATATGAGTGGTAGAATGAACCCCCATTTTTTGGATACTATCATCTGCCCAACCAATAAAATTCTTCGGGAATAAGCGAGTAGGGAGGCCGAGATAGCGAAGTAATAATTTTGCCTTTCGATGTGGTTTATGCTTAATTTTTACGCGCATAAACCAAGGGTCTCCTTTTGTATATTGAATGGCTTTTGATAGATCAATTATTTTCATGCTGTTTTTGTTGAATCTCCGATAATTTTTGTGTTTGAAAACCAGTAGAAAGTAAAAGAAACCGCTTCCAGTTTTAGCCTAGCCACAGAATTATCAGAGAAGGGTCTTGTTTCATTAGCTGTTCCGTGAAAATACAATATCCAGCAGAAAGAGGAGTAAATGAGAGCTACATATACAACACCATGTATTCTGCATCAATATAAACCTCTCCCACCTTCAAGTCTTTTTTGACAAATGGGCCTTGAGAAATAAAGCCCAATCTCTGGTAAAAACCCGCAGCAGTCCGATCGGTATGTAAAACCCATAAATGGATTTGCTCCATCCCTTCCATGGCTTGAGCCCGCTGTATTACCTCTTTCATTAGCAACTTACCGATACCTTTGTTGCGTTCTGCTGCTTTTGTGTACATGGCATGTATCATCGATTTATGACGTGCTTTGGATCGCTTGTCTCTTTTGAATTTTACAAAGCCTATTAACTCTTCTGTTGGATTAAATGCACCTAAAACATAATACTCTGGTGGGTTACCAATGGGCGTAACCTCTTGTTGAAAATCCGAGAGGGGACGTTCTTTTTCATCTTCATAACTTTCGCTAAACCCCAAAGGAGCTTCGCGGAAGCTCTCTAATCGTAAACTGCGGAATTCTTGCGCATCTTCAACTTGCAAAACACGAATTTGTATCATAGGAGCCCCCTTTGCATTTTTTCAGGTTCAACTTCTTCACAAAAAGAATTGTTATTTGCAGTATGAAATTAGAATATTCTACCATTAAAGACGAAGATTTCTTTATCCTCACCGATTTCAATTGCCAACCTTCCCAAGTTTTGCTTCATCAAAAAGGCTTATATAAAATAGTTTGGTGTAGAGATAATGCGGCAAGCGTACTTGTTGATGGATATCAAATGAATATAGAAAGAGATCAGGTCATTTTTTGTACCCCACTCAATATAATGGAAGTCCCATTGGGGACCACAGGAATTATCTCATTCGTGTTTAATAAAGAGTTCTTTTGTATTCAAACCCACGATGAACAAGTATCATGTAATGGTTTTCTCTTTTTCGGCTCTGCTCAGCCACAGCTTGTTACGCTTTCTGAAAAGGAGAAAGAACATTTTTCTATGCTACTCTATTTCTTCGAGGAAGATTTCAGCATAAAGGACCAGTTGCAAGGCGAGATGCTGCGGTCGCTCTTAAAAAGATTACTTATTCTCTCTACTAGAACTGTAAAGAAGGATCTTCCTCAACCTGAGATAAGCAATGCGCAAATGGACCTCATAAGGCAATATAATCTACTAGTAGAAAAATATTTCCGCGAAAAACACCAAGTAAAAGATTATGCCGACCTATTGTTTAAATCCCCTAAAACGCTCTCCAATCTGTTTCATAAGTATGGAAACAACACGCCCTTAATGGTAATTCATCAACGCATACTACTAGAAGCCAAAAGGCTACTGTTGTACGCTGATAAAACAACGGAAGAAATAGCTTTCGATCTAGGCTATAAAGATGCAGGCCATTTTTCTAAGTTTTTCAAAAAGAATGAAGGCGTAAGTCCTAGCCTATTCAAGAAGAATAAAATGACCAGCAAAAAATAAAAAAGGAAAAATCTACCTTTTGAAAGGAACAATACACCTATTTCAAGCCGCCTCACTAAGTGATATTTGCATAGACAAAACAAGAGAATATTAAATCATCCAATAAGTAAAGATCACATTATCACTGTCTCTTATACACATCTGACGCTGCCGACGAAGAGGATAGTGTAGA
>OJCB01000626.1_pt1 | contig 13016 bp, 9 predicted proteins | sample 1591501 | NCBI WGS metagenome assembly OJCB01 (sample SAMN05416813, study PRJEB24817) | seawater metagenome | isolation source: Sea water | place: Canada:Atlantic | collected 2013-07 | reverse complement strand
CAAAGGAAGTGAGAAGCTGGAAAAAATTGAAAAATGTCGGATGACCCCTAAGTCCCTGAGAGAGAACTTTCAAAGGAAGTGAGAAGCTGGAAAAAATTGAAAAATGTCGGATGACCCCTAAGTCCGGATGAAGACAATCAATGTCGCAGGATCACGCGAATCAAAAGAACCTGGAATTTACGAAGCGGTTATGCTGATTCTTGGCTGCACTATGGGGAATGAATGCACCTCATCCAATCCGGCTAACTACCTGAAATCAAAAGGGTTGAAAAAGCAAAACCCGAACAGTAAGCGATTCACCTCGCTACTTCTCATTTCGAGGTCAAGCTGGTAGTTGATATCAACAAACGAACGTCAAAACGATAACCCTAACAAAAAAGAATGAAAAACTACAAAATTATTAACTGCACCGTTCTGCTTGCTGCTTTTGGAGTGGCACTGTTTATGGCGGACGCTCAAGGAAAGATCAAACAAAGTAAGAAAAACCGTCACACTGACGGAAATTCGCTTATCGGGATCGCGGGCGAAAACCCGTCGGGCGACCACGTGTTGCTGGACGAAGGAATGAAGACAATCACTATCACCTTATGTAAAGCTGAGTGCGACGCGATGTTCGAGGCGTGGAAAATCCACTATCACGGCAGGCCGGTGCGCCCACGTCTCGCGGCACTCGTGCACGGTCGGATGAAGTCGCTATATGGGAAAATGGGGTGGAAGAAGGATGAGTGAACCGTGCGGGTTGGGTGGCGTCTGACGGTCGGTTCATTCCGGCGGAATCACCCGCCGTGGGATGCCCCAACCGCAGCGGCGCGTGCTGTCTCATCCGCAGCTAGCGTCCCCTCGGGGCAATCGTCTTGAGGCGGCGCAGATAGCTACCTTTATGTAAACAGCTCCCAGCACGGATAATCTCCGCGCCTTGCTCATAAAGCCGGGAGCGACTGACTGACAGGAATTCGCTTTTTCAAGGAGTTCTTATCAGTGCGTCGGTCCTATCGGGATTGAGGGGGTGCAAAAGGCTTTTCGAGGCAATCCCTGAGAGAGAGCTTTCAAAGGAAGTGAGAAGGTGGAGAAACTTGAAAAATGTCAGATGACCCGATAATGCAGGATGCCCCCCTCAACGGCTTAGTGTCGATCCATAGTGCCTAGTTTCGAGGAATTAATTTTGTGGTCAGAGCCGCTCCAGTCAGCGCCACCGCCATTCCGGAAATTATTCTGATCGTGACGTCTTCCGTTAAAAATACAGCACCAAAAAGCACCCCGAAGATCGGTATGATGAAGGTGACAGTCGTTGTAGCGGTGGCACCGGATCGTGAGAGTAAATCAAACAAGAGAAGAAAAGCTAAAGCCGTGGAAAGAACGGCCAGCGCAACGGCGCATCCAATGGAAGGCCAGCTTGGGAGCTGCTCCGGAATCCGTGTTATCGCAAACGGAGTCAATAGCAGCGTCGCGGTGAAAAGATTCCCGATTGTAATCGACCAGGGAGATAGATCGCCCATGTGGCGTTTGATATACTGACTAACCCATCCATAGCAGATTGTTGCCCCAAGAGCGGCCAGAATCGAGGGCCCGGAGCCGCCTTCTTTGAAAGAGAGTTGGTCTCCGGCAAGAATGGCGACTCCCGAACAACCAATAATGAGGCCAAGAATTTGCCATCGCGTCAAAGGGATTCGTAGCCAACAGAACCCAATTAGAGCGGCAAAGATTGGAGTTGCCGCATTGAGGAGTGAAGTAAACCCAGCCTCAAGACTGAGGACGGCATAGGCTAGAAGGCACCAGGGTACTGCTGCGTTAAAAATGCCGACGATGAACATTTTTCCAGGATTGGCGCAAAGCTCTTTTAAAATGGATCGTTTGAAGAGTAAGGGGCTAAAAAGGAGGGAAGCAATGGCAACTCGCAACCAGACCAAGACAATCGGGCCAAACTCAGGAGCGGCCACCCGCATAAAAAGAAAGGAACCACCCCAAATCGCCGAAAGTAGAATCAGTTTGAAGAAATCCAGTAAACTCATCTACAGAAATCGGAACCCTAGCTTTATTTGAGAGATTTACACCCACGAAGGATGGGTAGATCAAGAACGATAGCACTCCATGCCTTGGGCCAATTGATTTGGTAACACTTCGAGACTTATTTCTCTTGATGGTGGAATAAGTTTCTAGGGGGCATTCGACACTTTTAATTTTTCTGTGGAAGCCTTCGCTAATGCGCCTGGCTTTGTTGAATTCCCACTATTTCATTGTGGCCACTCAAGCCCGCCCGGGCCCGGTGCCTCGATAGAATTTCTTAGAAATGCAATTCCTATCAGTCGGTGAAGAGTCCTCCCAAGCCCGGTCGCACATCCTGAATCGAAGCGTAGCGTTCCATCGGATCATATTCGAGCATTCGCGAAAAGACCGGGCGTTGCTTTTCCGTAAGCCTTACAAGCCGCTTCTCCATCGAAACGAACATGGAACCGGGAAGATATCCGGTGAGGATCTCGTGGATCATTACTCCCAGGCTGTAGAGGTCAGCCCGCTGATCGATAGGAGTCTCCTCGGAAAATTGCTCCGGCGCGCCATATTTTGGGCTTCTGAAAATCAACTCTTCCCGGTTTTCCTGACCTGAATTGAGGTTTCTATCCTCTCCACCTTTGGACTGATTGACTAACAGGCCGCACAATCCAAAATCGATCACCTTGGCGTTGCCTTCAGAATCTATCATGATATTCGAAGGTTTGATATCACCGTGAACCACACCATTTTCATGCAGATACTCCAGGGCACTGCAAACCTGCAGAATTACCCTGTTTTTTTCATCAGTGCTGAGCAGTCGCTTTCGGATCGCTTCTGAAAGGGTAATTCCGTGGACCAATTCCATGATCAGGTAGAGTTGATCCTCTTCATTTTCTCCCGCCCCGTAGACACGGGCAATATGGGGATGGTTCAGGCCGGACATTACCATTGCCTCTTTACGAAAGCTCTTGCGGACAGTCGTATCTTCCGCCCGGTCCGCCGAAATCACCTTGATGGCGACTTCCCTTTCGAGGAGCATATGCCAGGCCCGGTAGACGACACCCATTCCGCCTCTACCAATTTGTTTGATCAGACAATACTCTTCGAGGCCGGATTCTCTCTGAACCGACTCGAAATCTCCCGTTTCCGGGCTGCTTTCATACACATCAACCATTTCACTCTCTGAATCGAAATCGGATGTCCTCTGATTGGAAAAAAAACTTTTCTTTCTTTAGGGATCCTCTTTTCTTTAGACGAAGAACTATTTTTGATATGACTGATTCAGGAAGGGAATCTGCCCTCTGGTTTTAGTAGGTATCTTGTTTCTGGTTTTTCAGGAATAAGTTAAGATTGGCGCGATTTTAAGGGACGGCGGGATATCGTTTACATTACTGAGACACGCTTGGTGCGAATTCGAGACCACGGAGGATAGTCGCCACGGAAAGGGGGATTTGTTTAGCGATGAAGACACGGTGAGCGTGCGGAGAAATTTCCTGCATAGGATGAATGAGCGGGCCGCTTTGAAGAGTCAAAAGGCGCTTGGCTTGACCCTTTCGGATTCTCGATTTTTAATGATCGTTTTTCGGAATGCAGGTTTCAATTTTTCACATCCGAGGATGTTACGGAAATCACCTCAAATATCGGAACAGGTTCTTTGACTCCCCGAAATTCCTTTTCTCCAAGCGGCCGACTTTCCATGATGCTTGAAGCAAGAATGTGTGTCGTTTCCGAAATCAGGATTTGTCCGGCACTGCTGGAGGATTCGATTCTTGCAGCGAGATTCACACTGTTCCCGATGGCGGTGTAGTCAGAGAACAGGTCGGAGCCAAAATTCCCCACTGTGGCAAACCCGGTATGAATCCCCATTCCCACCTGAATGGGTTCGCGACCGTGGGAATGCCAGGCTTCGCTTAGTTCGACGATCTTTTCCTGCATCTCGCGGGCCATTCTGACGGCGCGCTTAGCGTGGTCTTTGACGTTGTCCGGAGCATTGAAGATAACCATGACGCAGTCCCCCACAAACTTATCGAGAGTTCCGCCATGGCGTGCGACAATTTCTGTCATCGCGGTGAGATAGTCGTTCAGCACAGCCGTGACCTCTTCCGGCTCTTTGCGTTCCGACCAGTCGGTGAATCCCCGGATATCTGAAAAGAAGATCGTGATCTCCCGTCGATCGGGTTGCTCCAAAGCAAACGCTTCCTCCCGCAGCGCTCGATTCGCTACGGAAGGGGATACGTATTTGCTCAGTGCCTTCAGGGTTCGATCACGTTCATCGTGACTGGTTCTAACCTGGCCCCATAGCATTCCGATAAGCGAAACGAGGCCTAACTCCGCGATGGGTAGAACTGGAAACATCCAGTTAGATTGAGCTGCGAAGAAAGCGCCGAGCCCATAAATCCCAAGGAAAGCCATCGCCAATGCGATTGTGAACCATGCCGAACGGGTGCGTAGAATAAGTCCCAGAAAGGCTCCAATGACTCCGCACCACAGGATCTGAATCCAGCCGGGGAGAAACCGCAGATGATTACTCTCGAGAATATTTGCGATCGCTGTCGCCTGAGCTAAAACTCCCGGCAATCTACCGATGGGAGTTGTCGCCACATCTGAAGACCCGGTGGAGACATTGCCGAGGATAACGGGCTTACCTGAAAGCGCTTTCGTCAAAAATGCGCCCTGCTCCGGGTCCGCAACTGCCGCGTGAAGATCGAGATATTGAAAAGCTGGCCGAAACTCTTCGACTCCGCTGGTAAAATTGATTCGGTATTGCAGCTGATCATTGATGGGGATGCGAAGGGTTCCCCGCGGTGTATCAACCAGCTTGATTTCTTTACCGGGCAGGACCCGAATTTGATCGGGGGTCAGCTCAAGCGTTTGAATCAAGGCCTCGAGGGCGAGGCCGGGATAAAGTTTTCCATCATACCGAATCAGCATGGGGACGTGGCGGGTTACACCGTTGGCGGCTTCCGGTGCGTTTACCGCACCATGGCTTCCGGGAAAGGAACGAAACAGGGGGATTGGGCGGATTCCTTTGAGTGCTTCCGATGTCCTGACATCAAGTCCAAACCTGTGACCTTCTATGAAATGAGGACTGATTTCATTGCTCGATGAGGTGTCACCTGATTCGATAGTATCAAAGAGATAAGCCAAGGTGACATCCGGTTTGTCGAGGATTGCGGAGGCAAGGGTTTCGTCGTGTTCGTCGCCGCTTGGCTCGACAAAGAGGATGTCGAAGATGATCTGCTTTGTCCCGGTCGCCCGGAGAATCTGAATAATATCTGAATGAACGGTTCGGGGGAAAGGCCAGGTCCCGAGTTGGGGATGGGCGACATCGTCATCTCCAATCGCTATCAAACCAAGCTCTTGCGAAGCTGGAATTCGCGGCCGGTGACGAAGCCGGAGATCAACCGTGGCTTCCTCCCATTCAAGAGCGGGAGCAAAGAGATGAAAAGCACCGCAGACCCCACCGAGCAGGGTAGTCAAGGCAACCGTTCGCAGGATTCCGAATCTCTTTCGCATTATTCTGAAAGGTCTTCGTGCTCAAGAATGATGAGCGGTGGTTCGACCGTCAACTGGATTGGAGTGCTTCCGGTTTGTGCGATGAATTCATGGTCTAAACCAAAGTAGATTTCCCAACTGTCGGACGGTTGCAAAAAGACAAACGACGAATTCAATGTTTCCTTCGTGACGAGGGCTGGAAAGGAATCCAGCCTCTCCCTTAATAATGATTCGTTAATGGATACTGATTTGGGATAACGTTTAATTTTGTCCTTGAGTCTCTCGATCTCTTGCTTCCATCCAGGAATGTTGGCATCGGAAATTCGTTGGGTCTTTAGAGAGGCGGGATTGGAATTCATCCCCACGTAAATTTGATTCATTCCGGCGAGCCGATAGTTTACTTTTGCTCCCAGGATACGGTCTCCCAACCCAGCATCTGAAAACGCCAAACTGGAGTAACATGAGATCCATTTCCCCCCAAGCTTTTCCGGAGTAAAGGTTACGTCGAAAACTTTGCCGGACAGCCTTTTCTCGGTGATGCCTGCTTTCGAATATTTATCTGCACCATAGCCCTGTCGCCATTCGTCAAAATGGGCCTCCCAGTTCCATGTCCAGTCCCAGACTCGATCGGTAAGCGGCACTAGCTGAACCAATTTTTCGGTGGATGAAGAAAGCTCAGCTTTCTCCTCTTTTTTGAGAGGCCGAATGCTTGCTTTTCCCTCGACGATTTCGACGGCGTATCCCGCTTCGACCTTTAGCGTTTCACCTTTTTCGAGAGTGGCAGAGATTTCGCCCTCGCTCACGCCGGCAACGACTCTGCCTTCCTTTGCATTCGCGAAAAACTTCGTTCCCTTGACCGCCAGAATCGCAGTGGGCGTTTTCAAACGGAATTCACGTCGCTCCTTTTTCAGCTCTTCGCCATCCACGTTGAGAAACAGATTGCCCTTCAAGAGTTCCAGACTCATTTTCGGTTCATCGGGCGCGGGGCCGGGCACTTTGATTCGTGTTTCCGTATTCTCTTCGGGACGAACCCGCAGCGAAGCTCCGCTGGAGGCATACATTCTCAAATCCGTTCCCTGCTCAACGACAATGGTATGGCCCGGTTTGGCGACGAGCCCCGGTTGTAAGGCGGGGTCATCTTCGTATTCCTCAGGCTCACCAATTACCTTCAGTTCCCCGGATAAAATCTGAAACATGCCGTCGTGCCGAATTGTGATGAGATCGGAAGTAAGGGCTGTGGAAAGCTCTTCGTTCTCACGCTTTAGCGTGTCCGAACGTTCTTTCCATTTTGCAATATGATCCTGATCTGCTTTTGAGAGGCTCGAAAGTGAGACCTCAAAATCTTTTCCCTTTACCTTGAGCTGAACCGAATCGCCATCGATGTCGAGAAGTCGACCTACAATCGAGTTTCCTTCTGAATTCGTCCATGTGCGAACTGGCTCTTGTGCGACTTCTTCGGTTTGAGCAACGCAAAGAGAAGTGGAAAAGAAGAGCAAAGCAGTTAAACGAAGAAAATGGTACATTGGGGTTTATTTTGGTTATCGAATAACTTCCAAAAGCTGAGGGGGATCTGGCTGATTGTAGGTCGCAAATAATATCACAGTGCTTCTGCATTTGCGGCTATAAAAAAAACGTTTTGCACTCCTCCAACCCGGGGCGGTACGCGTTGAAGGACTGGCTGGGCTGAAAAAGGAAACATCTCATCTATTCCGGGGACATCTTACCTATCCTGTCACGCCGGAAGTCGCGGGTTCGAGTCCCGTCCACTCCGCCAACTTTGGGGGGACACCAAAGATTGGGGGACAGTAGGGCCAAAGCTCACGGTCTTGACTCCAATCCATTTTCATGGCCAAATCTCTCCATGAACACAGGTTTTCGCTTTATCCCTCATGTACCCCATCGATCCCTGCCGGACCGACGTATCGATAGGCAAGCCTTGAAGCGCAAGTTCCTATCAGTAATTGAGGTAGCCGGCCTTCCCGGCTTAAAAATTTCTGGAAATTGACATGAGGTGCTTTTGTTGGAATTCGAGCCTCACGTGGCTGCTGATTTCCCTTCTTCTATTTTTGCTCAGCTTTGAATTAAGCGCTCAGAATTCTTCCGAGAGAACATGGACCTCGGCCGATGGCCGATCTTTGAAGGGCACTCTCCTCAAAGATTACGGCTGGAAAGTTTCCATCAAGCGGGGGACTCTCATTCTTGCGATCCCCCGGTCTTCTCTCAGTGTGGCTGATCATCAGTGGCTTGATCAAAACTGGACCAATTTGATTAACGCAAAAGTCGAGGTATCCCCCTTGTCCGGTATGCCATCCCGGAGAGACCCGGAGTTTGCCAAGAGGGTAGCAAAAAAGATAATTGATCAGGGATTTGTCCATCCTGCCTGGAGAGTCGTCGCCGACGGTAATGATCCGGATCCTAACACTCCTTCATTTTCTCTGATTGTCAGGGAAGGGGATTTTAATACAGGTTCTGAACTGACCTCTCAGAGGGTGATCTACGTATTGCTGGAATCGAAAGTCTCCGGGGGGACTCTTGCCTACGCGGAAGTTCCCTCAGTCTCAGGATTTGATCCGGACACGGCGCCAGGCACATTGATACAGCACCTAATTTCTGAATTGGATGCTCACCGTTACGATGCCCTTGTTCTTGGTGGGAAACTGGAGGCGCTCCAATCTTTTGGCAAAGAGATCCTGGGCCCCGGTTCCGCTGCTTCTCTCCCGGAACAGCGAGACTGCCTCATCGCTCTCGGGAGTGGTCGATCCTTGACTGAGGACCTTCTCGTGGACTACGCGATTGGAAAGCTGAGTTCTCCAGAGCTTTGTCTTCCTGCGGCGAGAGCTCTGGGTCTATCGAAAAGAATGAATGACACGAAAATCATCGACTCCCTCGTGGCCCTGCAAAGAACTCTATCTGATCCGGCGTTTCGTTCTCAGCTTGTATCCAGTTCCAGGGATATCTTTCAATGGAACCGCTTGGGCGTTCGCGGTCCTCCGCATCTCGATGCCATTGTGCATACCGCGATCAGCCGTCTCCGGGAGGGAGACGAAATGAGAACGAAAGGCGTTTTGGCTGGATGGCCTCGAATGAAAGATGAGATGGGGGCCGCTCTCCCTCCGGAGCAGATCGGTTTTTCTCAGTCGCATGAGGACAGCAGTCCTCTCGTCATTAGAAGATTGCTCGAAGATGTAGAGGCATCCCGAAGTGAACGTGCCGTCAACGATCTGTTATCTTACCTGGAGCGATACTACAATCAGTCGAGAAGATGGAAAAAAGACCCAGATCTATCCAACATCGGTCGGGATCTCCTGTTCTTTCGTGATTTCAGAATCCGCGAAAATAAGGCAGCCGGGGCAATTGATACCAGATTTTCAAGTGGCCAGACCCGTTCAATCTTCCCAATGCCTTACTCGGAAAGGATTGTCAAAATCATCGCCAAAGATACTCCTCCAGGAAAGATCAATGATTTGGTCGAAACCATTGGAATGCGAGGTGTCGGTCTTTTCCCCTTGCTTGCCGAGCTTTTCAACGATAGCCAGAGAAGGATAGATCCCTTGCATCGGCTTGGGGAAAGAAGGGAATTCGTGAGGGCCTTAACTAATCTTCTTACGAATGCCGAATACCTGGGAATTGAGGCAATTCCTCCTCCCGGGCTCATCGATACGCTGATTGCGGATGTTCAATACGACAAAGATAAACCCTCCAATCTGTCTTTTGTGAGAGAGTGCATCGAGATCCTACAATTTTACGGAAAGCATTCCGTGGCAGCGATTCCCGCATTGGAAAAATTCGGTGAATCTCTCGAAAGAGTTTCCCACTCAAGTTACCGCATAGCCGCAAAGGAGGCGGTCGAACAGATACGAATTGAGGCAGGGCTACCTCCAGGAGGCTGAAGATGTCCCTCCTGCCGTATTGTTTGAGAGGGCGTGCGAGCATCTTGAATTCGATCCCAGTCGGACTGATAAGAACCTTTTGAAAAAGCGAATGCCTATCAGCCATTTTAAATGGGGGGGACGTAGATTCATGCCTCAAGGCATTGACTCCAGCGCGTTTTCATGGCCAAATCTCGCCATGAAGACACGATCTCACCCTTTATTCCCCTCAATCCCAGCCGGACTGGTAAGAACTCCTTGAAAAAGCAAATTCCTAACAGATGCTCGCGACTGACTTGCCCCTTCGCTTGAAAAACTGGCGAAGAGTCTGAGGGATTGATTTTACGGATCCCACCGGATTTTTCCACGGCTCTTTGATCGGATTATCCGGTCATTGGATTCCGCAGAGGCAGTGTGATGAGCCCAACTCCGAAACCGACTGACAGCCTGGACCAGCTCAAAGAGCTGATACTCGGCGACGAGTTGCGTGAATTGTTGGTATTGAGCGAGCGGCTCAAGGAACTGGATGAGGATTCCGTTGACCGCCTCGCGCGGGATCTTGCGGCTGCGCTCCACCGACGCCGCGAGATGGGGGATCAGTCTTACGATGAACTCGTAGCCGCAATCCAGCCGGGGCTGGAGTCGGCTATCCAGAGAAGCGTGACCGAAGATAAGTCGACGCTCTCCAAAGCTCTTTTTCCGATTATGGGTCCGGCGATTCGGAATTACGTCGTCGACTTGTTTCGCGGTATGGTGGAGGAATTCAACGAAACGGTTCGCAACACCACCTCGGCCGAGCGCATCAAGTGGCGTTTCCAGGCAAAGCTGGCGGGTAAATCCTACTCGGAATTTGTCATCCTGAAAACGCGCAGCTTCTTTACTGAGGAAGTTTATCTGATGGAGCGAGGCACCGGGCTTTTGTTGCTTCATGCCGCGAGGAACTCAGAGGAAGAAGCCAGCGGCGAGGCGGACCTGGTATCCGGAATGTTCACTGCGATTCGCAGCTTCGTGAAAGACTCCTTTGCCCGGGGAGAGGCGAGTGAAGGGGATGGATCGGAGCTGGACAGTTTTACTTTTGGGGAGCGTGAGGTTTTGATCGAGGTAGGTCCGTCGATGATCGTCGCAGCGGTGACCTTCGGAGTGCCTCCAGCTTCGGCAAAGGATGAGTTGAAAAGCATCCTCGAAGATCTTCATGGCGAACTCGGTGACCGGCTTCGAACTTATTCCGGTGAAATGGAACAGCTCGAAATCGGGCGGCCAACTTTACGGCGCGCGTTGCTGGAAAGCAGGGAAACGGAAAGTGCGGACGAACGCGGCACCGGCATGTGGCGGGCCTGGCTTGCTTTCGGGGTCATCGTGCTGTCAGCGGCGGCGATTTCCTTTTTTGGAATGCGTGAACAGGGTAAATGGGATGGGTTTGTGGAAGCACTGCGGTCGGAACTCGGAGTCGCCGTGACTGCCGTGGAAAACGATGGCTGGTGGAGACATCGCACTGTGCGCGGTGTGCGTGATCCTCTCGCCACCAATCCGGCGATGATTGCGGAACAACATGGTATTGCCCCGGAGAAGACTACCTTCGCCTTTGAATTCATCGAATCGATGGAGCCGCCCTTCACATCGAGACGAAAAACTCAGAGGGAAGAGGAACAAAAGAAGATACTCGCTCCCCTCCGTGACGATCTCGAGAACTCTGCCTCGACCGCCTCCGTCACCGGGGTCCAGCAGAATATCGATAAGAGCAATGCCGAACTCAAGGAAGTGATCACCGCTCTGCGGTCAGAGATCGATAACTCCGCCTCGATCGCCTCCGTCACCGGGGTCCAGCAGAAAATTGATAAGAGCAATGCCGAACTCAAGGAAGTGATCATCGCTCTACGGTCAGAGATCAAGGCACAGCGGGAGAGAGAGCGTCGGGTCCTGGAAGGATTGATCCGTAGTCAGTTCGCCGGCTTCGGAGGGCTGACCATCGAGTTTGACGATGCAAGCGAAACGGCACGATTTGCCGGTGATCTGGCAGCGCAAGATTATCAAGAGGTCAGTGATCGAATTACACCCCTGGCAGAACTGATCAAGGTCGACACATCGGAACTCCGTGATGACTCTTCGGCACGGCTTGCCCGGGTTCTGAAACAGATCGAGGGAATCCAGATTCTCTACCTGAGTGGCACTCTCGACGAAGGAGACCAGCAGAGGATGGAGGCCCTTGAAAAATTAACCTTGGAACTCGATAAACTGGCGCTTCTTTTGAACCGGGTCTATCGATTCGAAGTTCTTGCGCATCCTCTGATCGGTCCGAATCGGGCGGGCAATCGTATTGTCGAAGCTCGGCGGGCGGAACAGGTGCGGGGCCAGTTGACCGCGCTTGGAATTGCGGAAGACCGAATTACTACTCGATTGAGTGAAAATTTTGCTCGCGGCGGAGAGGGTGTCAGCGTGATGGTGAAAAAGCTTGGGAAAGATACCGAGAGCAATGATTAAAAAAAAAATCTGCCTGATCGGTGCCTATGCCGTGGGAAAAACGAGCTTGGCGAGACGATTCGTGAGCAGCATTTTCTCAGATGATTATCTCACCACGGTAGGGGTGAAAATCGATCAGCGTAATGTGTCGTCCGGGGGCAAAGATGTCTTGCTGATGGTCTGGGATATCGCCGGTCGCGACGAGTTTCAAGCGGTTCAGAAATCCTACCTCAGGGGCTCTTCCGGATTTGTCTATGTCATTGATGGAACGCGTCGCGAAACGCTCGAAGCGGCTCAAGAGGAGATGGCGGAGATCGACGAACAGTATCCCGGGGTTACCTCTGTCCTTCTGGTCAACAAGCATGACCTCATCGAAGAATGGGAGCTGGATGATTCCAGTTTTGAGGAATTTCGAAACCGGGGCTGGGCAGTATTTTTCACCAGCGCCAAGACTGGAGAAAATGTCGTTGAGGCCTTCGATACCCTGACTGCGGAAATGCTGAGCGTTGATGTGAACTGAGGAAACGATGAATGATACTAACAGCTTGAATGGCGGCTTCCGGAAGCAAGCATTGAGTGCCCTCGAAGTTGCAGTGCTGAAAAGAGATTCTGAAGGGGGCTTCTTCTTGATAGAGCCCATGCCGGAATGGTGGAAATCAGCATTTGGCTCGACCGAAGCATTCTGCGATCACTCTTATTTTCTGGATGATTTTGTCAGGGGGGCGGCGGCGGATGTTTGGGATCTTCCCGGCGACGACGCCCGGACGCTTCGATCCGGAATCTGGGAGGAAGAAACAGAGGGAGGGACCCGATTTTTCGAAGCAATCGCTTCCCGCAGAGAAACTGGAGAGTCCCTGCTCATTGTGAGTCTGGCGGATGATCAGTCGCAGCGACAACAGGCCTTCGTGCAAATTGCTCACGATGAAAGCCTCAGCCGCCGTCAGATGCGTAAGGAATTGGAGAAGAAACAAATCCTGCTGCAATGCATCATGCACGATCTGGGAAGCCCGCTAGCGACAGTGCTGACGAACCTCCAACACATCAGCCGACATCTCGGAGACGATCAGGGCACACTTAAGTCGGCCCTGCACCAGGCCATCACTCAGGCGGAGCGGCACCAGAAACTGATTCGTTCCATCACCGATGTTTTTGCGGCCGATATTGCGCTGTCTCTTATACACATCTGACGCTGCCGACGAAGAGGAT
>OJCB01000625.1_pt1 | contig 13035 bp, 9 predicted proteins | sample 1591501 | NCBI WGS metagenome assembly OJCB01 (sample SAMN05416813, study PRJEB24817) | seawater metagenome | isolation source: Sea water | place: Canada:Atlantic | collected 2013-07 | reverse complement strand
GTTTAAGCCCTTTTAAACTCTCGCTGAGTCATCACTTATTAACGTGGAATGGTATCAAAGCTGACGAATGCTAACCCTGAGCACTGCGTGGTATAAGCACCAGTAACCGGGCGCTCGCTGAAAATGAGTAGCGGTTGAAAATGAGTAACGGTTGGAAAAGAAGCGCTCACTAAATGTAAAACACCCCATTACCGATACAAGGTAAATGGGGTGTGGTATTCGCCTATGGCGTATTTTATTGGCGTCTTATATTGACTTAGAGGGCTGCTGCTAAGCGCGTTCCTTGATCGATAGCGCGTTTCGCGTCAAGCTCAACAGCCACATCGGCCCCACCAATCAAATGATGGGGTTTCGTTAAGCCCTCGACCAGTTCACGCAGTGGCTCTTGCCCTGCGCAAATAATGACATTGTCTACATCCAGAACCTGCACTTCGTCATTAACCTTAATATGAATACCTTGGTCGTCAATTTTGAGGTACTCACAGCCGGCAATCATACTTACCCCTTTACTGAGTAACCCAACGCGATGAGCCCAACCAGTGGTTTTACCTAAACCGGCCCCAACTTTGGTTGTTTTACGTTGTAGCAAGAATATTTCCCGTGGAGAAGGTGCAGGTTGTGGTTTAACCCCTTCAATACCGCCCCGAGAAGAAAAGGTCATGTCGATGCCCCACTCTTTCATAAAGGCAGGAATATTCAAACTGGTTGATTCACCAGAATGTGATAGAAACTCCGATACATCAAAGCCGATACCACCAGCACCGATTACAGCGACCTTTTTACCCACTGGTTTATGCTCTTTTATAACCTCAATGTAAGTCATCACTTTAGCATGATCGATGCCTTCAATCGGTGGAGTACGAGGCTCAATACCTGTGGCGACAATCACGTCATCAAAGTCACTGTCATTTAAGTCGCTGGCCGTCACACGCGTATTAAGCTTGACGGTCACCTTGTGTAATTCAAGTTGGCGCTTGAAGTAACGGATTGTCTCGTAAAACTCTTCTTTACCCGGCACTTGCTTAGCAATATTAAACTGCCCGCCAAGTTCGTCTGCAGAATCAAACAAGGTCACCTTGTGCCCGCGCTCAGCAGCCGTTTTCGCCGCTGCAAGACCGGCAGGGCCACCACCGATAACAGCAATATTTTTAGGTGTTTGTGTTGGCAAAATACTCAGTTCAGTTTCATGACAGGCTCTTGGGTTAACCAAACAACTGGTCATCTTGCCCTCGAATACGTGATCCAAACAGGCTTGGTTGCAGCCTATACAGGTGTTGATTTCATCAGAACGGTTTTCAATGGCTTTGAGCACAAAATCAGGATCAGCCAAGAATGGACGTGCCATAGAGACCATATCTGCATCGCCGCGCGCAAGAACTTGCTCTGCCACCTCTGGGGTGTTAATTCGATTCGAGGTGATAACCGGAATCGACAACGACTCGCGAAACTTCGCCGTAACCCAAGTAAACGCCGCTCGGGGAACCTTAGTCGCTATGGTAGGAATTCGCGCTTCATGCCAGCCGATGCCAGTATTGATAATGGTAGCTCCGGCTTTTTCAATAAGTTTACCAAGCTCAACGACTTCCTCATAAGTAGAACCGCCTTCTACCAAGTCCAGCATAGACAGACGATAAATAATAATGAACTTATCCCCTACGGCTTCACGTACCCGGCGTACAACCTCTAAGGGCAACTTAATACGATTTTCGTAACTGCCGCCCCACTGATCGTCACGCTGGTTGGTGCGCGCCGCGATAAATTGATTTAAGAAATAGCCTTCTGAGCCCATGATTTCCACACCATCGTAACCCGCTTTTTGCGCTTGCGTAGAGGTGAAAATGAAATCTTCTATTTGTTTCTCAATGCCATCGTCATCCAGGGCTTTGGGCTTAAATGGATTGATAGGCGCTTGTACCGCAGAAGGTGCCACCAAATTAGGGTTGTAGGCGTAACGTCCTGTATGCAAAATTTGCATACAGATTTTGCCACCCTCGTTATGCACCGCATCAGTGATCATCTTATGTTGCGCCACTTCTTTATCATTGCTCAGGCGTTTGGTGTGCTGATGTGTCGCACCTTCATCGTTCGGGCCAATGCCTCCTGTTACGATAAGGCCAACCCCGCCTCTGGCACGTTCAGCAAAAAATTTTGCCATACGCTCGTGACCATTCGGTGCTTCTTCAAGCCCAGTGTGCATCGAGCCCATCAGTACGCGGTTTTTCAATTTGGTAAAGCCTAAATCTAAAGGTTTAAGCAAATTTGGATAAACACTAGCGCCTGCTGTATTTACTGTAGATGTTGTCATTTTTCGGTCCTATTTGTTCTGTGCCAGCGTTTATTTACGCTGCATACCACTAATGTTTTTATGTAATTCTTCGTATACGGGTTTACGTCGCTCTTTGGCAGCCCCCATGGCTTCTTGAATATCAGGCATTTGAAACATACCGGTTTGCCACGTGGCCATATAGTTAAGGGCATCTGCTACTGTGTGGTCACGTGTGTAGTTAATCATTTCCTTACACCCAGCCACGGCCAGCGGTGAATGACCTGCAATTTGTGCTGCAATTTTCATTACACCTGCCAGTAAGCTTTCTTGGTCGTCAAAAACTTGATTGACTAAGCCAGACTCTTTCGCTTCTTGAGCTCCCATATTGCGCCCGGTATATGCAAGCTCGCGTACCAGCCCTTGAGGAATAAGATGTGGCAATCGCTGTAGCGTACCTACATCAGCAGTCATGCCGATTTCAGTTTCTTTGATGGTGAAAAAAGTATCTTGTGTGCAATAGCGACTGTCAGCTGCGCAAACCATGTCTACGGCACCACCAATCACCCCGCCCTGCATGGCGACCAACACTGGCATACGCACTGATTCAAGCGCATTAAAACTGTCTTGTAACTCAAGCACCATGCGGCGCATGCGCTCAGCGCGACGGCCAGGTTCACCAACAAAATCTTGGCCCATTTGAGTGAAAACAGACAAGTCCATGCCAGCACTGAAATGTTTACCTTGAGACGAAATAACGATAACGCGAGCAGCGGATTGCTCATCGATTTTGCGCACTGTGGCTGGCAATTCATGCCAAAAGATAGGGATCATGCTATTTAACGCTTCAGGGCGTGATAGCTGGATATGAGCGATATGCTGGTCAATGCTAACACTCAAGGTTTCCAGCTTTGAAAAATCTAAATCAGACACGTTATTCTCCATTTTACGGATTTTAGGTTGCTAATTAGCGTGTTTTCTCGTGAAAAACGATTTCACGCCTATCAGCCAGTTAAACTAGACAACGTCAAGATAAAGTCTTATTTTGACGCTGTCAAGATATGTGGTAAATTCTCAACTATGCAAAATACATCATCTAAAAAAACGGTTTCTGGCAAAGGCAGTTACCATCACGGCGATCTTCGTTCTAGCTTGCTTGAAGCGGCGAAAGCCATGCTCAGCGATGGCGGCATTGAAGGCCTGTCGTTGCGAAAATTGGCCGACCGTGTGGGCGTGTCGCGAACGGCGCCCTATCACCATTTCAAAGATAAAAATGAGTTGCTGTGTGCCATTGCCCAAGAAGGCTTTGACCATTGGCACAGCAATGCAGAGCGAATATTGGCGCAAACCGGCATTAGTGCTCGGGATAAATATCATCAGTTTTTTCAAAGCTACATTGGCTATGCCGCTGAAAATCCCGAAATGTACGACTTGATGTTTGGCCGCACCATTTGGAAACAAAATAGTGCAACCACGGCCCTGCGTGATATCGCTTATCCTAGTTTTCAACGGCAAGTGGAAATGACCAAAAAGTGGCAAGAGCAGGGCCTGATGTCATCCGATGAAGACACCCTAAGATTGGCCCAAGTCACTTGGGGCACTATGCACGGGATCGCGCGCTTACTCATCGACGGAATATACGCAGATCGCAGCCATATCGAAGAAATGTGCACCTGTGCCGTCAACTTGTTTATTCGCGAGCCAGCTTAAACATAAGCGGCTCGTAAGCGTTGTTTGAATATTTTACCGCTGTCTTCTCTGGGCAACTGGTTATGTATGTCCAGCTTTTTGGGCCATTTGAAACGTCCGAGTTTTCCATCTAGAAAGGCGTGAACTTGTTCAATATTGAGATAACTGTCGGGCGTGCATTGCACAGCTAAAACAATCATTTCACCGAATTCAGCATGGGGAACGCCAAAAACCGCGCAATCCTCGATTTGCGGCATATGTATGAGTAGCGCTTCAATTTCCGCAGGAAAAATATTCGCCCCGCCAGAAATGATCATGTCTTTTTTGCGATCATTGATATACAGGTAATCTTCATCATCTAAATACCCCATATCACCGAGAGTCGTGTAATTTTGGTAGTGCAATCCATCGAGCGTTCCTTGGGTGTTGGTGTACTTAAACGGCCCAAACATGGGTAGATTCACATAGATTGAGCCCGTTTCGCCGGTGGGCAATGGTTGCATATCGTCATCTAGGATAATGATTGAACCACCAGGGATCGCCTTGCCGACCGAGCCCGGTTTGCTGGCCGCCTCTGGTGAGGAGATCAAGGTCATAAACCCTAACTCACTGGCCCCATAGGATTCATAAAAAATCGGCCCAAACCAATCGATCATGCCTTTTTTCACTTCTACCGGCCAAGCCGACCCCGTCGAGAGTGCATAGCGTAGACTTGAAACATCATATTGTTCACGTACGTTTTGCGGCAATTTCAGTAAACGCACCATCATGGTCGGTACTATATATGTGTGGGTAATTTGGTATTTCTGCACATCGGCCAAAAACTGCTCTGGCTCAAACTTAGGCTCTAGGTATACCTCAATATTACCAGCCGCTAAGCAACACAAAGTCAGAGCGTGAGGCGCACTGTGGTATAGCGGCGCGGCATTATAAAACCGATCCCCATTATCGAGTTGCATCAGTGCCTTAGCAAGGCCAGCAAACACGATGTAAGGATCAGGCCTTTGTTCATCGTATTCACGTTTTATCCCTTTAGGCCGCCCAGTGCTGCCTGAGGTATAAGAAAACATCCCCCGAAAACGCTGAGGCTCAGATTGTATAGGCGGCGTAGTCGATAATAGCGTGGCTAGGCTTTCATGCTCAAAGGCTGCTGATATACCACTTTCTTCAGTTTTGTTTGTAGTCTTGGTTTGAGTATAACGAGACAGCACTGCCTGCGGGGTTTTCACACTGACAATAGATAGCTCACTTGGCATTGGCTGGGTAAATTTAGCAAGTAAATCCGTATGACCAATAAGCACCTTCGCACCACTATCAGTCAATATTGGCATCAGCTCGGCTTGGGTTCCGTGCCAGTTGAGCGTGACATAATATGCACCTACATAGCGACAGGCCTCAACGATTTCGTACAAGGTAGTATCGTTGCGCAGCAAAATGGCAATAACATCGCCGGTAGTAACGCCTTTATCACTGAGTAAGCGCGCTATTTTCTTAGCTCGCGTGGTCATATCACTACGATCCACTTGAGTACCGCTTAAATAAAAATGCCCTGCCATATATGCCTCCTGCTTACGCTTTCTTAACAACCATGCGACTGGTTCGAGAATACCTCAAGCCTGTACACAAGGCGTATCAGATTTATAAATGGCGTTCTATTTCGAGAATGAATATCGTGGCCGTCGGGTAAGTTAAGAGGTTGGTAAATGTTAAAGGCTTCTGGTTCGCCCCTATCGCTAACGTAAGGTGCATAGAAGAGCAAGTTGATTGCAGCTTAAAGGGTAATCGGCAGTTATGCGTTAAATGACAGAATCCTAATCCTTATCCATAGTGCCCATGGCACTGAAGATCACGTCAGTTAAAACGGCGAGATCTATGTGGTCTTTGTCGGCAAAGTTAATACACCCCTTTCCCGTTTTTTGTTTTGGATAGCGTTTTTTATAAGGTGCAATATGCGCTAACTGACAGGTATAAACAGACAGATAATGTTTTTGATTTGCCACTGAAATCCATCCACTTCCAGCGGTAAAGGTTGGCATTTTATAGCGCATAGAGACAACAGCTTGAGGAGATAACTGCTGAACCAATTCAACCAACTGCGTCAAACGAGCACGCCGTTCTGGTGGCGCGCTATCAATATAGTCAGCTATCTCGCTTGGCAACTCTGGCATGTTCATTCTCCCAGTTATAGATTTCCTGCATTTTTAGAAAAATATATTCTCGCTACCAAAACGCTAAAACTAAGAATGCGTTTACGTAAACAAGCGCATAAACCACCCTTTCTCTAATTCTTCACGGCAACCTTTGAGTTGAGTCGCATAACGTAATGAACGAGCTTTGACTGTTTTCGCTACTTTTTGAAGCCAACGTTTTTTGCGATAACTCTTCCGTTTATAACCGCCCCACCCCTCGTGATAATTCAAATATTGCAACTCAGCGTCCCACTTTGAAACACCGTTTATTTTATGGGTTTTACTAATGAACCATCCCATGAAGTCCATAGCATCTTCAAAATCTTCTCTACTCGCCCAACCATTCCCTGTTTCACGTTTGTAATCGGCCCACGTGGGTGTTTTGGCTTGAGAATAACCATAAGCACTACTCACTCGCCCCCAGGGGATCAAGCCGAAAAACACATAGTCTTTTGGTGGCAATGCATCCGCTCGAAATGAGCTTTCTTGATACATCATTGCCATAGGCACATGAATAGGAACACCCCATTTATCGGTCATGTCTTCCCCCGCATCAAACCAGTCACGCTTTTCCAGAAATATTTCACAAATATTGCTTATATTTTTTGGCGGTGTGGTAGTGCAACTACAAAGCCACAAGAGCGAGACACACAGGAAGGAATTGCGAAGCCAAGTTGTATTAGTTAACAAATCGCGAGACATACGTCACTCTCGTCAGAAGTTAAAATAAATGTTATTACGATTTTCTACGCATAACACGGGTGAGCAATCTTAACCCGATCGTCACGATGAAGGTAAGCCCGCAAACAAAATTGCCCTAAGATTATTATACACGTACGACGAATACGCACTTTATCGCGTTCCCATTGAACTAAAGTAGAGCACTCTACTCTTAAGCTGTGTGTGTTTTAGTTTATGTGTGTTTCCTGATTAAACTATTTAGCCCAGCTTCTTAGCAGGGCTTTTTTTTACCCCCCAAAAAAAACAAAACACATTTAGTCCCGTGTATTACACTCAACCCCGCTCTTCCCGAAAGCGTATTACATAGTATTTGGCGATATAAATGTCTCTATACTCCGCCAATTTAGTACTACCGACCAAAATATTTATATTTTTTGCACTTTTATCTGAACTAAATGAAGAATGTGCCGGTCATAAGTAGCGTGTGTTTTAGTTTATGTGTGTTTCCTAATTAAACTATTTAGCCCAGCTTCTTAGCTGGGCTTTTTTTACCCCAAAAAACACATCTATGCCCTTGTATTACACCCAACCCTTCTGCCCAAAAGCGTATTGCATGATCTTTGGCGACATAAATACTCCTATGCTCCTATGCTCCACTCCGCCAATTTCGTACCGATTGATAAATAGTGATATTTTTCTTATTTTATTCTGAACTAAATAGCGAAGATACCGGTCATATTTAGCGTGTGTTTTAGTTTATGTGTGTTCCTGATTAAACTACTTAGCCTAGCTTCTTAGCTGGGCTTTTTTTTACCCTAAAAAACGCATCTAGGCTCTCTTATTACACTCAACCTCTTGCTACCCAAAAGTGTATTGCATGATCTTTGGCTATATAAATGTCTCTGCACTCCGCCAATTTCGTACCAATTGATAAATAATACTGGTTTGTTCACTTTATTTTGAACTAAACAACGAAGGTGCTGGTCATAATTAGCGTGTGTTTTAGTTTATGTGTGTTCCCGATTAAACTACTTAGCCCAGCTCTTTAGCTGGGCTTTTTTTTGCTTTATTTTCTGATAACGCCAAATGAGAAGTGTATAACAAACACAAAAAAACCGGCTTAAGCCGGTTTAATCGAAGTAACCTAAAAACTAAGCAAATTGATAAGTAAAATAATCACTTAAGAACTGATCAAATCCCACCGTATCTGACTCTTCAATTTGACGCTGATCTTCCAGCGAGTTCATTGCATGCTTGCTCAGCATCTCTGCATCAAAGAATTGATAATCAGTGTCATGTAAACGCGCTTTGTAGCTTGATGCCAACTCTAGCCCCAAAACCCCATTATCCTTATCGTTGGCTAGTAAAATTGCCAATACTTTAGCAGAAGGCGTTTTTTCCGGATCTAGGATCTTTTGCCATTCGTTCTCTACAGCTAAACTATATTCAGGCACGTCTAGGTTACTGTCTAATACTTTAGCTACCTGCCTCATACCGTCAAACACAGTAGCTGCCCATTGGGTCATAGCTATCGTTTCTTCGTCTTTTGTAAGCGTTAATGAAGGGTCACGGCCATGATCGACCACAGCACGTAAATTCATCTCTGTTTCGCGATAAGAATCAGTTGTCATGTCTGGGCTAGGCATAACAACACAGTACACTAAAAATACATCTAAAAAGAAAAACTGATTGCGTTCAATGCCAATATCACTAAATGGGTTCACATCAAGTGCGCGCACTTCAATGTACTCAACACCGCGGGCTTGCAGTGCATCAGTGGGCTTCTCTAAAGGTTTTGTTGGCTGCTTAGGACGAATAGGCGAGTAGAGCTCGTTCTCTATCTGTAATACGTTGCTATTGAGTTGCTGATACTGCCCGTCTTTTTTGCCAGCAAATTTTTCGAAAACGTCTGACGGCGTACTAATCGCTTTGCGCAAAGACTCAATATAAGTATCGACTTGGTTATAACAGGTCATCAAACCCGACTGAGCACTGTTTGTGTAGCCAAGATCGCTCATGCGTAAGGAGGTTGCATAAGGTAAATACAACGACCCCTTACCTATTGTTTTAAAAGGTAATGTGGTGCTTTTCCCTTTTACAAACGAACTGCATATTGCCGGAGACGCACCGTATAAATAAGGGATTAACCAACAGAAACGGCGGTAATTTCTGATCATTGCAAAATACGCAGCGGACTTGGTTTCTTTATTGTTTTCGCTGCCTTGGGTTTTGTTTATCCAAAGATCCCAAAATGTATCAGGCAACGAAAAGTTAAAATGCACCCCCGCAATCGCTTGCATCATACTACCGTAACGGTTCTTTAAACCTTCTCGGTACAGACTTTTCATTTTGCCGACGTTAGACGAACCAAATTGCGCGATAGGGATTTCATCTTGATCGTCAATATAACAAGGCATACTCATCGGCCACAGACATTCATCATCAATATTAGCTAAAGCAAACTTATGCACATCACGTAATTGGCCCATAGTTTTATCAGCGTCTTGTTCAGGAGGCGTAATAAATTCCAACAAAGACTCAGAGAAGTCAGTGGTAATGTATTCATGGGTTAATGCAGCCCCCAGTTTCTCATTGTGGGGTGTCTGCGCTAACTTTCCATTAGGTTGAATACGTAACGCTTCACGCTCAATTCCATGGCAGATCCCTGTCAATGTAGAAGCAAGGTCTTCTTTAGCTAAGAGCGCCACGCGCTCGGCAAAATCTTTTTCTAATGTCTGCAAAATAAGTTCCAGTAATATCAGCAACCCCCAGTAAATGGGGAGCGTTAAAGTTAATTCAAGGAATATAGACCTGTGTTACTTTATTTTTCACTCAATTCAGGTGTTAATATTCAACGGTCATGTCAACCACTTCCCTTCCAAGGGTTGCTAATTGAGCGCGGATCACCTCTGCATCTCCAACAACCACAATCTGCATTGAATCCGGATCAAGCACTTTTGCAGCTAGCGTGTTCAACTCTTCTTTACCAATGTTATGAATAATCTCATTTTGCGTAGCGCGATATGACTTATCTAACTCGTAAGTAAGTAGGTGGCGTAAGAAGCCCGCTTTGCTCGACGGTGTTTCATATTCTAACGCATCTCCTTGAGTGAATGCATTGCGCATCAGCTCTAACTCAGCCTGAGTCATGCCTTTTTCATGATATTTACTGATTTCACTCAGCATTTCACGAATACCGTCTGCGGTATTATCTTGTTTAAGATCGGCACTGGCATCGAACCAACCTAACGTTTTCCCGCCGATAAAACTTGTTGAAGCACCATAGGTATACCCTTTGTCTTCACGTAAATTTAGGTTAATACGGCTGCTAAACACGCCGCCAAGCGCAAAATTCATCAGCTTACTTCTAAATTGCTCACCGGTAGCATCATAGGGTAGATAAGGTTTAACGATAGACACCACAGATTGCTTTGCACCCGGTTTATCAACCAAATAGATGACAGGCTTTCCCATTTCCGGAAATTCGGCATAATCTTCTATTTCATATGATTTAGCTGACCAGTTTGTCAAAAATGACAATGACCCCACGATCGTTTTCGGGTCAATATCGCCAACCACAACGACATTAGCCATGCTCGGTGAGTAATATTTTTGATAGTGAGCTTTTACGTCATCCAGGCTAATGTTGTTTAATGTGTGCAATGTACCCGTGTCAGGCAAACTCACACGGTTGTTGTCACCGAATAGCAATTCACTGACCGCACGACTGGCTAACACAGACGGGTTTTTAACCTGTTGTTGCAACGATTGTGCAGAGCGCTGTTTTAAACGCTCAAAATCACTTTCTAAAAATGCAGGGGCAAACAGCTTTTTGTTAAATAACGCTAAAGTCGCATCAAGATTACGTGACAAGCTATTGATCCGCACTGTGGTATAACGACCACTTGCTTCAAAGCGAATGCTACTGCCTAAAAGCGCCAATTGATTGGCCATTTCTTCATTGCTAAAGCCCTGAGTGGTTTCATTCATCATTTGTGCGGTAAACGACGCCAGCCCTGCTTTTTCGATAGGGTCAAGCAGCGGCCCCCCTTCCATATTAAAGCTAATAGAGACAGTAGGAGTTTCTTCACTATCTAAAGTGACAAGCGTCAACCCATTATCAAACGTTTGTTGATCAAAATTCGGAACACTCACCACAGGTGAAGGCCCTACAGGTGGCACAAGGCTACGATCGAACGAATCTGTAATTTCTGCTTGTTCCACATGCTGCTCAACCGTACTGAGGTTGTCTAAGTTGCGCTTTGGCGGAGCAAAGTTCGCCGGCTTAGCAGCTAATTGTGCCTGACCTTTAGGTACTATGCTTAACACCACACTGGGCTTATTTTTAATATAGCGCTTATATACTCGCATCACGTCTTCGGCAGTCACGGCGTTATAGCGATTTAAATCGTATTGCACCATATCAGGCTCGCCATCGAAGGTTTGATTTGAGGCAAGCGTTGAAACCTTACCCGATACGCTTTGCAATCCAAAAATGGTGGAAGACTCTATACCGACCTTAGTCCGGTTTAAATCATCTTCGTTTACCCCCCGCTTTTCAAATTCAGCCAGGGTTTGCTCGAACCGTGTATAAAGTTCAGACAAATTGGTGCTATTTTGCGGGTTGGCAAGCGCGATCAGTTGAAATTCGCATGCTAATTCTTGGCAAGGATGTGACACCAATGCTTGTACAGCATAACCATCCTTAACGAGGTTTTTATAGAAAAGTGAGGTTTTGCCGGCCCCTAAAATGTTTGATAACACATCTAAAGGCGCTTCATCTTCGTGACGCACATAGGCCGTCGGAAACGTAACCTGTAACAAAGGTAAGTGAACTTCATCTTCTAAAGTGACGAAGCGAGTGTCATCTAGGGTTACCAAGGTTTTTTCAGCGTTTTCAACTTCTGGCCCTGACGGGATAGGCCCAAAATACTTGTTTGCCCATTTTAGAACCTGCTCTGGTTGAATGTCGCCACCTATAGTTAACACTGCATTGTTTGGCCCGTACCAACGTTTAAAGAAGGCTTTCAAGTCATCTACGTTGACTCGGTTTAAGTCTTCGATGTAACCAATTGTCGACCATGAATAAGGGTGACCAGCTGGATATAACGCCTCTGAATTACGCTCACTGCGCAGGCCATAAGGCTGGTTGTCATAACTTTGGCCACGCTCGTTCTTTACTGTTTCGCGCTGAATCTCAAATTTTTCTTGAGTCACTGAGCCCAGTAAAAAGCCCATACGATCAGCTTCTAACCACATCATTTTTTCAAGTTGATTAGCAGGTACTGTTTCAAAATAATTAGTGCGATCAGAGTTGGTAGTCCCATTCATATTCCCACCAGCTTCGGTGACAAGTTTAATATGCTCATCATCCTCAACGTTTTTTGAGCCTTGGAACATCATATGTTCAAAAAAGTGCGCGAACCCTGACTTACCTACTTCCTCACGAGCAGAGCCTACATGGTAGGTGACATCAACACGTACTAATGGGTCAGAATGATCTTCATGTAGCACCACTGTTAACCCATTGGCCAAGCGATACTTCTTGTAGGGTATACCTACCTGATTTTTATCTACCGTATGCTCGGAAAGGAGGGTTATACCCTCGGGTAAGTTTGTTGTCGTTGGAAGTGACACGGAACTGGTTGGTTGACATGCGGCTAAAATGCCGGCAAATGCCGATAATATAACGATTTTTTTTACCACGAGAAACTTGCCCATTGATTTACACTAGTTTAATAGTCTACCCTTTCATTCATAACAAAGTCACCCAGCTTGTGGGCTGACTCAGCAGTAAGTGACGACCTGATCTAAGGATCCTGTGCATGAATCAAGACCCCGTAATTTTCGATGTAGACTTTGCGTTGCGCCAATTTAGCGGCAATGAGAGCTTATTAGTCAAAATGCTTGGCAAGTTCAACGAACAATACGAAGGAGTCGAAGAGACGCTTGTCAGTGATATTCGCTTACAAAATTTAGACGCTGTTCGCCAACAAGTTCACACCATAAAAGGGGTAAGTGGCAATTTAGGCATGTCAGCTTTGCACCAAGCTAGCCGTGACTTTGAAGCCCAAATTAAAAGCGAAGCGCCAGAAACGCTCAATTGCAATCAGTATATTGCTGTTCTTAAGCAAACGTTAGCGACAACCAATGAGTATGCTAATACCTGTCTCTTATACACATCTCCGAGCCCACGAGACCGAGGCTGATCTC
>OJCB01000623.1_pt1 | contig 13041 bp, 10 predicted proteins | sample 1591501 | NCBI WGS metagenome assembly OJCB01 (sample SAMN05416813, study PRJEB24817) | seawater metagenome | isolation source: Sea water | place: Canada:Atlantic | collected 2013-07 | reverse complement strand
TCGTGGGCTCGGAGATGTGTATAAGAGACAGCCATTGAATGGGAGTAACTCTCCGGCTTCAATGCAGGAAAAAGGTCAGCGACAAGCGACAAGCAACAGCAGTGCGAGTCGATTAGGTCTCAGTCGCCTTATTGTGCCTATTTTACTGTTGGGGCTACTTTTGAGTTCATGCGAACTATTCAAGCCGATCTCAAAAGGCGGTGACAAGGACAAAGACAAAGATGAACTAGATCCGATTTCTGGTAAAAGGGTCTATGATCCGGAAACCGGCACTTATATCGAGGTCAAGGATGTCGTCCTGCAAGATATGGACACGATCAGCTGGACCGAAGTACCTACATCAGCTTTTCCTCCTATTACGGTAGCGGATAATACATTTAATCCAGGCGGGAAGCCGTCTGACTTGATCCGGGTGGATGATTTGGGCTCTGAATTCATGTCTACCTATAATGTGGCCCTAGTATTGCCTTTTTTGACGGATCGCTTTAATGAGTTTAGCACCAATATCAATGAAAGTGCGATGAAAGCCATTAATTATTATGGCGGTGCCCAATTGGCTATGGATAAACTCAAGGATGAAGGTATCAGTTTGAACGTAGCGGTCTTGGATTCTAAGGCTAGTAATTTTGAAGTCAGTGATCTCATTCGGACCAATCAAGAGATCAAAAATGCCAATATGATAATTGGACCATTTTTGAGAGACAATATTGGTATCATGGCCGAATGGGCGAAGAGGAATGAAAAGGTCTTGGTTTCTCCTTATAGTGCAGCTGCCGGACTTGTGGCTAATACACCGGAATATGTACAAGTGAATCCATCCTTGCGAACGCATACGGCCGCCATACTAGAGCATGCACTTTCCAATTATAGACAAGATCAAATCGTGTTGATTAGTAAGGATCTTCCTGCTGAGCGAGCTCGTTTGGAATATTTTCAAGAAGAATACAGACTTCGATCGGGGCTTTTCAATGCACCTCCTTTACAGGAATTCATCATCAGTGATGAATCAGCTGATTTGGCCAACATGGAAGTCTTACCTTTTATCGAATTGCAGGACACGACGGTTTTTATAGTTCCGAATTGGGATGAAGCTTTTGTGTATGCTTTGTTGCGTAAGATTGATATTTCCAAATTACCTGAAGATGTGGTGGTGGTATACGGAATGCCGCAATGGATGCGATTTCAGCGACTAGAGTTCGACTATTACGAAAAGTTGAATGTGCATATTAGTAGCAACTCCTATATCAACCCGCTATCTAGCGATGTGAGAAGTTTCAAGCAGCGTTTCTTTGATAAATTTGGAGCCATACCTACTAGTGAGGCTTATCTCGGTTATGATGTAATGTTGTACTTCAGTCGGATGATTAAAAAGTACGGAACAAAATTTCATCTAGCCCTTGAAAATGAACCCATGCAGATGATGCACACTCGTTTCAATTTTGAACGGATAGTGGCTCCACAAGGAAACTCTGGCGCTGACCTGTTTAGAAAAGTAGAACAATTCGAGAACAAATATGTGAATATCCTGAAGTTTGAGGATTTTCAATTTCAATTAGCCAACTGATTTGTCCGAGCAGCGAAGAATAAGACCGATGTCACCCGAGCGAGAAGATAAATTTCGCCGGGTGGTCTCGCAGCGACAGCTCAATTTAACTGTCATCCTGGAGAATGTGCATGATCCGCATAATATCGGTGCGGTCATGAGAACCTGTGATGCCATTGGTGTAGCCGAAATCTACGTGCTCTATACCGATGAGCAACTCACGGAGGAAACGTTAGCGATCGGTACGCGGGCCTCTTCGGGCGCTAAGAAATGGGTGGATGTCCATTTGTTTACCTCTGTTGCTGATTGTTTTGCTGCCGTGAAGAAGAAGTATGATTTCATATTTTCTACCCACCTGGCTGAGGATGCCAAATCCCTATATGATCTAGACTTGAGTCAATCTGTCGCCCTGCTTTTTGGGAATGAGCGTGACGGGGTATCGGAAGAGTCTCTCTCTTATTCCGATGGCAATTTCATTATTCCACAAATGGGCATGGTACAAAGCCTCAATATCTCAGTAGCTTGTGCGGTAACATTGTATGAAAGTCTCCGCCAACGACAACGCAAAGGATACTACGATGGACAGGGCCCTTTTGCCGAGACCGACCAGGATATGTTGTATGAGAAATACTACTCGCTACATGAGCAAAAAGTGCTTGATAAGAAAGCATCAAAGCAAGGCTTGGATTTTTGATGTCGAGTAGGAATTCCGACCGCCGTTGCAGGTCTTTTCCACCTACAACAAACTCGGATTTAAGCTTTCAAGGAGTGATGTTGGTGTAAAACACACAACATCGGCTGGAAGAACACACAACATCGGCTGGAACGATAACACGCCACGTCCTCGAAACCCGCAACATAATTAACTCGCAACCAACAATAAGATTCCATCTCTAGTTTAAAGCTTTACACCTAAAAAACAGCCCCCCTTCCTATTCACTCCGCAGCGACTTCACCGGATTAGTCAATGCGGCCCTCACCGATTGAAAACTAACCGTTAAGAAAGCAATCAGAATGACAGCAATGGCAGCAATGGCAAATATCCACCATTCTATATCTACACTATAGGCAAAGTTTTGCAGCCATTTATTCATCCCGTACCAGGCAATGGGAACGGCCAAGAATAAGGCGATCAGGACCAACAGGAGAAAATCCTTTGACAGTAAAACAATTAACTGAGAAAGGCTGGCGCCCAGCACTTTTCTGATCCCGATTTCCTTGGTGCGTTGTACGGCGGCAAAGGTGGCAAGGCCCCAGAGCCCCAAACAAGAAATCAGAATGGCCAGAATGGCAAATACTTTAAATAGGCTGTAAAGTCGACTTTCTGTTTCGTATAACCTTTCCAGTGTTTTGTCCAGGAAGTTAAATTCATAAATATCCTTGGGGAAGTTTTCCTCCCAACTGCCCTTGATGGACTTTAAGGTGCTAGCGAGCCCTTCGCCTGCTGCTAGCTTGATACTAGCCTGATCATGGTATCGACTGAAAGGCGTGATGATAAGGGGATCTATCGCTTGACGAAGGGATGAAATGTTGAAATCAGCAATTACCCCTACAATCTCTGGTTTCCAATTGTTATAGCCAATTAGAAAGCGCTCACCTAAAGCTTCTTCAGGGCTGCCAAAGCCCATTTCCTGGATTAGGCGTTCATTTACGACGATTTGCGGCCTGGGCGTTTCGGCCTCAGCCACATCAGTGACATAGTTAGTGTCCTGGTTTGTAGTAAAACGGCCAGCCAGCAGATTCAGTCCATATATGTCGTCATACACTTCATCAGCCCAGATGATGCGTACTTCTTTTCTGTTGGGATCATTCAAGCTCGTGGGATGCATAACCGTAGTCCAATTGCCACGGCCTGCTGGTGCTGTGATGGCAAATGAAACGGCCTCTACTTGTGGTAATTGCTGGATATTAGTACTAAAGACATTGTTTTTACTATTATCTGGCATGTTGACGGTGATCACATTTTCCTTGTCAAAGCCTAGGTTCTTATGGTAGAAATAATTCATCTGCTGAGACATGATCAGTAAGGCAACCAAGAGCGAGCCCGAAATGGTAAACTGAGTGACCACCAAAGCTTTGCGTAAAAAATTGGATGGCTTGTCACTGTGTGTTGCACTAGATTTGATGACCAGAGCCGGCTGAAAACGAGCCGTTAACCAGGCGGGATAAATCCCTGTCAGAAAACCCACGGCAAGAATGAATAGGGTAAAGCTCAGCATGGGGACTGGCGTGTAAATATAGTTGGGATCGATCCCTTTTTCTAACAGATTGTTAACTAGTGGAACACTCAGGTAAGCCATTAAAATAGCGGCAATACTCGAAACCCCAATAAGTAAAAAGGCTTCCCCTAAGAATTGATTGATCAATTGACCTCTTTCTGCTCCAATAGCTTTTCTTACGCCTACTTCCTTGGCTCTTGTAAGGGCTTGGGCTGTAGAAAGATTGATGAAATTAATACAAGCTAAGATGAGAACCAGGAGTCCTATTCCACCAAAAAACCACAACCAAACCGGATTTATCGATTGTACCCACCGTGAGCCACCCGCCACACTGGGATCAAGATGAATTTGGCCCAAGGCTTGTAATTCGGCATAAGCTACTTCTGGATCTTCTGCATCATTATTGATATGAACATCATATAGATTGCGAATGCTCGGATGTAAGCTTTCTGCTTGGACTCCTTCTTTTAGCAGTACATAAGTGGAGGCTCCGAAGGTCATGCCCCAATTGTCTTGATTTTGAGTAATAAATCTCTCCTGAGGGAAGTAGGAGAGGAGTATCTTGGCTGGCAAGTGGGTATTTTGAGGCTGATCCTCCATGATACCGGTCACCGTAATAGTATGCTCATTTTTGTACAGAAAAGTCTTACCCATCGGCTCCGCTTCTCCAAAGAATTTCTCTGCGGTAGATTGGCTAAGGATAGCCTGCAAGGGAGCTTCCAAGGCTAGATCCTTATTCCCTTTGATCACCTTGAAGTCAAACATTTGTAGGAGTCCTGTATTGGCCATTAAAATGTGCTCTTGTTTGAAACGCTCCTTGCCAGGAACTTCTATGATCTTTTCAGACTGTGGATAGGCTATGCCAACGGATTCTATTTCTGGAATTTCTTCGGCTAGGGCAGCAGGGACCGGAGCTGGCGTACCATACCCGACCATTTTCTCGGAATTATCTTCCCAGACTTGATTAACCCGATAAATTTGAGTCGCTTTCTTGTGATATTGATCAAAACTTAATTCATTATTGATGAAAAGTCCGATCAATAAACAAACACTCAAACCCATTGAAAGTCCGACGATATGTAGAGAAGTGTGGAGTTTTTGCTTGGCTAAGCGGCGAAAGATAAAACGCAAATTATGTATGATCATATCAATTTGGATTTGGAAGGACCTTCTGTTTTGTAGGTGACTTTTAAGTGTAGAATAATTGCAGAAACGCAATACCTCTAGAATAAATCTTCTATTGGCTTTTCGGGTTCCTACCTCTTGTTGGTGGAGTTCATAGCTTTCATAGAGGTCTCCTTGGACCTCTTCTAATAGCTCGGGTGGGCAATACCATTCCAAAAAGCGATTGGCCCACTTAGGTATAGGTGACGGATGATTTTCCATATTAAAAATCAAGTTTAGGAATAAGCGCCCAAATACGGCTTCGTTCCTCTTGGTTTTGACTTACTTTCTTGTATCCATAAGGCGTGATTTGATACAATCTTTTACGCCGACCGCCTCTTTCTGTACTAGCTCCTCCGAGCTCAGATTGCAGAAAGCCCTTTTGCTCGAGTCTTCTCAATACGGTGTGGATGGCGCTCAGCGAAATCTCTTGCTTGTACTGTTTGACATAGGCTTCACGGACGGTAATACCATAGGCCTCGTTATTCACCAGTATCACCATCATCAAAACCATTTCTTCTAAATTACCTAGACGATCATTCATACATTTGATAAACTTTTGTAAAACAAATCTACATTATTTGTTGAACTTTTGTAAAACAAATGAAAATTATTTAATAATCTTTTGTAAAACATATCTATTTATGGAGGGGGAATAGGGTGGGGTATTGCAGGTGGAGAACACCTGCAATGGCTGTGGATAGTATCTGCTCTAGACGGTTCCGTCTAAAATCTATCCTACTTTTTGCAGTCCTTTGCTTTGGTAAGTGATGATATTGAACCATTCAAAAAGATCCAATGACATTTTTTAGAGCCTTAATGATTGCTTTCTTCATCAGTATCGTACTGTATACAATTAATGTAGGCTATACTGATGGATGGGATTTATTTTCTGTTTTTATTGAAAACTTGACCGCCTTGAATTGGTCAGGGCAATTCAATCTAGATTTTATGACCTACCTCTCCCTTTCAGGATTATGGTTGGCTTGGCGCCATGATTTTTCCTGGGGAGGAATAGCATTGGCCGTATTGGCTGCTATAGGAGGAATATTGGTCTTTGCGCCGTATCTCTTTTTTGCTAGCCTAACTGCAAAAGGAAATATGAAAATCCTATTATTGGGAGAGCGTAGGGCGTTTAGCTAGTCCCTTATTCTTCAACAATGATAAAACCCTCTTCTAATGGATTAAGATGTTCGAGCAGTACTTCAAAGAACTGCCGACCATACTTCAAATAAAATCCTAGGAAGTTATCGTGTCTTTCTTGTAAGCCATTGCCAGGGAATAGTTTATCCTTGAGGGAGCGAATCTGGTTGAGCGCCGTTTCATGCTTTTGCTTTTCAGCTCGCATCAATCGACCCTCGAGTTGGTTGAGCACATTCATTTGTTTTACCTGCTCGGCCGCTACGGCCTTGGCCAATGTAGGATCGATTTCCTGTGCTTTATATTTAATCGCATCGAATACCTTTGTCTGTTGCGCTTTCTCCTCTGCTAAGCTCAACTCATTTTCTGTATTCTGGCGAATAAATCGCTTGAGTAAGGTTTCTGTTTCGATGAAAAGATCCTCCGTTGCAAGTCCCAATTTGGCCATCCGTTTTTTCGTGCCAGCATCTAGCCAAAGCACCGAATTTCTTCGGATCAACATCGGGAAATTAAGCCCAAAGTGAGCAAATTGTTCTTTTCTTTCCAACCAGTAGGCAATCTCTCCACCTCCACCAATGTAGGCTAGGTTGGGTAGGATGAGTTCTTGAAATAAGGGACGCATCACGACATTAGGACTAAAATGCTGTGGGTTTGTTTCAAGCTCAGTGATGAGTTCTTCCTCCGAAAATACATAGTCCGTATTGAGTACCTTATAGACGCCTTCTTCTAAGACAATACGTTCGCGAATCTGATCCCTGAGATAAAACAGATTGATTTCACGTGCATGTGCCTGGCCAGAAAATCCAGCCGCCTCTAGTTCTCCGGTTGCCTTGTTAATCAAGTCCTGCGAAGGTTGCTCCAGCAACTCTCTTTTCATAATCGGAACAAACTCAGCTTTTAGTGCGGCATTATTCATGCTCAATACGACCAAGCCATACTCACCGAATAGGCGATTGACTAGATCCACGGTAGCTAATGCATATTTATCATGTCCAGTATAAGCCTTTTCCAGGAGCTCATAGATAGCTTGCGCCTCGTCTCTATCCCCCAAAATATCTTTCAATTCACTCAAAACACCTTGAAGGCTGGCCGTCTTCATCATCCCGACTGAGCCACTCTCCTCATTTTCCCAGACGATCTTTTTATTGAATAGATTGAGGTGGTTAACTTCCTCAAAATCATGGTCTTCACCTCCCGTCACAAACACAGGAACGAAATCATTCTTTGGATAGGTCTCTTTTAAAAGCCTAGCTAAATGTATGGCAGAAACAATTTTGTAAATATAGTAGAGTGGGCCGGTCGCTAAGCTAGGTTGATGTGCTGTAGTGACGGTAAAGGTAGTTTCTTGCGCCAAGACTTCAATATTGGCTCTGGTGGCAGCAGACACCTCTAAATCAGCATACTGCGCGGCTAAAGCCTCTACTAGAACCGCTCGATTAATAGTATCTTTAGCTTTATCTGCGATGACTTCCCCAAAAGATGCTAAATTGGCTTCATATTTATAGAAAGGTCTGAGCTTCGGATTTTTCGTAGCATATGCCACGTCTTTTTGACTCAATTGCTCAATTTGCGGAAACGGGAAGCGTTTAATAGTCACTGTAGAGGTTTTAGTATGTGATTTCACGATAGCATGCGATTTAGACTTCTCTGGCGATTTCCCAAAACTTAAAAGGACACTAATCAATTGTTTATTGAGTTTTTAACTGATTATACGCCTTCTTAGAGAAGTGAAGTTTTTCATTTAAAAATACCAGAACGGGTTAGGTGCCGGTGAATTAAAGACAATGATACTAACAAGATGGAAAGAATAAAAGTTTTTCATTTTTTGTAATAAACTTCTCACCGTATATTAACGGTTCAATTCTTCAACACTATTAAATTTTTGTATGAAACAATACATTTTAGCGATCGATCAGGGAACGACCAGCTCCCGGGCTATTCTATTTGATAAAGGAGGGAATATCTGTGGCGTAGCGCAGCAGGAATTTACGCAGATTTACCCTAAGCCAGGCTGGGTGGAGCACGATGCGGATGAGATTTGGAATACGCAGTTGCAGGTCATCAAACAAGTGTTGGCAGAAAAAAAGGTCACACCGAGTGAAATTGCAGCTATTGGTATTACTAATCAACGAGAGACAACCTTAATTTGGGATAAAACAACCGGTAAGCCTATTCATAATGCCATCGTTTGGCAAGATCGTAGAACGGCTAGTATTTGTGATCAATTGAAAGCAGATGGTTATGAGGATTACGTACGCGCGAATACAGGCTTGGTGATCGATGCCTACTTTTCGGGTACAAAAGTACAGTGGTTGTTGGATAACGTACCAGGAGCAAGAGAGAAAGCGGATAAGGGAGAGTTATTGTTTGGTACTATGGATAGCTGGTTGATTTGGAAAATGACGGGTGGGGCTGTTCACGTAACCGATTACACGAATGCCTCCCGTACCCTGCTATTCAATATCCATAAATTGGAGTGGGATGATAAAATGTTGGAAGCCTTAAATGTACCGGCTAGTCTTTTACCGACCGTTAAGCAATCTAGTGAAGTATATGGTGAAACCTTGCCAGAATTGTTTGGTGAGTCTTTACCGATTGCCGGAATTGCCGGAGATCAGCAAGCGGCTTTATTTGGACAGGTTTGCCATGAATCAGGTATGGCCAAGAATACCTACGGAACGGGTTGTTTTATGTTGATGAATACCGGTGAAGAAGCGGTGGCTTCTAAAGCGGGTTTATTGACAACGATTGCTTGGGGGATTAATGGTAAAGTATATTATGCCTTGGAGGGAAGTGTCTTCATTGCAGGAGCGGCCATACAGTGGCTTCGCGACGGCCTCAAATTGATTGATGAGTCGCCTGATTCTGAATATTATGCCCTAAAAACTAAAGATACCGAAGGCGTTTATGTAGTTCCTGCCTTTGCTGGATTGGGAGCCCCTTATTGGGACATGTATGCTCGGGGGGCCATCTTTGGCTTGACTCGGGGTACCAGTAAAGCTCATTTGATCCGCGCCACGCTAGAGTCCTTGGCTTATCAGACAAAAGATGTCCTGGATGCAATGGAAAAAGATTCGGGTATCAAGCTCAAAGCATTAAAGGTAGATGGTGGTGCCTCAGCTAATAACCTGCTGATGCAATTCCAATCTGATATCTTGGGAACGAATGTTGAACGACCACAGATCATCGAAACGACTGCTTTGGGAGCGGCTTACTTAGCAGGTTTGGCCGTCGGTTTTTGGTCTCCAGAAGAGATTACACAGAATTGGCAACTGGATCAGGATTTCACGCCAGATATGGCGGTGGAAGATAGAGATAACCTCTATAAAGGCTGGCAAAAAGCGGTAAAACGAACGATGGGTTGGGAGAAGGATGATTAGAGCGGATTTCTACTAACAGCCTATGTTTAGACTTCAGAAGTTAGCCTGGCTATGGCCTAGGAAAACTTCTGAAGTCTTTCAGCGCTAGGGCTTAGGTACCTTCTTCGCTTTCTCCAAGTGAATATCACCTAGCGTTACCGAAAGCGTAATAGTCGCATAGAACTCCCTTTGCGGCGGCTTGAATTTATATTTCTTCATTTGCGGCTGATCTTCCATCAAATTCAAGTTCAATTCTTCTGGCAAGTTGATTTGACCTTGATTGGCGACCAGGTTGTAGCTGTAAAAAGCTGGATTAGGATTGAAGAAATAGACATCAGAATGAGTCGCATCCAAATTTAGCTTCAGCAGTTGATCTTCAGCAAAGATACGTATGACACCGTATTGAGCCGTGATATCATAGCTACCGCTGATATTGGTTAGCGTAATATCAGAACGCCGACTATTGATACTTACTTGTCCGTCAATCAAGTCACCGATGATATCTCCAAATCTACTTTGTAAATCGACGGTACCTTCAATATTGTCCAGCCCAATCTTACTGAATTCACTATTAATGCGAAGGCTATTGGTCAGGTTACTAATATTGGCGACACCAAAGTGATTCTTGAGATAAACGGGACAATCCTTGGGTAGCGTGATGACATAACGAGCGGATAAGGCTGCATTCGGTTTCTGGGCATTTTCTTCTACCGATACATAGTTGCGTAGATAGATTTTGTTTTTCACCCGTTGCGTCAAATACTTAAGGGCTTCTATATCCTTTAAGGCGACTGCCTGCTCTTTGTGCTTAGCAATGAGTTCGAGTTCAACTAGAATTTCATTTTTATCCCAAGTTTTGATAGAAACGTCAGCTTTTTCTCCTTCAATATTTACTTCATACCCGACTTTATAAGCGAAGGTTTTTTCGATTTTCTTAGTGACGACTTGTAGAATAGCCTGTTGGCCATATACGCTCAGCGAAAGCGATAGGAGCAGCAGAAAGCTGAGGCCGTATTTGAAGTTGAGTTGCATTTGATGAAAAGGACTAATCATATTAAGGTTACAACTTTTTTAATCACAGCAGATCGTTGGCGTTCGATTTCTCCTATTTCCCTGATCACTTTAGGATCACGTCCATAAGCCTCCATTAAGGCCATCAATTCTGCTTTGGCTTGGTTGAGTTCATTCAAATTCTCTTTCAGTCTATCAAAATCTGCGGGATTCTCCATCGGGGAATTGGCAGCTAATTGCATTACTTCCGCTATACTTTCTTCATCTTGGTCCCAATCCTCAGGTATCTCCTGATCAGAGATGATTTCCTGGCTTAAACTCAGCTGTACGGTTTCTTTCTCTTGAGTTTGCCACCATCCCACTGTTAGTAAAAGTGCGATAGCTGCAGCCGAAGCTAATTTTGTCCAGAGCTTCCTCCTTTTGGCAGATGTTGTAGGTAGTTCACCTGCTATTTGTTCCCAGGCATCCTCAGGAGGAGCGTAAGCGGGTAAAGACTTTAGTTGTGTCTTCCAAGATGGCGCCTGCGCATCTAGGTCCAAATCGGCCACAATACAGTCCCAGTTTTGCTGCGGGGACTCATACAGAGGAAGTCTTGCCAGGGCCTCCTGTAGGGTATGTTTGTTTTTTTCCATTATCTACAATTATACATCTAGCAATTTAGTGATTACTTTTCGCAGCCGTTTTTTAGCATAGAAAAGTTGAGACTTAGAAGTTCCAACCGAAATATTTAAGAGTTCGGCTACCTCTTTATGAGAATAACCTTCTACTTCAATGAGAACAAAAACAGAGCGATAACCTTCTGGTAGTGATTGAATGGCTTTTTCAAGGTATTCAACATCCAGGTGGTTGCCCCAATCTACCCAATCACTTGGTATATGATCTTCTATGGGTTCGAATTTGGGGGTACGCTTGATCTTACTCAAAGCGGTTCGGATAATGATCGTCTTGATCCAAGCTCCGAGCGAAGATTCTTTCCTGAAGTTGGGCAGTGCCCGAAAAACTTTAAGAAAACCTTCTTGCAATACGTCATTGGCTAAATCAAAATCATTAGTCACACGATAGGCGAGTGTATACATTGCAGCGCTGTATCTGTTGTACAGTTCTTTCTGGGCTAAACGCTTATTTTCCAGACAGCCCTGAATTAGCTCCGCTTCTGTCATTCGAATAGTTAAGGGCATTGCTTTGCCGATGTTTGTAAATAAGGAGCACCAACAACGAAATTAAGTTGTATGGAAGGGTGAAAATAGTGGTTTTTTTGTGCTTAGCGGCTTCCCACTACTGGATTTTTTGACCTATGGTTTTGATGCAAGGCTTAGAAACCTTCTGAGTGACTAGCAAATCACTGATTCAAACACCAAAGAATGGTCCCAGTAGTGGGAAGATCATATGGCTAGAAGAAGTAGCCGATGGAAACGAGGAAACGAGCTGGAGACTGATCAAATTCATATTGATCGCCAAAGAATTCAAAATGATCACCATAGTTATTGAAATTGCCTTCGTAGCGAAGATCAATCATCAATTTGCCAATATCTAGCCCAAATCCGGCTTGCCAACCCCAGGTGAAGGATTGAAATTTTTCTTTATAGCCCGGTATATCTACCAATTCTGAAGAATTATTGATCAATACATGACCCACCGGTCCGGCGTGCAAACGGAGAAAACCACCTAGACGGTAGCCTAAAAGAACAGGGATATCTAGGTTTTGGAATTTTTCCTTGAATAGCGAATCTACAATCCCATTACCGACATCAGATACGTTATAATCGACTTGACTAGAGTTGAACAGCACTTCTGGCTGTATCATGAAGTTCCCAAGGTTGATTTGCAGTACGAGTCCACCATTCACACCATATTTGGCATCTTTTAGTGAAACGTCGAGTTCATTTAGGTTTTTTAAGTTTTCTTCATTTAGGCTAGTGGTGGCCACGCCTAATCGCAGTCCCACCTTTACTTGTGCGCTAAGCAGCAGGCAGCATAAAGAACAGAAAACAACAAGGATCGATTTTTTCATTGGTTTGAAGTTTGTAAGCGAAAAAATGGGTAATTATTCTTGCTTCAACTAAACGAATTAATTCTGACTTCTTATACTTTTTTCCTTCTATTTATACGTAATCTACTTCCTTTGAAGCTAATAATTGTAGAATTATTTAAGTTTGTGCTCAAATACGGGAAAATATGGTGATCAAGAGTGCTGAATTTATTGGAAGTTTTCCTAATCTAAAATCTTGTCCAGAGGACAGATTGGCCCAGTTTGCTTTTATCGGTCGATCTAATGTAGGGAAATCTTCACTGATCAATATGTTGTGCGAACGAAAGGCCTTGGCGAGAGTCTCTAATACGCCGGGGAAGACGCAACATTTGAATTTTTATAAAATCAATGAAAATTGGTATTTGGTGGATCTTCCGGGCTATGGGTATGCCCAAACTTCTAAGAAGAACCGCAGCATTTTCAGTAAAATGATTGAGAGTTATTTACGAGATGGTGAAAATGTCAAATGTATCTTTGTACTGATTGATGCCAATATTCCACCCCAGGCTATTGATGTAGAATTTATCTGCTGTCTCTTATACACATCTGACGCTGCCGACGAAGAGGATAGTGTAG
>OJCB01000622.1_pt1 | contig 13049 bp, 12 predicted proteins | sample 1591501 | NCBI WGS metagenome assembly OJCB01 (sample SAMN05416813, study PRJEB24817) | seawater metagenome | isolation source: Sea water | place: Canada:Atlantic | collected 2013-07 | reverse complement strand
GAGATCAGCCTCGGTCTCGTGGGCTCGGAGATGTGTATAAGAGACAGTTGTTTAGTCGCTCCGCCTCGGCCATTTCCAGGAGTTCCTTTTTGTTTGTCTTAGGTAACTTTGCCCAGGCCTGGCCCACAAAGCCTTTTTGTTGCTGCCCATCTTTACAAAGCGCACGAACAAATTCGAGCCATTTTCCCGCTCGAATATCATACTTAGAAATGCTCAAGCCCTCTACTAGATGCGCCCAAGGCGCGCCAATCATTTGCGCCAAAGCCGGTACCTCCTCCATTTTTTCTTGAAAGCTCCGCAACTTATCCTGCTTGATCAATCGCTCCCGAAAGTAAAGAGCCGGGGCGATGGGTGAATGATTATTGAGATCGGTGATCAGCAATTCATGCGGCGCGCTAAGCGCAGGCTTAGGGGTGAATTGATGTTCCAATATCAGATACATTGCTTTTTCATCCGCTTGAAATTTAGCCACATTATGAAAAGGATTCTCCATCAGGTACAAGGTAGTCGCGTCTTTCCTTTCTACGGCCCAGAAGGGAAGCGAGAGTGTCAAGGTGTTGACTGATCGCTTCAGGAAATGACTGGCAAATAGGGAATCGGAAAAGGGGATATAATACCCTCCATTCTTGGGCCAAATCAAATAATCGTCCGTCTTCGAGATCGGTACCTTTGGCCATCGAATGATTTGAGGTTTGGTGCTAGTAAATTGAGCCTTGATTTCCAAGTTGGCGGGAAAACTAATCTGGCAGGATAAACCAGTGGCAGGATATTGGACATGTAAACTGGTATCGTTCTGGGTGATGATGTCAAAATCTGCATATTCATATACCGCTGTAGACAAGATCTTTTGCAATCCTCGTTGATTTAAGGATGCCAGTGCGCCCGTCTTAGGATCAAAATGCAACTGATGCCCATCTTGCTTCAAGACGATTGCAGCCGGGTTATTGGAAGAGTTGATCGTGCTAATATCCGCTGCTTGTGGCAGTACAATTAGCGATAGAATTAGGGCATATAAACAAGTAGCAATTCCCATAAGTGTCAGGTTTTCCTTTGATTTTGATTAAACACGGAGGCGCGGAGGCACAGAGCTCAAGTCACGCCTTTGATTTTGATTAAACACGGAGGCACGGAGCCCAAGTCACGCCTCTTATTATCATTTTGATTCCCATTATCATTCTACATTGAGCCGCTACTCCACTTTCTCGCTGCATGTAAAAACGCACTGGGTTCTGAGTACCCCAATATGTAGGCAATGTCTTTAACCTTCATTTTGCCTCCTGCCTGCAGGTAAAGCGCTAGGTTTCGCTTCAATTCATTGGCAATCGTTCGAAAAGATTGACCATTCGCTCGTAGCTTTCGCTGAAAAGATCGATCACTCATTGCAAATTGAGCACTGACCTGACTCAAGTTGGGCAAGGCCGGTGTACTCATATTAAGCATCATCTTTTTGACCAGTGTCGGAAAGCTTTGCTCCTCTTTTTTCTCTAATAGCAGTAGGTATTTGGGAAGTAAAACATCCACGACTTGTAATTGTCGCTGATTAATCTTGTCATTTACGGATGTAATCGTAAAGGAAAAACGATGAGACTCACTGTGCTCTATATTGTGGCGGAGTTGCCTTTGGAAGGGGCTACGATCTTCATAAGGTAGTCCCAACTGAATAAGCTCCGGCTTCATCATTGTACTCAATTCCCGGTAAATAAAACAGAAGGTGCTGTCGAGGACAAATTCCTTGAATATCGGATCCGAAAGCTTAGATCGTAAATGTACCTGCAAGCTTGGACCGACTTCTTCTTTTTCCAAAGATACCAAGGGGAAATGAATCCTTAGATAATCCTCCAACAAGCGGAAGGCTTGCTGGATACTCGTGGTCTCCAGCGAAATTTGGTGGATAAGTCCCAGCGCTTTTAAGTTTAAGAATACACCGTAAACTAACCCGAGGCCTTGCTGCTTCTGCCTACTAACCAAAGCGTGCACTACCTTCTGATAGTCTGTTATAGGAACCAGACAATCGGCCGCACACAAGTCTATCCCCGGCTCAGTTAGCAGGGTTTTAAGCTGCGATTCCGGAATATATTGGTAAGCAGCAAAATCAAAAAGCAGTTGGAGGTATGAGCCAGCTATTTTCATGCAAAACAGTTTGGCGCAAAATATCAACTCTATCTCACTAATCCCAACTAATTTTGACCTATCATCAAAAACGACTGACAAATGAATACATTAAAATTAGCCTTAATCGGAAATGCAGTGATGTCTCTACTAACAGGACTTATCCTTAGCATCTTCCCCAAACAAGTGGCAGCCATCTTTGCGACAACGCAATACCTACCGTTCCTTCTTATTGGCCTAGCGCTGCTTTATTTTTGCGCTACCATTGTCTTAGAAGTGTATAAGCAGCGCCCCCTTCCTATTTTATGGATCATTATTCAGGATATACTTTGGGTAGCCGCTAGTGCCTATATCATTTTGGCCAGGCCGCTCCCGATATCAGAGATTGGCTATGGCCTTATTGCTGTCATTGCAGTACTCGTCTTATTGTTTTCCGTTTTCCAAACCTTGGGCTTGGCCAAATTGGACAATAAGGAGGGAACAAATTCCAAACAACTTCATTTTTCGAGAAAGGTACCTACCTCTAAAGCTATCGCCTGGTCACTTATATCGGATCTTGAAGACTATGCCGCCGTCGCTTCCAATATTGATCAAGTCAAGATTATCTCCGGATCAGGAGAAGGGATGCAACGGGCCTGTTCACATGGCGAAGAGAGCTGGACGGAGACTTGTACGCTATGGGAAGAAGAGAAAGCCTACAGTTTCACCGTTGATACAGCCGCCTCTGATTACCCCTATCCTTTCCGTTCGCTAAAAGGAACTTGGGAGATTCGTTCAGCCAATGATCAAGAAACTGAAATTGTCATGACTTTCGTGTTCGAGTTCAATCGGTGGATTCAAAATGTTTTGATTTATCCCTTTATGAAAAATCAATTCAAGAAAATCTGCGAAGAGATTCTTGATCGCTGGGAGGCAAAATCAATTGCCTTGAAAAAGACAGATAACAACGAGATTCGTGTATGAGATATCCCTATGCTACTTCGCTGACAACTCCTAGCCGTTGCAGGTGTTTTCCACCTGCAACAGTTAGATTATTTGGCGTGGATTTAGGCAAGCAATATCCCTTACTAATCATACGCTAAAAACAAAAATATGACTGGGCAGTCATTTTCTTATATATTTGTGACTAGGTAGTCACATTATATTTTATTATGCCCAAGGAAACCTTCCATAATCTTCCGGCCTCCAAACAGCAAAAGCTGGTAGATCGCTTTTTGCGCGAATTCAGTATCCACCGATATGATGATGCTTCCATTAGTGCCGTGTTAAAGGATTTGGGCATTGCCAAGGGTAGTTTCTATCAATACTTCGAAAGCAAATTGGCCTTGTTCCTTTACTTACAGGGAATCTGTGGTACTCAAAAAGCGAAGTATGTCATGCAGGTCAAGCGAGAGGACTTTCCCGATTTTTGGCAATATTTTAGAAAGCTATATGAGGAAGGTATCCAATTTGATCAGCAACATCCTTTGATGAGTAATTTTCTACATCAAATAATTCACCACATCCACTCCCCCACCATCAAAAAGTTGTACGATACCTGGTTGGATCAAATCATGGCTGCACTAACGGCTTGGGTCCAGCATGAGGTTGATCTAGGGCTCTTTAGAAAAGACATAGCTGTAAAAAGTATGGCTTTCTTTCTCTTTAAGATCACAACTAGCATCATGGAATATATGCGATTGATCTACGGGCTGGAGGTGGAAGAAAATATAAAAAAGGGCCTTCCTGTATACGCAGATGAAAACGGAGCGACCTTAATGAAAGCAGTTGACGAATACATCCTATTACTTCAAAGCACATTCGACAAACAATAGTATGATAAAAGTAAATGGCTTGTCCTTCACTTATCCGGGCACCGACGCCCCCACCTTAAAGGCTTTGAATTTTGACATCAAACGTGGGGAGATATTTGGCTTTCTGGGGCCTTCCGGGGCAGGTAAAAGTACGACGCAGAAGATAATGTACAAGATCCTGCACCATTTTGAGGGAGAAGTCTTGATCGACGATAAACCACTTAGTAAATGGGGAAAGGAATATTATGCGCGCATCGGCGTTGGTTTCGAATTGCCTAATCATTACCTCAAGCTCACCGCACGAGAAAACATGGCCTTATTTGCCTCTTTCTACCCCAAAAAGCAAATCCAAGATATTCCTCAACTCTTTGAAATGGTAGGACTAGAAGCAGATATCGATAAAAAAGTGGAGGCTTATTCCAAAGGCATGAAAATGCGGCTCAATTTCATCCGCGCACTACTTCATAATCCCGAAATCTTATTCTTCGATGAGCCCACCGCTGGGCTTGACCCAATGAATGCGAAAAAGATTCGAGAGCATATCATACAACTGAAGAACCAGGGCAAAACGATATTCATCACGACCCATAATATGTATACCGCTGATGAACTCTGCGATCGAGTATCCTTCATTGTCGATGGAGCACTCCAGATTACGGAGCCCCCCGCAACCTTAAAACATAATTACGGAAGGGATGTGGTGAGGGTTGATTTGGAAGATAAACAAAGTGCCGAGTTTCCATTACAAGGCCTCGGACAAAATCCACAATTCCTCGCTTTTCTCAATCAAGCGCCGCTACTAAGAATCAATACCCTAGAAGCCACCTTAGAGGAGGTCTTCCTTCAGGTCACCGGAAAAGCCCTAAAAATATGAAACAGCTATTGGCACAAATCAAATGGCAATTTCTACTCCTGCATCGGAATAATATTATTTCGATCAGCTTTGCCGTTACGGTCTTCTATATATTGGCTTTTTATGGTTTGCGAGACTTATCGAACATAGACAAGGTTCTAACGGCAATGATACTAAATGACCCGGCTACCATTAGTCTCTTTTTCATTGGTTTATCCATTATCTTGGATCGAAATCAGCAGGTATTAGCAGCTTGGTTTGTTTCGCCAATCAATCTTCATGTGTTGCTAATCTCTCGAATCATTGCTTTATCTATTATTGGCTGGCTCAGTGCCTTGGCCATGGCTTATGCCGCATTCGGTACCGACTTTAATTTCTGGCATTTTTCAGCGGGGGTGTGGGGCATTTGTCTCTTATCCTGTTTAGTCGGTCTTTATTTGGCTTGCTATAATACTGACTTTCTACTTTTCACCTTAAAGTCGATCCCCATTTTAATGCTGTGCATCAATGTTCCCATGCTCAATTACTTTGGGGTGATCAATATCCCATTTATTGAAATCATTCCCGTGCAGGGCAGCATTGAATTAATTGCCAATTCCTATGTGGAGGCTCCTTCCACTAAAGCTTTAGTATTCGGCTATTTGACCACCCTCATTTGGGTTCCGATTTTATACTGGCTGGTTTATCGCACTTTTCTTTCCAAAATCGTTTATGCCTAGACTATGAAAAAATTAATAGATCTCACCCTAAACGATTTCAAACTCATTTACCGGACGCCTTCGCTACGCGCTTTTCTGGTGATGCCTGGGATCATTTTCATTGTTGTCTTGGTATTACTTCCGATGCTTGTGGAAAATTTCCCTTCAGTGGAACCCTACCTGCCCCCTATCTTGATCGTGGCTACCTTTGAATTGACCCAAATGTTTGGATTTATCTACTGCATGGTTTTGATCGAGGAGAAAGAAACGGCAGTCGCTAAGATATATGGTGTGCTGCCGGTATCCAAGATTGGATTTGTTCTGGCACGACTCTTTATTCCGACTTTAATCACTACCGTGCTGACCTTTATTTTACTGGAAGCCCAAACCTTCTACCCGGTTGCTGTAGTACCTAATCTAGTATTCTCTCTCATTGCAGGACTACTGGTTCCGGTTTATATTCTAGGTATTTCCGTCTTGGCAAAAAACAGAATGGCTGGGATGGTATGGATTAAGGTATTCAATATAGCGGTAGTGATTCCCGTTATTGCCTTCTTCATTCCTCAACGTTTTACGCCATTATTTGGCATCTTTCCCACCCATTGGCCCTACCAAGGTTTCTTCTCTTTATTGGAAGGAGAAGCCTTCCTTTGGCAATTGATAATCGGTCTCTTTTACTTGGGGGGTTTACTCGTCATCGCGGTAAGGAAATTTGCACTTTCACATTTTGTTTGACAGCCGCCCCTTTTATCTAATTTATGCCAATAGAGCGGCCAACTCGTTAAATCCTTTCTCTTTAGCATGCGCATGGGCTGTCTTTCCATTCACATCCTGTATCGACTTATCTGCACCAGCAGCCAGTAATAACTCAGCTGCTTGGGTTTGCCCAAAGGTCGCCGCATAGGTCAGGGCTGTTGCGCCGCTACGGTTACGGATATTGACGTCTGCTCCGTGTTCTAATAAAAGCTTCACCATATCTGGGTGTCCTTTAAAGCAAATTCCCATTAATGCGGTATTCCCTGCGCCATCTCGGGCATCTACGGGTGCCCCGGCTTCCAATAAGAACTTTGCTACGGCAGCTTGCTCACTATAGGTAGCCATAATTAATGGTGTGAATCCACGTGGATCATTTTGAGTCAACAAGCTTTTGTCTTGCGCGATTAATGGCTTGATCTCAGTTAAATTGCCTTGTCGTATCAGATTGAAAAATTCCATGGTATACGTTTTTAAAAAAGAGACGTAGAAGCTTGTTCAAAGAAAAAAGGAGGAGTAGCCCTTGCGAACTACTCCACTGCGTCAGGAAAATATCTGGTATTCTAATAAGATGCCAAAGTTGAAATTTGTTTGCTGCTCCAATCTTTCTTATCCGCCCTGACTTGCCGCACTATTCTCAATGTAAGACTTAAATTGTTGCTTCAATATGACAAATATATCATTAGTCATTGTAATAATTGTAATCCTATTATTAGTTTTGCTAATAATGAATATCCAACAATTAGAATATGCCTTATTACTCAGTAAGACGGGATCATTTAGCGCTGCGGCCAAGCGGGCAAAAATAACCCAGTCTGCTATTAGCCAGCAAATTACCAAGCTGGAACAAGAGATTGGCTTTATCCTTTTTGATCGGCAATCAAAACCGGTCAAGCAGACACCTAATGGGGCGCGCTTCCTTGAAAAAGCACAAGGTGTTTTGTTGGAAGTACATCAATTGCGCGACTTTGCCATGCAGATCGAGAATGAAGTCAAAGGCTCGCTGACAATCGGTATTATCCCTACCCTATCGCCCTACCTCACGCCCTTATTTATCAATACCCTCAGTAAAAAGTATCCTGATGTCAAGCTAACCATCAAAGAGTTGGTCACCAACGATATCATCCAAGGGATCATGGAACGCGAACTGAATGGGGGCATCATTGCTACGCCTATTACGACCAAACTGAAGCTGCAATATATCAGTCTCTTTTATGAGAAATTCTACATCCTATTATCACCCGAACACCCACTCTATCAAGAAGCAGAAATCGATTTATCACAAATCAGTTTAGACCAAATTTGGTTATTAAACGAAGGCAACTGCTTCAGTGACCAAGTCAATAATATGTGCCAAATCGATCCCAGTCGGAAAATTGAAAATACGCTTAGTTATGAAAGTAATTCCATAGATGCGCTCCGGAGAATTGTTGAACACAGAGGCGGTATCACCTTCTTACCTGAACTGGCTACTTTGAACGTCCCAGTAGAACAGGAGGAAATGATCAAAGAGATCAAAGGGCAGGCCAGAGCACGCGAAATTTCCCTCGTTCATGTCAAAGGAGAGCCCAAGATCAATTTGCTAGAACGATTAGCAGAAACGATCCAACTCAGTCTTCCTACCTCTATCTTAAACAAGGGGGAAAAAGTAGTGGTAAAAACGAATATCAAAATCTAAGCACGTTGTTCTTGAGCCTACCTCGATACAAGTTTTAACTGCCTTCGTATCCAATTGACCTCATTCATAAAAAGCCCGGGTGCAATCCGAAAACCGTTCATCATGAAAGAATGACTGGCATTCGGATAGAGAAGGACCGTGAGTTGCTCATTTCCCGCCTTTGCTAACCCCTCACGCAAAAAGTGGATACTCTTGGCAGGAGGAACACGATCATCATTGACGCCATGTTCAGATAAGACCGGACAACTAATCGTAGAGAGGTAATCCTTCGTAGCATCATAGATATCATCTGGCCAAGCATACCGGGGAACCTGATTGGCAGGAGCGGCGGGCAGGAGCATGCCAGGATGAGCAGCCCGCATTTCAGCTACTGCAGCAATATATTCATGATCAATCGCTTTCCGGTGCGCCAAATCAAAATATTGCTCCCATAAGTGCAGTGCTTGAATGATCTTTTCTTCTTGGACATTATGCTGACGGAAGTAGGCTCCAATGGCATATAATTGTTGGTCCTTGCGGGTCTCCATCGGATGTGCGCGAAGAACCAAAAAGGCGAGCTCATTAATCTTGGAGGCTACCATAGCAGCAATTCTCGCACCCTGGCTCCCTCCCATCAAACCAATTTGATCGGCTTTAATTTTTTCGTGCGCTTGAAGATGACGATATAGCTCTAAAACCAGGTCCTGCTTATCTCCAAAGTCTTTAGTCCTCGGATTTCCCTTACTTTCTCCTGTGCCATAATTATCATAGATCAATACAGCAATTCCATAACTGGATAATATCTCTGCTTCGGTAAGATTGATAGACCGATCCATATTAGCTGCTCCACGCGCCATCAATACGGCAGGAAACGGACCTTTGCCTTTCGGTAAAAAGAGGGAAGTGCCGATCGTATCAGCATCTGTGGTGTACACTACTTGTTTCTCCTCTTCGTATAAAACGGCTCGCTTGGCCTGGGCACTTTGTTTTTCCCAAGTCCAGCTTAATTTTTGGTAAAACGTCTTGCCTTTCTCCTCAAATTGCAGGACTTCCCCAGTAGCCAGAAAAAAACAATTGTCTCCAATGGGATACATTCTACTCACCTCTTGACTCAAAGGCGAATGCGCACGAAGAGAGTTAAAGCGATCCCAAACTTTAAAGATAAACCCCTGTTCCGTTTTGAAATCGCCTAAGCAGGCTTGCCAATCTTTCGATTCCATCGGTAAGAGGGTATGAAGAAAGAATTGCCCTTGTAGTCCATCACTTATTACTTGACCGCTCAGCTTCCCATTCTCGAAGGCCTGACTCGCGAAGCGCCAAGTACTCACTCCCCGCTCTATAGAAAACTGGATTTCTCCCGATTTTTGTTGAAAATTATCGAGCTTAAACTTGGTATTTCCGTCCGCATAAGGAAGCTGTAAATAGGTTTGTCCTTCCTTGACTTGGACCCGCAAAAAATGGGATTGACCAGGCATTTCTAATCGTCCCACCCAATTAGTAGTTAAAAAATCAGCTTGTCCAAGCAGCATTTGGCTCAAACAAATAAGGCAAATAGTTAGTCGAGTGATCATTTTTAACTTAAAAATACGTTATGAATCGTAAAAATAAAATATAAAACTAAGAATTACGCTCACAAACTTACTCAAGGTAGCGGTAGCCTACTAAGAAATGCTTGAGCTGAGTTATAGCCACTTTTCATTTGTCTAGCCTTTTTGAATCCCGTATTTTACCACTCATGATGACTACGCTCAATCTTTGGTTTTTCCCCATTGCTGCCAGCGCCGTTCACGGCCTCTTTTTGGCTCTTGTATTGTGGTTTAAAAAAGGGAATCACCAAGCGAATAGGTTATTTGCCCTATTGTTATTGAGTTTGTCGTTACATCTTTTGGATTATTCCCTAAACATCTCCGGTTTAATCCTAGCATTTCCACACCTGATGTTTTCTAGTTATCCCTTACTTTTTGTGATGGGACCTTTGTTCTATTTGTATGTCAGGAGCTACCTGCGACAAGAAGTAAAACAAGGATGGCGCACCCTTCTACATTTCGGCCTAGCTATACTTGTCTTCCTAAGCATGTTACCTTTTTATCTACAAAGTGCCGAGTACAAAATTGCTTTCCTAGAAGCCGTAGCCATAGATACCTTTCAGACTATTCCCACCGAACAGTTCATCATCATGTTTCTTCAAATCGCCCAGTTCCTCTTCTACGCGGTGGCAGCCTATCGATTGATTGTACAGCAAGAAGAGGTTGTCGTGCAATTCCGCTCAAATGGAAATATTCCAAAAATAAAATGGCTCAAGCAATCCACCATTGCTTTTGGAGCCTTTACGCTATTTTATGGCCTAATGACGATCATTTTAGTCATCCAAAATCAGTATCATGTGGAGACAGACTACGTGGTTGTCCTTCTATTAGCGCTTTTGATTTTTGTTATTGGTTATGTCGCGCTGTCCCAACCCAATCTATTTACAGAAGGGCTAAAGAAGGGGAGACATCAAACACAACTTACGCCTAGCAGCGCCTCAAGCTTACAGATCAAACTAGAGAGATTAATGGCCGAGGAAAAACCATTCTTACAAGAAGAATTGAAGATCAATGACCTGGCCCAATTACTTGAACTACCCGTGCATCATCTATCAGAGTTACTGAACAATGAATTACATACCAACTTCGCAGATTTTATCAATACCTACCGCATAGAAACAGCCAAGCAACTCTTAATTGATCCCAAAAGGCAGACGGATAAGATTTTGACGATCGCCTTCGATTCAGGCTTCAGCAACAAAGGTACTTTCAATCGAGTATTTAAACAACTAACGGGACAGACGCCTTCGGGCTGGAGAAGTGAATGGGGAGGAGAAGTGAATATATGAATGGGTAAAGAAGTGACTTTCCGACTCACGACTCACCAACTTTCAAGTAACATTTTCAAAAATGACACGCATCCATGCCTGTTTAGCCAGCATATTGGGCTAACAAACCAAAACAGAAGATTATGATTACTTACGAAACTAAGACATCGATTGAAAAACCATTAAAGGAAGTATACGAGGCCATTTCTGATCCCAGCAGAGTAAAACATTGGTTGCAGGGCTTAGAGAAACTCGAACCTATTAGCGGTACCCCCATGCAAGTCGGATTTAAGTCCAAATACACTTTTGTAGAGAATGGTCGGACGGCCATATTCCATGAAGAAATGACGGCCGTTTCTCCTTATGAGAGTTTCACCTATATCCTGGAAAGTGATTCGCTTACCATGGAAGGGCATACGCAAATGGGCCACAAGAATGGTAAAACGGAACTCACCGTATCTAATAAAGTAAAGGGTAAGACCTTAGGTATGAAAATAATGATGCCCTTTTTAAAAGGAATGATGCGTAAAAGGCAAATACAGGATTTTGCCCGGTTTAAAGCGATGCTGGAGGGAAATGGCTAAGCTAAATATTAGATCGGTACAACTAGCTTTTCCGTAGGTTGAGGATTACGGCTATGTTAACCATCAGCGAAGTGATGGCTAACATAGCTACTAGATATCTTTGTATCAGCGTTAATAGCGATTATTACCCTACTAAATCACCCATAATCTTATCGATCTTTGCATCCAATCCTTTTTCAGTCGCTTTAAAGGAAGGGCGATCGGCGAGTGTATCATTTACACTGCAATAAAATTTGATTTTGGGTTCGGTACCAGATGGGCGAGCCGAAATGATACTACCATCTTCCGTGAAGAACTGCAGCACATTAGAAGAAGGAAGATCAATCTTGGTCGTTTCGCCTGTTTGCACATCGGTTGAAACACTACTCTTATAATCTTTAATCGTGGCCACTTTCGCTCCTCCTAAGGAAGTAGGTGGTGCAGTTCGGTAACGATCCATCATGGCTTTGATTTCTTCTGCGCCACTCTTACCTTTCTTGGTAATAGAAATTAATTTCTCTTTATAAATACCGTACTCCAGGTACAAATCGATCAATCCGTCATATAAGCTACTGCCTTGGTCTTTATAATATGCTGTCATTTCAGCGATCATCGTACAGGAAACCACCGCATCCTTATCTCGGGCATGCTCTCCCACCAAATAACCGTAACTCTCCTCGCCACCGGCAATAAATTGTCGCTCACCTTCCAAGCGGGTCATGATCTCTCCGATATACTTAAAGCCGGTCAGCGTATTAAAACATTCTACATTCTTAGAGGCTGCAATTTTATCAATCAGATAAGAAGTAACAATCGTTTTGGTGATATACTCTTTATCCGTCAATTTCCCAGCCTTCTCCCAAGCCGTCAACATATAATGAATGAGCAAGGTACCCGTTTGATTTCCGTTTAAGAGTACAAAGTCTCCTTCATCATTTTTCACCGCTATCCCTACTCGATCGGCATCGGGGTCCGTAGCCATCACCAGATCAGCATCCACTTCTTTCGCTTTTTTCAGCGCTAATGTCAGTGCTTCTTGCTCCTCCGGATTAGGATATACCACGGTTGGGAAATTCCCATCTGGCTCAGCTTGTTCCGCTACCTCTATTACATTCTCAAAACCATACATCTCCAAGGCTCGAGGTATCAAAACACCACCCGTTCCATGAATCGGAGAAAAGACAATCTTCAAGTCCTTTTGGCGCTGAATGGCCGCTTTGGAAACCGACAACTTCACCAATTCATCTAGGTACTGCTGATCAACAGCCTCACCAATCGCTTCGATATTGGACGCTATCCCATCAAATTTGATTTCATCAATGCTGTTGATATTTTGTACTTCCTCCATCACATTGGTATCGTGTGGAGCGACCAATTGGCCACCATCTCGGCCATAGGCCTTGTAGCCATTGTATTCTTTTGGATTGTGTGACGCCGTCAACATTACCCCACTGTGGCATCCTAGTAGACGAATGGCATAAGATAATTCAGGGGTAGGGCGAAGGCCATCAAAGTAGTATACTTTTATTCCGTTGGCTGAAAAAACATCCGCTGTAGTTCCCGCAAGTAGTCCAGAATTATTCCGGCTATCATGCGCAATCACCACTTTGATCTGCTCATCGGGATAAATCTTCTTCAGGTAATTGCTTAATCCTTGAGTGGCCATGCCCAAGGTATACTTATTGACTCTATTAGAACCGGGGCCCATAATACCTCTAAGTCTGTCTCTTATACACATCTGACGCTGCCGACGAAGAGGATAGTGTAGA
>OJCB01000621.1_pt1 | contig 13049 bp, 5 predicted proteins | sample 1591501 | NCBI WGS metagenome assembly OJCB01 (sample SAMN05416813, study PRJEB24817) | seawater metagenome | isolation source: Sea water | place: Canada:Atlantic | collected 2013-07 | reverse complement strand
CGAGATCAGCCTCGGTCTCGTGGGCTCGGAGATGTGTATAAGAGACAGCGCATAATGGCGGCCCGCTCTGGAAGGAAAATCACATCTGGTATTGCAAACCGGAGATGTGGAAATCGCAGGCTGAGGTGGTTCGTGAAATTGGAGCGGTCGAAGATTTGCTGCTCGACCCGAAGCTGAAACCCGCCCCTTCCGAGGTCGCGATTCTCTACAGCACTTCCTCAGACATCTGGACCGTCAGCGGGAATCGCGCATTTGGATTCAACCGGATGCACACCTGGATGGCGCTGGCTCACGCGCAAGTCCCGGTCGAAATGGTGGCCGAGCGACAGGTAGTGAGAGGCCAACTCGAAGGCAAAAAGGTCTGCTACCTTTCCGGACCTAACCTCACCCGCGCTGCCGCTGAAAAGCTTCGTGACTGGGTCAAGGCCGGCGGAACACTCATCCTTTCTGCCAGTGCCGCCGGGCGTGATGAGTTTAATCGCCCCCTTGATCTGCTGGACGACATCCTGCCTTCCGATCGAAATGAAATCGTCACCAGCCAGAAATTTCTCAACTCGGGTAGCTATATGTATATCCTGAAGCCGCAGGAAACCGTCACCACAGACAGCGGACAATCTCTGGAAGTGCTTTCCGTTTCACAGCAACAAAAGCCTCGCCCGGAGGCGACGGTTCTCGCAACCTTCTCTGACGATTCCCCTGCCACCGTGCGTCGTTCCGCAGGGAAAGGCGCGGTAATTTCCCACGGATTCCTTCCGGCGCTCGATTACATCAAGCAAGCTGTTGTGGCTAGAAAGAAACTGGTGGCCGATGCGGACGCACTAAAAAAACCGGAGCTGAAACAGGGCGATCATCCCGCCCCTCCAGTTGAGCAGGAGAACGGAAAAAAAATCAACAAGCCAGCTGCCGATCCTCGCATCGACCGTTCCTACAACCCTTGGGACTTCTCAGCGCTGACGCGGGAGTTTCTGCTCCAGCCTGTTCGCGCGGCGAGGATTAATCCAGAATTGCAATGCGATCTGCCGCTGGTCGATGCGACTCTTCTCATGGGTGATTCAACTTCAGCGTGGCTGATCCCGCTGGCCAACCAAACGCTAGAACGACAGGAGAAAGTTGGTTTTTCATTAAGGGTCGAAAAGCGGATCGTGACAAAGGTGGAATCGGTTTACCACGGTGAAGTGGCATTCGAGCAGAACGACGGGGTCGTGAAGTTTTCCCTGCCGCTCGATGCGAGCGACTATGTGACCGTCCGGTTTTGAGGAGGCTGCCATTGCCTGTTCGAGATCCCGCTCTGCTTACCGCGACTGATTCGCTTCTGCTCGAAGGAGTTTCTCGATCACCCGCCCTGAGTAACTGCCTTTCTTCATCTGCTCGATATCTTCGCGGAGAGATGGGTCGACACTGAGCAGATTGCATTCATCAATTGCCAGAAGCGCCTGCAAGGGCTCGTATTCGGATTTGGAGCGAAGCGCCTTGCGCAGAACCGGAATCGCCTCATCGGTTTTCCCCAGTCCAGCAAGAGTTCGGGCCGCCTGGATTCGAACTACCGGATCGTCGTCTTCGAGCAGTGGCAAAAGTTTCGGAATTGCGGCTTCGGCGCCGTCGCCAAGAAGGAGGCAAGCTGTCACGGCCCAGTATCTCAAGCAGACATTACTGTCGTTAATCACCTCAAGAAAATCCTCCAATTTTCCGGAGTCATTCAAAGTGATGAGTTTTTCCAGGGGATATGATTCGTCATTCTGGTAGGCGGAAAACTCCCGACCCGCTAAGCCTTCCGTATAGAAAACGCTGTCACGGATCGCGAGAAGATGACGTTCATTTTCCGCGCGGTGTTTCGCGAGGACTTCCGCCAGTTTTGGATCATCGGCCCGGTTTTGTATGTTGTCAGGGTCGTCGGCTACTCGATACAATTCCTCCTTTGCCTTGGGCTTGAACCAGCGCGCCTGCTCCGGCGTAGATTGACCGAGCTTCACGGCATCCTGCCAAACCTGATAAGCGGGGATCGCAAACGAGTAGGCATTGAACTGCATCACCGGTAGATGGGGAGTGTAGTTCCGGACGTAGAGATAGTCCTTACTGCGCACTCCTCGAACGATGTCGTATCGCTCGCCCCGCCGCCCGCGGAAGGTATGAGCATAGGACCGCCCCTCTTTCTTCAGGTCTCCGAGGAAAGCGGCTCCCTGCATGTAGGCCGGTGCTTCTATCCCTGCCAAACTCAGGACCGTCGCCGAAAGATCCACAAAACTGACAAGCTGGTCGGTCGTTCCGCCGACAGCGGAGAGTCGATATTTCGCCCATTTCTCAGGCATGTGCACGATCAAGGGAACGTGTGTCCCACTGTCGTAGGCAAAACTCTTTCCCCGAGGCATCGACCCCCCATGATCCGAAAAGTAGAAAACGATCGTCTCATCGGCGAGACCGTCTTCTTCCAATTCTGCCAGAATCTGGCCGACACGATTATCCATGTTCTCGAGGCAATCATAGTATCTCGCCATATCACGGCGGGTTTCCGGGAGCTCAGGGATAAATCCGGGGAGAACGACGCTGGCGGGGTCGGTCTTCGTCTCACGATTTTTCCATTTACCGGGAAACAGACGGCTCTCGTGTGTGTCAGTGATATTGAACACGGAAAAGAAAGGCGCTCCTTCGGGACGTTTTCGCCAATGGGCTTTGTTGCTGGATTCATCCCATGCGGCAGACATCGCTGCCTTTGAATCTGCCGGTCCGCCGTTGTAATCCGTCTTGCTGTTATTCGTCGTGTAGTAGCCTTCGTCCCGTAGATATTTGGGAAAGAACTCCACGCCAGGTGGATAGACAGCCTTCGAGCGCATGTGCTGCCCACCGATACTCGTCGCATACATTCCCGTGATCAGCGTCTGCCTCGCCGGAGCGCAGACCGCCGCATTCGAAAAGCAATTCAGGAAACGGACTCCGCGCTCCGCGAATTGGTCAATGTTCGGTGTCCGTGCGACGGGATCACCGTAGCAACCGAGCATAGGGCTATTGTCTTCGCTCGTAATCCAGAGAATATTTGGGAGCTCCCCACGGGCAGTAGCCGAAACGAGAAGCAGAAGAACAAGAAAGAATCTCATGGCGGAACCTATGAGTTTCTTATGGGTGATGTCAACGTCGGGCTCCGACTCAACTTTCGGCATTCGGTCCGCCGCCCGGGAAATTAACCATTTCTCCTCCAAGGCCAAGTTGATAAAGCGGTCGAACCGCTTGTGTCTTCTTTTTCTTCAAGCTTTGTTCTGCGCCCTTTTCGCGAACATCTGCAAAAACGACTGAATTCTTCCACTCTTCATTTTCTTATAATTGACACGCATTTCGGATAACTTTATTATTTTTGTGTTTACTTATCAAAATTATAAAAGATAATCACGGGTATGAATCGCGATTCTTTTTCGGCTTTAGCCTTGTCTTTATGCTTTTTTCTATTTCCTGGAACAGGCTCGTCCCAGGGAGGCCTGGATCAGGCCGCCCCGATCGGAGCTTATCTCGATGGTGCACTGCCTTCCGAGACTCCGCGTTCCGCCAGCGGAAACTGGACTCTTGTAAATGCGTTTCCCAATCTGACTTTCATCGACCCTGTCCAGATGATCCCGGTTCCGGGTTCCAACCAGCTTCTGGTGGTTGAGAAAACCGGAAGGCTGGCAGTTTTTGAGAATGATCCGGCAGCGCTCAGCAAGACGGTTCTCTTCGATATTTCCAGTCAGGTGGAATCGCGCCATGACTCCGGGATGATGGGGGCTGCTTTTCATCCAGAGTTCGGTCAGACAGGATCTCCGAATAAGGACTACGTCTATGTCTACTACCGTTATACCCCTGACACCACGGAAGCAGATGAAGCCTACTGCCGGCTTTCACGCTTTACCTGGCAGTCCGGATCGCCCTCGATCAATCCAGCGTCCGAATTCATCCTGGTAAATCAATACGACCGTCACAATTGGCACAATGGAGGTGGGCTACTTTTTGGTGCAGACGGATTTCTCTACTTTTGCGTGGGAGATGAAGGTGGAGCCAACGATCCATTCAACACTGGTCAGAAAACGAACCTAGGACTCCTTGCCGGGGTGATGAGAATTGATGTCGACCAGGATCCCACGCGCTCCCATCCGATCAGAAGACAGCCCCAAAATCCCGCGACTCCTCCCAGCGGATGGCCAAACTCCTTTTCCCAGGGCTACTTCATCCCTAACGACAATCCATGGCAAAGTCCGGACGGAAGCACTCTTGAAGAATTCTGGGCGATTGGTCTCCGCTCTCCTCACCGTATGTCATTGGACCCAGTGACCAACCGGCTCTGGATTGGAGATGTGGGACAAGGGTCCCGTGAAGAGGTGGACCTCGTGGTAAAAGGTGGAAACATGCAGTGGCCCTATCGCGAAGGAAATATTGGGGGGCCGAAGAGCAAGCCATCTAATCTCATCGGGACCGATCTTCCACCAGTCTGGGACTATGGCCGCACCCTGGGGGGATGTATCATCGGCGGATATGTCTACAGGGGCTCCCTTCATTCGGACCTCTACGGAAAATATCTCGTGGGTGATCACAACAACGGAAGAATTCGGTCGATGACCTACAAGCCTGGCCAGACACCTCAAATTGAGGAGCTGGTCACCTTGAGCAGACACGGACCTGGACCCAAAAACGGGCTTGGTTCATTTGGGATCGATGCCGCTGGAGAAATTTATGTCCTGTCCCTAGCAGGAACCGCTCAAGACGGAGGGATCATCTACCGGCTTCAACGAAACGGTCCGGCTATTCCTGAGCCCCCTGCGACCCTATCCCAAACCAATGCCTTCCAGGACCTGAATTCTCTTACGCCACGTTCCGGAGTGATGCCTTACGATTTGATTCAGCCCCTCTGGTCTGATGGAGCGGAAAAGAAACGCTGGATCGCTATTCCCAATGACGGCACTCCCAATTCAGCGGCCGAACAGATCGATTTTTCAGAAAATGGGGAATGGACCTTTCCGATAGGAACCGTCCTCATCAAGCATTTTGAGTTCAACGGGCGTAGACTGGAGACGCGATTCTTTGTTCACGGACAGGATGGGAAATATTACGGATTTACCTACAAATGGCGCGCCGATAATTCTGAAGCTGACCTTCTTCCCGGCCCTCCGGTTGATGAAATCATTGACGTCGGAGGAGGGCAAACTCTCGACTGGCATTTCCCCGGAAGAACAGAGTGCTTTACTTGCCACACCGAGGCGGCCGGGACCGTTCTCGGCCCAAAAACCCGGCACCTGAATCGCGATTTAACTTACCCTCTGACTGGAAGATCCGACAACCAGATTCTGACGCTGAGCAAGCTGGGATTCTTTTCAAACCCGCCCGCTGACGCCTCTATCCCTCAGCTTCTAACTGCAGCGAATATTTACGATCAAAACGAAACATTGGAGCGTCGTGCCCGAGCCTATCTGGATATCAATTGCTCGCAGTGTCACCGCCCCAATGGACCTACCCAGGCAACTTTTGACACCCTCTTCACGACACCATCATTTTTTCAAAATATGATCAATGTCGACCCGGCCAACACCCTCGGGATAGCCGGTGCAAAAGTGATCCTCCCGCAAGATCCGTCGAAATCCATTCTTCGCGAAAGGATGAATTCGATCGACGGCTGTTGCGCCATGCCTCCCCTGGCAAAAAATGCGGTCGACGCAGATGCTGTTCAGAATTTGACTGACTGGATCCAGTCCCTCGATCCAGCGAACACTCCAGCTGGCCCAAATCCCGGTCCTGCTCCGAACGATTATGCGATTCCAACACCAACTCTGTCACTGATCGGAGGAGGCCCGGACGTGGGGAATCCATTCCAGGTCTCAGTGACGTTTACTGAATCCGTCTCCGGAGTGACTCTGTCCGATTTTCTGATCACCAACGGAACTGCTACAGGACTCACAGGAGCAAGCGCTTCCTACACCCTGACAATTGAGCCCCTGACAAACGGGCCGGGAACTGTTCGGATTGGATCAGATGCTGTTACGGATCTTAACGGAAATGCTAATCCCGGTTCCAACCTGCTTGCCTTTAATTTTGACGGAACTATTCAACCCAGTCTACCAGGACTTCAATATGAATACTTCGAAGCTGAGTTTGAATTGCTTCCCGACTTTTCCACACTCACTCCGGTGAAAAGCGGCACAGTTGCAAACCTCACCCTCTTGCCCCGGGAAAGGGAAGACGCCTACGCTTTTCGTTTCTTTGGCCAGATCAATTTGAATACAGCTGGCAATTACACTTTCCATCTTACCTCTGACGACGGAAGCCGTCTCCTCATCGATGGCTCCACCGCAGTCGACAATGACGATACTCACGGCCCGATCACCGAGTCGGGCACTGTGACTCTCGCTTCAGGGCGCCATGCTTTTGAAGTCCAGTTCTTTGAATTTTACGGAGATGATGAACTTACCCTGGAAATCGAGGGACCTGGACTGCCAAGACAGTTGGTATCCGACTCGATGCTATTTCAAGGAACGGGAGGTGAAATCCCGAATCGTCCTCCCGTTCTTCAAGTTCTCCCTGATCAGTTTTCTCAGTCCGGGCAGTCGGTGTCTCTTCCGGTTTCAGCGAACGATCCGGATGGAGATGCTCTAATCTTCACTGCGTCCGGGCTTCCTGCCGGACTGTCAATCAATACAGACACGGGAACGATAAGCGGGACAGCCACTGATCCTGGAACCACAACCGTGTCCATCACTGCAAGCGATCCAGAAGGTCTCAATGATACAATCGCCCTCTTCTGGACAGTCACGACTCCGGGCCCCGGTGGCGATGACCCCGGACTTCTATACGACTACTACGAGGTATCTACTGAACTCCTCCCTGATTTCTCATCTCTCACTCCCGATAAATCCGGTGTGGTCGCCAACCTGGATCTTTCGCCCCGTCTCATTGAGGACAATTTCGCATTTCTCTTCCGCGGAGATATCAAAATTTCCAATTCGGGAAGCTACACCTTCTATTTGACTTCGGACGACGGAAGCAAGCTCCTCATTGATGGCGCAACAGTCGTCGATAATGATGAAACGCATGGAAGTCTCACCATATCAAACACGGTGAATCTTACCGGAGGAATGCACCCTATTGAGATCCAATTTTTCGAAGAGTATGGTGATGCCGTTTTGACCTTGGAAATCGAAGGCCCCGGTCTCGCGCGGCAGCAGGTTCCGAACAGTATGCTGAGCTACAACAATGAGGGGAGCAACCGGGCGCCGATCTTGACATCCACACCGAATCAGTCCAGTCCAACCAACCAGAGTGTCTCTCTTCAAATTTCAGCGTCTGACGCTGACAACGATCCGCTTACCTATTCGGCAAGCGGATTGCCGATCGGTCTAAGCATTAACCTCCAGTCAGGCCTCATCAGTGGTACGCCGACGAACCCGGGAACGGCAAACGTCATCCTCACTGTCACGGATGGAAAAGGAGGCACTGCCGCTGACAATTTCACCTGGACTGTTTTTGAATCCGGCCCGGGCGGCGGCCTTCCCGGAATTTTCTACGACTACTACGAGGAAACTCTTTCTCAGCTTCCAAACTTCTCGACCCTCGTCCCGGTGAAATCGGGAACTGTATCTGCATTCAACCTGTCACCGGCCGACCGGGTTGATAAGTTTGCGATCCGCTTCTTCGGCGATATCAATATTTCAACCGGGGGCAACTATACTTTTTATCTCACATCCGACGATGGAAGCCGCCTTTGGATTGATGGCAATCCGGTGGTGAACAATGACGGACTTCACGGGAGTGCCGAGCAGTCGGGCAGCATCACTCTACTCCCGGGAGCTCACATGATCGAAGTTGCCTTCTTCGAAATGTACGGCGACGAAACTCTCATCGTGGAAATCGAAGGTCCCGGAATATCCAGGCAGGCCATTCCTGACTCCATGCTTACCTACCGCACAACCGGCGGAAGCGAATCGGGGAACGGAAGCGAAAACCCGGAAGATCGGTACACCTCTTTAGGAAGCAACCAATCTGTATCGATTGTCCAATTTCAACCTGATAATTGGATCGGCGCGAAGATGAACCGGCAAAAAGGCGATAATAAGTACAATACAAATGGAGCGTCCCAAACTGCGCGGCTCGACTTTCGTCGCCCCAGACCAGCCTACGTATATTTCACCCTGGAAAATGACCGAACAGTTCCTGATGACGTCAAAATTTTGGCATCCAGCGGCGGGCGGAAATTTGTTGTGAACTACTATCAGCTAACTGGCGGCCCTCGAAATGTTACCGGAAAGATCTCCGGAACAAGCCTTTACCTGCCAGCTGTTGAGCCCGGAGAGCAGATTCGATTCAAGGCGAAGTGCAAACCCTCCCGCAGCATTCTCCGCCGTCGGGGAACGGACCGGGTCAGCATCATGTCCAGTTCCACCTTTGACGGCCTGGGCAGCGACAAGGTGAAAGCAATCCTCAAAAAGAAATAGGAAGCGCGCCGGGAGCAGTGACAAGCTACTGACGGGGAACCCCAAGAGAATCCGGATGCCTGGCCGGCAGAGTATCCGCTTTGCTGGCACGGAAAATTCGTGCATCATTCAAGGTGTGGAAAGAAGATCACCAGGAAAAAGCGCCCCCTATGCGACTGTGCTGGCAGCTTTGTTGGCCGGGGTAATTCAAAGCTCGTCCATAGCAAAGCCACCAAACATCGTTTTGATTGTGGCCGACGACCTCGGCTACGGAGACATCGGCTGTTACGGCTCAACGCAAAACCGAACCCCGAATCTGGATCAACTCGCAAGGAACGGGGTTCGCTTCACCGACTTCCACAGCAACGGTCCCATGTGCTCCCCCACTCGCGCCGCCATTCTCACCGGACTTTACCAGAGTCGCTTCGGTCGTCGCTTTGAGTCCGCGCTCAGCGCGGCGAGAGGAGATGCAGGCTTACCTTTGGAAGCGGTGACGATTGCGGAGTTGCTCCGCGACAAGGGCTACGCAACCGGCATGTTCGGAAAGTGGCATCTCGGTTATGAGCCTCCGTTTCTTCCAACGAATCAGGGCTTCGACGAATTTCGGGGACTCGTTTCAGGGGACGGGGATTTTCACACGAGGATTGACCGCTCAGGAAACGAAGACTGGTGGAAGAATGGTACTATTGAAATGGAAAGAGACGCTTACACCACTGATCTCATTACCCGGGACAGCATCGATTTCATAGAACGGAACAAGGACCGGCCTTTCTTTGTCTACATCCCCCATCTTGCGATTCACTTTCCCTGGCAGGGCCCGAAAGATCCTCCGCACCGCAAAGCGGGAACCAACTATAGCAAAGACAAGTGGGGCGTCATTCCAGATCGCAGCAATGTGAGTCCCCATGTGAAAGCGATGATCGAAAGCCTGGACGACAGTGTCGGAAAAATCATCACCTCTCTTGAAGAATTCTCCCTGACCGAAGACACTCTGGTCATCTTCACATCTGACAATGGAGGTTACCGGGACTACGCCGGAGGTTTTGAAAACATTTCCGACATGGGGCCATTGCGTGGCGAGAAAGCAACTCTCTACGAAGGCGGCCACCGAGTACCGGCGATCATTTCCTGGCCGGAGAAAATCCTTCCGTCAGTGAATTCTGAAACGACGATGACCTTCGATTTGTTCAACACGATCGCGAAGGTCGCAGAGATCAATTCGACCAGTTACGCAAAAGGTGACGGCCGTGATCTGACCAACCTCTTGCTGAAAGGTGAACAAGTTCCCCCGCGAATGCTTTTCTGGCGGATGGGTAAAACCAAAGCGGTTCGTCAAGGGAAGTGGAAGCTCATTTTGCGCGGAGAACAAAGCCCTGAGCTTTACGACCTCGATCAGGATCTCGGGGAAACTCAAAACCTCGCCGATACAAATCCCAAAATATTAAAATCGCTGCTCGACGCTTTGGCTCAATGGGAGTCCAGCGTCGACGCATCCGCTCGCGCATTTGAAAATTAACTTCCTATGAGCCGATTCAAAACCATTCTCCTTGTCGGTCTTCTCGCATTTCTTACAAGCTCCGCTACAGCGGGAGATCGAAAGCCTAACATCGTCTTCATCATGGCCGACGACCTCGGCTACGGGGATCTCGGCTGTTACGGGCAAAAGCTGATAAAAACCCCGAATATTGACCGGCTCGCGTCGCAGGGCATTCGATTTACTCAGGCCTACGCCGGCGGCTCTGTCTGCACCTCCTCACGCAGCGTCCTGATGACCGGCTTGCATGCGGGACACACGGCGGCTCGCGACAATATCCCTCACTATCCGACCTACCTTCAAGACGACGACATCACGGTCGCCGAAGTTTTGAGCGATGCGGGCTATCGTTGTGGAGGAATTGGCAAGTGGTCACTCGGAGATGCCGGCACCCCCGGTCGCGCTACCAATCAGGGATTTGATTCCTGGCTCGGTTACCTCAATCAGGACCACGCACACTACTACTTTCCCGAGTATCTAGACGCCGACGAAGGCCGACTTGAATTCCCTGACAATACCAGACTCCGATCCCACTATAGCCACGACACCTTAACGGAATGGTCTCTCGAATTCATCGACAGCTCAAAAGACGCGCCCTTCTTTTTCTACGCCGCTTACACCCTGCCTCACTTCTCATCTAAAGAAGAGGACAAGGACGGGCTAGCAATCCCTTCCACGGCTCCCTACGACGATGAAGACTGGGAGGAAAAGGCGAAGAAATACGCAGCGATGATTCACCGTCTCGACAGAGATGTCGGCCGAATCGTAAATCGAATAGACGAACAAGGGCTCAGCAGTAATACTCTGATCATCTTTACGAGCGACAACGGCGGCCACTCTACCGTCGCCAAACGATTCAACACAAGCGGCCCGCTTCGCGGATTCAAACGCGATCTCACCGAAGGAGGAATTCGCGTTCCCTTGATTGCCCGTTGGTCCGGCACAATTCCGGAGAATGCCGCTTCAGATGAAGTGATCGCATTTCAGGACATGCTACCTACCTTCGCAGAACTCGGCCATGGGACTGCCCCGGCCAACATTGATGGAATATCCATCGTCAATGCCCTCAAGGGCGGAAAAGCGGAACAGGAGCGCGACTACCTTTACTGGGACTATGGGCACTGCCGGCGCTTCTACGACCAGGCGGTGAGATGGAAAAACTGGAAAGGAATCCGACTGGGACGGGAGGAAGGACGAATTCAACTCTACGATCTGAACAAGGATCTCCGGGAGGAAAATGATCTCGCATCCGAAAGGCCTGAGATTGTTGAAAAACTTTTAGCGATAATGGAATCAGCCGCCACTCCCAGCGACCTGTATCCCGTCGGAAAACTTTACAAGGGGTCGCCTCTTTGGACCCGAAAATCGGACGGAATGGTTCCGCTGCCTGCTCTCACCGGGAAAGAAAATCCCGCGATCCTCAATTCGGAGTTCATCTATCCTCCCGGAGAAGGGCCGACACCAACTTGCCATTCATCCACCATCGTCGAAACACCGAAAGGACTTGTCGCCTCATGGTTTGGCGGAACCAACGAACCTCATATTGACAATTCAATCTGGGTTTCCCGACAGGAGGACGGAATATGGACGCCCCCTCTCGAAGCCGTCGACGGCTCCGAAGGAGAAGAGCAGGATCATCGCACAGGCAATCCGGTTCTGTTTCAAGCAAAAGACGGTCCTCTCATGCTCTTTTATAAAGTCGTCGATCCAAAGGTCGGGCGCGCCAGCCATTGGTGGGGCATGCTGACCACTTCCGATGACGGAGGAAAGACATGGTCAAAACCCCGGCGTCTCGGTCAGGATGAAAAACTGGGAAGGGGCAATCCCAATCTGCTTGGTCCAGTGAAGAACAAGCCTGTTCAGTTGGCTGACGGCGCGATCCTTTGCCCGAGCAGCAGTGAGCATGAGGGTTGGCGAATCCATTTTGAAAAAACCTCCGATCTAGGGAAGACATGGGAGGTGATCGGGCCGATCAACGATGCTTCTCAATACAACGCGATACAGCCAAGTATATTGATTCATCCGGATAACCGTTTGCAGATTCTTTGTCGAAGCAAAGAAGGAGTCCTCGTTCAGAGCTGGTCCGAAGACGGAGGAGAGACATGGGGAGCAATGAGCTCTACCAACCTTCCAAATCCGAATTCCGGTACAGATGCGATTACTCTTCAAGATGGACGTCATCTTTTGACCTACAACCACACCGTCAGGAAAAAGAATTTCAAAGCCAGTCGCGGCAAGCTGAATCTCGCGATCTCAGACGATGGCCAATCGTGGAAACCGGTGATCACACTGGAGGACAGCGAGGACGAGTTCTCCTATCCGACCATTATTCAAACTGAGGACGGAAAAGTTCACCTTACCTACACATGGAAGAGGAAAAGCATCCGCCATGTGGTTCTGGATACTGACAAACTATCATTCCCCTAAACACATCGCAAACGGGCTTTGCCGGGATCTCGTCTTTCGGATAGGAAATAGTTGAACAATGCCAAATAGGAAGCTGTCCGCAACCCTGCTCACAAAACCGAGTTAAGAAGCTAAGTGTGCTTTTTTACCGCGAAAAATATCCAGAAATTACTTAACACTTTTCTTTCTGGCATCACTTTATCAATGAATGCCCATGAAACCGCTTCTCTATCTGACTTTATTGTCAATGATGTTTGGCTTCTCTTCCTACGGAGGAGAATCGCCGGATGCGTTTTTCGAAACAAAAATCCGCCCGCTTCTCGCAGGGAAATGCCATAGCTGCCATGGTGAAGAAAAGGCAAAAGGAAGTCTACGACTCGATCACATCGAAGCGATAACGAAAGGCGGCGATTCCGGTCCTGCGATGGTGAAAGGCAATCCTGAAAGATCACTCCTGATTGAGGCGGTTCTGCGGACAGATCCGGAATTTTCCATGCCCCCAAAAGATACGGATGCTTTATCTCAAGCCCAAATTGCAGACTTAAAGAAATGGATTGCGATCGGCGCCCCCTGGCCGGAGGCGATAGTTTTAACCGGGGTAGAGCGTGACGAGAATGGCTTTTCCGCCGGGGACCGCGACTGGTGGGCCGTTCAACCCCTGTCTCTTATACACATCTCCGAGCCCACGAGAC
>OJCB01000617.1_pt1 | contig 13096 bp, 12 predicted proteins | sample 1591501 | NCBI WGS metagenome assembly OJCB01 (sample SAMN05416813, study PRJEB24817) | seawater metagenome | isolation source: Sea water | place: Canada:Atlantic | collected 2013-07 | reverse complement strand
CTCGAAAAAACTGGCGCACCCCCTGTAAAGACTGCATCTTTGTATTGTAAGTAAAAATAAACGCTACAAATAAATCAACGATGAAAGCCTTTTTCAGAATAGTCATGACGGTAATTTTCTTCAGCTCAATAGCAAGCAGTCAACTGCTCGCTGGCACTACCGAAACAGTTAGCATGACTCCTAGCGTTTTCGACCAGTTTAACCAAGAGCAAGTATTAAAAGTAGAACTAAGTTTGGATATCGAAGCGTTGCACGCCAAAAAGAAAAGCAACGAATACATGCCAGCTACTTTTAGTATCTCTGATGAGCAATCTAGCTCAAGCTGGTCAGTAAAAGTTAGAGCAAGAGGCCGATTCAGAAGAGTGAAGAGTGAATTTCCTCCTCTTAAATTGAAATTCTCTAAAAAAGAATTGATCGCTAAAGGTTTGAGTGAAGATAATGACTACAAATTAGTTACTCACTTTTTTGACTCAAGAGAAGGTGATGATGCGGTATTAAGAGAATACTTGGCTTACAAATTGTACAACCAATTATCTGATCAGAGTTACAGAGTTCAATTGGCAGAAGTAACTTACCGCGATCAAAATACAAACAAGACAACTACTCGTTACGGTATCTTGATTGAAGATGCGGATCAACTATCAAAACGATTGCAAGGTAAAATCTGTGATGAATGTTTCAACTATCCTGAAGCTTCTTATAACGCTGAAAATATTCAGTTGCACGCATTGTTCCAGTATATGATTGGAAATACAGATTGGTCAGTAAAAATGAACCGCAACTTGAAAGTAATGAAATTGAAAAATACAGGGAAATATATCGCAGTCCCTTATGATTTTGACTTCTCTGGATTTGTAAATGCAAGTTATGCACTACCTAATATAGATTATAAATTGACCTCTGTGAGAGACCGAGCATTCTTAGGCTCAGATAATTTGACAACAGAATTGAAGCAAGCTAAGACTTTGATGATCTCCAAAAGAGGACAATTAGAAAACACCGTGAATAACTTTAAAGTGATGAGCAAAAAATCTAGAAAAGATATCATAGAATATCTTGACTCTTTCTATACAGCACTTGAAACCCAACCAAATCTTTAAATTCAGACAGCATTCATTAACCCCAGTTTTAACCCCAAACCAAACCACTGATAAATGAAAGGCGCTGCTTCGGCAGCGCTTTTTTTTTGCCCTATATTAAGAGGCCAATCGAGTATTGGGTGAATAAGCTAAAGCAGCTTTAATCGCAGGCATGTCCGCGATGGCTTGATCATAGCCTAATTGATATACCGTTTCTAATTTACTAGTACTCAACATGCCAAAAGGGTATAACTCATCAGGTGAGAATAAAAAATCACAGCGTTCAAATTTTTGGGATGATTGCGAATGTGTAATCAATTCATAAGAGCGTTGTATCAGATTGAAAGAGTTCCACATATCTTCAGCCTTAACCGTTCGTATAGGGCTTACATAACTACCTAATATGTGCGTACAAATGCCCTCCAATGGCTCAATCGGAAAATTATTCATGATGCCTCCATCTGCATAAAAATTGCCGTCGATCGAAACAGGACTGAATACCGGGGGTACTGCTGCTGAGGCGGATAGTGCACTAATGAGTGGTCCTTCATGTAAGATCTTAGACTCACCTCGACAGACATCCGTCACTGCTACAAAAAGCTTACTGTTCAGGGCCTCAAAAGAGTCTTCCGGCAAAAACTCCAAAAAATATTTTCGATACTTTTCGGTATCAAAAAAACCTGGCTTCCAACGATTCAGATTGTAATTTGACCAACGGAAGAGGGGGGTATTACTAAATAACTCAAGGCTTTCTTCTGGACTACAGCCTGCCGCATACATCGCTCCCATCAATGCACCTGCGCTAGCACCTGCAATGTATTGCGGTTCAATATTGTTTTCTTTCAATGCCTGTAACAGTCCAAGATGAGCCATTCCTCTAATGCCTCCTCCTGACAATACGATGCCTATTTTCTTTTTCATTGGTGTGAGATTTTTGGGTTTTATTCGATGCTCTTGAAGGAACGTTTTATAATAGAACAACGTTGTCTTGGTAAGAAAAATTCACGGTGCTTTTGATTTTGGCCGACCAAATTGGATAGCTGCATGACATTTCTCCTTCGTTTTTCTATTCTTGGTCTTTCCTTTTCAAAAAAGGCCGAAGTTTATACGGCAGAATGCCCAGTCATAAAGTAGATATCCCCCCAATCGCCAAGCCCTAGATACGCTACAATTCGCCATTCCTATTGTGAATAGCGCAAAGGATAGCAGCAAAAGGTGGCCACCCAGCCCCATCATTATAAAATGTGACTTATAACATGAGTAATTCATCAACACCTATTTCCTACAAGATCGTCGAGACCGACCAGGAGTTACAACAGATTTTAGCCCTGCAGCAAATCAATCTTCCACAACACATTTCTGTAGAAGAAAGTCAGGAGCAAGGTTTTGTGACCATAGAACACAACTTCCCCTTACTTTCTAATATGAATGCAGCCGCACCCCAAGTGATCGCGGTGGCCAATGGCCAGGTTGTTGGTTATGCTTTGGTGATGTTACAATCCTTTGCAGACCAGGTTCCAGTACTAATTCCCATGTTCAAAAAACTTTCGACCTTATCCTTTCAAGGAAAACCCTTTCCTGCTTATCAGTATTATGTAATGGGCCAAGTATGTGTGGATAAAGCCTTCCGTGGGCGAGGCATTTTTGATGGCATGTACCATGAACAAAGACGACAACTATCAGATCAGTATGATTTTGTGATTACAGAGGTAGCCACAAGAAATACCCGCTCGATGCGTGCACATGAGCGGGTAGGCTTTCAAATCATTGAAATTTATACCGTGGAAAGTGGGGAGGAATGGGCGCTTATCCTTTGGGACTGGCGCTAGTCGGCCACCATTCATTTAATTTCCAACAAAGGTAGCCTAGGCCTCGAATTGTAGCCAATCAATCATTTTTGGTTCTCTGACAATTCTTGTGCTTTTGAGTCAGCGTATTAGGTAATCTCTAGTTCAACTTAATAAAGGATAGACTATATGGTTTTTTCCTTTGGTCCTTTACAGTAAGCGTATAATGTCCCGCTGCCTGACTGTTTAGGTCGATATCCATGGTTTGGCCGTCGACCTTTCCCTGAAGTATGACGCGCCCTAAGCTGTCGGTGACATGATATTGATAACTGCTCCCTAGAGGTCCCTTATTCACAATCCGAACTTGGCCATCGCCCAATACCTCAAAGTCTATCAAGCGGTCAACTGCTTTCTCTTCAGTGGCTGATACTAAACCGTAATCATACTCCATCCATTCAATACCTCCCGGTAACAATAAGTTATTTTCAAAATCAAAAAAGGTGGCGTGTTCCTGATGCGAGCCTTGCCCCCATTGCGTACGGCAGGTCGTAGATACCCAAGAAGGCTCCCAATAGATCACCCCCAAGCCCTCCTTCGCAATCACTTCTTTGGTCAAATCAATCAACCAATCCCTTTGGTTTTCAGGAGAGGCGGGAGCATAATCGGGATGTACTTCACTGATAATATTCCCAGCCTGGTCAGCTGACTCATTGGTCCAAATATATCCGGTCTCAACGATGAGTACCTCTTTGTTGGGGTATTTGTCCTTCAGGGATTCAATCACCACTCCTGCCTCAGGAATCGTCGTCGGTTTATGCCAAGCCCAATAATAAGAGATGCCAATAATATCAAAATCAGTGACGCCATTACTGATGAAGTTATCTACATACCAGCCTGTATCTGCCGGCCCAGCCAAATGGATAACAACCTGAATCTTGCTGTTATGAGCGGCTTCAATGTCTCGAACCGCCTTGATTCCGGTATTAAATAAGTCCGTATTCCGGTCCCAATCTAAGGTCCAAGTTTGATTATCTTCTGGTGAAAGAAGTATCCCCCGATTGGTCTCATTTCCTATCTGCACCATTTCTGGCAATAGGTTTTCATTGGCCAACGTATTAAGAGTCGCAAATACATAGTTATAGAGTGAATCCTTTAGACGGGGCAAGTCATCTACAACACCCAGCCACGCTGCCGGCACCAATTGCTTAGCAGGATCGGCCCAATTGTCGGATAAATGAAAATCTAAAAGAACGGCCATCCCCCTAGCCTTTGCCCTGGCTATACTTTTCTTTACATCTGCCAAATCACTGTATCGCTTTCCCTCATTTAAGCTATCATACCAAGCCGGTGTATGCCATAACCGTAGACGGACCAAATTACAACCATGGTCTGCATAGATTTCATAGACATCTTTTGCTTGATTCCCTTCCTGGTATACCGCGCCACAGTCTTCCATTTCATTGACGTAGGATTGGTCGGCACCAAAGTAAAAGTTTTGGGCTTGGAGGGTAACTTGGACTGAGCACCACAAAAGCGAAAGGAGTAGGAGTCGTTGCATTGTAATAGGGATGTTAGTTTGATTAAGATTTTTCATAGTTGGAATATTCATTTAAAATAGAGCGCATAGCAAGACTTCAGAAGTTTCCTCAGTCACTCCCCGGAAAACTTCTCAAGTCTGAGTATGAGCTGTTTTTTGATTAGCGTTTTTCATAGTTAACAATATTAGACTACTGCTGGCAGGGCAACCTCATCCAATGTACCCTTCCGGCATGTTTGTATGATCACCATTGACACTTAATCGCTGAATATGGGCCGCAAAATCCGGATACTCCTTTATCAAATCGGCTGCCAATCCCGCCTCAAAGTCAGCCCCCATAAAGCCAGGTGCCATTGTACAACCAAACAAGGAGTAGCGACCGCCGGGGATCATCTCTCCCCCTTGCCAAGTATGCGCCGGTACCACAAATTGAAGCTGGTGACCTTCGAGCGGATTTGGTCCCATGATAAGCTGTTCGGTTCGACCATCTCCATGTAACAAGAAAAGTCGCAGCGGATCACCGCCATAAAAATGCCAGATTTCATCGTAGGGTAAGCGATGAAAACAAGAAACGCTAAGTGGCTGGTCTGTATACATGCCGATGATCGCTGTACCTTGAGGCGTACTATCCTTGTACACCTGACTCGACCGATAAGTACTCTTATAAAAAGTGCCTTCAATTGGAATTTGATCAAATTCGTAATGATCAATCATAGCTTGGGTATCGGGGTGAATATTCTGCATACTAAATGTAAATCTTTGTCCACCGAGAATCATTTTTAGCGCTTTCATAAATGGCCATGCATACAGCTGCATTCACATAGCCATCGTAAAAAGTGGCATAGGCTGGCATGGCACTGGTTTTGCCGTTTTCTATATCCTGATAGATTTCCTCAAAACAAGCCTGGAAGGTATCACTAAATCCGCCCCCAAAAGCGTAGGTAGCGGTAGTTACGCCCTTAAACTTTTTGGCATGATGCAGTTGGTAAGGATGTTCATTGGTCCACCAGATGGATTGCTTACTCCCACTCACCTCCAAGTGCAAGCGATTGCTACGGCCATGCGAAACTTCGGATAGCAGTACATTGCCAATGGCCCCATTCGTGAAGCGAAATGAGATACTAGCTACATCCTCGGAATCGACATCCACAGGATCATTCCCTTCCTGTTTTTCAGCATACATATTTTGCCCTGACAAGTGACGCTGAGGGTTGAAATTCGCAAATTGTGCCGAAACTGCAGCGATTTCTAAGCCTGTCCAATAGCGCACCAAATCTACCCAATGGGATCCAATTTCTGTGGTGGCGCGCATCGGGCCAGCTACTTCAGATTTATACCGCCAACTATAGGTATCGGGTAAAGCATGAAATTCCTGTAAATAAGAGCCGTGTATTAAGCGGATGGCCCCGAAGTCAGGCGTGGCGATCAACGACCTGGCACGATGACAAGCCTCGTGGAAGCGGACGTTGAAGAGGACGGCACTGATTTTTTGTCTTTCGGCTGCGAGTTGCATCAGCTCCTTTGCCTCCAAAGGGTCAATACACATAGGTTTCTCGCAAATCACGTGCTTGTCCGCCAACAAAGCTGCTTTGATCAACTGATAATGCGAACTAGGAGGCGTACAAATATGCACGACATCAATCTCGGGCGAAAGCGCGAGTGGATAATCTATTCCAAATTTAGGAATACCCCACTTTTGGGCGAAAGCTTCTGCTTTAGCTAGGGTGTGATTCACCGCTACAACCACCTCATCTCCCATCCTCTGCAAAGCTTGGACGTGAATGGCGGCGATAAACCCTGTTCCGATTATGGCTATACGCATGTGTGATGCTTGCTTTTTTAGTAGTCCCAGATTGTCTAAAAATAGGAAAGATTACACTAGCAGTCTACTATTGCCGCTGAAAAATAAAGCTTGCCCAGATCGATCTTCCCGTCTCATAGCATGCTGCACAATTTCGACACCTTCCTACCAATTAATCAGGCGGCCCTGCCAGGCAATCAAAGTAGCTTGCGACAGGCCCCATGACCTCCTAAATTTGTATTCATTCCCCTCCTATTGAGTACGACACCTCGATGCTCATTCTATTTTCTGAATCACTTTTTCTTTATCAGAAGAAGTATTAATCCTTTAAAACTAGACAAATGAAAAGATGGAATTGGACGCTTTCTTTAGCCATTTTGCTGGCTTGCGCTCCCTTTACGCCCCAATATGGTCAGCTGGGGGCAAAATTAAAAAACAAGTTAAAGCTCAAAAAATCAGGTGTGAGCAAAGTCAAACTGGATTTTGAATCCTCTCCCTTCATGCCTGCTATTACGATGGAAAGTTTATTATCTGGCGGTATTAAATTGACGGTAGATGGTAAGTTGACGACTCCCGATCTGCTGGTTGCCTTTCTACCCACCAAAACACAAGGTGGTGAAAAAGCCAACTACGACGCCTTTAAAAAAGAGGATTTGCTGCTACGTGCAGAAGTAGTCGACCGCAATTCCAAAAAGGTAATGGGTACTTTTCATTATTCTGTCAACCCAGTGCTCAAGATCGGATCAGTAATGAATCAGAAACAGGTACAGGATACCGATGATTTCATCCGAATCGGTGAGGGCAGTTATCGTCTCGATTTCTATGCTGCGGGCACCCATTATTATACGTTTCCATTCGAAGTCATTAAGAAGAAGACCGACGATGCTTATGCTGCATTCTCTGAGTGCCTTTTCCTAAAAGGCCCTTGGGAAGAATGGAACTACTTTGACTTTACCACTTACCATGATCATGAAAACATCGTCTGGCATCATTTTATCGACAACACGACTACAGATATTGAAAATGAATTTCGGGTAGAGAAGAATTGCGATTACAAGTTCAAATACGAATTGCGGAAAGACGGGAAGATTTTCGGTGCTTATGACAGCCGAATGCAAGGCTCCAAGAAAGGGAGCTTCAATGGCCCAAAAGATTACAATAATGGTGGCTCCACTCGTAGTAAATGGATCAACAACTCGGTACAAGTCACTAAAATCCCCGGTACCAATCCCGATCAATGGGAGCAATTGAGGCGAGCCGATTTCAAGGACGGCTCCTATGAGATGATCGTCTATACAATAGATTGCACAGGTGACGAAAAGAAACGCATTTATCCCTTCAAAGTAAGCGGTGGGAAATTTGTGAAGCACAAGGAACAGGACCGGAAGTTGCACGAAGATCAAACAACCATCATTGAGGGCGGCCCAGGACAATACTGGTACAATAAGAAATAAACGAACACAGCATAGGGCAGCAGTAGCCTTGCAAGGCATCGCACCTTTGTGTGATTAATTAAAGGGCTGCTGTCTTTTTTCTTTCTTCGAACAAGGAAGCCATACTTCAAGGGCCAATCCTGAGACGAGGTAGCTCCTCTGTCCCAATTTGACCAAAGAAAAAACCATCCATGATATTCTTTCACTTTAATTCTATACCTCACTGGAGGTAATAGAAGGTATATACTATTTCACTTATGAAACCCTATTTAGTAATAAATCTATTCCTACTAACCCTCTTTGCTTGCGGTAGTCCGCAGGGCGCTGAAGAAAACCCAAAAGTCACAGCTAAAGCGGCCATTTCGGCTGATGACAAAGTCCAAGACAATACTAGCCAGGCAAAAGCAACAGCTACTAAGCATCAGCGCTGGGACGGCTTTTACTTTTATAATATTGGAATGGGAAGCATCATCGTCATTCAGGACGGCAAATACTACAATTTTGAACGCAAGGATTTTCGATCCTTTTACAAAGATTTCGAATATGATATTGCCTTCAAACTGAATGAAGAAGGCTACATCCCCATTATTCGCCAATACTACCTGGATCGTAAAGACCAGTTGACCAGCAAAGAGAAAGTGCTTTTTGATACTCAACCCATTGAGGAAGACGGGAAAACAATTGGGCTAAAATGTAGAGGCTATAAATACCAGCATATCCCGGATTTTGGCGCCTACATACAAGCCATTAGTGTACACAAAGCTGATGTGATCAAAGACATAAAGGAAAATTCCAGCTACCAAGATGATGCCTTGATCGAGACGGCATTAAAGGATCCTGCTTTTGTGGAAAAATCAAAAATGACCGAAGCCCCGCTCCGAAAAGAGACACTTCCTTTTTGGCAATTGGTCGTCAATATTATTGAAGCTACTTAAGCAATTAGCCTCCTCGCAGACTTCAGAAGTTTATCAGAGAATTGACCTAGGCTAACTTCTGAAGTCTAGCCAAGACTAATTACCTGATTGATAATCCACTAAACTCAAGACCATGAAGACAATCCTCTCACTTTTTTTCATCCTCTCGTTTACAATCAATTTGATGAGTCAGAATGACAATATGAAAGAACTTCTCGATTATAAAAATTTCATCACCTATTACAATAAAGCCGCCAATTATATGGAAACTGGAGACCTAGATAACGGACGAAAATTTATAAGAAACGCCATGAACTTTGGCAAGCGGTTGATCAAAAAAGGCTTTGAATCCGGTATTCAATCTGAATTGGCCAATTTAGAAAAATGGCAAGCTGGGTTTGATGCGAAGAAACAACAAGGTATGCAAATGCGCGCCTACGAAAGTGAAATCGGTCAATGGCACGGCAATTTGGACTTGTTGAAGAAAGCAACGCCTTTTTCTGAATGCGGTTACCTCTGGGAAAAAATGAAAGCCTTTGATCGAACAAAGGTCTTATCCATGATAAAGGAGTTTAAAGCAAGTGAAACTTTTGCATCAGCTAATCAGTATACCCAGCAAAGAACACAAGAATTAGAAAAAGATATCGAAGGAATTGACCAAGTATTAGCGGAAGCGAAATTTACCGAAAAAGCAGATAAAAAGATAGCAGCTTTACAGCAAACTCACGTGGAGCGTTTTTTTGATGACGACATCGATGACCTTGGTTATTACATCAATTCCTTTGCCCGCGTAGCCCCTACAAATACTACTTTAAAGGCTTATCAAAAGAAATACACTGAATTAACAAGTAATAAAGACAAGGTGTTGTCTAACGCATTAGCGGCCAAGCAGAAAGCACCAGTCGTCAGCGAATTGCCGGAAGCAGATGTACAGGATGCCGCGATGGAACGAGATTTTATGCGGGTAGCAGGTGCTGCTTCGTCGGGTTATACGCCGACTAGCGCCATCATTACTAGCCGATACTGGTCCGTCAACAATGATGTGGCGGGTCGTCCCATTAGCCGTCAGCGCATCGCCGCCATTACTTACAAGGATGCAAATGGAAGTTGCTACGTAGAGCACATCTTATTTATGCAGGATTATAGTGGTAGTGCCTACAGACCGACCAAAATTTACAGCGCCTATGGTAAGAAGGAATTCGATTGTAGCCTGAAGCGGTAAATCCGTTGAGAAGTTGCCTATTCTTATTAGTGTGTCTAGGCAACTTCTTCCTACATTCGTGCGACTGAGCAGACATCACTATTTATTACCTGACGATTCGGCTCCCATTAAGCACTTAATATATGGACATCCACCGAACAGTCGCGAAGCACATGAAAAGTACCACATTAGTTCTTTCACTCCTCTTTGGAGCCGCCCTGCTTTTGTCTGGGCAAGACCAAAGCTATTCGGATAGCCTACGCGCTGTACTTAAAGGGACTATTTCGGAAGAAGAACAGATGCTGATTCACAATGAGTTGGCTTATCTAGTTCATAATGAAGATTCTGCTTTGACTTATCAGCATGCCCTGGCAGCCCTCGACCTTGCCCGCCGCTTACAAAATGAAAAAGAAATCGGAAGAGCCTATAAAAGCATCGCCCAAGCAGAAGCCTACTTGGGTTATAATCAGACTGCTATTCATTTATACGACACTGCTTATCATTACTTCCAAATAGCCAAGGACAGTAGCCAGTTAGCAGCCATTCTGAATAATATGGGTAGGCAATTGTGCCACGTAGGTGCTTTTGAACGGGCCATTGAGGGGTATCATCAAGCCGAGCATTGGGCGCGCTTTCACGATGAAAAACTTAAACTACTGATCTTCAATTTCAATCATGCTGCTTGCTTATCTGCTGCTTTCGAATCGGAGGCAACGATTGCCCTATGCCTAGAAGCACTTACCCTAGCAGATGAGCTGGATCATTGGTATATCAAATCTGAGCTCTACAGCTTGCTGGGCATTAGTTATGGCGATTTAAAGGAATTTACTAAAGCAGAAGCGGCTTATACTTCGGCTTTTGCTGCAATTCCCAAAGCAGAAACACCCAATGCGGAGCAAGGTTTTACCACCACTAATCCGGGCATGGCTGCTACGGTTTTCAATAATCGGGGGTTGCTCTATCTCGAACAAAGACAATTTGAGAAGGCCTATAACGATTTCAACATCGCCTTGGAATTGTCTAGCACAGATACTTTTGCTACTTCCAATGGAGAGTATTATGTCAATATCGGAATAGCCACGAAAGCCTTACAGCAATGGGATGAAAGCCTCTCCTATTTTCAGGAAGGATTACGTCGGCTTGAAAAAGCAGGACAGATCGTCGCCATCGGTGAGACCTATCAACATTTGGCTGATCTCTATTACGAACAAGGGAATGGGCTTGATGCCTTCGATTACCTAAAAGCGGCTCACCAAATTCAGGATTCTTTGCTCTCGGTAGAGACGAAGAAGAACCTACAAGAGTTAGAGGTAAAATACGAAACCGCTAAATTCAAAAAGGAGCTGTCGGATTCCAACTTACAAATTCAACAACAGGCTTATCGTTTCAACCTACTCAAGTTGGCCAGTCTAGCTTTCGTACTATTACTGGTCTGGGCGTATTGGTTTTATCATTCAAAGCAAAAAAATCGGCTATTAGAGTTACAAAAACGACAGGTCGAGTTGCAATATGGATTACTTCGCGCACAAATGAATCCGCACTTTATTTTCAATGCGCTCAATGCCATCCAGGGATTCTTTGTCGGTCAGAAACTAGTACAAGGCAATGAGTTTTTAGGAAAATTCAGTTCCTTAATCCGCCGAATCTTGGATCAATCCAAACAGCCCTTACATTCTCTAGCACAAGAATTGGACACTTTACGCTTATATTTGGACATTGAAAAAGAACGCTTGGAGGATCAATTGGACTATACGATCTCAATAGCCCCAGATGTAGAAACAGCTATGGTTGAATTACCGCCGCTTATCTTCCAACCCTTTGTCGAAAACGCCATTTGGCACGGGATTGCGCCGAAGAAAGAGAAAGGCCATATTTGGATCAGTCTCGAAGTAGATGAAAAAGAAGATACTTTACATTGCTCCATCAAGGACGATGGTGTCGGCATGAAATTAATCAGTCCAACTGAAAAGAATGAGCATATATCCAAAGGAATTAGCATTACAAAGGAAAGGTTGGGCAGCCGAGGGACTATACAAATAAAAGAAAACGAACCCGCAGCAGGCGTGACGGTGAATATCAATATTTCAATCCAATAGCCATGACTAAGGCCATCATAATTGACGATGAGAAAAATGCGCGGAATACCCTCAAAACCTTTTTGAAGGGAGCAGAGCGCAACATTAACATTATCGGAGAAGCCGATGATATAGCCTCAGGTATTGAACTTATCACCCATAGTCAGCCAGATATCATCTTCCTGGATATTAAACTAAAAAGTGGAACCAGCTTTGAACTTTTAGCACAATTGCCAGATATTGCAGCAGCCATTATTTTCGTAACGGCCTACGATAGCTACGCCATTCGCGCCTTCCAAATGGCCGCCTTCGGCTACCTTTTAAAACCCATCCAAATCAGTGAATTAAATAAAGTCTTAGAGCGTTTTGAAAAAACCACGGGGCAATCCCGGCTGCAACATCACACCAAAATTTTGATCGAAAATTTTGACAAGCATAGTGTCAAAAAACTGGTAGTACAAAACGTGAATGGCTTCAAAGTAGTCCCCTTAGAAGATATTCTGTATTTACAAGGTGAGGTCAATTATACGCGCTTGTATCTTCGGCAAGATGAAAAATTACTCACCAGTAAAACCCTGAAGGAGTATGAGGCATTCCTCACAGATTTTGGCTTCTTCCGCATTCATCAATCCTATTTGATCAACCTGAGTTACGTCAAAGAATACATCAAAGGAGATGGTGGAGTGATTGTCATGAAAAATGGTATGCACCTGAATTTATCTCGCCGTCGAAAACAGCAATTTCTCAGTCGTTTTTTGGGAAGTAATCGATAGTCTCTTACCAAACGAACTCACTAACGCTACTAAGGCTGTCCTTCTTTTTCCTCCGCCCCAATGGCAATATAACGCTAGCTCCCAGTGCCCCGCCCAATGCTGTATAATAAAAGTCACGCACATTACGAGTTCCACCAAATACTTCCGGATCTACGGCTTCTTTCAGTCCTCCTGCGACCAGGGAAGCGCCAAAACCGACCAACCATGCCTTTGTCTTATTCTCCGTCTTTTTGTACACGAGATAAGATACCGCACCACTTAATAATGCACCACCAATGAAATGCTCGGGATAACCATACTGGGTGATGGATTGACTTGATAGGGTGTTATTGAAACTAAGAAAAACAAGAATAAGTGGGAGGCTAAGGAGTAGTTTGATCGATTTATTCATAGTACTTGTTACCGGGCTATTACCCATTCTATGCCAAAAAGTATTTCTCCTTGTTATACCTGTCTCTTATACACATCTCCGAGCCCACGAGACCGAGGCTGATCT
>OJCB01000615.1_pt1 | contig 13115 bp, 6 predicted proteins | sample 1591501 | NCBI WGS metagenome assembly OJCB01 (sample SAMN05416813, study PRJEB24817) | seawater metagenome | isolation source: Sea water | place: Canada:Atlantic | collected 2013-07 | reverse complement strand
GATCAGCCTCGGTCTCGTGGGCTCGGAGATGTGTATAAGAGACAGATAAAGAGGTATACCAAACTGAAATAAAAGGCTTTAATCATAACGTCAGTTCAACCAGCCTGGGACTTTCACCAGGTTCTACCTATGGTTGGTATGTAAAATCGGTGAGTAATGATACGATTACGAGTCCCAAGGTTTTATTCGAATACGCTGACCCTGCTGACCAGGCTGAAATACTAGCCGAAATCCAGCGGCGACCAATCTACAAGTCTAGTAGCCCAGCTGCCCAGTTGTTTTTTCAAGCGGTTTATCTAGAAGAAAATGGCTACGATTATGCAGCTTACCAACGTTACCGATTAGGAATTAAGAAATACAAGAAAAATGCGATCCTGCAAAAAGCTTATCAAAGTTATCTGCAGCGTCACGACTTGAAACCCTCCGAGGGTTCAAAATAGACACCAAAACAGAGTGAGATGAAGTCATATATTTGATTTTATCTCACTCTTTACCCATTCATTCTGCTATGCGTAGATTACTATTTCTTATTGTCTTAGTGAGTTGGTGCGATAGCTCTACTACTATTTGGGCACAAAATACTGCGTTCCAAGCGGTAAAAAGAAGTACAACTCGAGCCCTTGTTGTGGGAGTGTCTGACTATGCTCAAATTAGCGACTTAGATTATGCGCATAGAGATGCAGAAGTATTTGCTGATTTCTTGACTACCAATAGCAGACAGAAAGTAGCGCCGGGAAATATTCGACTTTTGACCAATGAACAAGCTACCATGGGCACGTTCGAAAAAGCAATGAAATGGCTGGTAGCAGAAAGTCAAGCGGACGACCGGGTCATCATTTACTTTTCTGGTCACGGAGATGTGGAAAAATCTGAAGAAGGCTTGATGGGATTCCTCCTACTGCATAATTCTCCACCGGTAGACTATCCAATTGGTGGTGCCTGTCCCATTGAATATCTAGATCAAACGATTGCTACCTTAACGGAAGAAAAAAAAGCACAGGTAGTCTTAATTACGGATGCCTGTCGGTCAGGCAAATTAGCTGGCAGTGCGATTGGTGGTCCACGACTGATCAACAGTGTATTGTTTGACCGTTTGGAGAAGATTGTTAAAATTATGTCTTGTGGTTCGGATCAATATTCCTTAGAGGACGAACTTTGGGGAGGAGGTCGAGGCCTTTTTTCCTATCATCTAGTAAATGGATTGATCGGATTGGCGGATCAAGACGAGGATGAGAATATCGTTCTCTATGAAATTGAAGAATATATCCGGAAAAAGGTCCGAACAGATTCTAGATTATTAGGGAAGTTGCAAATACCTATTGTCAGTGGAAACCCAGAAACGAAGATCAATCGGGTGGACAAGGGACGTCTGGACGCGCTGGGTGAAGAGGAAGAAATGGCAATGGAGGCTAAACCACCAACTGCTACGGTTGTATCAAGAACCGAAGAACAGGCTGATTCTGCTTATTTAGCTGTATTAAAGGAGATGGAACAAGCATTGGCAATTGGACACCTCATGTTTCCAGCACAGGGTTCTGCCGTGGGATCGTATGAGGTGTTGAATAGTTTCGATGATATTGATAGTATCCAGTTCGCAGCAAAGAATAACCTCATTGCTGCTTTGCAGGACGAAGCCCAATTGGCACTCAATGCCTATGTCACGGCACCTGCTCGAGAACTAGCTAATCGATGGGCCAATGATCCTAGATATCGTTACTACCCAGCCTATCTATTTAAGGCAGCAGAATTGGCTGGACCGACTGACTTTTTCTATAGGGATTTGTTAGCACGAGCCAACTACTTTAAAGGAGTTGAGCTACGTCTACAGGCTGAGCGGTCTAAGAATACCGCCCTTCTGGAACAGGCTTTTAGCTATCAAGAAAAATCATTGGAATATAAACCCAAGACAGCTCATGTTTTTAATGAAATGGGAGCTTTGTATGCTGCAAAAAAAGAATGTGATCAAGCCATTTCCTTTTTTCAACGAGCCCATGAAGAAGCACCTAGTTGGGTGTTACCTTTAAGTAATTTAGCAGAATGTTATCGAGGTATAGAGGATTATGAAGCGGCAGAATTGACAGCTAAACTGGCGATTGAAAGAGATTCGATTCTTGTACTTTCACAATATAATTTAGGGGTCATTTATTTAGACCAAAAACGCTATGAGGAGGCCAAGCCATTGTTCATGAAAGCTATTCAATTGAATCCCAATTATGCTGATGCTTACTACAATTTAGGCAGAGTATCTTTTGTACTTGGGGATTTTCGAAAAGCGGAGATGAATTTTAATCAGTATCGACAGCTGGAACCTAACGACCCTGATATTTATAACTCATTGGGTTATTTATACCAAAAAAAAGGGGAATTAGAGGATGCGAGAATACAATACAAAACCTGTCTACAACTGAAACCCGACCATTATCTTGGCTTATATAATTGGGCTTTTTTGGAACATAAAGCCTCCAATTATAAAATGGCTATAGCCTTATTCGAGCGCTACCGCACCGTGGAACCCGACGATCCCGACGTCTACTATGACCTGACCTGTGCGCATACCCTAAATGGCGATTACCCCAAGGCTTTAGCTACCCTGACGGAACTCCTGGATCGACTAGCCTATAAGAACATCGAGGCCTTGGAAGGAGATAGTGACTTGGAAGCCTTACGGCCTTTGCAGGCGTATCAAGACTTGATTAAGCAATATTTCCCCGATAAGAAATAGGGCTTACCCGATATTCTAAAACACAACATCTGACAAATGTACTTACAAACCCCATGACTCAAGAAACTGTATGACATCCCGACCGATGACCAATGGACCTACAACTTTACAACATCCCGACCTAAAAAAACATCCTCATTCACTATAAACCCTTTTATCACCTAAGTACATGAACTCCTCCAAACATGCACTTAATTTAAACCAAAACACTATTATGTTACGTACTAGTATGCTAATGCTATTACTATTGGGTATAGCCACTACAGCACTGTCGCAAAAAACACCATTTCGGTACATGGCCAAATCCAGTACCGCTTCAGAAGAGGATTTGATGCAAAAAGGCGAGGCCTATGAAAAGGTGGCCGAGATTTATGACAAACTGGTGGCGGCAAGAGGGGATCGTCGTTTTGACCCACCCACTTTATATGTGAGTCCAGCTGAGGGGAATATCGCCTTCTTTTCGGAAGATGGGATGAGCATCGCCATTGAGCAAAAAGCCTTTGATTATTGTAAATCGCTAGGGGAAGACAAATTTGAAAGTGCCTTAGCTTCTTTATTGGCCCACGAGTTGACGCACTTCTACGAAAAGCACCTATGGAGCACCTCCTTTGCTGCGGAATATTCAGATTTGAAGGTGGGGATGACGATCAATAAGATCCAAGATCGGGTTATTTATGAAACGCAGGCGGACTACCTGGGTGGATTCCTAGCTTATTCTGCGGGCTACGATATTTTTGCTGACCTACCTACTTTTATTGGTGGGGTGTATAAGGAGTACTGGGGGGATAAAGTGCAGGAAATGGAAGGTTATCCCTCTCTTGATGATCGAAAGGCATTGGCAGGCCGGTCGGTTAAAAAATTAAATGAATTCGTCGAGCTCTTCGAAATGGCAAATATCATGACAGCTATTGGTCGATATGATGATGCCCGGGCTTTTTATCGTCACATATTGGGGGAGTACCAAAGTTCGACGATTTACAACAACTTGGGGGTTGTCACCATACTGGAAGCCATTGGGCATTTTGATAAAAAGGACAATCAATTGTACCGCATGCCGCTAGAGTTGGACCTTCGATTTTCTATTGGTGGTAGAGGGTTTGGAGGTGAAGAGAAGTGGAAGACTTTAATAAAGGAGGCCATCCGATACTTTGATTATGCCATAGGTATGGATGAAACTTATGCTCCGGCCTACTTGAATAAGGCTTGCGGATATTTCCTATTGAAAGATTTTGGGAAAGCCAAGTTCTATGCAAGTACGGAAGCCATAGGTAAAGCAAATGCACAGAAGGACATTTTTCCAAAGACCATCATTGATGCGGATATTCTCTTGGCATTGATCACCTATGAAGAAAATGCCAATGAAACGACTAAGCAAGCAGCGATCGATGGGCTAAAAGCGATTGTTGGCAAAGATTCAAACAATAGCGTAGCCGCCTATAATTTGGCGGTATTGGAAGAGACTGGAGTGCCAAAGCCGGGAACAGGGGGAAGAGGCCCTTCAGGGGTAGAAATAGACAATATTGAAGACCTGTTAGCCTTTGTGGAGAATAATGAATTTGATGCCAGTGTGGAGAAAGACTTGAGTAGCGGCCATCTATTTCGCAAGTGGGAAGGCGATAAATTCAAGTTGAATCAATCTGTAGTCTATTACTGTAAACCACCTAGAGGTTCGAGTTTGAAAACCCCCATTAAAGTGCAACTAGCGGCGACGGATTATGAAGGGCGGCTACCAGGCGGCATCAAAAAAGGTAGCCTCAAGGCAGATATATTGGCCAAATATAAAGCACCCAAAATGACGAGAAATCTACCCAATGGTGAAATCATCATTTACAATGAGTTGATATTGATACTGGATGAGAAAGGGGCTTTGCAACGTTGGGCAGTGTATTATTGATACTGGCAGGGAGACTTCAGAAGTTAACCTGGACGTGCCTAGGTGAACTTCTGAAGTTTTGACTTAGAGGTGTTGCGCGTTCGTTATTTTCCTGTTTATCCAGCCGACTAACATCGGATGACTTGCGGTAGGGGGAATTCAGGAAATTGAAAATTTACGGTAAGTCAGCGCCCCTCATTTCCAAAAATGCTCGATGCAAGCCGACTCACTCAACCCACCACCTCCCAACCCACTACTCAATAAGCAATTCTATTTCCTCGATAATTCTCCGTACGATATCATCAATTTCATCCGTTTTTCCACTCACTGCGAAAGCTTGCACCACTTTATCGCCCTTCAATAAGGCGCCTTCGATCTTCAACAGGCCTGACTGGTCTGTACGGGCAGTAAAACCTTGGACCGAATAAGCCTCGCCAATCGCTGGGCTATTGACAAAAATATAAGGTGGATTGCTCCCTCTTTCACTTATTTTAACGAAACGAGCCTGGAGTTTCTCTTCTATTCCCCAAACATCGCTGAAGCGTTGCTTATCCATGAATCTCGGCTTAGCCATCATCGGCTTAACGGTAGGTACTTTGATTAAGTTGGGATTCTCTAAGAGGCCAATAGCATAGTCAGCCGCATCTTTGAGCCCGATCATTTCGGGTACCTGCTCTCGACCGATACGCTTAGCCATTTTTTCGACTTGATCTTTACTGTGCTGGAACAACTCTTGCACATTGAGCAGTTTATCCGCATCTCGGCTGGCGACCAAGGACATTCCCTGTAAAAGGCTGTAAGTCAGTAGGCCATGCCCAAAAGGGCTGGCTTCTAGGCTGGACTGGTCAGCGGCACTACCCGACAGGATAAACATTCCCGATCGACTTTTCATGCGATCGAGGGCTCGGCCACGCCGGGCATTGGTCAGGGACCTTTCCTTGCTGATGTCATTGAGTAATTGGCCAGACTGGCAGGCATCTAGAATCATGACCTTTTTGGGGGCGGTGATGGCACTTTGCCAAGCCGTTAACTCATTGCTAGAAATGGTGGACTGCCGCAAAACCGCTGTATCTTTTGCCGTGGGATTGGCGAGTACGTCTTGCGTTAAATAGTAGAACTGTACCTTTTCATCTTGTCCCAGACTGATCCCGTGCCCGGCAAAGTAAAGTATGACTACATCATAGGGAGTGGCCGCTTTAGCAAATTCGGCGAGGATGCCACGTATGTTTTCTTTGGTGGGTTTTTGGGAAGCAGCGGTTGCCTCGGTGGTCAGCACTTCTATTCGCCTACCCTTGGTAAATAGGTTTTTGGTAGCAATATCTAATGCTTCTGCCATCGCCAGGGCATCTTTATCCGCATAAGTCAGATTCAAGGCTTCTCCTCTGTATTTGGAGGTGCCGACGACTAACGCGTAGAGTTTGGCTCGACGATGATCGAAATCGGAACGAGCGGAAGCGCGAGGGTTATTACCTATATTTCCCCGACTATTAACCACTATCCCAGATGGGTTATAAGCCCAGACGTATTTCCTGCTTTTGAACCATCCTTCCTGATTGTAGGCCACCAAGCCTATTCGATTCGGACGATCTGTATAAAAGTATCTTTTGTAAGTGTCTAAATTGATACTTAGGTTCTTTTTTCGGCCGCGATTAATGTCTTCTTCTACTTCGATCCCATTGATGAAAAAACTCAGTTTACCGATTCCTCCACTTCTTTCTTCCAGGTCGATCTGCAATTGTCGTTGGCCGAGTTTTCCGATCACTTTAGGATACATATTGACAATGGACAGCCCTTCTACATTGCGAATTTCTGCTTCTTGACCAGCCAATATTTTGTCTAGCACCCCGGGTTCATAATAGCGCTCCTGAAATTGATCGATACTAATGGGCTCTAATCCATCGATATAATGCAAGGCTCCCACCCCAGTGGGATTGCCATCAAACAAGCCGTTAGGCGTAGAGACTACCCAATTAGCGTCACCCTCCTCATTTAGTAACAATAAAGTAGCCTTTTTTTCTGCTTGCCCATTTTCTACCCTCGATAAGATTACAGAAGTGCCGTCTATGCTAGTTAGTCGCCATCCTTTATTTTCCTGCAAATTTTGACTAGAGCGTAGTTGTGGGTCCACCCATTTTTTTCGCTGCACGTCAAATAGAAGCTCTTCATCTTGAGACTCACTGAAATAGAGCCATTCTCCCTTATCTCCTAAGACTTGAGCTGTGCTGTATCCCTGTGGAAGAGATAATAGCACTCGACTTAAGGTATAATTGATACCGAAGGCAGTAGCGCCAAAATTTTGTATGGTCTCTGGCTGACTGAAGTCAACAGATTTTAACTCTGCTCGGGGATCTGCCTCCATGGTTTGATTAGTGTATACAAATAGATTACCCTTTGGAGATAGTGTACCCCAGATACCTGTGGGTGAAGATGCCAGGGGGATATCCAAAGCATTTAGCTTTTTTTGAGTGGCTAGATCATATTGGAAACGCTTAATACTCATTTCTTCTGTGATAACAATAGATAAGATGCCGTTATCCTCTGCAACATCTGGTCGGTTATCAATCATATAACTGGCTATCTGCTTAGCTTGCAAGGCATCCCAAATCTGTACTTCTCCTAAGCTAAAACCAGCAATAATTAGATGCTTACCCGCTTTGGAAGGTTTCAATTGCCCTATAGGACGATCGATGGAAAAGGAATTGATCTTTTGCTGTTGTTGTAAATCCCAGGTAGTAATCTCAATGGGTAGCGGCTCGTAATTGTCGTTGTAAGCGGGAACACTGCTTGTGTAGAGATAAGACCAATTATCGGAAACAGCGACATATTGGAAATTCGTATCACTTTTAAAGGAAGAAACCACCTCTTGGGTGGATAGGTCAGTCCAATATACGGTATTGCTATCCTGGCTCATGAGGTACTTACCATCCGATGAAAAACGTCCTTGTTCATCGGGGCGATTGATCAAAAGCGTACCCGTTTTTATATCCCAGACACTAGTCATTTTGACTGCCTTTTTCTCTTCTATAATTTCCGGCGTTTGAGTTTGATTGGTAGACCGCTCAAAACCAGGCGGTGGAGCGTTTGGAAAACGTTGAGTTATTATACCCGTCGGAATCATGGCTGTATAAACAGCCATGACATATCGGGCATCGGGAGAGAGGGCGATAGTAGATATACAAGTAGGATCTGGCGATTGTAAAGTGATCAGTGTTTTTAGCCAATTTCCAGATTTGGCGTCCCAAACCTGAATATTAGTGGGAGAATTGCCAGATCCTGGTTCATTTTCAATAAAACCACAATCTCGAGCGGTAACAATGAGGCTTCCATCTGCTGAAAGTACTGCCATTTTAAAGCCCCCTCCCCAATCGTCGGTCTCTAATCCTTTTGCCGTGTTTTTATCAATCGTCCGTAATAGCCTCCCGCTGGCTGTTTCCCAGAGCTTGACCTGGCCATTGCTGCTACTAACAAGATATTGTCCATTGGCGGAAAAGGAGATGTCCTCTATTTGAGTGCCGTGGTTAATGGGAAGGACTAGTTCGGGTTGTTGGGCGTAAAGGTACTGTATCATTAATACGGCAAGGAGAAAGAGAATTCCTCGTTTGGGTTGGGGGGATAATTGTTTTTGGTTCATAGTTCTGATGCTTTCGCCTAATGGTTATTCAATCCAATTTTCTATCGCAAAAAACACTTGTTTTGCTAAATCATTCATGTCCGTTTTTGTACCCTCCACACTAAAACCAGCTTCCTTTATTTTCTTTCCTGCTTTATACAAAAAGCCCTTTATGTTTATCCGTTCTCCTTCCATTGTATAGGCTCCCCGAATAGAATATCCATTTGGATGATTTCGCACATCTTGGAAGGTAAAGGGAGCATTACGACGGATGGCCTTTTGGATATAGTCTTCAATGGCTGTCATGAGTAATAAAGGATCATCGAATTCTCCTTCTTGCTGGAACATCGGCCGGATCAGGAGTGGTTTGCTTGAAGCAATAGGGATCGCTGCTGGATCTTGTACTATACCAATGGGAAAACTCGAAAGCCCATCCTGATTGTGCATTTTTGGTTTTTGGATTACCCCTACTTCCTTGGCCAATTCGGGTACTCGATTTTCTGCGTGGCTTAATAGGGACAATATATCGACTTCTTTATTCGGGTGTTGTGTAGATAGCTCCTGCATGCCCTGCAGGAGACTATAGGTCAATAACCCCTGCCCGTAAGGCGTGGCTTCGTAACTCTTCTTATCCGCAGCGCTCCCTGCCAGGATGTACATGCCCGTACGGTCTTTCATGCGATCCAGGGCCCGGAGTTGGGATCCGGTTAGGGCTCGATCATTGATCAGGGTATTGACGACCTGGCCCGAGTTACAAGCATCCAAGATCATGACTTTCTTCTTGGCAGCTAATTCTATCAACCAATCTGTCAATTCTTCTTGGGAAATGGCATCGAGTTTTCGAGCTTGTGGATCTTCCAATTGCGCAAAACTATTCATACTCTGGGTAAGGTAGAAGAAGCGCGGTTTGTCGGCATCATCATCCTGTACCTTTCCATGTCCGGCAAAGTAAATCAGGACTAAGTCTATTGGCTCTGCCTTTTCCTTGATATCAGCTAATGATGCCAGAATATTAGGCTTGCTAGGGGGAATGGCATTGGGCACATCGTCTGTACTGAATAGCCGAATATCCATCCGATCTTGAAAGAGGGCTTCCCCTGCTACACGCAAGGCTTTGTGAATGCTCACGGCGTCCTTACCTGCATAGTTTAGGTCAAGTTGCTCACCGGAATAGTCAGATGTTCCCACCACAACAGCATAAAAGTGGGCCTTCTTATGATCTCGCTGTATGGCAAAAGAGGGGGAATAGGGCGGTAATTCAATGGGGCGACTTTTCATCCAATCCCCTTTATTAAAGGCCTGCAAAAGGATTGTGTTAGGGCGTTGGGTATAGAAGTGTTTAGCATAGCGTTTTAACGAGACTTCTATCTGTGACTCTTTGCTAGGATTGATATCTTTTTGGACGATACTTCCATTGATATAAAGGTTTAGCTCCCCTAGCCCTCCGGAGCGCTCCTGGATTTTTACTTGCAATACATCATTCTCAATCTGGCCTTGGATGATAGGGTAGAGGTCCTCTAGGTTTAGCTGACTCACATCGCGAATCTCCTTTGCACTTTGTCCATCTAATAATTTTTCTAACAGATCAGGGACCCAATAACGAGCTTCCAACGACTCCAATGGAATGATCTCCATTCCCTTTACATAATGAAGCGCAGACTTGCCTTTTTCACTACCATCAAAGAGAGCAGAAGGAGTGGAGACAATCCATTCATTGTCCTGGTCAATGACTAAGATGCAGATTGTTTCCTTGTCAGCTTTATTAAATATTCGGAAGGATATTTGATCCGGGCTATCCACGCCTAAGTCAGTATTGTGCGAGAGCCTTGCTGAAGATGGGACTACCAGCTTAGCAGCGTTTAACATCGATTGTTGCTTGAGGTCATACCCTTGGATTGTTCCTTTGTCTTCTAGGAAGACCTGTTCATTTTGACTATCGTAAAACAATTCTCCAGAAGAGGGGTTTTTCAAATCAATCCCGGTGTACTCTTGTGCTACCATACCGTCGGAAGTATATATCTTCAGTTTTTGGTCCATTGTCAAGACTGCCAGCTGACCATTTTGTCCAAAAGCAGCATTGGTCAGATAGTTGTAATATTGGTCTTCAGGAAGACCAATAGACCACTGTAGTTGCTTTTTGTTGAAGCTGTATAACTCGCCAAAGTTTAAATCAAAATAGAATTCAGCATCCAAGCTTGGTATGACAGCTCCTCGGATTCTTGTTTTATATTCCGTATGAATAAGGTGTACCGCCCTGTTTGTACGGATTAACTTAATCAAACTATTCTGCCCTTTGAGCCCAGAGGCCTCATCAAAGTGACCATAGAGAGGTTCAAGATTCAGGTCACCAAACTTTGGATGCTGGATTTGGTCGACTAAGTTGATCCTGTAGATGTCTGTATTCGTTATAACTTTGTTCTCATAGGTGGTGTAAGCCAAGGATTTACCATCTGGAGCAGCTAATCCATCAGCATATTTCAATTTATATTTCTGAGTTTGAATTTGCTTGGTATGATTGAGGTTAACTTGGATGATCTCCAAGCTATCTTCTTTTTTATGATCATATATCCTATTCTGAAAGGTCAGTGTTTTAGCTCCTTTCGAAAACTGTACCCTATGATAGTCAGGTAAATTTAAGGCTTGAGGAGGCGATATTTTGTTATTGATCAGGTCCAACGTACTTAGCCAATAAGTATAGGGAGCTTGATAATTTTTAGGGTCATCATAATCTGGGATAGATAGGCAATGTAGTTTTCGACTTTGATGATCGATTCCTATCTCTTTGACTTCCGTTGGTGCCTCCAAAATTTTCTCGGTAGTTAAGGTTTGGTAAGCACACCGCTGCACCAAATTGCTATCTAGTAGGTAAAAATGTGTTGTGTCTTGAAGGAACCTGACACTTTTGCCATTCCCTTGCCAGATACTTTGCCCCGATTCCATCTTCCATATTTGGCTTTGAGTTTTTTGGGCTTGACGACCATTCTCATCCACCAGATAATATTCTGTAGTGATGTATTGATCATCTACTGAAAACTGAAGGTTTGCAACACGTTTCAGATTATCAAGCTCAGCTATGGTTTTTAGGTGTTTCCCGGAACTGATATCATAAAGGGATAAACGTATGTGACCGGCATTTAATCCAAGTTTGTGAGCTAGCAGTAAATGCTGCCCATTTGAAGAAAAGGCTACACCCCGAAACTCTTCGTTTTGCTTTGCCTGTGCAGGAATGGTTCGGATGAGTTTTCCGCTAGGGTACTCCCAGATTTTAACACTTGCTGCCGAACAGGAAGCTAGATACTTGCCATCTCCTGAAAAGGACAAACCAGGATAGACCAATTCTTGCCCATGGATAATGGGTAATACTAATTCGGGTTTTTGCCCATAAAAAATATAAGGTAAGATCAAGCAAAGTAGGGAAAGGCAGTATGTCGATAATCGGCGTTTAGCGTAGTAGGTTGATAGCATTTATAGTAGTGTTAGTATATGCGAATAGTTTTAGTGGCTAGGTAATGAAAGCCTTAAGAGAATTTACGCCTATTTTATAGAGCGTTCTACTCTCTCGAATTGTAGACAATCAATCATTGGTAAACAACTTCGTGCAATGAATCATCCAAAATACGAGATATCATAGCATTTAAGAAGGACAAATTTCGATACTTGTTCTTATTAAATAAGCAAATTGGACTTTCTAGTCTATTGATTAAAAGAGCAATTGGTTTTGATTTTGTTCAGGAAAAATAGAAACAAATAAGACTAAATAGATTGACTCATGTCGGAAATACTTTTAGATTTGAGAACAGATAGGTGAATAGAAAGATACAAATTCTAGGAAAAAGAAAAGCGTGAGGTGGAATTTTATTTTCCACTCATTTGTTGCCCTAATAAAGAAGAATATGAATTTCACCTTAAGACCCTGGCAGCTCAGTGATATCGAAAGTCTCATCAAGTATGCCAATAATTACGAGATCGCCAAAAACCTGACCAATCATTTCCCTTATCCCTATACCCGAGAAAGTGGTGAGAACTTCATTGCCATGGCGACTAGAGAAGAACCTTTTAAGATCATGGCTATAGAGCTGGGAGGAGAAGCGGTGGGGTCCATAGGCGTTTTTCCGCAAACGGATATCTTTTGCAAAAATGCGGAGATGGGATACTGGCTAGCCCAACCTTTTTGGGGTAAAGGCATTGTAACGCAGGCCATCATTCAAATGTGCGCGTATGGTTTTAAGACCTGGGATCTCAATCGCATCTTTGCGCGCCCCTTTGGCACCAATAGGGGGTCGCAACGCGTTTTAGAGAAAGCAGGTTTTACTTTGGAGGCTCGTTTTGAGAAAACGCTGTTTAAGAATGGCGTGTATGAGGATGAGTTGGTGTATGCCTTTCGGCGTCAGGCGTAACTAGCTGAGTCGCCTCTTGTTTCGATTGATTTCCAGTGCATTTTGAAACGCTATTTCAGCACTTTCCCAATCCCAATCTCTCCATACCTCAACGAGAGCTGAATAATAATAGGACTCTGCCAGGTGATTGTTGAGTTGAAAGGGATTTTGTTATTCTTTTATTAGGTATCACTTTTCCAGCAGCAGCTCCAGCATGGCCTTCACGTCATGGTAGTCGTGCCGCCACTGCGGGTCGTTATACGGCAGGCCTTCCGCGTGATAGGAGCCCCCCGGATGGATATACCGGATCAGCCCCTCCCTGTCAATGATAAAGCTGACCGAGGTAAAGGCTTCTCCGCCCTGGTCAAACCAGTAACGTTTCAGGGTGGCCCATTCTTCATCGATGGCGATGGGGAATTTGAAGCCCTTGGCTTCGGAATAGCGTGTCACTTCTTCACGAGACACCCTTCTCCCATAGGGTTTGGGGCTGTCTCTTATACACATCTGACGCTGCCGACGAAGAGGATAGTGTAG
>OJCB01000613.1_pt1 | contig 13118 bp, 11 predicted proteins | sample 1591501 | NCBI WGS metagenome assembly OJCB01 (sample SAMN05416813, study PRJEB24817) | seawater metagenome | isolation source: Sea water | place: Canada:Atlantic | collected 2013-07 | reverse complement strand
TCAGCCTCGGTCTCGTGGGCTAGGAGATGTGTATAAGAGACAGCAATAAAGGCTTGCGTATCGGTATTGAGGTGAGAGCGGCTACAAACTACTTTGAGACCGGGGTCCGACCATTGAAAAGTAGGCGCAGCTAATTTTGAAATATGTCCGTCTTTTTCCATGAAAGCGCCTTCGCCCTTTACGGCCCAGAATAATTCATCTGGCACAGGAGCATAGACGATTCCCATTACCACCTTTTGGTTCTCGACCAAGGCGATATTGACCGTAAACTCACCATTGCGTTTGATAAATTCTTTAGTTCCATCGAGCGGGTCAACCAGCCAATACTTGTCGAAGTCTTTACGGGTTTCGTATGGAATGGCCTTATTTTCTTCAGAGATAATTGGAATATCGGGAGCCATTGCAACTAGACCATCACAAATTACTACGTTAGCTTTTCTATCTGCCAAGGTCAATGGAGAATCATCCGACTTAAGATTTACTTCAAATGCACTCGGCTGATTATAGACTTCCAGAATGACCGCTCCTGCTTTGCGGGCTATTATTTTGAGCTGTTCTATCATTTTATTTATGTTGATATTCTGCTATTGTACCTAAGGGCTTTTTTCGATAGCTTTGCAGTTCGCAAATCTAAACATTATAAATAGAAAGGAATAATTATGAAGGTACTAGTGACTGGTGGTTGCGGTTATATTGGCAGCCATACTATTATTGATTTGTTGGATCATGGCTTCGATGTAGTGTCGGTTGACAACTTAGTGAACTCTAGTGAAGCGACTTTAGCTGGGATCAAGGCCATTACGGGAAAAGATGTACAGAATTACGTGCTAGACCTTTGTGATTTGGCGGCTACACGTCAGATTTTTCTAGATCATCCTGATATCAATGGGATCATTCACTTCGCGGCCTTAAAGTTTGTGGGTGAATCTGTAGAACAGCCTTTGCGCTATTTTCAGAACAACCTCAATAGTTTACTGAATGTATTGAGTTGCCTAGAAGAATTCGGCGTGGATCACTTTATCTTCTCTTCTTCTTGTTCGGTGTATGGTAATACGGATGCATTGCCAGTAACAGAAGGAACGCCTTTTCAGGAAGCGGAATCACCTTATGGCCGCACTAAACAAATTGGTGAGCAAATGATTAAGGACTTTGCTAAAAAACAGCAATCCGCCAGTTTCATTGCCTTGCGTTACTTCAATCCTTGTGGCGCACATCCGAGCAATCAACTCGGTGAATCACCGATCCATGGCGCCTCCAATTTAGTACCTGTCATTACAGAGACGGCTATTGGCAAGCGCGAAAAAATGACGATTTTTGGTGATGATTACGATACCAGAGACGGAAGTTGCGTTAGGGATTATATCCACGTGATGGACTTGGCTAATGCACATACCAAAGCCCTGCAGTTTCTCATCGCAGGAAAGAATGATAAAAACTACGATATTTTCAATTTGGGTATAGGAGAAGGGGTTTCTGTCTTGGAAGCAGTAAATGCCTTTATGAAGGTAACAGAAAAGCCGCTGAACTATGAGATAGGGCCAAGGCGTGCGGGAGACGTGATTGCCATTTATGCCAATTCCGAAAAAGCCACTCGTTTGCTGGGCTGGGTTCCAAAATATGGCATTGATGATATCATGAGAACAGCTTGGGCCTGGGAGAAAAAGCGTACGGCTGAAGCATAATGCTACCCAAAGACCAAAATGGATCATTCGAAGTACTTTCTCAGACAATCTTGTGGTCCCGTCTGGCCAGCCGGACAGGCAGCGTTTTAGGTAAAAGGATTGCGCCCAAAGGAAGTGGAACTTTCACCTAAGACGCTGACTCAAAAGCACAAAATTTTCTGAGAAACTCAAAGTAATGATATATGTTTTATAGAAGAATCACCCTTTGCTTATTCCTCCTACTTTGTACCTCCTCAGGATTTGCGCAACAAGTACCTGATACTTCTTTTCAGGTTAATATTCTTAAAAAAAGCTATCCCAATAATGATGGTCCTGTCATCGCGATCGACGAAGCTCATCACAATTTTCATACGCTAGAAGGAAAATACAAGGCATTTGCCTGGATATTAAAACAGGATGGCTACCGGCTTAGGGCCCATAAGACTCGAATCTCAAAAAAGAGCTTGGAAGAATTGGATATCCTAGTTATAGTTAATGCTATACATAAAAGCAATGCACAAAATTGGTCGCTACCAACGCCTTCTGCCTTTACAGATAAAGAAATCGCTGCACTAGAGACTTGGGTACGCAATGGTGGTCGTTTGTTTTTAATTGCAGATCATATGCCATTTCCTGGCGCGGTCTCCCGATTGGCGAGTCGATTTGGTTTTGAAATGACCAATAGTTTTGCTTTCGATAATAGGAGAAGAAATATTGAATTTTTTCTGCCTTCAAATGGAACCTTAAAAGAGAGCCAGTTGACAGATGGAGAAGCCCCATTCTATCAAAAAATAGACACGGTCGTTACTTTTATGGGGCAAGGTTTTTACATCCCAGAAGAGGCCATTCCCATTTTAGCCTTACCAGCGACCTATACCTTGGCCATCCCCAAAGTGGCTTGGCAATTTGGAGAAGAAGACCGATATATTTCAGCAGAAGGTTCTTATCAATTGGCTTATCGCACCTTTGGCAAAGGGAAGTTGGTTGTTTCAGGAGAAGCGGCTATGTTTTCCGCCCAGCTCGCTAATGGGCAATTCCAAATGGGTCTAAATCATCCAGCTGCCAGGCAAAACATTGCATTACTGCTGAACCTGATTCGTTGGCTGGGAGAGTAAACAAGCAAGCCACCAACTGGTAATCATACGCTACTTTCTATTCTCACTTCGGTATATTATTTTATCTTTAATCCTAGCGCAAATCACATTCCTAAAACCCTTATCCCCCCTTATTATGCAGGCCATACTCTATGACAATTTCCGCGAACCGCTACGAATTCAATCCGTGCCAGATCCCAGTCCTAGTCCACAAGGAGTCGTATTAAGAGTAGAGGCTACGGGACTGTGTCGTAGCGATTGGCATGGTTGGATGGGACATGATCCCGATATCACGCCTCCCCATGTACCAGGGCATGAACTAGCAGGAGTCATTGTCGAAAAAGGAGCTAATGTATCTCGATGGGACGTAGGTGATCGAGTAACACTACCCTTTGTAGGGGGCTGCGGCCATTGCCCAGAATGCCTATCCGGTAATCACCAGGTTTGCGATAATCAATTCCAACCCGGTTTTACACATTGGGGAGCTTTTGCCCAATTTGTGGCTATTGAATATGCTGATATTAATTTGGTTCGGCTCCCAGAAACGCTAGATTTTGTAACAGCGGCTAGTCTTGGCTGCCGGTTTAGCACAGCCTTCCGGGCCATTGTGGCGCAGGGAAAGGTGAGTGGAGGCGAATATGTAGCCGTACACGGCTGCGGAGGTATTGGACTTTCCGCTATTATGATCGCCCATGCGCTCGGTGCCAATGTGATTGCGATAGATATCAATCCGGAGCAGTTGAAGTTGGCCACGGCCTTAGGAGCAATGGCTACGATCAATGCCCGTGAAATAGACAAGCCGGTAGAGGCGATTAAGCAATTGAGTGATGGAGGAGTTCAAGTATCCATTGATGCCCTAGGAAGTCAGGAGACTTGCTTTAATTCGATTTCCAATTTAAGAAAACGAGGTAAGCATGTACAAGTGGGCTTGATGGTAGGCGACCATCGTCACCCAGCTATCCCAATGGATAAAGTAGTAGCCAATGAACTGGAGATTTTGGGTAGCCATGGCATGCAAGCCTATGAATACCCCCGAATGCTAGAAATGATTAATAAGGGCTTACTAAAACCGGATAAACTAATCGGTAGAACCATCGGACTGGAAGAAGCTGCTACTGCTTTGCCCAAAATGAACACTTATCAGGGTGCAGGTGTAACTATAATAGACCAATTTGAGTAAAGAATTGAATCAATAAATAATGGCTAAGACAATTGTTTCTTATAATGTAAATGGCATCCGAGCTGCCGCAAAAAAAGGCTTGGTGGATTGGTTGCAGGAAGGCGACTATGATATACTTTGCGTCCAGGAAACCAAAGCACATCAGGAGCAAGTAGATGTGACGCCCTTTGAAAACCTAGGGTACCACCATCATTGGTATTCTGCCGAGAAAAAAGGATACAGTGGCGTCGCTACTTTTTCCAAACAAGCACCGGATAGTGTGGTGGCGGGTTGTGGAATAGAAAAGTACGACCGGGAGGGAAGAATTCTCCGAACTGATTTTGGTGACCTAAGTATTTTGAATTGCTACTTTCCTTCTGGGACATCGGGCGATGAGCGCCAAGCTTTCAAAATGGATTTTTTAGCCGACTTCTCCGACTGGGTGGCTGAACTCCGAAAGGAACGGCCGAAGCTACTTATTTTGGGTGATTACAATATCGCGCATACGCCTATCGATATCCATGATCCAGTAAGGAATAAGAAAAGCTCTGGTTTTTTACCGGGGGAGAGGGAATGGCTAAGCAAATGGTTTGACAGCGGATTTGTAGATAGTTATCGACACCTAAATGCCGAAAAAATTGAATACAGCTGGTGGAGTTATCGAGCAGGTGCCCGCGCCAACAACAAGGGATGGCGGATTGATTACCAATCTGTGACGGAAAACCTAAAAGATAACTTGAAACAGGCTCATCATCTCGGAGAAGCAAAACATTCTGATCACTGTCCTGTTTTTTTAGAAATCGATTTATAGTCTGAAGCCTGTTTGATGACGATTGAAGAAGGAACTATCGATCAAGCCATTGCTGTGTCAAAAGCTATCCCCAGTTTTGAAGCGCCACCAGAACGAGCGGAATATGAAAAAAGACTCCTTGGGGTACCGCATCTCATTTTAGTGGCTTATGAAGCAGGACAAGCTGCTGGTTTTAAAGTAGGATACCAGCGATCAGGTTATTTTTATTCTTGGATGGGTGGTGTTTTACCTCATTTTAGGCGACGTGGTATTGCTAAAGCCTTGGCTGATTATCAAGAAGAATGGGCCAAACAAAATAATTATTTTTCTATTACCTTTAAGACGCGCAACCAGCACAAAGCAATGCTGTTATTTGCGCTAAAGAATGGATTTGACATCATCGACTTTGAAGAAAAAGAATCCGTTGCAACCAACCGTATTTGGTTGCGAAAGACTCTATAGATCAATAGAGAAGGTCATTCATAAGGAATAGGCTTATCTAAGCGACCTTTCTTTTCTTCTCTGCAAACATTAAAACATTTCAAACGAAAGTAAAGCTATATGAAGCGAAATATTATAATTGTATGTTGTCTCCTTTTGGGATGGACAATGGGTCAAGCACAAAGTTTCTCCGGTGGTTTCAAAGCCGGACTTAATTTTTCCACTTTAACTGGCGGAGAAATAGAGCAGGATAATAGCAGTGCAGAAGTGGAAGAATACGGCTTTAATACGGGCTTCCATATTGGCGCCGCCTTCAATTTGAAGTTGAGTGATTTCTTTGGCGTCCGAGCAGAGTTATTATTCAACCAAAAAGGAACAGACTACAGTTTTGATGGGCAATCCTATTGGATTTTTGGCCCGGATACTAATACGCCTGTGATTGGGGTTGGAACCAGGATCACTGATCTAAAGATATCTAGCACCTATATTGATCTTCCGTTGATGGCTTATGTCAAGCTGGGCAGAGTCGAATTATCTGGTGGAGTAAATGCCGCTGTAATGATTTCTTCGCGTGGGACTGGCGAAACAACCTTTAATGGCCAGACCCTGAATGGCTCAACCATAGGTTTATTTACAGTTAATCTCAACCACAACTATTATAGTGATGAGGCGGGAGAGGCTAAATCTGATATTACCCAACAGGTATCGATTGGTGGATCTCAAATTGAAATTCCTTCGTCTATTGGTGCTTACTACTTCCGGAGTGAGACCGATGAAAATTTGTTCGACAGGTTGGATTTTGGCTTAGTAGCAGGAGTGGGCTTTTTCTTGAATCGCGGTTTATACCTAGGCTTTAGAGCTAACTTCGGCTTACCTGATGTGACTCGCACCGAAGCCGATATTTCTAACGTAAGATTGGATACCCAACAAACTTTTGTCACAAGAGATGATAAAGACAAAAACTTGAGCTTACAAGCCTCAATTGGATTTAGTTTTTAAAACCTCTTAAGCTAGCACATTTTTTACAAAAAAAATAACGCTATTGCCTTTTTTTGCCGAAAGGATAATAAATACTTAAAAAGTTATCCCTTTCTCAAAAATATTACATTTCTTTGCATTATAAGATGATCATTGGTGCGTGCACAGAGAAGAAAAGAAAATTAAACAGATCATTTTATTTCAACTTGAATAAAGATATATAACGATAGTTTTCATTTGGTTTTTTGGGGTTATACAAGAGGCGATCACAACAAGTGATTGCCTCCTTTTTTTTGCGGTCCTCTGTTATTTTTTGTACACTAGTCAACTCAACCCAATAACCATCGGGTTGATCATCGCTCATTATCAATCGCTTATGACCTTCATTTTGAGTTACCGGGCCAGCCGGACAGGACCACAAAAGTGTTAGGAATGTTTTTTTGCCTATTCTTTTTTCACTTCTAATACGATATTATAATCGACGGTATCCGTGTCTACTCCTTTGGTTGGGTAGGGATTCACCTCTATTAGCCGGAAGTGATACCCCATTGATCGTCCCACAGAAGCTTTTTCACGTCCAGGTCGAAAAGTGAGATCGAGGGTGTCCTTGCCTAATTCACCCAAGATAAGTTCTGTTACTACTTCGCCTTCCCACACACAATTCACACCTTTGGGGCAACGAGAATCTTCTTTGACTTGTGAAAAATGAAGAACCATATTATTATCCTCACTGGCCATCTTTTGTTCCCCGATATGAAGCGTAAAAGGTTCCTCTAGTGGAAAGGTGGGTAAATGTTCGCATTGGGCCGCCAACAGGCAGAGCCCGATTAGTAGGACGTGTAGTTTTTTCATCATTAAATAATTTGACCCGTTATTCTATGCTCCAACAAACTGCTTCAATACTGCGCTTATCTAGCAATGATGAAGTAATCTGTTTTGGGCTAGCCTCTATGAACCTAAAATAGATTGTTACCATTACTTATTCCTTCTCTGACCAATTATGCTGACAAACGAAAATGAGAGACTTAGCGCATATTTGAGGAGGCCTTACTTACCTCCAAGCGGCCAAACATTGTCAGAGAACCTACTTATTTACGTAGGCTTCAAAGTATTTACACTTCGATCTTATTAATTGATAGGTATCTGTATCTGAATAATTTTCCTTTAGTGTTGCAAAATTTTCGCGAAGGGGGAAACTGCCAGCAGGAGCATCTAGAAAATAAGCATTTTGCTCACATTTAGCAGCCATGAATAAAGCTCTGGCCGATCGCTCACGATCAATAGCGGTAATTCTTGCCTGTTCGAAATAAAAGCGAGCTACCGAGCAATCAAAAAACTCCCTATTCCCTAAAGGGAAATTAGGGTTATAAATAAGATAGTTCCCACTACCTCTTTTTATATTTTTCAAGCTTTGACCGCTTCTAAATAAGTCCAACATCTTCCAGCTATAACCAAAGTAGGTCATATTATAAAAGGCTAAACCTAGCCGATAATAAATATCCGCGGACTTATCTCTATCCTGCTCTGCTTGCGCGAGGTACTCCATTCGCACCATATCTTGCAAGACCTCTCCTTTATTAAATACTTGCGCAGAACTGGGTAAAGAATAGCGGATAGTATCATTAAAGTGCTCAAGGTAAGGATGAAACAAGCCGAAATCATCCCAATTTTCTAAAGGGATTAATTTGAAAGTTTCCAGGGCTTTTTCAATTTCACCTCGACTCAAAAAAAGATTCGTTTTGATGTTTAGCAAATCTTGTTCTATTGTCGTACCATCTGGTTTTTGAACCAGGTTTCTCTCAAAGCGATTAGCCGTGACACTCCTGCAAATACTCAGCAGGTTGTCGACCATTTTTTCCCCGGCATTTACTTTTAAATCTTTGATCGAATACTGAGCGAGAAAAGCTTTACCTGCATCCCCTTTCTCTCGGTACAACTTGGTAAGCTTATCACGCATAAAGTCTGGAAAATCGGGATGCAATCGATAGGCTTCATTCGTCCGTTGAATATCCGCAGCCTGCTCTTCTACTTCATCGCTAACCGTTGCCCAATCACTAATTTGCAAAGCCAATTCAAAGGCTTCGATCTGTTGGACAAGTGTATCATTCTTGGTCATTTTACGGGCCTCTGCAAAGGTTTGCGAGGCAAAATAATAGTTACCGGCTAATAGTTCGAGATAGCCCCTTGCGAGCTTCCAACGTTCTGGCCGGGGAAGCAAACCTTCATCTTCGACTTCACGAATAAATTGTTGTAACGCTATCACTTTTTCGCCCGCATCTGGTCGAGGAATATCATGCAATTGCGCATTTTGCCGACGCTTATTATTGAAATCCAAGCCTAGTAAGTCTTTTTCTAGCCGCTTCATTTCTCTCAGCAGCAGCAACTCCAAGTTTTCATTGGTAGGTTCATAGCGATAGATGCTACGCATTTCTTCGACTAGGCGTGCATCCTGTGATTCGGCACGTAACAGATGTAAAACCGCTCTCTCGTGATTATCCTCACAGCGCATTAGGCATTCCTCCCATTGCTCATCCGTCCTGATTCGAAAGCTTCTAAAAGCTGATGCTCGTTTGCTGGGACAGGTATCGAATATTCGGGAGAATAAATAAGCAGCTTCGACCTCTTGGCCTAGTTCCAATAGCGCACCTGCATAATGACCAAGGGCCCAATCTTCGATCAAGCTAGGATCATTATCCACTTTCGGCATCAGGTATTCATATAGCTCGACGGTCTGTCGGTAATTCTTCATATAATGCGCCATCCGAACGATCTGATAAACATACCTCAATCGAAAATACTCCGACTTCGTCCGGCGAAACAAAACCTGTCCTCGATCAATGAGGTTTTCCATCTCATTGAGGTCTTTCTGGCCGGTTTCCCAATTGTTGCGAGCAACAGCATGAGGCTCACATTGCTTAGCAAAAATCAAATAATCTATAGCCTCCGTACACTTGTAACGGTATAGGTATCTGGCAAAAGTGTTATTAGATAAAGGCGGGCCCAGTGAACTCCATGGCAAGAGCTCTCCCTCGATCGTAGAGCGGAGTTCATTTAAATCTCGCTCACTAGCGCCATAGACGACATAATCAATATCTGCTTTATTGGGTACTTCGCAATAGCGCTCCCACCATTCTCTAATATTTTCTTGTTCCTGTACCGTTTTATCTCCAGGGTAAAAATTGAATACTTCGGCAAAGCCAAGGGTAAAGGGTGCGAAAGGAGATTTGAGTTGTCCGATAGCCGGATTTAGGAAGCTGTATCCCTGAAATTGATTGCTAAACGGTCCACAATCGCTACTACTATAGGTTGGCCAGGCTATGATAAAAATCAATAAGCCAAGGTTTTTGGTCAGGCGCGATAGGGTAAAAGAAAAATGGGAAAGCTTTTTCTGCTGTTCTCTTTCTATCGGGTGTTTTGCTGTTTGCTGATTATTCACATCAATAGACGTTTTTGGGTCCCGTGCCGCTATGTTTTCATTGTTCAAACTGTTCTGCCAGTTTTGATAAAACTGCATGGGGAAACCTTTGTAAGTTAGGCGTATCCAAATGATAATAAGCTAATGTAAAGCTTTTCCGTGGAAAATAGGATCGCAATATCCCCACGGCTGCTGATAAATCTTCGATCTTCGAATCTTCAAGTCTAAACTGATCTCCTTGGTACAAATAATACCCATCGAGATAGGTGCTCCGGACCACCTCAAAATGACTGCTATCCACCTGACTGAAACGTTCCCGATCAGATAAATCTTCAGAGGATAGGCCATTAATCAATTTGATCATTTTCCCCTCTCGAAACAACACTCCCCAATGAAATAAGGGTAGCGCTAGATCCAGCGGAAGCGAGTAGTCATACCGAGATGGGATATATTTTGTCGCTGTTTCATTGTTCAAAATAGAGTTAGGTTCCTCCCATTGGGTTACTTCTCCCATATTATAAAACATCAACATTCCTCTATCCACTGGGGGAATACCCGTGTCTTCAGCATATTTCAATTGGTGAAGCCTGATCGTAGCACTCAATTCCATCTCAGGAGCCATCCATTGATTTCGGAGGGTCGATAGCAATTGAAAATAGCGATCTTTTGTTTGGGCGGACCAATCGCAATCGATTTGAATCCCTTTTATCTTATCCACCCCAACTTGTTGACTGAGCCGGAGTATGAGTGTATAAATTCGCTCAGCCAATACATCCGTTTCTTTTTCCTCCAATTTTCGCAAACTCCGATTAGTAATAAATATGGTAGGAATTACTTCGGAAGGAATATAGCTGGCAGAATCTACTTCTAGCAGCGCTACAGGGCTAGGAAATTCATTAGCCGAAGCCTTATCTATGTCGAAAAATTTTATATATAATCGATTTACAGATAGATCAATTAAGTAATCTTCTTCTACTTCTGTTAAAGCATAGCGCGTTTGCCAATGATAAAAGGACTGATCGACCTTTACGGGGGTGGAAGTTTGCGTCTCGCAAGCCATGTTGATGGATAATAAAAAGAAAATAAACGGGAGATATGGGGTCAAACGCGCGCCTTGACTTTTTTTTCCACAAAAAACCTTATCTTTCTTTTTCACAGACAGAACCTTAAGATTTACAATTAATTAGCCTATGATTTGAGTCGATCCCAAATACCTTTCTTCCCTATGTTTTACCATTCCCTAAATAGCTCGAAGTAACTTTCCCGAAAAAAGGTCCGTATAATAAGACCTATTTAAAACCCCGATAAAAGAAACCCGAATTCTTGTATCTTTGACCCCGCTCAAATAACCCTGGCAATATGCAGTTTTTTATTCGACGATGCTTCTTGTTTTTTTTCGCCCTTTTTATTTTCTCTTCTTACCTATCAGCTAAGACCACTCCAGCTGAGCTTCTTTTTGACGAAGACTCTATCAAAGCAAGATTAGAAACCTTATCTGGTGAAGTTATTTCTCCTAAATATGTAACGGCTGTCAAAGGTTACCTAAAAGGCTATTTGGTTCGCAATAGAAAAGGCTCAGAAAAAATTCTAGGCCGAACCGTTTTATATTTTCCCATTTTTGAGCATTATCTCAAAAAGCATGGACTTCCCGATGATCTAAAATATCTCGCTGTAGTCGAATCTGCCCTGAGACCCCAAGCCTTGTCAAGGGTAGGAGCCGGTGGCTTGTGGCAATTTATGCCTGCAACGGGGAAATCACTAGGATTAGATATTACTTCCCAGGTAGATGAAAGATGGGACCCCCATAAATCTACCGATGCCGCTATGATTTATCTCAACAAGCAATACAAGCGCTTCGATGATTGGGCCTTGGCATTAGCTGCCTATAATTCTGGTTCAGGACGAGTACGTCGCGCTATTAAGAGAGGGCGAAGTAAAAACTTTTGGACCATCCAGCGTTTTTTGCCTCGTGAAACTCGAAATTATGTGCCTGCCTTCATTGCGGCCAACTATATGCTCAACTATTATGAGCAGCATGATTTGATGCCAGAATATCCAGATCTAGACGTTCAAATAACCGAAACCCTAAAGATATATGATGCGATTAGTTTTTATCGCATTGCTCAATTGACAGCATTGCCTTTGGAGATCATCGAGACGCTTAATCCTTCTTATAAAAAAGGGAAAATCCCCTCCGATGTCGAAGGTCATTACTTGACCTTGCCCAAACGAGTCATGCCTGCTTTTAAGGACTTCCTCGAAACACAACGTCCGGACAATGTCTATGAAAGTAACGTGTTCGACAGCCCCGTTTTTGTAGCCGCTCCTTCAAAACGCTATACGAATGCCAAGTACCTTAAGAGTATCTATATTGTAAAAGCAGGACAGAGTCTGACCGCAATAGCCCAAGAAGCGGGTGTTACGGTACAACAGATCAAAATGTGGAATAGATTACCGGCATCTAAGCTTGAAACTGGACAGGAGCTTATATTGTACTTTCCAAAATCGTTTAAGCGGTTTCGGCTCATTAAGCCAATGCCCGTGATGGCAGCTATTCCCAATATACCTGTAGCAAAAAAAATAGATCATATCGGCTTGAAGAATCCCAAGTTGATTCGTTTCAATCGCCGTTTTGAATATTACTATGTAACCAATAAGGAAAAGCCGTCGGCCATTGCAGAAAAAGTGCCCGGTGTCGAATACGTCTCTTTGATGGACCTTAATGGTTGGCGCAAAGACCGGCCGCTAAAGCCAGGTACACTTGTCAAACTGAGAGCCCTGGAGGTCCAGCTTGATGATTAATCCACGCTAGTAGGTAAGCACGATTTTGCGGCTACAAGGCATGAGGTATTTTCACACTACCCATCCCTTGTAGCTCGCAACATAGACGATTAAGAATTAGGGGGAGGGGATTGCCAAAGGATATTCATAATTACCCATTTATCCCCTTCTTTGGCGAGATGCATGTAGTCTATTCCCCAAACTGCCGTCACTTTAGCTGCCGCAGTTTTATCCAATACTTCATAAATAGTCACTTTCTTAACCGACTCTTCATTGGCTCTAGAACCATCTTTATTCCAGGTTTTAGTCAAATCCACCAATTGCTGAAAACTCATATCTGCAGGTCCAGCATAACTCCCCTTTTTCTTACTAAACCAAAATCCTCGCTTTTTTAAATCGGGATGGACACTGCGTACAATAAAACTTGTATCTGCTTTGTATAAGCCATCAAGGTAATCCATAGCGGCACGATGAACCCCTTTTTCATCCTCGGTCATACCATCCGATAAGCTGGCGGCAAGGACTTCATGATCCGTATCGACGGGGCCACAGGAACACAGGCAAAGCACTAGTAAAAACAGTAGCGGGCTGAATTTCTTCATTGTAAGTGATTTTAATTAAAAAAATAAGTTTGGAACTTTAGTCATAACAGCCTTGAAGTACTAAAATCAATAGCTGGAGTGATAGATTTTGATCTAATACCTTCAATTTGAAACATCCAGTTGTTTTATAGCATCGGAGAGGAGGCCTCCAAATTTACTAAATAATAGAATCTAATTCAATGAACCCACTATTCCCA